>Ga0268276_1001040_pt1 | contig 29315 bp, 23 predicted proteins | sample saktaG_4_FD_190145 | JGI IMG/M metagenome (GOLD analysis project Ga0268276, IMG submission 190145) | Saline water microbial communities from Sakinaw Lake, British Columbia, Canada - sak_2010_1_5_45m | ecosystem: Environmental > Aquatic > Non-marine Saline and Alkaline > Saline ...
GATTATAATTTTTTTCTTTACAGGTTCTGTGCCCTTGGGCATGAGTTCGCCGATTACTGACACTTGTTTATCGTTCAACTCAAATCGCTGACCTATTACGCGAACACAAATAAAATCTTTTTCATTCACCGAATTAAAGTATGAATTGGATGAATGATGGTCGCGTGATACATAAATAATTACCGGCGACTTCTTTTCATCTAAACTTGTAAATGCTCGTATACCTGCCTGCGTGATATTTTTAGCATAACAGCAGATTCGCATCCCTTCAACCGGGCAGCAAATGCTGCATTCAAAAACAACCTCGAATTCTACATATTTACTTGCAAGTGTCCCGCTCGAAAATTTTATAATGCGGATAGAATCCGGCTTTACATATCCTTCTACAATGCACTTACCTTCCATTTTTGCAGAAATTGTGTTTTTTATTGTCGTTTCCACATTCGAACCAACCAGAATAAATGGAACAACAACCCTAGTTGTCAAAACAGTTTTTGAATATAATTCATTTTCTTCCACTTGGACAGATGATGATGATACTGATGATTTTTTTTGTATAAGTGACGACGATGACGACGATGACGACATTGTATAGTATATATAATATACTCTATTATATATTCTTTATATTATCTATATTTTTTTTCAATTTTTTTATTTATTGTTTATTCATAACTTTATTATAAACGTTAGAGATTCTTTATTAATTTTATTTTTTTTATGTTTACTATTTATTCTTTTTGATATGCGTTGATGATTCAATTTATGTGTTTGATAATCTTTGTACACATTATGACTTTCGTTATGATTTTTTCTTATTTCGTGATAATTTTTTCTTATTTCGTGATGATTGTTTCTTATTTTTACATTTTTTAGTATTTTTACATTTTTTTTGCCTTTTTCTTCCTCCCACATTGTCATGTTGCGACTGTCGTCGTCGTTGTTCTTGTTCTTGTTGTTCTTGTCGTCGTTGTAGTCGTCCGGTATCTACTACTGTAGCAGCGTTAGTTAATTGAGAATTTTCATGAAATAAATCGATCGACGCATTGATTAATGGAATTAATTCATTCAAATCAGCAATCATTCTTTCTACATCTATTTTTCGTTTTAGGAAAAGAGCCAATTGTTCATTTTCTTGTTCCGATCTTTTTTCTTTAACTTGGAGTATAAGTATAGGACTAAAGAGTTGTCCTTTTAATCTTCCAAGTGCTCTAAGAGCAGAATCTCTTAAATCATATGACGAATTAAATTGTTGAAGAACAGTATCATATAATTCTTTACTAAAACCTGCTCTACTCATTGTACTCTTGAAAAATTCCAAGCACATTATAAACCTTCTTGTAAGTACATTTATAATATCATCATCAAATTGAAAATCTGCAGTTTGCATTTTTAAAAAATCAATTAATTCTAGTTTTTTCATAATTATTAATTGTGATTTAACCATGAAGATATTGAAGTATTTAATTGCATTTTGAGGTGTGATACCTTGAGGATCTCTAGGACGTGTAAAATCTATAAATAGTTTAAAATATACTTTAAGTGGACACATTAAAAGGTTAACACAAACATTTATACCATCATATTGATCAGCGGTATTTAATAAATCATAAAGTAAATCTTCAATATAATTCGAACCCGATACACCAGTTGTAATAAGGTTAAAATATTCAGAAAAAAAGTCTTCATTAACAGACATTCTTTCTATAAACGCTGCTATAAACGCTTCAACATTGGGGAATTCATTGGGGAGTAATCTTGGGGGAGTGACTGTACACCCGATTTCACTAAAAAATATTTGGATATGTCTAATTTGCTCATCTCGTGAGAGTAAGGGATTGGGTAGGGCTCGGGCTTCTTCAACGGCTGGTAGTACATGATCAAAAAATAAGGCACGACTTCTACTCATAATAGTAAATATTATATAATTGTATAATATAATATAATATAATTATTCTCTCTTCTCTCTAAAAATGAAAAATGCAAATATAATAAAATAAAATGTTGATACGTTTTTGATTCTACATTTTATTTATACAAGTTTCATAAGTATAAATTAGAGAGATTTATAAAATACAAATTACAAATTCGAAAATCCTAGAAAAGAGAAATAAAAATTATCAAAAATGACTCATATAATTTTTCAGGTGTTCCCACATGCATCAAAACAATAAATTCACTAGACGACCGAATAGATTGATTTTTGCGCATTTTATAAACGAATTAAATTATGACTAAAAAATTAAACAGAATATATCGCTTCGACCATATTAAGATTCCATCTTTTATTGTTCAACTTGATACCATTATAATAATGAAGAATAATTTCTTGCAATATGCAATATGTTATTTGAGTAAGATTTTGAGGTACTTCGACAGGTTTTTTAAAATTATACTGTTGTAATATGTCTTGGAGCGTGCGTTTTTTTGTTGGAGATGCGCTGCACACACTTCCTCGATTTTGATTTTCTTTAATTTTAAATGCAACGCCATCTTTTACAGATTGCGCAAATCCCACAAATTGCGCAAAACTTGTCTTATCAATTTTAAATTTGCTCGTTAGTTTATTGCGCTCGTCACTTGTTAACTCGCTTTGGTCAAATGCGCTCCATTCGTCTACTTGATTTTTTTTATAATATATTGAAACGCCTTTTGATGCAGACGCAGACCCATCTTTCAAAGGAACAAATAAATATGCATCAGAATCACCTTGAGTCTTTGTAACAAACTGGCTGAAATACTTTAATATATTCTTAGCGCATGTCGGCGCATAAACATCTGCTGCATATTTTGCTTCCTCATATGGTATCTTCGTTTTCAAAACAGCTTCACTTTTTATTTTTTTTGAAATTTGTTCGATCTTATTCAAATTTATTATGAGTGAATTCATTTCGCTAAATGTTAACCGGTCCATTACGTGAATAAAAATATACGAATGTATTTCATCCAAATCTATTACTCTTTCAATAACATTTATCATTTCATTACAATAAATATACCAAATTCTATCTCTCGAAATCATGGGTATTGCGCCTGAAATTAATGTCAACGCAGGATCTTGTGCATCTGCAATATCATTTTTTATTTTTTTACTCAATGATGTATTTATAGCTAAATTATATGAATATGATATACTTGAAATAATATTTTTCACATTTTCAGATTCTCGACTCGGATTTTCTTCTTTTTCTTTTTCACCTCTTCTCTCACGTACAACCGCCTTTTCTAATGCTTTCACGTTTATTTTATCACGTTTGAAAGGAATTGGGGTGCTTCTTTCAAAGACGCTAATCATCTTATCATTCAATTCAACCGGCTGAAAAAGATAATAATCACCGATGTTTATTAAATTTCCGTATTTCCCGTAATAATCAGAAATATATTCATTTTTATCATTTATCATTTGTGTGAGTGCAAAATTAATTTGTAGCTCCGAATATGTTTTTATACGATTTATAAAATGAGTCAAATCTTCTTTGGTGTAAAAATGCCTTTCTTTAAATGCAGATTTTACTATTCTGATAATATTTTCAACATTCATTAAAATAAATGTTTCATTAAATGTTCCCATTGTAACGTCCTGTTCTTTTATTTTAGCATCAGGAGTGCACGCGTATTGACAACTTTTCATATAGTCACACGTGGATGTAAATGGCTTGTCACCTATTCTATAAATAATATTCCCTCCTGTAGACAATGTCAACTCTATTTCGGTATCAATATTTTGTTCTGTAAAGTTACCCTGATTTATATTTAAAATACAATCAACAGAAGATTCTTTCAGCACTCTGCTAACCACACCCATTTTCACCGCTTTTGTTTCAGAAAAACGATACATTGCTAAATCTGCAGACTCTTTTCCTGTTGCCAAAATGCTTGCATGCAGAAAAATTTGAACATTTCTTTGGTTAAAGGGCAATTTTTTATGACTGCACGTTCTTACTCCGCGACCTATAATTTGTTCGACTGCGCTCATATTGTACCACGGATCCATTACGTGTATTTGACGAATATTTTTCAAATCAACGCCCTCCGATCCTGATTTTGAAATAATAACAACTTTACATTTTGAACCATCGAAATTTTTGTCAGAACGAAGTGCATTAATTTCAACGTCATTGTTTGGAGAAATAGATTGTTTACCCGTTATTAATGCATATTTTAGCCCATTTGATTTTATAGAAGAAGCACTTGAAAACAATGATTTTGATGATGTATTTTCATTTTTATATCTTGTAAACCCCAACTCCTCTAATGCAAGCGCCATTGGAATTACCCCGCTCTCGATAAAATAAGTGTATATCAGAACAATCCCTTCGCAAAACGAACTTTTAGATGGCGATTTTTTATTATAACTTGAAACAATATTATCGCAGATGGATTTGATTTTCGAACTATACTCTCCAACATGCTCCGGTGAAAATATCCGATGTTTCGAGTTTTTGTAAGCATACTGACCTTTTTCTTTTCTCATAACATTTAACAAACCTCTCTCTCCATACGTGTATTCTAAATCTTCTTCGTCATCGTTCTTGTATGGGTACGTCATATTTAATATTTGCCGAAATGAAATCAAATCATTAATGGTGTATCCTGAAAGCGCACTATTATCACTAATGTCTCCTATCGCGATATAATCGTCCATATCCCCCCCATCCCCCACACCATCACCCTTACCACCTCCAACTTCCCCAACATTCCTCCTTCTTACTTCGTGCTCCTCCATTCTTCCCAGTTTTCTCTCGTACACATCATTTTGATGTTTTCCAATATCGGTAACATAAACATCCACGTGTTCCAATCCAGGAACAGTTGTTTTACCGTTGAAGGTAACTTTAGGATAAGAAATGCTCCCTCTTGTTCTATTTTCTCCATCATACACTTCTTGCTGTTTCAGTGCGTTGCTTTTAGAAAATTGCGACGGGAAAATCCGGTATGGAAACGTGTACGGATTTTCACCTCTTACATATGATACATATCCAATAGATGCCTCTTTCAATAACTCTCTTCCCACTTGTTTCCCTTCAACGATTAAAAGATTATTATCAGAATCAAACAAGTCACTTGAATGAATGCGAGGGCGTCTGTCATTGATTCGCATTAAATTTAAAAGCCAGACGATTTCTTTCGGGTCGTTAAACATTGGTGTCGCTGATAAAAATAATAACCGCAAATTTTCTGCATATTTTACAAGATTTATTAGATAAGCTGCATCTTTATTATTAGATTTTAAATTATGAACTTCGTCAATAATTATCAACCTGTTGTTAAAATATCTTCTGAGCCTTTTGATTCCTTCACGACTTATTTTCATTTTTAATTCTTCTTCTTCTTCTTCACCTTCGCCTAGTTCTTCTTCGTCTTTTTCTTCTTCTTCTTCTTCTTCTTCTTCACCTAGTTCTTCTTCTTCTTCACCTTCGTCTTCCGCTTCTTCTTCTTCTTCTTCTTCTTCCGCTTCATCTTCGTCTTCTTCCGCTTCATCTTCGTCTTCTTCCGCTTCGCCTTCGTCTTCTTCTTCACCTTTGCCTTCTTCACCTTCGGCCCCCTTTTTAACGAGTTTAGATTTTTGTATAATTCCTTCTCCACTAATCAACATTTTTATAATCGATGAAAACTTTTGATATCCAAAAAATAAATATGATTTTTTTATTATTTTGTCAATCTGTTTTTTTATTTTCAATTTAATCTTTTCTTCCTCAAGCGGACTACCAACTTCATTATCAATGTCAAATAATTGTAAATTAATTTCTTTCAAATACTTATTTCCAGTACACCCGCTTATCGTCCATTTTCCTGACTCATTCCGATGCAATTTACTAACGTCAAATAATTCTTTTTTGAAATTATTTTTCACGTTTATGCTTGAAATAACAATTATTTCTTGTTTTATTCCCATTTGATTCAAATAATCTCTCATATTTTCAGATATTCCAATGGCAGAACATGTTTTCCCAGAACCTAGACCATGATACAATAGTAAACTATTATACGGTGTTTGAAATGACATGAAATTTTTTACAAAATATTGATGTTGTTGCAATTCATATGTTGCATTGCACATTTTATCAGCATGTTCTACAAGTTCTTTATTTCTGTATATTTTTTCAGTATTCATTGTATCATAGAATTCTTTTTTTTCTGATATTTTTATATTAAAATTTTCATCATTTAAATCCGGATAAAGAAAATCATTGTTTATTTTTTTATTACTTTTATTCTCAGTCGGAACAATCTTTATTTTTTTTTTTACTGGCGGTAATACTTCTTCTATCTTATCAGTTATTATTTCTTCAACTGTATCTTCTTTAACCTTTTTCGGCTTTATTTTAATTTTCCTCATTTTATTTTTTGAAGCACACCGATTCTTTTCGGTTTTATAACACTTCTCATCATTTGCGACTGCATTTGCATCCGGATTATAAACACACCTTTTGGTTGCTTCATTATATTTACAAAATGCTTCTTCAGCAGTCGCAGCGGCTGGACTTTGTTGTGCTTCCTCCACTAGTTCCTCTTGCTGTTGCTTTTGTACTTCTGTCGCCTTTTTCGGCTTTATTTTGATCTTCCTCATTTTATTTTTTGAAGCACACCGATTTTTTTCGGTTTTATAACACTCCTCATCATTCGCGCTCGCATTTGCATCAGGATTATAAACACACCTTTCGGTTTCTTTATTATATTTACAAAATGCTCCCTCTCTTCCCATAACTTCTTGTTGTTGTATTTGTTCTATTTGTGTTTCATCTTGTTTTTTTGATAATTCACTTTCCATAATAAATGTTAAAAATATTGAATATTGATTGATAAAAAATCTATAATATAATATAAACAAATAATATATTATAGATTTATACCCATTATAATTGTATTTTGTATAAAAACATGTTCAAAGTATATCGCATATTAAAAACTTATTCAAAGTATTATTCACACTCGTGATTATATTTTTTTTTTCAACATTGTATGGTCGAATAATGTCCATGCATTCCTTGTACGATAACCATTTCATATTTTTTACTTCCGATGTTTGATATTCATTTTTTTGAATTGTGTCTCTGCTCATGTATGATAAATAATATTTATTTTTATATGATTTTATATTTGACCCGATAAATATTTCTTCGTATGGAATCACATTATGTATCTGTTTCAAGCTAAATTTATCATATCCTGTTTCTTCTTCAAACTCTCTAAATCCGCAATCTAAATCTTTTTCTTGATGGTTCCTGCGCCCTTTTGGAAACCCCCATTCTGCTGTTTCCCATTTTGTTGTAGACGAAGAAATCAAAGATTCTAAATTATATTTTACACCCGACGACATCTCAATTCCATTTTTAAGTTGTACAAATTTATTTTTTGAAACCTGCTCTTCTCCTCTATATTGTATTCCGGAATACTCTCCCCATAATAATGACCATAGTTCATTAAACGGTTTCGTTAATATGTTATTTTTTTCATATACTGTCATTTCATCAATAATATTTTTAATATACTGACAATTATACAGTGAATATTTTCCGCGAATAAATTCAACATAACCAAAACTATCAGTTCTTTGAATCATCAAGTATTCATATTTATTTTCAAGTTTGCATTCACACTCACATTCACCTTTTTTATTTTCCTCTTTTATTTTTTCATATTCACTAGAGTTTCGAAATGCAATGACACCTATACTTGTAATGGGCACGCTGCAATTTGAATACATGTGACCGTTTTTTCCACAATTATTACAGTAGTTGCCGTTGCTGTTACTGTTACTGTTTCCATCATTAACGAATTTTTGCATATTTATCTTATCTTAACTGTTTCAACTGTTCTTGGTTATTAGTTATATGTAAAAGATGAAATCTTTTTATATTGTTTGAATACAAACACACAACATAAAAAAGATAAAAAAACGCACCAATTAGAAAAATATGACAACTACAACAACTACAACAACTACAACAAACAGTTTAGACTCCAACGTATGGGGGCCACACTATTGGTTTGTGTTACTTACAATGGCAACGTCCTATCCTAAACATCCAAATGATGTTACAAAAAAAAAATACTACGAATTTATTCAAAATTTACCGTTGTTTATGCCATCCAGCGCAATCGGCAATAATTTTAGTAAATTATTAGACGCATTTCCAGTTACTCCGTATCTCGACAGCAGAGATTCATTTATCAAGTGGGTTCACTTTATGCACAATCGAATCAATGTTTCTCTAAATAAAGAAGAAATATCACTTCATAGTGCTTTAGAAATTTATTACAACAACTATAAACCCAAGCACGTTGTGGCGAGAGAAAAATATAAACATTGGCAAAAAGTTGTCTTCGTCATTATTGTAATGTTATTTTTGGGATTTATTAAATATAATATGAGTAAGTCAAATTAATATTTTTCATGTTCCATAAATAATATTATTTTGGAATCATATTTGCAATGAATTATTTTAATGCAGTTAGTTTATGATCGATCTGAATATGCGTTTGGCTTGCTTGCGTTTGGCTTGCTTGCGTTTGGTTTGCTTGCGTTTGGCTTGCTTGCGTTTGGCTTGCTTGCGTTTGGTTTGCTTAAGTCCGCCGCCCATTCGACATATACTCCATGCTTCTGAGGGACCCGCATCCGCACATTTTTGTTGTCCACTTTGCTTAAGCTTACGCTCCGCAACACGCTCCGCATCACGCCGCTCCCCATCCAACTTGCGTTGTTCGGTATATTTTCTAAGTTCTTCGACCCTCTGTTTTGTTTCTACTTCTTTTCGTTCTTTGGCAACCCGATCAATTTCTAGTTGTTGATGTTGTTTGTATTCAGGGGATAACATGTAATCTCGTGTTTCAGTTGCCACCTGAATGGGTGTTTTACGATATCCGCTAGCACGAATATAATCTGCACAAAAATAATCCAACATGAATTTATTTTCACGCGCCATACTCATGGATGGAAACGGGATTTCGGGAGTGGAGCACAGCCATCGCACAGTATTGTCATTCAATGGAAACAATTTGCTGACCACATATGCCGACTGATTCTTATCAAGTGTTTCTTTGCCTCTATTATGTGGGTTCCACCTAAATGAAATGTCGCACCAATAAGAAGCCGGCTGAATTGGAAGTTTAAAAGAATAATCATCTTTCGCAACATTAGCATTGACCATAAACAATTTTTTGGCACATGAAAGAATGTCTGTATCATCCCCGCAATTATGTTTTATGTCGGTTCCTACATAATTATTTATTATTAGATCCACATCATCGAGTGTTAAATCTGGAGGTGCGGATGGATGGTACAACATGTCAATTATGTCTGAGTGGGGGATTGTTGAAAATTGAGGAATATGTGGATAATATTTTGTTTGTACTTGTTTCGTCATTGGATGAATGGGAGGTGCAGAAGGGGGAGGTGCAGAAGGGTCATGAACGAATCCTGCTACCACTGGCCGCTCGGATTGAAGCTGGCCTGCCGGGTCTAAATAAATCACTTCCCCATTTTCGACGTTACTAAACATTTTCCATCCAGGAGGTAGGCGGGGATCCATTTTTATTGCGAGTTTGTGTCTTATATAATATGAAGATAAAAATCTATTCTATTTATCATTTTATATGACGACTTAAATATTTCTGTATCCAAGAACATACTTTGTCACGATAGGTTGGTTGGTCCACCATTTGAGCCTCCAACTGTCCATGTTCCAAAAGGTAGTTTTTGATTTCTTCAGAAATTTGGTTGTTCATGTTTTTGGTGGTGTGTATATAATATTTATTTATAATATTCTATAATTTCAATTTTTTATATTAATTTAATATTTGTATAAATATAGGCAAACCAAATATTAAATTCACCACAACAATAAATAAAAATCAAAATCAAATGTCAATAACAAAAAAAAGAAAAATGTATATGACCGGAGGAATTCCAATATATCCAGGAGGATTTAGTTGCGTATTCAAACCACAATTGAAATGTAAATCTAAAAATAAAATTAGAAAAAATAAAACGCGAAGGAATAATTACGATAAAACGGGTATATCAAAATTGTTATTTAAACAACACGCAAGAATGGAGATGGATAACATTCATTTATTTTATAATGCTTTAAAGAGTATTCCAAAATCACACAAGTATTTTCTTTTTACAAAATCGAAAATTTGTTCGCCTGCAAAAATATCAAAGCGCGACCTCGCTGGATTCGACAACATGTGCACAAGTTTCACGAATCATGAAATAAATGAATCAAATATAAATGCAAATATTGATAGTTTGCGGTTAATAAATATGCCGAACGCTGGTCTCTCAGTAAACGAGTGGCTATTTGATACACCGCTTACAAGTGCGCGAATCATTCTTTTAAATAAGATAATGTCAGAACTTATTGTAAACGCGATTGTCCCAATGAATAAAATGGGTGTAATTCACAATGATATTAAAGAAGATAACATTCTAATTAGTCTCTCAAAAACAAACCCAAAACCCACCATCATTGACTGGGGAATATCGGGAATATCTACATCGCACAACCCCATTCCAGAAGTAATTATGAATAGGTATATTTCCATATCAAATCCATTTAGCAGTATCATTTTCACATCCGATTTTATGATGAGTTATAGCGAGTTTTTACAAATGCACAATAATCCGTCATCTCCTTCATTTCAACAAGAACTTTCCTCGTTTGCGCTTTCGCAATATTTGAAATTCAAAGAGATTGGGCATTACTCGTATGTTGAAAGATTTTTTATCGCCGCGTACACGTTTCAAAAAAAATACATGGACATGAACCCGAACCCGAACCCGAACGTTGATGAAGCCCAAATTATTGAAGACACATACCACAAATACGCATCCGCATATATTACAGACGTGTTATTCCATTTTACCGATTTTGACCAAGAGGCTGGAACCGGTAAATTTCAATATGCAAAATATTTTACTAAAGTTTATATATTTAATTGCGACATATGGGGAACCATGTGTTGCTATAATGTATTTTTTTCAATTATAAAAGAACCCGAAATGCTCGCAGATATAAATAAAACAAAGTATTTCAATTTTCTCACAAGACTTTTATCAATATTTACCACAATAATAATGGAAAATGGTGACAAAAAAATAAATGTCAACAAATTAGTTACTTCTCTTACTAATTCATTTCATTAGAATGAATGAATGAGTTTACACAAATTGTGCATAATACGATGAGGTGATAATAGAACTTTTGTGATGAGGCATATAATCATCATGATTGAGTGATTCCACACAGGGAACGCAAGATGAATTTCTAGCAGCAACAATATCAACCGCATTGTTTATAATGTCATTGACAATTGTGTTCACAGTATCACTCAAAACCGCATTGTTTATAATGTCATTGACAATTTCATTCACAATCCCCCCATTGATATTATTTATATTTTCATTATTTTCAAACGTTTTATTTGGAACCGGTAGTGGAAGTGGAACTACTGATTGAACCACTACCGCCGCCTTTCGCATTTTTATTATCACATAATCATCCTCGTCAAATTCAAACTTTTTTTTATTAGCATCTGCGACTATGTCATCGATTATTGTTTTTTGAAGTAAAACCTTTTCCTCTAAATATTCTTTTACTCCAGATGAGTAAGTTGCAGAATAATTTAATATACTATTTACAACATTTACCACATGATAAACACCGGCGGTCAAATAATATTGAGTGTAAAATAAATATTTATTTTCTTCTTTTTTTGTTTTATCATCCTCTTTTTTCATATTTGTAATTTTCTGATTCTTATATAAATCCTTTATTTATTTTATTATAATTTTAACTTTATATTATATTATATAAAGTTAAATATGAAAACGCATAAACAAAAAAATTGTAGTGTCTCTTCGTATGGGATATTATTTACAAATAATATAAATAATTTAAATTAATATAAAGCTTTTAATAAGTATTATAATTATGTACAAATCATATCAAAAAGAAGTAAATGATTTAATATTATCTGGTAATATTTTAAATTTCAAAACAAACAGACAATATAATGGTATATTGGAACATGTATCATTTGAACAAGGGAATGAATATATTTATTTAATTCAAAAAACAATTTCTGAAGATTTTTCTGAAATTACTTTTGAAAATATAAATGATTATTTATTATTGAATGATTCATATGGTTCTCCTTTACAAAAACAATTTATTTATAATGATACATCCATATTATGTAGTCCAACTTCATTAAGATATATTTTACATGCATTGTTAATTTTAAAACACTTAAAATATACTAGTTTAACAAAAATTGTTGAAGTTGGTTGTGGATATGGTGGACTTTTTTTGGCAATAAATCATTTTTCAAAAATACTAAACATTCAAATTAACAACTATTATTTTATTGACTTACCTGAAATAACAAAGTTAATTGAAAAATATCTTTTATTACATAAAGAAAAAATTAATATTAACTATTTTATTCATTCTTCTTGTAACTATGGAAAAGATATAGATGATAATAATTTATTTTTTATTTCAAATTATTGTTTTACTGAAATTGATGCTGAACATCGTATAAAATATATTGATAGTTTATTTCCAAAAATTAAAAATGGATTTATTATATGGCAAACAATATTCAATCTACCAATTCAAAGTGTACATATAATTGGTAAAGAAGTAATAAAAATTGCGGAAGAATATCCACAAACTGCAACAATTGATAATAAAAATTATTATGTGTATTTTTAATTTAAATAAAATTATTATATTATAACAAAATGGATTTTACATTTGGTATAATAACTTCTGGAAATGCGGATAATTTTATATATAAAATTATTGACTCTATAATAAAAAATAATATTCCAAATTATGAAATTATTATTGTTGGACATACAAATATAGAAGAAACCTCTAAAATAAAAAAAATTTATTTTGATGAAAATATTAAAAAAGGTTGGATTACAAGAAAAAAAAATATTATTGTTAATAATGCGAAATATGAAAATGTAGTTTTATTACATGATTATGTTACACTCACAGATGGATGGTATAAAGGATTTTTACAATTTGGTAATGACTTTGAATTTTGTATAACAAAAATAACAAACAATGATGGTAAAAGATTTAGGGATTATACGTTATTCCCATATGAAGTAGATTATTTAAATATATTTTATTCACCAGGAAAAGATATTGATAATTATTTTGATAATAATTGTTTACTTCCTTATGATTTTAAAAATAATATAAAAACAAATAAATATATGTATATTTCTGGTGCTTATTATATAATAAAAAAAAATATAGCTGTTAAATATTTATTAGATGAATCATTAATATGGGGAAAAGGTGAAGATGTTGAATACTCTAAAAGACTGCATTCAAATGGAGTTATAATTAAATGTAATCATTATTCAGAAGTTTATTTATTAAAACAAAAAGAAAGTGTTCATTGGGAAAAAGAAATAAACGAAGAGTATTTAAATAAATTTATTACTTATTATTCAAAATTAAATTAAACAAAATTAAATTAAACAAAATTAAAATATCGGCATTTGAAATGTGAAAAGGCGTGTAAGTATTCAAAAAAATATAAATTGAAAAAAAAATGTATATATTTATTTTTTGTAGTTCCGAGTGATTCAATATAACATGGAGACTGTCGCCGTCGTTCGTACGACGGGAGCAGCAGCAGCAAAAGTACCAGGAACAGGAACACAATCAGGAGAAAAAGAAATAATGACAAAAAAACAGCTTGGACTGTTTCAAAGAGACATGAATCAAGCACTAAGCAACAACCGCACTGATGAAATGCGCCAAATGGTGTACGGCAACTCCGCTTTGATTGCAACCACGCGCGAAAAGGGCATCATCACCATGACGTTGCGATTTGCAATTCAAGAGCGCGACGACGCTTTGATCGCATCATTGATTGGTCGTCTTTCGATGAAGCGCGACTTTTTCGAATTGATGGTTTACAAAGGCGACCCAGTGTACAGCGCGCAATTATTTGAAATGCACATTGACGTTGCCGTGTTGGAACCAAAAGATGTTCGGTTCATGATTGAAAACGGCCTGACATTCTTGCTTCGTCACTTGGACGGCAAATTTCTGCATGATGCAGGCGGCACCAAATCCGAATTTGACAAGTGTTCGACTCTGTGTCGCTACTCGCTTCAAAATTGCGGTCACTACATTGAAAAAATCATGAAGGTCGTTGAGAGAAACGTCATGAAAGCCATTGCCGAAGATGCAAACAAAAAAAAGAAAAGTCACCTTCCTCTTGGCATTGTGAAAAAACTGCAAACAGATTTCGCCGCTTACGACATTATAGTTGACGGCGGAAGCGTTTTACACTCGCGAAATGGTGAGCCAAATCCAAACGACTTGCGCAAAATGATTGAGTTGTTGAAAATGCGCGAGCATTCGCCACTTGTTGTCATTCACGCATCGCACACCAACGTCAAACTAAACCCGACATATGCCCCAGAGGTGAACAAGATTCTTCAACAAGCCGGTATCACTTTCATTACAACTCCGTCGGGTTTAAAGTTGAATGACGACCTCTTCATTCTGCTGGCATACTTGATTCGCACAGAGCACACGCTTGCTTGCAGCATTGTCACGCGCGACACATACACTGACCACATGGACATATTCAAAAACCCGCAAAAAAATGTGTCGGATGACTTCGGCAAGTATCTGGCAAATGATTTGATTTCATTCACAAATGATGCATTCGGTCGTATGCACGTGCCACCCACCCAAACAAAACCATTTTCCAATTGCATTCAAATTGTGGAGCCGCATGCATACATTCCATTGTTGCCCACAACACCAAATATGCCATCCCCCGAATTTAGTCAAATACTTTTACAATAACATTTCTATCGTATCGTGTAAAATAAAATACAAAAAATAAAATACAAAAAATAAAATACAAAAAATAAAAAACTAATTTATTTTTTTTATGTATTCGAGCTATCATTCTATTATATTTTATATTTTATTCAATATTATTTAATAAATTATTCATTTTTTTTGGATGATATAAAGTAATGGAGCGAGGACTATAAAAATATCCACCATCTACAACGCCGTTTGTCCGTCCAATGCTTCTTTGTGTGCACGTGTATTCGTTCACGAGTATATTTGTTTTATTATAACATAAAACACCCGTGAATAGTCTCTCGCAAACATATTCAATGTATATATTTTTACTTGTCAAATTCGACAAAATATTCTCTTTATAATTCACATTATTTGTAATATAAGTTATTAAATCATCTGTTAACTGTTCTAGTGCATTATTACTTATCCAAAACATTGTACCACCAATAAAATCTGTCCAGTTTTTCTCCAAATGTGGAAACATGGAACAAATATGTTGTAACCCTTCAATATTTTGTGGAAAATCCAAATCATAATTTTTAGGAAGACAACATGACTGTGCGCCAACAAAGCCAATATCATTTACTGTTTTGAAATAATGTTGTAAAACGCAAAGGTTATTATAGTCAACTAAAGGTCTAATGAGTTGTTTTCTCCATTCAAAATTATTTTCTGTGGGATTTTGTGATATTTTTGTATGAAGTTTCAACACGTAATCGGTTTTAAAATGTTGTCGCATATATTTGACGCATTCTAAAAATGGATAAATATCAACACCTTTATTTTCTAATTTCAATACAACAAAATTTGGATTGATAGACTTTAGTTGATTGTCCAATGTGCTATTTTTATTCAACGTAAATATAACATTTACATTTTTAAACACTTCGCCCACTGCATTAATATATCCTAAAAACTCATCCAACAATTTTTCATGAAACAAATGTATTATAATAGTTATATTATTTATATCATTTACTATTTTTTTTTTACATCCCCTACCTTCATTCATTCCATGCATTTTAAAATGATGAAGCGCTTGTTCTCTTGTCAAATTTTTCAAATCTGGATATGATTCCACGTAATAATTGTAATCAAACTCATTGTTTTCACGTTTACATTTTCTACCCTCATTTTCTCCATGCACTTTCCAATGATGAAGCGCCTGCTCTTTTGTCAAATGTCTTAAATCTGGATATGTTTCCAAATAATAACTGTAATCAAAGTCAAACATTGTTGATTCGTTTCTATTATAATAAAAAATAATATATTTAAATAAATAATTAAACGAAATAATTTAGAATCGATTATAATATCAGAGTAATTTATTTTTATATTTAACATTATATATATATAATTCTAATGCCTTCCAAATTATCAAAGTGTACAAAACAAACCCAGAAAAAATACACAACAAGATCATCTCCACCTTTTCCTGCAAATGAGTGTAAAAATAAAACAAAAAAAGGTAACAATGGAAAGTTTTTTAAATCAGCTGTAGACAAAAATGGCGTTTACAAGTGGATCGCACTGAAAATTACAAACAAGACTAGACGTAAATAAATAAATAATATTATATTTATTATATTATTATATATCACACTATGAAATTCAAATTCGAATTCATTATCTTTATTATAACCGCCGCATTGATTTTGAATACTTATTATGACGGAAAGTATTTTAAAATGGTAGAGACGGCAAACGCGAGAAAGTATATTAAAATGGCAACATTTGGATTCTTCGGATTATCCATGTATTTGTTTTTAAAAAAGAACCCGGCAAATTCTCAAACGATTATGCACCATGCGAATGAGTTGATTAAATATATGCCAATCAGCAGAGAATCGGCAGACATGCTGACCCCATTATTCGATATGACAAATAAACGCGCATTTTTCAGCGGCAACAACGGAAACGATGATGAAGCAGAAGATTGGTCTAATGCTGATGCAACTACATCTAGGCGACAACAGTATAATATAAATAAAATGATGAGCTCAGGAGGAACTTCGGCGACAACAACAAATGGTTCCGGAATAAAAGCCACAAAACGAAGTGTAAGCGAATCAAAGAAAAAGTTTGTGGCTGCTCAACAATCCTGGAAGTGCGGCGACTGCAAACGACAACTGCCTAGTTGGTTTGAAGTAGACCATAAGATTCGCCTTGAAAATGGCGGTTCCAATGCAGTAGATAATTTAGTGGCATTGTGCAGAGACTGTCACGGTAAAAAAACAGCATTTGAAAATTTTTGATTGAATTATTTGTCATCTGTGTCATTGGTTTGTTTGTGTGTGGTTATTTTTAATTATATAATAAATAATATATATTATATATAGTATTTTAATTTATTTTATTCAATGAACCCCGTCGGAGCAACAACATCCACAACATCCACAGTAATGAAGTTTTTTCTAATAGTAACGGCATGCATTGTTATAAATATTTTTTTATATTTGATAGAAGAAAAGTGGATTGGTGGTGTATTTAGTGGTGCATGGTTATTTGCAATATTTTTGAGCTACTTGTACAACAGAGGGTTTGATTTAAATATAACAAATTATAGTTTGACAACATTATTACAGAGATATTTTCTTCCAATAGTTACATATATAGTATGGATTGGTGTCATTTATTGGTGGATAGCGGCACAAAATGACATAGACGAACCGAAAAATATAGAACATAGTCAACTTTCTAGAAATTTTGCAGTCGTTACCGGGTTATTCATTCCCGTTTTAGCCGGAATAGTCACATATTATTCAACTTATAGTAAACCAGGTGCAGGTTGGGCAATTTTAAATAGTATAGTTTTGCTAGCTTTTGGCTCCTATTGTTATTATTTAAATACTTTGAACGATGGTTGTGAAAAAAATATTTCAGATACTATTTGTTGGACGTATGCTGCCAATGCAACATTTCTGAGTTTTATTCTAATCACCGGATTCTTTATTTTGTTATCAACACAAGAGGTGGGAAAATATGGAAAATTTATTCAAATTTTACCGAGAATTTTAACAACCAACCCAACATCGCCGCTCAGCATATTTTCAATCATTACTTATTTAATCATGTGGATTTCATTCATCATTGTATCTTTTCGACATCATGACAATGGATTCTTCGGAGATACTGTAAATGCAACATTTACAATAATTGGAATAGTCATGTCTGTTTTATTATTTTTTAAAGAAAACACATATATGAAACTTTTTATAAATAAATTCATAGATATGATAATGTATATATATAATCAACCCTTGTCTACAACCTTGTTACATGTATCAATCATAATTACATTTATAGTATCTATTTCTTTTACTTCAACATACATAAATAAAAAACCTGATTACAGCAATATTGGCGGCATTTGGGCTTTGGATATAATATTATCGTTATTATTTCTTTTTTATATTATTTGGGTAGGTCGGACATATTATTATTTATCATAGGGCGAGCGGCAAGTCAGTGGGGTGGCAAGTGCATCTATTTATAATGTTCTTTAGTTATTTAATATAATAATTATAATTATATATAATTATATTAAAGTATAATATTTTTCTTGTCCATATTTCATATAATTATAAATGTCCGTTTATCAAAAAATCGAAGACTTAAAAAATGCAGCTAAAAACGCAGCTAAGGAATCATATAAAAACGTAGGGGAATCATTTGAAAATTTAGGGTCAAAAATAAGAACTGATTATAGTATAAAAAAATCACAATTACAACAACAAGTTTCACAAAATGCACAAAGTAAATATATAATATTTTTAATTTGTATTTTAATAATTTCTGGAATATCATACGGTTTGATTCATAGATTCATTGGAAATGAATGGTTGTTTTCAGTCTTTCTACTTTTGATATTCGCATTTGCAGCCATCTTGCGCTTTGTAATAAATATACCAACTATTTATGTAATCATATTCCTATTGGTCTCCGTGACCGGTTTACTTTTTCTTCTTGTAAACAAGCTTGCAGGAATTGTCATGTCTATAATTGTCGGATTGTTACTGCTTCATTTGCTATACATTGTGGTCGTAAAGGGTGTAAATGTAACCGAATCAATCAATATCTTTTTTAGCGGCATGTCAATATCATCTGTAACAGATGCGTGGAACTCCATCACAAAAATCACCAGCTTCTTATGCAGCTATTTCGTAAAGGGATTTTTGGTACAACTTGTTTCAAAATCAATGCTTATCATTTTTCTCATGTATTTGGCTCTACTTGTCTATATTTATACAAAACAACCGTACCAAATCGTTTCTGATAATAAATCAATTTTCTTGTGCATATTCTTATTCATCGGATTTGCGCTTTTATCATTGCTTGTCATGGGATTTGAAGCATTTGTGCCTTTTATCACATCGTTTTTGAAATACACGATACTAATCGGAATTGTTCTTGGAATCATTCTTGCAATTTTGCATGTTTATAATAATGTTCCCATGATTGCAAACACGGTATTATTTGCCATAAATATCGCAATACTTGTTGGTATTTTTGCCATGATTGTCAAATTCATTGGCGCAGAAGCACCAGGTTATATAACTGGACCGCCATCCTGGTCTGGTTTACTTTTCGAAACACTCATTTATATACCTTGTTTGTTTTTAGATGCCGTTGACTTTTTAAAGACTGAATTTAAACTAGCACAGACACAGTGGACTTATTTCATTATCCTTATTATTGAAATCATACTGATTGCATTACTGTTCATTCTTCCGAAAGCGTTTGATGCAGTCATTAATCACAATGGTGAAATAATACAGGATAGCGTGTTGCCTCTTAATAAAAAAAAAACGATAGAAGTTACGACTACCGATTCAAATAATAACCAGATAAAATCTTTGACACTGTCACTGGCAGACAACGTTAAACAAAACAAGCCAACTTATAACTATGGATTGTCTGCATGGTTTTATATTCACCCTCAACCTAAAAACACAAATTCAAGTTATACAACATCAGGTGGCGTAAGTATACTTGACTTTTCAGGAGCTCCAACTGTAAATTATGATGCAACTGATAATGTATTAAAAATTGTTGTTACTAATTTTTTAGAATTTAGATTCAGTTATACCTGGATAGATGGAAGTGTAAATCCTGTTATTATTCCACTAAGTAGAATTAATCAACCTCTACCTGAATTAAATTCATTTTTACAAAGTGTTATGGTATCAAATAAACATTACTACACAAACCGAACAATACCAGGTCAAACGATTTTTCTACTTGAAATTTTGATTGAAAATGCTACATACAAAATTAATTCTTATGCTACAAGTCTGACTATTGCTACTGCAAATAAATGGGATTTACCTCCTGGTGTTACTTGGGTTAATCCTACAAATTCAATTATGCCCATCTTTAATGTTCCTGCAACTAATTCTAGCGATTTGATTGGTTTTGATGCTGGTAGTTATCCTAATGCTCCTATAACCGGAACGCCAGCAGCACAAACACAAACACCGGCTCAAACATCACCTTATTCAGTAGTAAGTAAATTTGCTCCACAGGTTCCTGAGGAGATAATTTTACCAAGCCAAATTCCTTTGCAAAGATGGAATCATTTGTTTATAAACTTCAATAGTGATAGCACGATGGACGTGTTTCTAAATAATAAATTGGAAACTTCAGTGCCAAATGTGTTTCCCCTTCTTCCAACAAGTTTAACTGTGGGAAAAGATAAGGGAATATATGGACAAGCATGCAACATTGTCTATTATCGAAGTGTTTTAGGAAGTGATGCAATATCGTGGATATATAACACACATAAAGACCTAAATCCGCCGACATCTCCAAACTTTTAATAATATTATAATATTATCTTTTTATTCTTTCATTTTGAAGATTTTAGGAATATATATATATATCTCTCCATCTATTGTTCTCTTGATTAATTATATATTTTATTTATTCATGTTATAAAAATGAAGAGAAAAGAGAAGAGGTTTTACTCATAATCAAAAATTATAATTATTTAATAAAAAAAATAAATAATTATTATATAATACACATTATATATAAGTCATTTTATAACAAATACAGAAATAGAATACTAATGGCACTACTAGATATTTCTTGGACGACGATTATTATAATAATACTTTTAGTTGTAGTTGGTTATTTTATTTGGAGCATGGTAACTTCTTCTTCTTCATCAAGTTCGACTGGAACAACAAAATTAGCCACTATAACTACACTCAACATTACCCCAAGTAACTCAAACTCGTTTACATTTTCAACTTGGATTGCTATAAATAAGTGGGGCAATGGTGGTGGTAATCTTGTAAGTATAGGCTCAGACGCTACTACCTTTGCTTTGAAATTAGGAACCGCCATAAATAAATTATATCTTAGCATAGGAGCTGCTTACACCGAGTCCACCGCTATAGCAGTAGGTTTAGTGCCGCTTCAGACATGGGTATCAGTTATTGTATCTGTAAATAATGGAAACTCGGCAGATATTTACATCAACGGCAAGCTTGTTAAAACAATTGCGTTAACCACTACATATAGTTTGCCTAGTGGAAGTGTTAGTGTGGGTGGACCTTCTACTGCAATTGATGGTTATATATCCACGACATATGATAACAAATCAATTGGACCGCAAGAAGCCTGGAAAATTTATTCTAGCGGATATGGAGGTGGAGGAGGTAGTGGAATTGGTGACTTTTTTAATAAATACAAAATTCGATTCGCTTTTGTGAAAGACAATGTGGAGTTGTCTCGTCTTGACATTTAGAAAGAGAACCTACGGTTCTCCTTTAACCTCTCCCTTGAAGAAGGAGGGGGTCGTAGGGGGGTCCCCTACATGGAGGGTGAGTAGTTCCCTCAAATAAATACAAATAATTAATACTATATTACTAATATGTTAATTATTTATTATTGATATAGATATAGGTAGTTTAATTTATTAATACAAATACAAATACAGAAATAACAACACTAATGGATATTTCTTGGATGACGCTTATTATAGTAATACTTTTAATTGTAGTTGGTTATTTTATTTTAAGCATGATAACTTCTTACTCTTCTTTTTCTTCTTCGAAAGTTTCGACTAGTATAACAAAATTAAACACTAAAACTTTGCTACCTGTTACCTCAAGAAATTATTCATTTACATTTTCAATTTGGATTTATATAAATAATATTAGCGGACAATCAACAATTAGCGGACAATCAACAGCTATAGTATATTATACATTACCATCTACACTACCACTGAACCTAGACGAGATATTTATGTTATTCTTAAATATAGCCACTAATAGTTTAAACATTCTCATAGGACAAGATTATAGCTATAGAATACCAGTAGGTATGGTACCGCTTCAGTCATGGGTATCAATTATTGTAACCGTAATGAATGGAAACTCGGCGGATATTTACATCAATGGCAAGCTTGTTAAAACATTTACTATGTTTCCATTAAAACTAGTAGAAATAGTCTCTACAGAAAATATTCCATTTATTCTAGCGAATAAATCAGGCGGCGCAACCTTAACCGGATACACCGGAGCTGTTGAACCGACAATAACTGTTGTTATGTCAGCACCAACTTTAAGCGGTAAAGGCTCAGCGTATGTTGAAGTTTATTACTACAAAGCCACATCATTAGGAGTGCTCATATCGTATAAACTTATAGCAACCTCCGCCCCAAGTGTTATACCAGTCGCTCCAGCACCCGTCACATTTACATTTCCAGGAAATTCTCACTTTCCTCAATCCGCCAATGGTATTTTTTTTAATGTTGTTGTCGATACAAAAGTTGGCGCTTATAGTTCATATCAGTATGGTGCGAATGTTAGCAAAGAGTTAGCAATCACTTTTACTATAAGACATCCTCCCTATAGTTTGCCTGCTGGAAGTGTTAATGTGGGTGGATCTAAATATCTTGATGGTTATATATCCACAACATTTGATAACAAATCAATTGGACCGCAAGAAGCCTGGAACATTTATTCTAGCGGAAGTGGAAGTGGAAGTGGAAGCGGTGTTAGTGACTTTTTTGATAAATACAAAATCCGATTCGCCTTTGTGAAAGACGATGTGGAATTGTCTAGTCTTGATATTTAGAAAGAAAACCAAAGAGAACCTACGGTTCTCCTTTAACCTCTCCAAAGAGAACCTACGGTTCTCCTTTAACCTCTCCCTTTAAGAAGGGGGGGTCGTAGGGGGGTGCTTGTCGCCCCCTACATTGTTTATTAATTACAATTATAATTATTTAATAATAATTATAATCATATTATATACAAAAAAAATAAACTAGTAATGTTATTTTATGGAAAAGAAATAGACATATTTTATATTATTTTGCTTGTAATTTTCATTCTTGTTGTATATATTTTAATTTCATATTACATGCAACAAAAACAAAGTATTGCGATAACAACATCTTCGCAGCCTATTATTAGTACAACAAGCACAATAAATAATGTTCCAATTAAATTTAAGAAATATACAAAAGAAACATTAAATAGAGGCGCATTCGCAATATCACTTTGGTTAAATATATCTTCATGGGTGCTTCCGATTACAAGTGATGCAACTTTCAACATATTGACGATGAATAACACACCAAACCAAATATTTAGATTATACATTGACAAAACTTGCAATTTGTCCATGAGTTCAAAATTTATTACAAATGAAAATAATTATTTTAGAATAACGGGTGGCGGTGACAACGACGGCAATAATATAAACATTGCTTCTGGTAACAGTATGTTTCAAGTTACTGGTACAGGTAACCAATTCAATGACGGAAATACTTTAACCTGTACTATTCCTAGTGGTTCGTATACTGCGGATACCCTTACGAAAATGATTCAGAATGTTATGAACTCGGCAGGTAAATGGACGGCCATCGCCGCAGAACCAACCGGAAATCCCCCCACCGCCGCCATCCCTGCTGCTCCTCCTAATTTCTATATCGATAAAAAAACAAGTTCATCATATGAATTTGGATTCAATTATAGGCCCGCGCCCGCGTCTTATGATTCATCGAACTTGATAATTACGCTTGTTGGAAATAAAAATGGTGTACCCTTTGACAGCCGCCTTATCTTTGGAGTTACTTCTTCGCAGACTACTTTTACAATCTACAAAAAACCACCACCAGCACTAGTAGCATCAGCAGTACCATACACATTTAACCCAATTGTGAATGGGAATGCGACGTCTGTATTGCCAATAAATGAACCAGTGAATGTAATTTTAAATTACAATGGCGATGATGACTATAACGAAGATAAAAATCTGTTTTTTACAACAACAGATGGAACTAAAATACCAATATATAACACCAATACTGGATTTTCCGATAGTAATCGTGCTTTAGATGTATTTATTAATGGCAGGTTGAATAACACAATTATTTTGAATACTTCATTGACTAGGAATGATAAAAGTACAACAAACTGTAATGCCAGTTGCGTCTCGTATAATGACGCATCCATGAATTACTTTATTGATGATAATGTTGAAGTTTTGATTGGCAGCGTCGCGTCGTCTGTCCCCATAACCGGACCCGTTGGAACGATTTCGAATGTCACTTTTATTAAAGGCGGATGTACAATTGAAGACGCGCAAACTATAAACAACGGCGGAATTTCGAGCAACTTTTTAGATAATCTTTTTTCATATAAACTTCAATTTAGTTTACTAGAAGATGATAAAAAAATCAAAGTGTATGAGTTACTCTAAAAAACATCACAGCATGCCAGCCGTTTATTTTCACGATATTTACTCAGTTGTATAAAACCTTCGAGCGGATAATTTCTATTTTTTACAAAATAATTACTCGACGCATTTGTTCCCTGAAAATTACCAGCATTCGCCATTGTTGCTCCATATGCCGAGTATAATGAAAACCCGTTGCTTGTTATCGTGTCTGCTTTCAATTTTTGAAGGCGCGTGCTTCCCGATACTGCACCTTGTTGCGCAAATTGCGGGTTGTTTGGCTTATATATCGTGCTGCAATAGCTATTGGCGGGTTGATTCAGCGCGTTATTGTTATACGTTTTAGGATTTGAACAATTTTTCGATTGATAAACTTGCGGGCCATTCGGCGCATTCGTCGGGTACAAAAATTCAAACGGAATATTATCATTTACACTTGGATAATAAACGCCGTCCGCCTTTTTGGTTGTTGAGAGTCGTTGAGCCGCTGTTCTGCATCTAGACTGTAAATAGCCAGACGTGGTTTCATAATACGATTGTTTCAACGTGCAAATGCCCGATTTAATTCGATTATTTTCGGGATTACAGGCAATGCACGCTGTATCATAAACGCTGGTAATTATTTCATAACTTTCATCGACATTTACTTGATCTTCTTGGTCTGGAACAGTTTGAGCAATCGGGGTTATCGGGGTAACATAATAAATATCCGGGACTGTTGGTTCGTCCTCATCATAAAAAATGTCATAAATTGTTGGAGCTCCTGGAATGTTAAGAAAGATTTCAACAATAATTGGAATGCTAATAAATTCTGTTGGAATAGATATTGCACCATTATTTTGAATTTTATATCCATTATTAAAACTATTTTCTGCATATGTATCTGCTATTTGAAATGAATTCCCACCCGTCTCAATGCAGTCGCACGATTCTGCATTTGTTTTGTATACGCTTGAACCCGGTGTATCCATCAACTGCACTGTTGCCATTCGTTTTTGGCTAGAGTTGTCTGTTGACGAATTTGTGGGAACTAGCTGTCTGCGCCAATGCTTCAGCGGGCGCGCTTTAAAATCTGGTCCTATAAAATCACCCTGATTTATATTGGACGGAACACCATTTGCATTCGGACGATGCATGCCCGGAATTACATTGAATGCCGTCTCAACTTTTGTTGCATAGTGCGGCTTTCGCGTAGTCGTTAAAGTATTTGAACTTCTAAAATTTTGTGGATTATTTATTTTTGGAGTATTTGTAGTCATTGTTTATTGTTTATTGTTTATTATTTATTGTTTATTGTTGTAACTATAATAATTAATTATTATTATTTATTATTATTATTACTATATATATTATTTTATTTTTTTATAACAACTTCCAATTGCGAAATAGTGTATGGGCTTTGTATAAGGTACACTTCATCATCATCCGGGCATATTTTGTACAATGAACAGTCTGCGTACTTTATTTTCATTTGTTTTGTAGTTTCAGTATCCTTTTTTCTTCTTGACCCTTCTTCTGCTTCACCCTCTTCTCCTTCTTCTGTTTTGTCCTTGTCATCTTCTTGGTAATCAGGATTGAATTGAAGAGACGTTTGATATGTTTCAAGAATGTTATGAAGAATTTCGAGCTTTCTCAAAGGGTCCGGATTTTGATTCATAATTTCTTGTTGTTTTTCAATGTTTACTAATATAGCTTGAATATCATCGCGAATCCGAATTAGCTGCACATGTCGTTCTTTATTATTTACAACATTTTCATAATCAGAAACATATTTTTTGTATATTTCAAGCTGCTTATTGAATTCGGGGATTTTCACAGTAATTTCGGCAAGAGCTTCATCTTCAGTTTTATAATTAAATAATAAATCCAGTTTCAAGTTTATAATTTTTTCCTTCATTTCTTCCACCTTTTTGAACTGTGTTTCTATCAAATCATGAAGGCTGTGCGTGTTTCCCAGCTTAAATCCACGACTTTTTTTTATCTTTTGCATTTTTAATAAAATAGACTTGATGGTTGCTGATTCTAAAATTTCTTCCTTGATTGCAAGCCTTTTTTTTTCATTTGTCGAGTCTATAAATTTGGTTTTTTTGTATAAATTATTAATTATTTTTTTTCTTTCTTCAAAATAATCTTGTTTAAGTCTGAAGTAATTTAAAATTTTTTCATCATTTGATTCTTCTGATTCACTGGCCATATTCAAGTTACACAATATAATATAATTTTACACAATATAATATAATTTTACACAATATTATATTATTAAATGAATTAAGGCGGGCTTGTCCTCGTCCCTCCCTTACCATGAAGGCAAATCTGTAATTAAATTCGCATGAGTTACACCACCTTTTTGTCTATCCATTTTTATTGTTGCAGACACATTGTTTAGTTTTGTTAAAATGTATTGTTTTTCTTCTTGTTTCTTTCTTTCTTTTTCTTCAGGAGTAAGTTTCCCCTTGTACTTGAAATATAAAATCCCTCCTAAAAGTATGGAAAATAATGCAAACATTGATACGTTGAATACGGTATTATAGTGGTGTGACTTTATTTGATGACAACCTTTCAACACGCCGCTAATAAATGATTTCACGCCGGGTTCAGTTAAAAATGGTTTCTCATCTTGACCTAGTCCATTCCCCATTCTGAAAAAATTCATCAAGTATTATATATGTGTATCGTGTTTTACGTTTTACTTTTATATATTTTTATTTTTTTTATTTTTGTAAAAGACGAGAGATATTTTCATATTAATTTTATACACAGTATTTAATATAAAATTTAATATATTGATAATACAAATATATCACAATTTTTTTAATTTTACTAAATAAATAAAAAATGTCTTCTCAAACAACAACAACAGAGCCGGCGGCACCTTCAAAGGCGGCACCTGCTGAAGTCATTGACCCAGCCACCTCCATTTTTGTTTACATTGGAATAACAGTTCTGTATTTCGCGATGAAGTATATGATGCCAGAAAAGGCAACCGCTTTATTTGTGATTTATTTCATTTTAGTACTTATAAGTCAATTTATTTTGAACATATATTTAGCCAAACAATTGTGTAACAGTCCTTCCAATGTTGGAACCGCAGCTGTTGCAACAATTATTCCATGGATTCTTATTTTCGGTTTACTAAATTTATTACTCACAATGTTTCCTGGTTGGCTTGCCGCTTTTTCAAATACTATCGGCTATGCTGTCGCAAGTATCGTCGGCGTCTCATCACTTTTCACAGAAAAGTTGCTAAATGTTGACAACCAAAATGGGACACGTGATACATTAAAAGTCATTCAAAATATACTTAGCGACCCTTCTACAATTATCAACACGCTTAATGATGGAAATATAAAAGATTTTTGGAATAAAAGTGTAAGTCCAGGTGTAAATTTATTTAAAACCGACTTTGAACCAATTGAGGATGAAAAGGCTAATAACAATCCATTATTTTATGAACTCAAAAAGTACATTATGCTGAAAAACCTTGTTTCTTATTTTATTTGGTATTTGCTGACGGGAATCTTAATCACATCAATTAGTTACAACTACATGCTCACAGTTCCGTGTGTGCAAACACCCAAACAAGCACGAATAGCAGCAGCTCAATTTTTGGAAGATCAAAAGAATGCGAAGACATCTGCAGAAGCCGCCAAATCAGGCGCCCCTGTATATAAAACTGATGGGAAATAAGTGGGGTAGGGGGAACCCTCAGGGGAACCCATGTTCCCCTCTGACCCCTCCTATGTGGAACCCATGTTCCCCTCTAACAAATCAAATACTGAACCATTTTGGTGAAACAATTATATTCGCATTTATTTCGGTATCAATCAAATATGAATTATAAACCGACATGAAATACTTTTCAAACCATCGTTTGCTAATGATATTATATTCCTTATCAAACGCGTATTTGCAATAACACTGATAAATTGTGTACAATGACTGACTTGTCGCATTTGCGCTCTCCATTTTCGACTCCTTGTATTTTTTTATAAATTCCTCAATTTCCCCCCTTTTATTCCATATGCTCGACTTGCATCCCACATGAATCAAATACTTGTCATCTTCTATAATAATGTCCGGGTAAAAATGTTTTATTAACCCCAGTAACATTTTATCCGTCACATTATTGTGCAACAGCGTCGTCGCAGACCGTTTAATTGATTTGTTAAACAATGACAACAATTCGTCCAATTCTAGTTCATATTCTTCTTCCGCCTCTTCTTCCGCTTCTGCATTATTAAAATCTATAATATGAGTATTCCAAAATGACATGAAACTGCAAACAAATGGCAAATGTTTACTTGTTCTATTTTTTATAACCGTTTTTTCAACATCATCCGGCAACTGCAGTGCATCTAATGTCAAGTTCAACTCTTCGCAGTGTGTTGATAAAAGTTGTTGGAGAGAATGATTAAAAAATATATTCGGAATATTCTCTTCTTCAATAAATATTTTCCATAAATATGACATATTTTTACACGTTATATTATATCCAGGACACTCTTCTGTGGTCGCATGAATGAAACGTGCAACTATTTCAAGGTTGGTATTGTGTTTCAAATATAGGGCGTGATTTATTACAGAGTAGTCGTTACAATACTTATCCAAAAACAAATCGGCACACACATATCGCGTCGAGTAATGAGATGCGACGCAAAATAAATCAATAATGTGAGGAATAATATGCGATTTAAAATAATCATTGTAAGCATTTGATAGTTCGCACACGTTTACAAGTCGACAATCTTC
>Ga0268276_1001041_pt1 | contig 29250 bp, 30 predicted proteins | sample saktaG_4_FD_190145 | JGI IMG/M metagenome (GOLD analysis project Ga0268276, IMG submission 190145) | Saline water microbial communities from Sakinaw Lake, British Columbia, Canada - sak_2010_1_5_45m | ecosystem: Environmental > Aquatic > Non-marine Saline and Alkaline > Saline ...
AGCTTTCCCTCGCGGTACTCGTACACTATCGGATTTGAATCGATATTTAGGGTTAGGAGTTAATTCTCCTATATTCAGACATCCAATCCAGGATGCCCTACTCTTTTAAAAGTCAGGCATATTAATTTCGTTTACAGGACTATCACCTTCTAAGGTGCTCCTTTCCAGAAGACTTTGACTCATTAACTTAGCCCTTGACTTTCACCACATCTCTTAACTCTTTCAAGCAAGATTCAGTTTGCCCTTTTCCCTTTTCGCTCGCTGCTAATAAGGGAATCATTATTTATTTTCTTTTCCTGCTGGTACTAAGATGTTTCAATTCCCAGCGTTATTCTCCATCTCTGGATACTCTAAAAGAGTATGTTTCACATTCGGAAATCTCGGGTTCAACGGTCGCATGCACCTCGCCCGAGCATATCGCAGCTTGCCACGTCCTTCTTCATGATTCAAACCAAGCTATTCATCTAACAGCTTAAATATTAATCTGATTTTCTCTGTGGGATACATTGTTATACTGTTCTCATAAAATATGATCTGTTCATATTCTCAAACTCCCTTCACCACCGTCGGTGTTGAAGTTCATGGTTTTGATTTTTCTCAATCTAGTGATTGATTGTGATGTGTGATTCTTGTCTTAATCAAATTTAAAACCATTCCAGAAAAGAATGGACCTGCCGCGAGTTGAACGCGGGTCTCCTCGGTGCAAACGAGGTATTCTACCACTGGACTACAGGCCCATTATTATAAAGGTCTGATTTGGTTTTTAAAGTTTTACTTAACATGTTTTCAAACATGAAAATGAAGCTAGAACAGCCAATACTATAGCTAAATTTAAATTAATTTAATATTAATTTTAGGAGGTGATCCATCTGCAGGTTCCCCTACAGATACCTTGTGACGACTTAACCTACCTTGTCATATAAAGATTTTTCTCTAACGAGCTTCACCTCTACATAACTCGGTTGGTTTGACGGGCGGTGTGTGCAAGAGACAGGGACATATTCACCGGACACTGCTAATATCCGATTACTACGAATTCCGGCGTCATGAGGATGGGTTGCAAACCTCAATCTGGACTGAGATAGACATTAAAGGATTAGCTTCTCTTTTCAGAGTTGCAGCCTGTTGAATCTACCATTGCCGCGCGCGTGTAGCCCAGGGGATTAGGGACGTACTTACCTAACGTAGCCCATACCTTCCTCCTTGTTACCAAGGCAGTCTGTATAATGTACATCTCTCGATAGTAATTATACACAGGGGTCTCGCCTGTTACCAGATTTAACTGGTCACTTCACAGCACAGGCTGACGTTGGCCATGCATCTCCGCTCAGCGTGTCAGGTAAGCCCTTTAGACTGACCTTCATTCTGCTGTCGCTCCTGGTGAGGTTCACGGTGTAGAATCTAATTGAACCGCACGCGTCACTCGTTGTAGTGTCTCCCCGCCAATTCCTTTAAGTTTCGACCTTGCGACTATACTTCCCAGGTAGCTCACTCTACGCCTTCGCTTCAGCACCGAATCCTCCCGAAGAGGGCCCGATGTTTAGTGAGCAGTGTTTACTGCCAGGACTACACGGGTATCTAATCCGTTTTGCGCCCCTGGCCTTCATCCCTCACTGTCAGATCTGTTCTTGTAAGGTGCCTTCGCTAATTGTTAGTCCATCCAAGATTAACATATTTTACCATTACCTCGGACGTACTCCTTACATCTCCCAGTCTCTAGCATAATAGTATTTCTTGCCCGCCTCATATTTGAGATATGAGATTTCACAAGAAACTTATTAAACAAGCTACGGATGTTTTAGACCCAATAATGATGGCTGCAACTTGGACTGCTGGTATTACCGCGGCGGCTGGCACCAGTCTTTCCCAGTCCTTATTCCCCTACCTTTTTAAAGTAAAGAAAAGCTTTCCGTGCGGAAAGCACTTTGGTTCGCTTTGTCACGCTTGCGCGCATTGCAAAAGATTCACTGCTGCTGCACTCCGTAGAGCTAGGAATAGTGTCTCAGATTCCTTCTCAGGGCAACTCCGCTAAGAGCCCTTATTGATCATCGGCTTGGTAGGCAGTTACCCCACCAACAACCTAATCAGCCGCAGTCTCATCCTTAAGCCCGAGTTTCAAAGTAATTTCATTCCAGAAAAAAACTTCTATCAAGTATTAGCCTCAGTTTCCCGAGGTTATGCTTGACTTAAGGGTAGATTAACTACGTGTTACTGAGCAGTTCGCCGTCTTGCGACAGACTTGCATGCATAAATTCAAACCAAATAGCTGCAGCCTCCAGCAGGATAAACTGGAATTTACAGATTTTATAAAAAAAGATTTTTATATGTAATATCAAAAACCTGACTAAAATTCGAAAGGAAATAAGAATTTTAGAAAACAAGATCTATCCTCTTACTGCTAAAACTAGAATTGGCTGTTCAATCATACCTTACTGTAATAAAGTAGGGTACTCATTCTAGCTTCATAAATTTGATTGTCGACGAAGCTTTGGATTTTTCTTCCAAAAGTTATCATTTTATAGTTTAGTGGAGAATGAGTGATTTATAAAGGTTTCGTTAATGTTTCGTGATGTTTTTGTGGGGTCCGGGCGCGATAGGTAACATTTATAAAGTAATATCAATTGATATGATTATAAATAGGAGTAAAAATGCAGTTATTATCAAGAAGAAATTCTAACGCAAGAAGCCCAACACTTCAGACAGTGTTAATGGTAGAGAAATTTATAGATGAAAATAGTGGAGAGTATAAAAAAACAGAGCTATTCAAAAAGCTTCCAAGAAAAGTAATGTGGCAGACATTTCAGATAATAATGGAATACCTACAAGAAACATATAAAATCATTATTGATAAAGACGGAAGGGTTATTTATATCTGGAACCCTAAGTTTTATGAAAAAATTAAAAATAGGCCTGAAGTCAAAATATGAGTTATAAAATTATTTTTATCGATGAAGAATTAGAAAATACTTTTGAAAAATTAGATAATACAGACCCTATTAAAAAAGCGTTAATAAATGCAATCAAAAGTCTTAAGCAAGATCCTTTTGTTGGGAGAAATGTTAAGAAGAAATTAATCCCCAAAAAATTAATTGATAGATATGGCTTAAATAATTTAAGAATTTATAATTTACCAAATGCTTGGAGAATGTTGTATACATTAACTTCTTCAGGAGACATTGAATTAATAGCCGTTGTTTTAGATTGGATGAATCATAAAGATTACGAAAGATTGTTTAAATTTTAAAAACCCTCTCCAAACAAAAACACAAAACACAACACGCCCTTCGGGCGCGATAGGTAAGTGCCCAGATAAATAGAACTTTTTATTCTTGTTTATCTTTTGGTTTAAAGAACCGAAAACATTTGTCACCTTTATATCTCCATAAACGAGTTGGGGAGTTAGGCCAATCAATACATCTAACAACCGCAAATTCTTTTTTAACAAGCCCTGGAATAGGTTCATATGTTTCAGTATTTCCTATATCACTTCCTTGAAATCGATATCCATTTAAAAGAAGCGTTTTAACAACACCATCCCAAGAATCACTTTTTTTCGCAATATCAAGTATTTCCAAATCATCTAAACCCATAGTTTTATATTAGAATAATTGTTTATAATATTTTCTGTGATTTTTCACTACCTATTGGGGATTGTAGTCTTCTTCAAAATTATCTTCTTTTAAAAATTTTCCAAACCTCAAAGACCACTAAGCCAGACAAACCAGTAACAATACTTATTCCAAGCTGATTCCAAGTCAAAGGCACAAACTGAAAAATAATTCCTAGAGGAGTATAAACTGCAAGTAAGTGCAAGCCTGCTGAAATTACAATAGAATATAACAACCATTTATTATTTAAAATTCCAGTCTTGAAAAGGCTTTCTTCTGATTTACATGAAAATGCAAAAAACAATTCAAATAAAACAGCAGCACTAACAGCCATTGTTCTAGCTATTTCTAAAGAAAAATTACCTAATGCCCAATAGAACAAAATAATTACACTTACAAAATTTAATATTCCTGCAATTAAAATCCATGACCAGATTCCAGATAAAAGCCCATCTTTTCTAGGCTTTTTTTTCATTATTCCTTGTTCAGTAGGCTCTACAGCTAGGGCTAAAGCAGGCAATGAATCTGTAACTAAATTCATCCATAAAATTGCTAAAGGTAAAAAAGGTAATGGCCATCTTAAAAGCAATATAAATAAAATAATAAAAATCTGTGCAGCATTTGCAGCAAGTAAAAATTTAATTGATTTTTTTAAATTATCAAATACACGTCTACCTTCTCGAACTGCTTTAATTATTGATGCAAAATTATCATCTAATAAAACCATATCCGATGCATCTCGAGTTGCATCTGCTCCACGTATACCCATAGAAATTCCTATATCTGCTTTTTTTAAAGCAAGAATATCATTAACTCCATCCCCAGTTACAGCAACAATATGTTTTTGTTTTTTTAATATCTCAACAATTTTTAATTTTTGATGAGGAGTTATTCTTGCAAAAATTGTTTTTTGTCTTACAATATCATTCCATTGTTTTTCATTGTCTTTAGGTATCTTGTCAAGCTCTTGTCCAGTTATTGCTTCTCCATGTAAACCTAATCTTTCTGCAATTGCTTTTGTTGTCTTTTCACTATCTCCTGTTAAAATTTTTATTTCTATTCCAGCACTTAGAGCATTTTCAACAGCCTCTTTTACTTCTTTTCTAGGAGGATCAATCATTCCTTGAAAACCTACAAAGATTAATTGATTTTCAGAATTTTTTTGACTAATCTCAGAACTTGAAGGAATCTGTTTAAAACCAAATCCTAAAACTCTCAAGCCCTTAGATTCCATTTTATGTAAGATAATTTTTAATTCTTTTTTTCTTTCATTGGATAAAAGTTGAATTCTTCCATTTACAAATTCTTTTGTTGAATTTTTTAATATTTCAATACCAGCACCCTTTACATAACTTGTTTTTATTTCTCCGTATTTTCTTATCACCGACATCATCTTTCTCTCAGAATCAAAAGAATATTCTGCAATTCTTGGATTTTTTTCTGTTTCTATTTTTTTATCAATTCCAAATATTTTTGCTATTTTAATTAATGCAACTTCAGTAGGATCTCCTAAAACAGAACCTTGTTCATCTCGAGCATCATTACATAGAACTCCTATCTTTAAAATTTGTAAAATATTTTTTTCAGTATTACTATTTTTTGTGTAAAATTTTCCTCCTACAAAAATTTCATCCACTTCTAAACTTTCTTCTGTAAGAGTTCCTGTTTTATCTGTACATATTAATGTGGTTCTTCCAAGAGTTTCAACAGCAGGAAGTTTTCTTATTAATGTATCTGAACGATACATTCTTTTTATTGCAACAGCAAGGGTAATTGCAATAATAGCAGGCAATCCCTCTGGGATTGCTCCTACTGCAAGACTTATAGATATGAGAAACATTTCCATCTTATCCATTCCTAAATAAATTCCAACAAAAAATAATATTATTACAAGCCCAATAATAATAAAAGAGACAATTTTTCCAAATTCATCAATCTTTTTTTCTAAAGGCATTTTTTCTTCTCTTGTCTGTTGTACTGTTTCTGCAAGACTTCCAAATTCTGTTTCTCTTCCTGTTGATACAATACTTGCAAGGCACTTTCCTCTAACAACAGTTGTTCCTGCATAAAGCATATTTTTTCTTTCTGCTAGGATACTATCTTTTTCAATTATATCTGAAGTCTTATCTATAGGAAAACTTTCTCCAGTAAGAATAGCTTCATTTACTCCAAGATTATGTTGGTTTATTATTCTACAATCTGTAGGAATCTTCATTCCTTCATTTAAAACAATAATATCTCCTGGAACTAGAAATTTCGAAGAAATTTCTTTTTCCTGATTATTTCTAAAAACAAATACCTTATAGTCAAGACTTTCACGTAATTTTTCAATTATTTCTTCTGCTTTATATTCTTGGATAAAACCAATAATCCCATTTAAAAGAACAATAGCAAAGATAACACAGGCATCAAGAATATGGCCTATTAAAAAAGAAATAATCATTGCTATTATTAAAATAATTATTAATAGAGATTTAAATTGAGAAAGCAGAATCAAAAACGGATTTTTTGCTTTTAATTTTCCAAGATCATTCATTCCATATTTTTTTAATCTTGCTTTTACTTCTGATTCATCTAGGCCTTGTTCAGAAGTATTGAGTTTTTTATATACCTCTTTTATAGAAATTGCATGCCAATATTCCATAAAATGTATAATAGAAATGAGATTTTAAAGTTTGGGATTAAACCCCTTCTTCAGCTCTTTGTAATTCTTTCAGCTTAGATTCAATTAACTGTTCATCACTAGCTTTATCATCGAGTTTCTTTTTGTCTCTCTTTTTTCTAGGTTCTTCTAAAATCAACTTTTCACCTGCAAAATCCTCAAGAGATGGAAGTTTCTTATCTTTATCCATTCCATGTGCCTTCATATATTCTCTTGCTAATAACCAGAAAATTAATCCAAGAGATTTATTACTCTTATTATTTGCAATTGCAACAACATCAATATTTGAAGTATGATTATTTGTATCACATACACCTGCAACAGGAATTAAAATTTTTTTTGCATCGTTTAATGCATTTTTATCCATCCAAGGGTCACAGATAAATATCATTTTAGTTTCAAAGAAATTTGGCAATTCTGTGTTAGTTAATATTCCAGCAGGATATTTTTTTGTAAATACTCTTACCCCGGTTAATTCTGAAAACATTTTTGCAGCTCTCCATCCCGAATTTCTTTTACATACTACTATCCAGTCTTCTGGTTTATATTTAACTAAAAAGTCAATAAGTTCTTTTAATTTTTTATCTACAATATTTGTATCAAGAATTGCTAGACCATCAAGTCTTCTTCTATAAATATACTTCCTCATAGTTGGAGTTATAACTTTTGTTCCAAGATAGGCAGCTGTTTTAATATAATCTTCAACACTTGTTAGAATTGTTTGATCTTTGTCTTCTTCCTCTGTTTTGACTTTTTCAGTCTTAGCTTTTTCTTCTTTAGCTTTTTTTGGTTTTTCTTTTTCAACAGTTTTTTCTACAGATTCTTGTGTAGATTCTTCTACAGCTTTCTCTTCTTTCTCTGTTTCTTCTTCTGCTTTTTTTCTAGGCATTTTATTATTCCTTTTTATATTTAATCTTAGTGATATTATAGACAATACAGAACTAGTTTCTGTTATTGCTAATGTTTTGCATTTAAGTCGATGTGTGTATGCTCTATTCAAGTCTTATTACACAGTTCAATGCATTACTTCATATTTTAGAAGGTTTTTAAAGCTTTAGGATTAAGATGGATAAATCAAAAATTTACTTTAAGCTCTTTTCAATCTGCATAATTCTCGCAAGCTTTACAAGTCTTTCTCTACCAGAAATACCAGTCTTAATATAATCAGCTTGAAATCCAACAGCATAATCAGCAAGAGCGTGGTCAAGAGTTTCTCCAGACCTGTGTGAGAAAATTATTTTAATCTTGTTCTTTTTGCAAAAGTCTACGACTTTTGCTACTTCTATCATGTATCCATTTTGATTAGGCTTAACAATCAAAGCATTAATTGACTTATCCCTTATAGCTCTTTTTAATCGAGTAATATTTGTAACAGTTAAATCGTCTCCAACAATCAAAGCATTAGTTGTTTTGGGTTTAGGTTTTTTATTTAACTTATTAACATAAGCATTTATCTGTGCAAAACCAACAAAATCTTCTTCTTGAAGAGGGTCTTCAATATAGAACAGTTTAAACTTTTCAACTAGTCTTTGCATATAATCTATCTGCTCATCAGAAGTTCTTAGCAGATTATTATGGTGATATTTGTAATAAGTCCCGTCCCAAAAACTAGATGCAGCAACATCTAATCCAATTCTAACTTTATAACTCTCTGCAATTTTTTTTAATAATTCTAAAACTTCTTGATTATTCAATGGTGCTTGCCATGCATTTTCATCGTTTCTTTTTAGTTTAAGTCTTCTATATTTTAATCTTAAAACTTGTCGAACAGCCATATAAACATGATGCATTTTTGTTACAGCTGTAGCAAAAGTTTTTTCGTTTGGAATAAGTAAAAATTCTTGAAATTCAGGTTTTATCTGACCGCGTTTAACATTAGTGTGAAGTCCCCCACCAATACAATTTCCAACTGGCATAGGAATTTTTATTTTTTCTTTAATCTTGCTCTTTGAAAAACGATTCTCATCTTCTCTGTCTAAGACAAATTCCCACAATTCTTTATTGTTTTCTTTTGCAGCAGCTTTGAGAAATGCTGTCTCTAAAACATAAGTTGCATTTGCTCCAAATTTTCCATATTTTTGTTCAAACTTCCTTAGCAGAACTTCAAATTCTTTTAATCCATAAAAATCTTTAATCATAAAATTCATATTTCTAACTTTTTGTGAGAATACTCTAAGAATCTTCATTGAATAATCAATCCCTCTTGAATGATATACAGGAGTTTCATGTTTTCCAGTACTTTTTCCACTTGGAGCACCAGCCCTAAATTTTCCCTTATAAGTTTCAATCTCAACTTCAAGAGTTTTCTCACCACGAGAATCTTTAATGATTCTCGGAATCACCTTTTTAATAAACATATTACTAAATAGAAAAAAGAATTAATAAATCTTTACATATGGTCTAATTAAAATAATTGAAAAAATTAACAAAATCCTAGAAATAACTATTCTTCAGAAGAACCGCCGTCTGAATCTAAATCTGATTCATCCTCAGGATTAGCAAGCTCCATAATTTCAGCTTCTTCTGCAATCTTCTTAATTTCCTCTTCTTCAGTTTCTCCTTCTTTTTCTTCCTTTTTCTCTTCTATTTTTACTTTTTCAATACTCTTCTCTCTTCTTCCTGGCAGAGGTCTATTAACTGTAATAGGTAAAACATCTTCTTCTAATTCTTTTTCAGCAATTCTTAATGGATTATAATTTAACTCTTCTAATTCTTCTTCACTTAATTTTATAAGAACTGGAGCATCCATAGATATCTGAAGTGCACGAGCACCTAGAATCCTTGCTTTTTCATATTTACTAAATTCTTGTTTTACCATTTTATATTAGTATAATTATACTTGTTTTAGAGTTTTTAATTCTTACTTTTCAAAGACTAATTTTAAAATATTATCAAATTGTTTATTCCAAACTTCTTCAAGAGTATTAAGTATCTTTTCCATATCTTCACTTGAAATAGTACCTTCTTTTCCTTTTTGTATAGAGGTAATCATTGGTTTTCCTTTTTTAGAAGCTACTGCAAGACTTATTCTATAATCTGAAATTTCTTCTTCTTCTAAATTTGGATCAACTATAATCTGATCTCCAATTTTATGAAGAGTGATATTAAATGAAGCTGCTTCTTTATCTATTGGTAAAGAATCTTTACTTAATTCATGTTCAATTTTATCTTCTTTTTCATCATATACTGGAAGTTTAGCATGCCCTATAGCAATAAGAGCTGCAAGTCCTGCTACATCAAGTAAGTTTCCATCATCATTTATTGCGATAATATCAACAAATACAGACCAAACTTTTTCTCCTTCCTTAACACACAATTTTTTAACATCAATTAATTTACTTTCTCTTATTCCTCTATCAACTATCCTAGCTAATTCTATAGAATTAATTTTTGGAGGACCTAATTCAAAATCTTCAGAAGCCATTGGAGATAATTCTGCACTAACCATCATTGTTCCTTCATCCGGGCTATCTGGATATGGTGTTACTAAAGCCATCTTAACACCAGCATAAACTTCTGTTTTTCCAAATTTTACACTGCAAGAAGCTTCAGAACTTTTACTTATTCCTAGTTCTACTTTAATGTCTCTATAATCTTGAGGTTCACGACCATCAAATCTTTTTCCTTCTTTTAAATATTCAATTATTCTTTGTTTTTGTACATTTGGAACTTCCATTTTATTCTTTTATCTCCTTTAGTGCTTTTACTTGAACTTCATGGATTTTTTCACAAGCTTTTTTACCCATTTCAATAACTTTTTTCAAATCATCTGGTGAAATTTTTCCATCTAATTGTAATAATGCAATTTCTTTACTTCTAGATAATATACACATTGGGATATCTGTAGATCCTTCCCCTTCTTTATAATCTTCTTCTTCTTTATCTACATCTACTACTAAAGTTTTATCAATTTTTCCAACAGCAACTGCAGATATCATTTCTTTCATTGGAATTCCTGCATGTGCTAATGCCATTACAGCTGCATTAATTCCTGCAACCCTTGTTCCTGCATCTGCCTGAGGAATTTGTATAAAAACATCAACAACAGAGTTTCTAAATTCTGATAAATCTACAATAGAACTTAAAGCCCATTCAATAACCTTTGAGATTTCTTGACTTCTCCTACTAGGTCCAGGTCTAATTCTTTCCCATACTGAGAAAGGCATCATTCCATAAGTTACTCTTAAAAGCCCTCTTCTTGGGTCTTGCATATGTTGTGGATGTAGAATCCTTGGTCCACGTACAGCAGCAATTGCTCTAGTGGTTCCAGTTTCAAACATTGCACTTCCATCTGCAGAAGGCACAATTCCGACTTTTGCTCTTAATGGACGAGTTTCATCCATTTTTCTTCCGTCTTCTCGTTTTGTATATGAACTTTTTTCTACCATTTTATTCTTTATCTTCTACTGATTCATCTTCAGTTTTTTTTGTTTTTTTAGATTTTGATTTTCCTAAACTTTCTGCAAATTCTTTAACTTTTTCAGTTAATCCGTCTACATAAGAGTTTTCAGAGATGAATTCAATTATTTTTTTTGCTTTTAATTCATCGTCAATTTCATCACCTTTAAGCCAGATGACTCCATTTTGTCCAACAGTAATATTGCAGTTAGTCATTTCTTTAACAGTTGTAACCATGCTCCCTTCTTTTCCAATAACTCTAGGGACTTTGTTAGGATTTATATTGATTAATATTCCTTGTTCTACTTTTCCACAACCTTTAACTTTTATTGTTAAGTCTATTCCTCTTGCAGTAACAGAGTCTACCTTTGCAACAAGAACGTCTCCAAAATCAAAATGATCTAATAATTCATTCTTATTAATATACCATGGAACTTCTGAAACCTGTAAGAATCCTTTATTAGTATTTCCAAAATCAATCATCCAACCTTTCATGTTGTAATCTACTACTTGTCCAATTATTGTGTTTCCTCTTCTTGGAATATATCTTCCAGATAAAGGAATAACTTTAACAAGTCTATCAGAAATATCTACAAGCCCGAATTTATTTGCTACAATATCTTCGTCTTCTCGTTTTGTTCCATTTCCAGGAAGATAATCTTCACCAGTAATGATAGTTTCACCAGGAACTACTATTTTTCTTTCAGCCATTATAATTTGTATAATATTTTTTCTCCTTATTATTTGCTTTCGTTATATGTAAATAAAAAATCGGAAAGAGGGTTTTTAAAGGTTTTGGTTGGGGGGGCTTTAGAAATATTTTAAAGATGAAGGTTTCTATAACTTACCTTTCCATCTCCAACAGTTAAAATTCCTGTCTGCCCAGCATCTAGGTGTCCAGAATTCCAGAATAAATCATTAACCATTTCTCCTTCTTGAACATGGTTTCCAACACAATCATTTGCCCTATGTCCGCTTTCGTGAAAGTGTCCGCTAACTGCCTTTGTTATTCCTAATTTTTCATAAAGTGATTTTAAATCTTTATTTCCTCTATTTTCTTTTCTTATTTCAACAGGATAACCTGCTTGAACAATTTGCTGTGCAATAGGTAGAGGAAATACAGAACTTTGTTCAATATTATTACCATTTAAATTAAATTTTTCTGTTGCTTCTCCAAATTCAGCCATATCAACTGCAGTTTCAAGGTTATCAAATTTTCTTGGAACATGGCAAACAACTATTGTTTTTTCAGGGATTGTTACTAGTTTTTTCAAATCATTCATATTACTATAGTGGAACATTTCAAATTTAGATTTTGGAGAAATTTCTGCCATGCCATTAATACTTTCTATACCATTTCTTAAGACATCAAACATTATAAGATTTGGACTTTTATCTACTTGAATATAATTACTAGATGGAATTATAGGATCGTTTCCAATGTGGTATTCTCCACCACATAGAAAGTCAGAACCAGGTAAAAATACTAAATCATATCCATTTTGTTCAACTTTTGGGTTTTTTATAACATTAATAATGTTTGGATATTTTTCCTCAAAATATTCAATAACTGGTTCAAAAGCTTCTATTGTTTCGTGGCTTCCGGGTTGAACATAAGATTCTAAACCACTTTTTCCTACTTCGTCAAGAATAAATCCAATATAACATTGACTCTCTTGGAGTGTTCCTTGCTGATTTCCAATATCTCCATTTAATAGAAGCTTTTCAGCACCTTGTTTCTTTAGCATTGCAATAGTTTCAGAAATTAATTGAGGGTATTGATGAATATCAGATATTACTCCATAATGAGTTTCATTTATCATAATATTATAGAAATTTAATGATTTATAAATCTTTCTTATTGTTACTCTTTTAAAGTTAAGAAAATATCTATTTCAATTCTTCAGTAAGAGCATTGCCATGAGTAATAGCATTCAAATTATCATAAAAATCCATGATAAGGCCTGCAGGGACTTTTACATCAATAACTAAGTCCCCATTATTCAACCATTCTTCTTTTTCTTTATATTCTTGAAGTACACCATATGCATGTCCTGTGAATTGTGCAGGAACAGTAATTCTAACTTTTTTTGTTTCTACTTTAATTGGAAGTATTTTTGATAACTGGTCTATTATTTCTGGAATTTGGGATTCTATAGATTTATTTTTAACAGTAATGTGGGCTTCTTGTAATGCTTTTAAAATTCTTTCTGGAGTATATGGTCTTCCTTCTGAAGAAGTTGCATTTTTAGATAAAAAGTCCACAATTTGCTTATATCTTTTTTCTATCTCTTGTTTTCTAAAATCACTAGGTAGAACAATCTCCCCATTTTTTATTATTTTTTCTGCAACAACTGAGAAATCAGAACTTCCAAAATTCTTTTCTAGATCTTGGCTTGAAGCGTGTTCTCCTGATTTAAGATTATAGAAAATACCTTCTGTTAAAACTGCTTGCCCTAGAGTTGACTCACCATGTTTAAATTTTAAAGCTTCATCTAAATCAACTAGAACTTCATAATTTTTCCCCTCTTTTTTAACTCTTGCAGTTGTTTGAGACATTTTAATATAACTCCTAAATATTGCCTTAATTATTCTCTAAATTTTATCTATTTCTTTTCCAGAGAATTGTTTGAATTTTTTATCTTTTCCTATGATACCTACATCAAACCTTTCAATATTAAATTCTTCTCCTTGTACTTCTTTAAAAATTTGTAATGCAAGATTTATTCCTTGTTTTATAGTCATATCTGATTTATACCTTTCTCTTAATTTTTCCCTTAGCTTTTCATCATTTTCACCAATAGCTTCAGCCCTATATTGTAGATAATTTCCAGTTACATCTGTTGAGTATAAAACTGGGGAATGATTATATCCTGCTATAAGTAATGCAACACCAAAAGGTCTGCCCCCACCATATTGTGTAAACTGTTGTTTAATATTTGCAATATCTTTTACAATTGATTCTGTATTTGTTTCAGTATTATATGTTACTCTATGTTGTTGCGCTAAGACTCTAGCTTTATCAATCAAAACACGAGCATCAGACATAATTCCAGCAACACAAGCAATTATATGAGAATCAATTTCATAAATTTTATTTGCAGATTCTTTTACAACTAATCTATCTATAATTCTCTTATCTGCAACAATTATCACTGCATCTCTACAAACAATACCTATTGATGCACTACCAAGTTTTACTGTTTTTTCTGCATATTCTGCCTGGAGGATATGTCCATCTGGAGCGAACATTGTTGCTGTTCGATCATAACCCATCATTTTGTGTTGTACGTCTTCCATATTTATGCTTAAGAATTTAAGTTAATAAGTTTTATTATCCTACTCTTTTAAAGGTTTCTATATAATTTATGTTTGTTTAATATATCCTATCTGTGATTGCCCACCTGAAAAATCTTACAAGAATATTATCTTTACTATCTTCTATTTTTTCTGTTTCTTCTATTGTTTGCTTTTCACAAGTTTGGTACACTGCTGCAGTGTTGTTTGAATCAAAACCTCTACAAGGTTGCCAGCCATTGATATCTTCACAAGAAGTCCCATTTCCATATTCAGAGAGTTTTAAATTATAGTGCGTTCCATCAATTTTACAATGACATTTACATATGATTTCTTCACTTTTCAAAGAATTAGGCTCTGTTCCTTGAATTGAATTATCACCCTCTAAAGAATCACCTTCATCAAAAGTTTGAACAATATTAATGTCTCTTTTAATCAATTTCCCAGTAATAAATCCTGAAGCATAAAAACTCATAATCCAAACTAATCCGAGAATAATAACTATAGATAAAACCCCTTTAATTTTCATATAAATCTTATTAATTGTTTTTATTTAAACTTTTCTTTATTTTCTTTTATTTTTCAAGACCTTTAATTGTTCCAGAGACTTTTTCAATTCTAATTCTTGCTAAACTTAATCCAGCCCTGACATCATTTAAACTTTCACGTAAAACAGAACCAATCATCTTATCTTTTTTTAGATTAACTTTCATATATGCAGATTTTGCCATTCCTAAAACTCCAAGATAATGTAATAATGCTTGCTCAATTTTTTCATTATTTTTTTCTGCGATTAATAAGTATCTTCGATTATCTCGTGCACTTGGCTTGAGTTTTAATTTTTTTATCTTTGTTTTTCCTGGTTTTGCTTTTACCATATTATATAGAAGAAGACAGGGTTTTTATTCTTTAGGATTATAAGGATATCCCCCAAGAGCAATCCTAAATGTATTATTTTCTACAGAGTGTTTTGCAGGAGGCCATGGTTTATACCATGGAATTACTATTCCTAAATTTTTCATTGTAAAGGAAAGATTGACTCCATGTGCTTCTGGAGTTAAATCTACAATTGTATTTGGATAAGAATCTAAAAATATTTCTGCTTGTTGTCTTAATTGTTTTCTTGCTGTTTCTTGCCAGTACCTTAGATTATAGCAATGTTCTGGTTTTTTATGATTTCCATTTTGAAATAATCTTTCTGCATTTTCTCCAATTTTAAATTCAAGATATACAAGATACATTTCTTTTGAAAAATCAAAAATCTTATTAATTAATGGAATTCCTGGGGGGCAATCATTTAGTACCCTATCTTTTAAATCAGGTCGTATTCCTTTTAGATTACATTTTCTACCATAATTTGGGCACCCGGTTTTATGTTCTGGATAAGGCAATTTGCAGTATTCCTGAATTTCTTTTTCAAATACTATTAAATTTTCAGAGATGACTTTTATCATAAAATTTTCATTTAAAATAGGTATATAAGAATTATTGCAATCTATTAATTATTTTCTAAATCTTTGTTTAATCTATTCTTCTGGATTTTTAATTTTGATTTTTCAATTATATGGGTGACAATTGAAGCAAAGACAACTAATAAAAATCCAACAATGACAGATATTATAATAATCCATATAATTTGAGCCCTATTTAATGAATCAGTAGATTCTTCTGATTTTTCTTCTATAGGTTTTTCTTCAATAATACTTTTTGGGATAATCAATTCGTGTATTGTTTGAACCCTAAGTGTAGCTTTTTTTGTTGAACTATTAATGTTTTCTAGCTTAATGTAAACATCATAATAATCCTGAGATGTAAGATTTAACTTTAAACTTTGGCCAATCTCTAGTGTAATCTTAATTGGTTCGCTAGATAATGTTAGATTTACAGATTTGTTTTCGATTGAATTTAATGTTAGATAATGGGTTTCGTTTTTTTCAAAAAGTTTGAACTGAATTTTATCAGATTTGCTTAATGATTTAGTATACCCATTATTTGTTTCAGCTTGTGTTGGAGTGTATACACTAGATGTGGCTCCCCCACCCCCTCCAGAGCTTCCTCCTGAAGAGGGAGGTGTCGGGGCCGTGATTGTAAAACTATTGTTTGATGAAATATTAAAATTTCCTGCTAAGTCTGTACAATTAATTTTCCAAGAGTAAGTTCCTGGTGTAAAAGTTTTTGCAAAATTTTGAGTTAGTGTAAAATTTGAAATATTTTTTGTTGAATTTATGATATCATTAATCACCAGGTTACAAGTGGTATTTAATGAATCTGAAATATTAAAATAAAATAATCTTGAAACAGAACTTGATGTTTCTGATTCAGGGAGTGGTGTGATCAAAGTTAAATTAGGCATTGTATCTTCAAAGGTAACTGTATAATTTGAATTTCCCCATGTGGAATTAGAATTATTATTAATAGAAAAACAATTCCATACATATGTATCTTGTTCTAAAAAAGTATAATTAAATTCAGTGGTATTTGTTGCTCCAGTTATATTTTTAGTTTCATTATACACAATAATATTCGAAGAGTTCCAAATCTGAAAAGTAGTATTTGTTAAATTATAATTTTCTTCAGATAGAGAATTGCATGTGAAATTTGTCTGATTTTGATTAGTATACGTATCAGTTACTGGAGAAATTAATTTCGTAGATATTCCTTCTAAGACCAATGTAAAATTTGCTGAAGCTAGACCAACATTATTTTTTTTATCATAACTTTCACAATTCCAACTATAAGTATCATAGTTTGAAAAATTATAACTAAAACTAGTAGAATTTTGTGTCCCAGAAATTATTTTACTCTCATTATAAACTAATGCATTTAAAGAATCCCAAATCTGAAGACTAATATTCTTTAATTGCCAATCAGAAGAATTACAAATAAATGTTTGGTTTTTTGTCAGATTTACTTGACTATCTAATGGTGTAGAAAGGGTTATGTTTGGAGCAATATTATCTAGTTCTAAAACAGCAGGATAAATATTAACTCTAGAAAAATTTAATCCTGAAACAGAATCACTAATTGGTTTTCCTGTTTGATTTAATAACTCTTCAATTTCAAGAGGTGTTTTTGTTTGTAATGTTAAATTCAAAACTTGATTTATAATTGCAATAGCTCCTGAAACAACAGGTGTAGACATTGAAGTCCCTCCACGTTCTTCATAACCTCCAGTTTTAGATGTAGAATTTATCATTGCTCCTGGTGCGAATAATTTTACTAAAGCGTTTCTATTTGCATGACAGACAATATCATCAATTTGAGTATTTGTATCTGTACAAAGAATCGTAGTTGAATTTTTCATCCAACTTATAGAACTAATAACAGAATCATAAGTATCTCCTACGGGGATTGCTTTTGAAATACATGCTGGAGAGGCTATTCCTGTTGAATTTGCTTCATTTCCTGTTGCAACAACCATAGAGATATTTTTATCAAATGCAGAAGTAATAGAACTATTAAAACTCGGTTGAACAGAATCACAAGAACTTAGGTATAGTAAAGAGCTTCCTACACTTAGGCTGATTACAGAAATATTATATGTTTCTGAATTGGCAACACACCAGTCAATGCCATTGTTAATGCTTGCAGTAGTTGCATCACTTCCACTGCTCCCTGAAAAAACTTTAACCCCAATTAAATTTGAACCTCGAGCAATTCCAAATAATCTTCCAGATGCTGCAACAATTCCTGCAACATGGGTTCCGTGTCCATGCAAATCTGTTTCACTACAATTTTCAGAACAAGCACCCCCATCTATAGGACAATAGATATTACATGTTAAATTTTTCCCAATTAGATCTGGATGGGAAAAATTTACACCAGTATCAATAATACAAATAGTTTGAGATTGCCCTGTTAAATTTATATCTACTCCTGAAGAAAAAATTTGCAATGGCCATGTTAAACTTGCATTTACAATATCTACAGCTTCTGTTAAAGAAACTTTAAAATTTTGAATAGGTTCAATGTATTCAATTTGGTTCTCTATTTCTGCTAACTCTTCTTTAGTTATGGATGTAGAAAATGAATTATCTTTAAATCCATTGCCTTTGTTTAAAGATTTAACTGAAAAATCAGCCCCTGGTTTTAATTTAATTATCACATCTACTTTTTCTTGTTTTTCTAGTTTTTGAGAAATCTCTTGGAGATTATGTTTGTTTGGATTATCATTATCTGGAAAAGTATAAACAGTACTCACTGATATCAATAAGATTAATATCATTATTCCTAAACAAAAAAATAAACCTCTTTTCATAAGTATAAATGGATAATTAGATATATAAAAATTATTGTATTACCTGGTTGATTATTCTTTTATCTCAATCGATGTACACTTATTATCAATACAATCGCACTCAGTTATATGGCAATTATACATTGCTACACAAAAAATATTATCTCCACAATTTTCCTTTTCCTTTTCATATTTTTCTAGTTGTTTCATGTTTCCACAAATTTCTTCTCCTCCAGAAGAGCAAGGACAACAACTAGTTTCAATTTTTATACAATCTGAACTAGTATTACAGAAAAATTCATCGGGTTCTCCAGTAATCTCTGCTTTGTTATATTTCCAGAAAAAGAAAAAACCAATAATAATGATAGCTACAATAACTATTATCATAAAAATAAACCCTCTCTTGTTTTTCATTAAACTAAACATTCAAGAGTTATTAAAAACCTTTGTATATCCCCTCACTTTGGGTTAAATTTAAAAAACTAAAAACATATAAAAACCAATTAGTTTATAAAATAGTATAATAATATAGGGTTATAATAATAAAATTAAAAGAGTAAATAATAAGAGGTAATATTTTAATGAAAATACACACTGTTGGAGGTTTCTCTGAAGTTGGAAAGAATATGACTGTTCTTGAATTAGATGATGATGCATTCATATTTGATGAAGGTTTTTTCCTTCCACCAATTGTAGAACTTGAAGAAAAAGAAAGAGATGAGTATTCTTGTTCTGAAAAAAAACTAAGACAAATAAAAGCCATACCAAACGATTTAGTAATAAATAATATCCGACACAAAGTTAGAGCCCAGTTTATAGGTCATGCACACTTGGACCATGTTGGAGCAATCCCATTTTTATCAGATAGGTATAATGCCCCAATATATGGAACTCCATTTACAAATGCTGTTCTTGATTCTTTATTAAAAGATAATGATATTTTAATAAGAAATCCTGTAAATTCTATTGCTCCAAATAAATCTTTTTATGTAAAGGGCAAACGTAAGAAATATTTGGTAGAATTTATTAACATGACTCATTCAACTCCTCAGACAAGTTTAATTGCAGTTCATACTGATAAAGGAATTGTTTTGTATGCCAATGATTTTAAATTAGACGACAATCCTGTCTTAGGATTAAAACCAAATTATAAACGATTAAGAGAAATTGCAAAAGAAGGAGTTTATGCATTAATTGTAGACTCTCTTTATGCTGGTTCAGATAGAAAAACTCCTTCTGAAAAAATTGCGAGGCATTTACTTGAAGAAGTTTTACTTACTATTCAGAATAGAAATGCAGGAATAATTGTTACAACTTTCTCTTCCCATATTGCTAGACTTAAAAGTATTGTAGAATTTGGACAAAAATTAAACAGAGAAGTTTTATTCTTAGGAAGAAGTTTAAATAAATATTCAAGAGCTGCGCAAGAGGCTAATATTGCTCCATTCTTAAAAGATGTACATATCTCAACCTATCGGAGACAATTAGAAAAAACATTAAAAAAAGTAGAGAAAAATAGAAGAAAATATATGATTGTCTGTACTGGGCATCAAGGAGAACCTGGATCTATTTTAGATAGAATGGCTAGGAATCAGTTACCTTTAAAGATCAATAAGGACGATAATCTTGTTTTTTCATCTAGTGTTATTCCAACAGCAAGTGGAGTTAATCAAGAAAATTTTGCAAAAATGGAAGAAAGATTAAAAAAGAGAAAACCAAGAATTTTTAGGAATGTTCATGTTTCAGGACATGCAGGTCGTGAAGATTTAAGAGATTTAATTCAATTATTAAAACCCCAACATATAATTCCTGCCCATGGGGGACTTGATAAGACTAGGCCGATGGCAGAATTATGTGCTGAAATGGGTTATAAATTGGGAAAACAATGCCATTTAATGGAAGATGGTAAGGTGTTAAAATTGTAGAGAACAATTCAGATATTTACGGCGGAATAAAAAATGCTCTTGAAAGGGGTGAGACTGAAGAAAAAGTTAAAGAAAGTCTTCTTAATGCAGGATATTCAGCAGAAGATATTAAAGCGGGATTAATAAAAGTTAATAGTTCAAAAGAGGGAGTAGACTTAAACCAAACTCAAAATCAAAGTGTTCAATCATCATTAGACAATCAAAAACAAATTTTAACAAGGCCTAATCCTCAAGTTTCAAGAAACTCTCAATTTAATAAAATCTCCTCACCTTCTCAACAAACAAGAACTTCAACACAATTTAGACCATTACAATCTCAAACACAATCAGTATCTGGTAATGAAATAAAATATAATCTAAAAAAGAATATCTTACCCCTGACAATTTTATTGGTCTTTCTGATTGTTATTATTTCTTCTGCAGTTTTCCTAGGTATTTTTTGGGAAGATTTAATAGCCTTGTTTACTGGTTGATATTCGAGCATTTTAGTTAGATTTATTTACTTTATTTAAGCAATATTATTATGATTTACAAACCAGCAGAAGACTCTGTTTTTTTTGCAGAATTTTTAAAAGAATATATTCAGAAGTTAGAAGACAAAAACATTACTTATCTAGATATGGGTTGTGGTTCTGGTATTTTATCTAAAACAGTATTAGATTGTGGGTGTGCTAGTAAAAACATTTTTGCAGGTGATATAGATCAAGAGAGTGTAGATTATGTAAAAGAAAAAATACTTAATATTAAAGTGATTAAATCGGATTTATTTGAAAATCCTGAATTAAAAGATAAAAAGTTTGATTTAATAAGTTTTAATGCTCCTTATCTTCCAGAAGATTCTGAAAACCAAGAGCCAGAAGATTCAAAACTTGCTACTACAGGCGGACCTTCTGGAGATGAAATATCCTTAAAGTTTCTAAAACAAGCAAAAGCTCACTTAAGTCCTGGCGGAAAAATTCTCTTGCTTATATCTTCTCTTACACCATTAGAGCGAATTAATAAATTTAGGCCAAAGATTGTTGCAAGAAAAAAGCTCTTTTTTGAAGAGCTTTTAATCTTGGAGATAAAATAAAAAAAATAAAAAGGAACAGCAACACCATATTCTTGCTTTCTGTCCCCTTCTATATAATAATGTATTTCAACAGATTTTAACCTGTTTTTATTTAATCTCTCTATCAAGAGATCACTAAGCTTCTGAATCGGTTTTATCTCCCTCTGACAGGAGGGAGGCTCTTCATCTTTAGCCATATAAAAGCCAAAAAAAGACCCTTAAAAAGCATTGCGAAACCCTTTTAAATCCGAATTTTCATGCAAAGACTTTTAAAACTTTGTATGTCCCTGATCGATTAAAGCCTAGACTTATAAAGCAATTTCACCTACCCTCAACCTATACAATACCTTGTAGAATGTATAAGAGAACACATAAATTATTTTAAACAGACTTAATTTTCTAAAAATATGAGATTTGCACATTTAGCAGACTGCCATTTAGGGGGTTGGAGACAAAAAGAACTTCAAGATCTTAATTTGCAATCTTTTCAAAGAGTAGTTGAACAATGTATTTCTGGAAAAGTAGATTTTATCCTTATTTCTGGAGATTTATTTGATTCTGCCTACCCTCCAATAGAAATCTTAAAAGAGACATTTGCAGAGTTTAGTAAGATAAAACAAGCAGGAATACCTGTTTTTATTATTGCAGGAAGTCATGATTTCTCTGCATCTGGAAAAACATTTCTAGATGTTCTGGAAAAGGCAGGATTCTGTAAAAATGTTGAAGAATTTGAAGTCCAAGAAGATGGCAGAATAAAATTAAAACCATATATCTACAAAGATATTGCTATTTTTGGATATTCTGGAAAAAAATCCGGAATGGAGATTCCAGAACTAGAAAAAATATATTTTGATTCTATTTATCCATTTACTATACTCTTATTGCATACAACTATCTCCGATGTTGTTGGGAATATTCCTATGGATTCAGTAGATAAACTGAAATTACCAATTGCAGATTATTATGCTCTGGGCCATATTCATAAGGTTTTTGAAACAACTGAGTCAAATTCTAAGTTTGTATATCCTGGTCCAACATTTCCAAATAATTTTCAAGAATTAGTTGATTTGCAGTATGGTAGTTTTAATATTGTTGAATTAGAAAATTCTAAAATAAAAACCCAAAATATTAAGGTTAATTTAAAAGAAGTAGTTTTTGTAGAAGTTGAAATACAAAATGCACTTATTGGAACAGAAAAGATTATTCAAGAGTTAGATAAAAGAAACCTTAAGGACAAAATTGTTTTATTAAAACTCATTGGTACAATAAATCAGGGAAAAACAGGAGATATTAATTTTAATGAAATAGATAGTTTTGTTGAAAAAAAAGAAGCCTTTTCATTTGTTAGGAACATCTCTTCACTTAAAATTAAAGAAACAGAATTAGATCTTAAGGAAAGTGTAGAAAATGTAGAACAGTTAGAAGAAGAGATAATTCAAGAATACTCAGAAAAGAATCCTGGTAAATTTAATGAATTTTTACCCCATTTAGTAGATGCTCTTTCAATTGAAAAAAATGAAGATGAAAAATCTGCTATTTTTGAGTCTAGACTTATAGACGAACTAAATAAAATTTTGAATATAGACTTTATTTAACATTCAATAAAAAAATAAGAATAGAAAAAAATGATATTAAAAAAACTTAGATTACACAATATAAGGAGCTATCAAGACCTTGAACTGGTTTTTCCAAAAGGTTCAATATTACTCTCTGGAGATGTGGGTGTTGGAAAGACTTCTATTCTTCTAGGATTGCAATTTGCATTGTTTGGGCTTCAACCTGGACAAAAAGGGGGCTCTATCTTAAGGCAAGGAGAAAATTTTGCAGGTGTTTCCTTGGAATTTGAAATAGATGGAAAGGATATAATCGTAGAGCGAACAATAAAGAAAAGTAAAAATGGAAGCATTTCTCAAGATCAAAATATTATTACTATAAATAATGAGAGAACAGAATTATCTACTTCTGAAATGAAAAATAAAGTTATTTCATTATTAAATTATCCAAAAGAGTTTGTAAAAAAATCAAATCTTTTATACAAATTTACAGTATACACTCCTCAAGAAGAAATGAAAGCCATCATTCAAGAGAGACCAGATGTTAGATTAGATACTTTAAGACATATTTTTGGAATTGATAGGTATAAAAGAATTAAAGAAAATAGTCAGATTTTTCTACAAAGAATAAAAGAAGCAGTTAAAGAAAAAGAAGGAGAGTTCAAAGAGATTAATCTTTTAAAAGAGAGATTAACTCTGGAAACAGAAAAAAAGATTACACTTTCTAGAGAGATAAATAATTTAACATTAGAACATCAAAGTATTTTAAAACAAAAGCAAGAATCTAAGGAAAATTTAGAAGAATTACAAAGAGCTATACAAGAAAAACAAAAACTTGATATAGAACTGAATAGAAATATAATCTCCTTAGAGGGAAAGAAAGATTTCAAAAACCGATTAGAAAAAGAGCTTCTTTCTATGACTAATCAAATAAAAGAAAAAGTCTCTTTTTCACAAGAAAAATATCAGGAAGTTTCAAATCTTATAACAAAACATAAATTACTTTTAGAAGATATGAATTCTAAATTTTTAGGAGTTAATTCTAGAATCTCTGTTTTAAATTCTAAAAAAGAACAAGCATTTCAAATGAAGGATAAAATTTCTAGTTTAGATAATTGTCCTACATGTTTTCAAACAGTAAGTCCTGAACATAAAGAGAAAATTACAAAGAGGTCTCAATATGATATTGAAGAATGTGTTCAGGAATTAGAACAAAAGATTCAAGATAAAAACAGATTAATAAGTGATATAGAAAGAGAAAAAGAACTAATTCAGGGATATGAATCAGATAGAAGTCAGTTAGAAAAAGATAAGATAAATTCTGAACACCAAAAGACAATTGAAATAAAAATAAAAAGTGATGCTATTGTTTTGGATAGGTCAATTCAAGAGATGCAAGAATTTGAAAAGAATATTATACAATTAAGAGAGAGAATTGAAACATTTAAAGAATCTGAACAAATCTTTCAAAAAAAGAAATCAGATTTTGAAATGATTAATAATCAGTTACAAGAAAAAGAAATCAGACTTGCAGAGAAAAATAAAGAATTAGAAATTCTGAAGATTCATTTGGAGACTCTTCAGCAAGATATTACTAGAAAAGAGAAGATTAAAGGTCAAGTTGATTATTTAAGGCAATTACAAGATTGGATGCAAGAAAAATTCCTTGCGATTATAACATTAACAGAAACTAATGTTCTTGCAAAGTTAAGAAGTGAATTTTCTCAAGTCTTCTCAGAATGGTTTTCTCTTCTTGTTACAGATAATCTCTCTGTTAGACTTGATGAAGATTTTACACCAATTATTACTAATCAGGATTATGAGATTGATTATGATTTTCTCTCTGGCGGAGAAAGGACTGCTGTTGCTCTTTCATATAGGCTTGCACTGAATCAAATTTTAAACTCTCTGCTATCAAAAATAAAGACAAAAGACCTTGTTATTCTTGATGAGCCTACAGATGGCTTTTCACAAGAACAGCTCGTGAAAATGAGAGATATTTTTGACCAATTAAACTCTGAACAAATGATTTTGGTAAGCCATGAACAAAAGATAGAGGGTTTTGTAGATCATGTTATTAAAATAAAAAAAGAGGGCACAAGTAGTATTGAGTCTGTGAGTTCTTAGAGTTATTTTCAACCCTAAGCTTTAAAAACCTTATTTATTCTTTATAATTATGGAAATAGAGATTTTAAAACAAGATAAAAAAGAATTAGATATTCAGTTAGATAGTTTGACAATTGCTGAACTTCTTAGAAATTATCTAAATGAAAATGGTGCAGATATGGCTGTATGGAAAAGAGAACATCCTTCAAAACCAATTGTGTTGCATATTGAAGGAGACAATCCAAAGTCTTTATTAAAAAAAGCGATTACAGCAATTGAAAAAGATTTAAAAAAGTATGAAACAGAATTTAAGAAAGAATTCTAATTTCTTTTATTGTTAATTTTCTTAAGTGTTAATTAAAAAATAAAAATTATTATAAATTTTTATCAATCCATCCACGAATAGTCTCTTCTGGTTGAACACCCATAAACTCATCTACAACCTCGCCGTCTTTGAATAGTTTTACAGCTGGGATAGACATAATCCCATATTTTGAAGCCATTTCTTGGTTTTGCTCAACATTCAACTTTACAATGTGAACCTTTCCTTCATACACAGAATCTGATGCAATTCTTTCAATTATTGGTTTTAACATCATACAAGGACCACACCAAGATGCCCAAAAGTCTACAACTACAGGCATGTCTTGTGATTTTTTAATCACTTCTTTTTCAAATTGTGCGTCTGTTATATCCATAAAAATGGATAATTTTTGAACATATATAAAGATGCCGGAAACAGTGTTAAGAATAGATTTTGTAATAAAAAAACCTAGCATAAACAAAAAGCCATAAAAACCAATTCTTCTTATTATAAACATGAAATATTCTGAATTATGCAAAGTCTATGAGGCCCTTGAAAACACATCAAAAGGTCTTGAGAAGACAGCAATCATCTCAGATTTTTTAGGAAAAATCAAGGAAAAACCAGAATTAATCTATCTTATTAAAGGAGAGGTTTTTCCAGCACATAATGAAGCAGAACTTGGAATATCACAACAACTAGTAATAAAAGCAATTTCGCGTGTAACAGGTCTTTCTACAGAAAATGTCGTCCAAAAATTTAAAGAAACAGGAGATTTAGGAAAAACAGCAGAACAATTAACAGAGAAAAAACAACAGTCTTCTTTGTTCTCAACAAAACTTACTCCTGAAAAAGTTTTAACAAACCTACAAAAGCTTTCAACTCTTCAAGGACAAGGAACTGTTGATAGGAAAATAGGTCTTGTTATAGAATTATTAAATTCTGCTACACCTATTGAAGCAAAATATATTATTAGAACTGTTCTTCTTGATTTAAAAATTGGTGTTGGTGATGGAATTTTACGTGATGCAATTGTAGATTATTGTTTTAAACCAGAAACAATAACAGAAAAAAAAGAACAAGGAGAAATAGTACAACAAGCTTATGATAAATCCTTAGATTATGCAGAAGTTTTTAATATGTGTGTTCATGGGGGATTAAAAAAATTAAAAAGTGTTTCTTTTTCTCCTGGTAGACCTGTGAAAGTTATGCTTTTTCCAAAAGCAAAAGATGTAGAAGATGCATTTAGAATTGTAGGAAAACCAGCAGCATTTGAATATAAATATGATGGATTTAGAATGATGATTAGTAAGACCAAAGAAGGAAAAATTAGTATTTTTACGCGAAGACTTGATAATGTAACAACCCAGTTCCCCGATGTTGTATCTTTTGTTAAGACGCATATTAATGCAAAAGAATTTATTATTGATTGTGAAGCAGTAGGTTTTGATCCTAAAACAAAAGCATATCAACCATTTCAAGCAGTTTCTCAAAGAATTAAGAGAAAGTATCATATTGAAAAACTTGTAAAAGAACTTCCTGTTGAAGTAAATGTTTTCGATTGTATTTATTATAATGGTAAGTCTTTAATCAATGAGCCATTTGGAAAACGTAGAAAATTAATTGAAAAGATAATTAAAAATGAAAAGTACAAAATAGTTCTTGCAAAACAGATTATCACTAGTAGTGAAAAACAAGCACAAGAATTTTATGATTTAGCATTAAGCCAAGGACATGAAGGTTTAATGGCAAAATCTTTGTTAGCAATCTACAAACCAGGAGCAAGAGTTGGTTATGCTGTTAAATTAAAACCAGAAGATAATGATTTTGATTTAGTTATAACCGGAGCAGAATATGGTACTGGAAAACGTGCAGGATGGTTAACAAGTTTTGATCTTTCATGTAAAGACACAACTTCTGGAGAGCTTTTAGAAGTTGGAAAAGCATCAACAGGCCTAAAGGAAAAAGAAGAGCAAGGCCTTTCATTTATAGAACTTACTAAGAAACTTAAGCCACTCATCACTCGCGAACAAGGTAGACACATCCAGGTCAAACCAAAGGTTGTTGTAATGGTTCAATATCAAAATATTCAAAAGTCTCCAACATATACTTCTGGATATGCTCTGCGTTTTCCAAGGATAAAGGCCTTACGGCCCGATCGTTCTATTGTGGATATTACAAGTTTGAGTGAGATTCAAAAAGAGGTTGAGGGGAAATAAGAAAACTTTAAAAATACAATTAGGCTGTCATATTCACCTTGAAAGGGAAATAGAGTTCTGTGATAAATTAGGAGAAAAAATGATGGAAACACTGAAACAAATGATTCAAAAGATGCATCCTTTAACAAGGCCCACTCTAAAAAATTGGGGTAGAATGGCTGCGCACCCTACCGGAATAAGAGATTTTGGAATTGCAACTGCCGAAGACTTAAATGTGTCTGAGAGAGTTGAAGGTAAATTACTAAAATATTCTGGAACTTTCGCTGATGGAGTTAAATATTTTATTTATGGCCAAATTGCAGGAACTTTAATTTATCAAAGTCTAATAGAAAGGCTTCTTTAGAAAGGAGAGCCTTGACTTCCCCTAACACTCGGGTAACAAACTATCAAAAGAAAAATTTTTATTTTCTGTTGGCACAATAATATAATCCATTCTGAATCTATTTGCAGAGTATTCATCTATGCCTTGATGATTATCTCCAATAAAAATTGCTTGGGGAATAAGTATACTTTGTTCATTACATATAAATCCTAAGTTTTTATATGACTTATAACTTTTTCCAACTTTATCAAATCCGATAGTCTCATTTCCATATATCTTTTCGAAATTATTCAAAAAGTATAGTTTAGAGGCATAACCAAAATCATCCACAATATCACTAACATTTGCATCACTTGATATAACTAGTAATTTTCCTTTATGTTTTAGTTTATGGACTAAATTTTTTATACCATTCCTAAGAAGATTTTTATTAGAATAAGCAGAATATATAATAGTCCCATAGAAATCAAAAATAATAAGCTCTTTATCTTTTGGAATTTTTGTTAGCATACTATTTTAGAATGGTCTGAGGATTATTTAAGCATTATTATTTAATCACAAATTATCAAGCGGACTTTTTATATTTTTTATATTGGCCTGACTTATTTGTGTATATATTTGAGTAGTTTTTATATTCGAGTGGCCGAGTAGTTTTTGTATTATTCTTATATCTGTTCCTTGTTCTAAAAGGTGTGTTGCAAAGCTGTGCCTTAATAAATGTGGATAAACTCTTTTAGTTATTCCTGCTTTTTTTGCAGCAGTTTTAAGAATAGCTTGAATTGTTGAAGAAGTTAACTTGCCCTTTCTGTTTGAAGGGAATAGTAGTGCAGAATTATCTAGGTTATAGTAACTATTTAATTCTTTTTTAATTGATTCAGGAATTTTCACAAACCTGTCCTTTTTACCCTTAGCAAGTTTAATATGAATTAAACCCTCTTTAAGGTTTAAGTCTTCTTTAGCTAGGTTGATTATCTCACTAACTCTAAGGCCACAACCATAAAGTAGTTTTATAATTAAATCATGTTTTACATTTGAAGTATTTATAATTAAATCACGGATTTCTTTAATTGTTAATATTTCTGGAAGGGTTTTATTTTTCTTAATTGTTGGCAAATCCAAATCTTGATAAAGAACATGTTTAAAGAAAAATTTGATTGCAAATTTATCTTTATTAACACTTGAGGGGTTTTGATTTTTTAATAGATAAGAAATATAATCTTTAGCAGTTTCAAGATTTATACCCTCGGTTTTAGCAAATTCTAAAAACCCACTCACAGAATGTAAATATGATTTAATGGTTTTTATTGAATAATTCCTGATTTTAAGTTCTCTTTCCAGTTTTTCTAATAATCCTAACATTTTATAGAGAAGTCTTTTAAATTTATAAAATTGGTTTTTAACCCCCTAGTGACACGTAATACCAAGTTTATTTGGTATTACGATATGTTAGTTTCAATTTTTGAGAATGCCTACAAGTTAAAGTTCAAACAAAGAAATAGGAAATAATATTTTTTCTCCCCCCATAGGAGAGATGCGTACTTACTTTCTCTTAGAAGTCTTCTTCTTTT
>Ga0268276_1001042_pt1 | contig 29198 bp, 32 predicted proteins | sample saktaG_4_FD_190145 | JGI IMG/M metagenome (GOLD analysis project Ga0268276, IMG submission 190145) | Saline water microbial communities from Sakinaw Lake, British Columbia, Canada - sak_2010_1_5_45m | ecosystem: Environmental > Aquatic > Non-marine Saline and Alkaline > Saline ...
GGTATAATATTTCATCTGCTTCCGGAGTGGTAGGTCCATTTGCAGCTTCAGCTATTATTTTTGCTTTTATATTATTCGCGTTTTTCTCAGTTATTACTCCTTCCAAAGCTGCCGGCACTAAAACATCACATTCTATTTCTAATAAGTCTTTATTGGAAATGAATTCTGCTTTCGGAAAACTTTTAACCGTACTTGTTTTAGTTTTATAATCTAATATTTCTGATGGATCAATCCCTTGAGGATTATAGGCTCCGCCTTTAGAATCACTAACCCCGATAATTTTATATCCTTGTTCATGAAGTAATTTAGCAGAGATTGAACCGGCATTTCCATACCCTTGAATTACTGCTGTAGCCTCTAAGGGATTAATATTTAGCTTTTTTGCAGCTACTTCTACCGTATAAGATAAACCGCGAGCAGTAGCTTCTCCTCTACCCTCTGAACCCCATAATTCTAAAGGCTTCCCGGTTATAGTGGAAAAACTTGCTTCTCCGGTAAGTTTATTATATGTATCTATATACCAACCCATAATCTTGGGGGTAGTATAAACATCGGGTGCAGGAATATCTTTTCTGGGGCCGATAATAGATGAAATCTCATAGATATATCTTCGGGAAAGCCTTTCTAATTCCCCCTCTGACATTTCTTTTGGATTACAAATTACTCCTCCCTTGGCTCCACCATAGGGAATTCCCGCAACAGCACACTTCCAGGTCATCCAGGCAGAGAGAGCTTTCACTTCATTCAAACTAACATCAGGATGATATCTTACTCCACCTTTTGCTGGTCCTCGAGCAGTATTATATTGTGCTCTAAAACCGGTAAATACTTTCACCACCCCATTATCCATCTTTACCGGAATAGAGACTATTAAAACTCTCTCTGGCTCCTTGAGTTGAATCAAAATATTAGGATCTAAATTCATTTTAGAAGCAGCTTTTTCTAACTGCAGCTGAGCTACTTCAAGAGCACCCATTTGATTTGTCATTATTATTTTCCCTCCTAAATAGTAGAATTTCTTGAATTACTATAAAACCATACCACCTCCTGTTTTCTCTTTGTTGCTTCAATACGAAGGCCTACCCATAAAAAAAATAAGAAGCCCTCTTAAGACAAACATTGTCAAAAAAGGACTTCTTTGGCCTTGTTGAAATAATTAGGCTTCTTTGCCGTTTATTCTACTCCCTTGTAGAAACTTAAATTAGTCGTTAGTTTCAAATACAATTTTTAGTATATAGCTAAAAATTTAAAACTAAAAGCGAAAAACCATAATTCAAAACTTAAAACTTTTTCTCTAAATACTAAATTTTAAGTTTTATTTCTTTATCTTTTTATTTTGCTATATAGCCTGCAAGATAAGAAAGATAATACTAAATAGATAAAACAATATATTTAAATTTTTAATTTTAAGCTATGGCTTTACGTTTTGCGCTTTTCATTTTTCGTTTTATTACTATATGATAATTAGTGCTTAGGGAAAAAGGAAATTCCTATACAATTAAATTATTTAATTATCTTTCATATTATGTTTGGGATATATTAATTCATTTTATTTGCCGAATTTCATAAGAAAGTATTATAGCTTCAGCAATCTCCTTCATAGATATTCGCTTATCCATACTAGATTTTCTGATTAAAGAAAAAGCCTCACTTTCATTTATGTTCCTTTCTTCCATTAATATTCCTTTTGCTCTCTCTATTTTTTTTCTGGTATCTAATTCTTCTTGAATTATTTTAGTCCTGACTATTAATTCAGTTTTTTCAATAGCTACCGCTGCTTGATTGGCAATGGTGCTTAAAAGAGTAACCTCGGCTTTGGTAAATTCATAAGGCTTATTTGTATAAACATTAAGTACGCCAATAACTTTATCTTTTACCATCATAGGGATGCTTGCCATAGAAACCAAACCTTCTTTCCTGGCAAGTTTTTTTTCTTTGTATTGTTCCTCCTTTAACACATCAAAAATTATCTTTGGTTTTTTTTCTCTAGCTACCAATCCTACTATGCCTTCATTTAATTTTATGGTTTTTTTGTTCAGATATTCCTGATGCATTGATTGAGTAGCTTTAATATTAAATTCTTGTTTCTTTTCATCTATTAACCACACATTACAAACCTTTGCTTTTATTACATTGGCAGTTAAGGTTACGATAAGTTTTAATATATCCTCAAGGTAAAGGTCAGAAGTTATAGCTCTACTTATTTTGTTTAATGTTTTTAAATAATCTTCATAATCTAAATTATTCATAATTCTCCACGCTATCCATTAAGATAAATATTTTTCTTTATTTCTTTATTTAATTAAAGTATTAAACACTTTTACTTATAAAAAAGCCTGAAAAATAGGTAATGACAATATTAACAGAACCTATCTCTCAGGCTTTTATCCTAAAAGTGTAGTATCGATTAGATACCTTGTGCCGCTTGGTCCAGACTCTAATAACTAATTAGACGGAACCCTAGACACACTTCTGTAGACATATTTTATTTTCCGAAATTTTATCATCATTTATAAACTTTGTCAAATTTTAGTTAACAATTTTCTTATTCTTTCTTAACTGCACCACGAAATTTTAGACTTATACCAACGATTATTGGGATTTGGTGAATTCTTCCTCCCTTCATTACATTATTACTTTTATGATCGTTGGAGTAATAATTATTACAATTAATTTTTTATTTTATCCGACATTGCCTTAATATGTAAGGGTGTAGTACCACAACAACCACCAATTAAATTTAACCCTAATTTAACAAATTTTTCAGTATAATCAGCCATTATTTTTGGAGATGCAGGATATACTACTTTGCCTTTAACCAGTTCAGGCATCCCCGCATTAGGCTCAACCATTAAATAAGTCTTGCTTACCTTCTTCATTATTTTCAAGACTTTATATAAAACTTCCGGACCGGTTCCACAATTAGCCCCTATCCCATCTGCTCCTTCATTTTCAAGAACTATCACTGCTCTTTCCGGGTCAACTCCATATATAGTCTTTAAATTTTTATCAAAAGTCATTGAAGCAATCACCATTAAATCAGAGTTTTCTTTCACTGCCTTAAGTGCAATTTTTATTTCTTCAAGATCATAAAAAGTTTCTAAAATTATTAAATCTACACCTGCTTTCTCCAAAATAACTGTCTGTTCTTTATAGTTTTTATAAACCTCACTTATTTTTAAATCTCCATATGGTTCTAAGATCTTCCCCGTAGGCCCTAGAGAACCGGCGATAAATATACTTTTTTCCAAACTTCTTTCTTTGTCTATTGCGTCTTTAGCTATATTTACTGCCATTTCATTTATTTTTAGAATATTTTTTTCTCTGCCACAACTACTTAATTTAATTCTATTAGCGCCAAAAGTATTAGTCAGTATTATATCCGCTCCAGCCTTTATATATTCTTGATGAATTTTTTGCACTACTTCAGGATGAGATATATTCCATTCTTCAGAACACTCCCCTGACTTAAGACCATATGCTTGGAGCATGGTGCCCATTGCTCCATCGAGCAATAGAGTTCTTTTATTTAATTGTTCTTTTATTTCTTCTTTAATATTCATATCTGCTTTCAAGTCCGTCTCTTATTGTTTTACTAATTTTTCTATTTTCTTAAACAGTTAGGCAACTAACAATTATACATGTCCATGTTTTTGCTTATTTTTTTAGTGGCATATACAATACATCCTTGCTTTTTTCTTTTTCTTTACTATACGCTAAACGCTATCCGCTATTTTCTTTACTCTATACTCTATACTCTATACTATATACTATATACTATATACTATATACTGTCTATAGTTTATGGATAAAGATACCACTTCGCAGTTTTGGTTCAAACCAGGTCGATTTGGGAGGCATTAGTTTTTCTGCATCGGCTACTTTCATTAATTCTTCTATAGAAGTAGGATACAGAGAAAAGGCTACTTTCATCCCCGCTTTTACTCTTTTCTCTAATTCCTCCAAACCCCTGATTCCTCCTACAAATTCTATTCTCTGGTCTGTTCGGGGGTCTTCTATCCCCAAAATAGGGGTGAGCAGGTTATTTTGCAATATCGAGACGTCAAGTCTATCTACTACATCATCTTCATTAAAAGTCCCTGGTTTAGCAGTTAGTTTATACCAGCAGTTATTTAAATACATGCCAAAGGTATGTCTTACTTCCGGTCGGCAGGGTCCTTCCCCATTATATTCTTCTATGCTAAATTTTTTAGATATTTTCTGGATAAATTCTTCTTCAGAATTTCCTGCTAAATCAGCTACTACCCGATTGTAGTCCATAATATATAGTTCATCATGAGGGAAAAGGACAGACAGAAAGTAATTAAACTCTTCCTTCCCGGTATAATTTTTAAGCTGTTCTCTTCTCTTAAGCCCTACTTTAATCGCTGCTGCTGCCCGATGGTGACCATCGGCAATATAAAGATAATCAATCTCGGCAAAGGATTCTATTAACTGCTGAATTATTGATTCATCATCAATTACCCAGCAGGTGTGAGTAATTCCATCCTCTGAGGTAAAATTATATACAGGGTTTTCTTCTTTGGTCCAGCTATTTACAATTTGCTTTATCACATCTTTTGCTTTATAAGTAAGAAAAACCGGGCCGGTATTGGCATTAGTAAAATCAATATGATTTATACGGTCATTTTCTTTATCTTCTCGGGTATTTTCATGTTTCTTAATCTTTCCTTTAAGATAATCATCTACAGAAACACAGACCACCAATCCGGTTTGAGCTCTTCCTTTCATTATCTGCCTATAGATATAGATCTTCTCCTGCTCCTCCTGTAAATACACTTTTTTCTCAATCAACCTATCGAGATTTTCGCTGGCTTTTTCGTACACTCTCCGGTCATAATGGTCTATGAAAGAGCCTAAATCTATCTCTGCTTTATTCACGTGAAGAAAGGAATAAAGATTGTCTTTTGCCAATTGACGGGCTTCTTCGCTATTTAGAACATCATAGGGCAATGATGCTACTTTGGTCACTAACTCTGGCTCAGGCCTAAAAGCTTTGAATGGTTTGATCACTGGCATTCCTGAATTTCCCTTTTTAATCTAATCATTTTCTTTGATAATAGAAACAATCTCGGCCCCGATTCTCTTTTGGGCTTCTTTGGTAGAGGCTCCGATATGGGGAGTCACCGAAACTCTTTCGTGATTTACCAGTTCCAGATTCTTGGCTGGCTCTTCGGGAAATACATCAATCCCTGCTCCGGCAATCTTCCCGGAATTTAGTGCCTCTAATAAAGCTGCCTCATCTACCACACTCCCCCGGGCACAATTAATAAGATATACTCCGTCTTTCATCTTGGAAAATTCTGGTTTACCGATCACCGGAGATTCATCTTCATTCCCCGGTAGATGTAAAGAGATAAAATCGGAATCAGCCAGAAGTTCATCCAGAGAAACAAAAGAATATTCGGGACAATCTTTGGCTGGGCCTAAAATATCATTATAGATAATCTTCATCTCTAATGCTTTGGCTTTTTTAGCTAATTCTCTTCCGATTCTGCCAAATCCTATAAGCCCCAAGGTCTTACCGGAAAGTTCTATCCCTGTATATTTCTTTTTATTCCATTTACCTTCTCTCATGGTAACATTGGCAATTCCAATAAATCGAGCCAGTGAGAACATATGACCCAAAGCCAATTCTGCCACCGCCAAACTGCTCGATTTGGGAGTATTTCTTACTTTTATCCCTTTCGATTCAGCACAAGTTACATCTATATTATCCACTCCAACTCCACCCCGAATAATCAGCTTTAAATTTCCGGTCTCAACGGCAGAAGCTATTATATCTTTTCTTACTTTAGTTGCAGAACGCACAATAACTACATTAAAGCCTTTCACCTGTTCTTTTAACTTTTCGGGTTCGAAAAATTGCTCTGTTACCTCATGCCCCAAATCCTTTAAGGTCTGAACAGCCCCTTTATCCATTCCATCAGTTATTAATATCTTTGACATTTTTATCACCTCTTATAATCCTAAAATTTCATCAATTATTGAAAGGAGTTCATTGATTTCGGAAAGTGTCGCTTCGGCCATATGAGCTATTCTAAAGGTTTTATCTTTTAATTTCCCATACCCGTTAGAAATCATATATCCTCTTTCGCCTAAAGCCTTGTTTAAGTCACCTACACTAATCTCTCGGGTATTTTTTACACAGGTCACTGTGTTAGAGGCAAATTTTTCTTGAGCTAAGAGAGCAAATTTTTCTTTGGCCCAGGCCCTTACGTAATTAGCCATTTCTGTATGGCGGGCAAAACGGTTATCTAACCCTTCTTTCAATATTTTATCTAATTGATAATCAAGGGCAAACATATGAGACAGAGAAGGAGTAGAGGGGTATTGATAATCTTTCTTTTTAATATACTCATAAATTTGTAACAGATCAAAGTAAGTTCCTCTAAACTTAACTTTCCTGGCTGCCTCCAGGGCTTTTTCTGAAATAGAACAAAGAGAAAGACCGGGGGGTAAACCCAAACATTTTTGACTGGAAGTTATACATATATCGATGCCTAACTTATCCACCTCTATCTTAGTTCCACCTAAAGAACTTACTGCATCAACACAAAACACTACTTCGGGATATTTTTTCATCACCCTAGCAATCTCTTCGACCGGATTCATTACTCCGCTGGAAGTCTCATTGTGGGTTATAGTAATCAGGTCATATTTACCAGTGGCTAAAGCTTGGTCTATCGATTCCGCAGTGTTAGGTAATCCCCATTCAACTTCAAATTTATCAGCAGGCACATTATTGTCTTCTGCCATGGCAAACCAGCGGTTACCAAAGTTACCACAGGAAAATACTGCTGCCCTTTTTTGAGTACAAGAACGAACAGCTCCCTCCATCAGGCCGCTGCCTGAAGAAGTAGATAATAAAATTTCGTTTTGGGTATACATCAGCTTTCTTAGTTTATCACTAATGCCTCTCTGCAGAGTTGAAGCCTCTTTGCCTCGATGACCAATCATGGGAGTAGCCATCTTTTGCAAGGTATCTTCGGTTACATTAACCGGCCCGGGAATAAAAAGTTTTTTATACATTATTTCTTCTCCTTATTTTAATTTATTTTTAACATAATGTTAAAAATTTTGATTTTTCAATAGATTTCAAAACATAAAACATATAAAAAAATCCCTTGCTAGCATTGATCACTATCCTGGCTAATACTAGCTGGGACCAATAATTTTTTTCGATACTGCACTTCCCCTAATTTAATAAAACCCCTTTTTTTCGAATATCTTTTTTATTATACTATATTTTATTTGTATTAGTAACTTATTTAATTTAACAAATAATAACTATTTCGTCAAGTGATATTTTGCACAACAAAGTATATTTTTAAAATCCTTTTTATTTATTCTACTTAATTATCTATTTCTTTTTCCCAAACAATCTTTCTATAACTAATTTATAACCATCGGCCCCATAATTTAAACACTTTTTTACTCTGCTAATAGTAGCTGAACTTGCTCCCGTTTTATGGGCAATCTCTTCATAGGTAGAGCCCTCACTTAAGATTCGGGCCACTTCCAGCCTCTGGCTAAATTCCTTAATTTCATTGATGGTAGCTAAATCTTCAAAAAAACTGTAACATTCCTTTTCGTTTTTTAAGAGCAATATTGCCTTAAATAATTGGTCAGTTAATCCGTCTCTCCAACGAGGATAATCTTCCATTTTATCACCTCATTTTCTTCTTCTTTTTAATTCCTCAAATATTTCTTGAGGAGAAATATTGAAATTACCTAAAGCCACTAAAGTATGAAAACATAGATCAGCCACTTCAAATATGATTGCACTTTTTTCTTTGTCTTTAAGGGCAATAATAACCTCTGCTGCCTCTTCCCCTATCTTCTTGGGAAGTAAATCTTCGGGGTTCGCAAGTAATTTGCAAACATAAGAATCCTTTTGGTAGTTTAATTTTCTATCTTGAATTACCTGATATAACTCATTAATAATCTCACTGTCTGTTTCTGATGTTTCGCTCCTAGCCTCCTTTTGAGGAGATTTTTGCTCCTCTGCCTGTTCTTTTTGTAGAGAGGAAGGAGATTCAAGTTTAACTTCTTCTATTATACCACCCTTAATCTCCTTAAAAAAACAGGAATAACTCCCGGTATGACAGGCAACCCCCTTCTGCTCTACCAAAACTAACAAGGTATCATTATCACAATCCAAAATAATTTTTTTCACAACCTGAATATTTCCGGAAGTATCACCTTTAAACCATAATTCTCTTCTACTACGACTATAAAAACAGGTTCTCTCTTCTTCTAAAGTCTTTTCCAAAGATTCCCTATTCATATAAGCCAACATCAAAACCTGATTGGTTTTCTCGTCCTGAATAATTACCGGTATTAACCCTTCTTTATTAAATTTTATTTGGCTTAAAATTTCGCTTTTATTCATTATTCTTCTCACCCTTCGCTTTCTCCTTCGTTAGTCTTACTTCTACCCCTCTTTGTCCTAAAAATTCTTTAACTTTCGATATGGAATATTCTCTTTTATGAAATATAGAGGCAGCCAAAGCAGCATCCGCCTTCCCTTTAACTAACACCTCATATAAGTGTTCTGGTTCGCCAGCACCACCGGAAGCAATAATGGGAATATTAACATTTTCTGAGACTATTTTAGTTAATTCAATATCATACCCTTCCTTAGTTCCATCTTTATCCATACTGGTAAGTAGTATCTCACCTGCTCCTAACCTTTCCACTTTTTTAACCCAATTCAATATTCTTAAACCGGTCCTGGTTCTTCCGCCATTAATCACTACTTCCCAATCAGAATCTATCTTTACAACATCAATAGCTACCACAATAGTAGAACTGCCAAATTTCAAAGAAGCCTTCTGGATTAGGAGAGGATTTGTAACAGCTGCTGTGTTAATAGAAATTTTATCTGCTCCTGCTCTTAATAAATGATATATATCTTCCAGGTTCCTAATCCCTCCCCCTACGGTAAAGGGGATAAAAACTTTTTCCGCTGTTTTTTCTACTAATTCAATTATAATATTTCTCTTTTCCCAAGAAGCAGTAATGTCCAAAAAAACCAGTTCATCTGCCTCTTCTTTCTCATAAAATGAAGCTAATTCAATTGGATCCCCCGCATCTATTAAATTAACGAACTTAATTCCCTTTACCACTCGACCTTCCTTTATATCCAGGCAGGGTATAATTCTCTTAGTGAGCATTATCAATTCCTTTCTCATCCTTTATTTTCCCTTGGGCTATTTTAAGTGCGTCTTCTAATAAAATAGTTCCTTTATACAAAGCCTTACCTAAAATAACTCCTTCTAATCCCTTAGTTTCAAATCTCTTTAATTTTTTAATATCATCTAAGGAAGCGATTCCTCCGGAGTAAATAAGGGGAATATTAACCTTTTTTACCATCTTTTCTATATTCGATATATTAGGTCCCTTAAGGGTTCCATCTCTTTTAATGTCAGTATAAATTATTCGCCTTGCGCCTAATCTCTCCATCTCTTTAGCAAAATCCAGGGCATCTACCGAAGTAATATTTTGCCATCCTTCTATGGCCACATACCACTCTCGGGCATCAATGCCCGCAATTATATTTTCTGAAAAATCCCTAAATAATCTCTTGGCTAAGGATTTGTCTTTCCAAAGAATTGTACCTAAAATTACTCGACTCACTCCTAAGTTTATTAATCTTTCTACTTCTTTATAATTTCTAATCCCTCCTCCTGTCTGAACAGGAATATCAACTTTTTTAATAATCTTTTCCAACAAAGTGCTATTGGTTAATTTTCCATATCGGGCTCCATCCAAATCTACTACATGAAGCATCATTGCCCCTTTATTAGCCCACTTTACCGCCACCGCTACCGGGTCATCAGAAAATATCTCCACATTTTCAAATTTGCCCTCTGTAAGCCGAACACATCTGCCTTCCTTAATATCTATCGCCGGAATTATTAACATTTACTTAACTCTCCAAAATTCTTCAAAATTTTTAATCCTGAAGTGCTGCTTTTTTCAGGATGAAATTGAACCCCGAATAAATTGTCTTTCCAAATAGATGAGGGAAAGGCTGAACCATAATCAGTGGTAGAATATATTATCTTCTGATTGTCCACTTCACAATAATAAGAATGAACAAAATAAAAGTAAGATTCATCTAAAATTCCCTCGAATATAGGATTTATATTACGATTATAATTATGAATAAACTTTACTTTATTCCACCCTAAATGAGGGCATTTTACCGAATGGGGAAATCTCTTGACTCTGCCCGATATAATATTCAGCCCCTTAAAAAGACCACCTTCTTCACTGAAACCAAACAACAACTGCATCCCTAAACAAATACCCAGGAAAGGTTTTCCTGCCTTTATAGCATCAATTAATTCCTTATCTATTTTTTTGTCTTTTAAAAGTTTAATAGCATCTCTAAAAGCTCCTACTCCGGGAAGAACGATAGCATCAGCTTCCTTGATCAGATTTGGGTTATCGGTTATTACCGTTTTATATCCAACTGCGGTAAAAGCATTTTGCACGCTTCTTAGATTTCCCATCCCGTAATCTATTATTATAATCATTATATTTGTTCTCCTGTATAGGGGTCATGTCTTGCAAGACCTGACCCCTATACTTTAATCAATAATCCCTTTAGTAGAAAATACATCATCTAACCGGTTATCTCTCCTGGTTGCCTCATCTAAGACTCGTCCAAAAGCCTTGAATATCGCCTCGATGATGTGATGAGAATTTTCCCCATAAAGCAAATTAATATGCAGAGTCATCCCGGCATGATAAGATAGGGCTCTAAAAAACTCCTCTACCAAATTAACTTCAAAAGAACCTACTCTTTCCTGCTCAAATTGGACTTTATAGGTTAATTGTCCTCTCCCACTTAAATCTATAGCTACCTGTAACAGAGATTCGTCCATGGGTAAAATAGTAGATCCATATCTTCTTATCCCTTTCTTATCTTGTAGGGCATTCTTAATGGCCTCACCCAGACAGATCCCTATATCCTCTACAGTATGATGATAATCCACTTTAAGATCCCCCCGGGCTTTCACTTCCAGGTCAAAAAGACCATGCTGGGAAAATAGGGTAAGCATATGATTTAAAAAATAAATTTCTGTTTGTAAATTATTTATCCCCTTGCCATCTAAATCCACCTTCACTTCTATTTCAGTCTCCAAACTTTTTCTTTTATATTCACCTTTTCTTTCCTTCAAGATTATCGACACCTGCCTTTCCACTATTGTCCATTGTTTTTAACACTTTTTAAATGATATAAGATAGAATTAACATCTCGGCTTAATAAGTCCACTCCTACATTAAGATAGAACTTTGCTGACTTGCCTCGTAAATCAAATTCCTCTCCTAAAACGATTGCCGATAAAAACTTTGTTACTCCCTCTTCTTTGTTGTTATTTTTTACAGTAAGAAAATCATCCCAGGTATCCCCTATGTAGATACCCCATTTAGTTTCCAAACTTTCAGCTATTTTTTTTAACCCCTGAGGATGAGGTTTTGCCACCCCATCATCAGCTGTCACTATCTGTTCTTTAGAAATAATATCATCCCAACCCAATCTTTCCAAGGCTACCCTGGCTTCTCTTTCATTTCTGCCAGTTAAGATACCGATAGAAAAATTTTGTAAAAAATCTTTCTTCTTTTTATCTATGATTATTTTTTCTTTTTTTATTAAACCTTCTGCCTTAATCAATGAGGGGTTAAATCCGTAAATATAAAAACAATATTCTTCTCCCGCATAGATCTCTTTAAATATTTTAGTAATTAATTCCTTATCCCACTGATTAAATATTTTATCCTTTATGTTCCAATTTTTCTCAGCTAAATCTACAACTTTACCCAAACCTCCTCCTGAAGGTAATATCCTGGTAGTAAAGGTTTTTATATCGGGATTATTACTTCTAAGCTCATCTACATCCTTTAAATTATTTTCCCTGGCTTTCATCAGGTAAAACAGAACGACGGCTGAAGCTAAATCCCAATCATTATTAAAACCCCCGGCCATCTTAAAATATTTAACCTCTTCCGGATTGATTAAATTTTGTGAACCCTGAAAGCGCAATATCTCTTTAAAATAAAATTGAACTGTTTGACATATAGCCTCTCTGTAAGAATCACGCACGTCAATCAAGACACCATCAATATCAAAGACCAGAGTGTCTACCTGAGAAACTCTATCCAAAATCTTTTTATTTAAAATAATATTTTCGTTAAATAAATAATTTGAATTTAATTTTTCTGAAATCAACATTAATTAATCAACTCTTTCTTTATTCTAAATTCCTTATCTCTATCGAACGGGCATGGGCTTCCAATCCTTCTAATCTAGCAAAACTCGCGATCTTTTCACTGGCTTGCCCTAATCTTTCTTTATCATAGAAAATGACACTGCTCCTCTTGGTAAAGTCTTTTACCGATAAGGGTGAAAAACACCTTGCTCCGCCGGAAGTAGGAAGAATATGATTGGGTCCTGCCCAATAATCCCCTAAAGGCTCCGGAGAATAAGACCCCATAAATATTGCCCCGGCATTTTTTATTTCTCCCAATATCTGCCAGGGGTTTTCTACCTGTAATTCTAAATGTTCAGGTGCAAAAGCATTGATAAAATCTAAAATTATCCCTTCGTCCTCGGCAACAATTAGCTTCCCTTTTTTCTTTAAAGACTCTTGAATGATTTCTTTTCTATTTAAATTCTTTAACTCCTGCTCAATTTCTTTTCTCACTTTATCAGCCATCAGCGAAGAAACAGTAATTAAAATTGCCGAAGCTCTTACATCGTGCTCAGCTTGAGAAAGCAAATCACAGGCTAAATATCGGGGATTAGCTTTGTCATCAGCCCAGATAAGGATTTCACTTGGTCCTGCCAACATATCTATATCTACCTCTCCAAAGACATTCTTTTTAGCCAAAGTTACATAAATATTCCCGGGCCCCACAATTTTATCTACTTTCTTTATAGTTTCTGTTCCATAGGCTAAAGCAGCTATGGCCTGGGCTCCTCCTATCTTATAAATCTCTGATATATTTAATTCTTTAGCAGTAGATAATAAGTAAGGATTTATTTTACCATCAGAAGAAGGAGGAGTTACCACAACAATCTCTTTAACCCCTGCAATCATTGCTGGTACTGCTGCCATAATAAGAGAAGAAGGATAGGCAGCTGTTCCTCCCGGGATATACAAACCCACTCTCTTAATGGGATTCACTACTTGCCCCAAAATAATACCCTTTTCTTCTGTAGTAAACCAGGAATTTTCTTTTTGATGCAGGTGGTAATTTTTAATCTTTTTTATCGCCTCTTTTATTACTTCCAATAAATCCTCATTTACTTCCTGACTGACCTTATCCCATTCCTCTTTACTTACCAGTATTTCTGAGTGATTCAGTCTTGCTCCGTCATACTTTTCCGTAAACTCAAGAAGGGCCTTATCTCCTTCCTTTTTCACTTTTAATATAATTTCTCTCACCTTATTTTTAATATCATCTGCCAGGTTATCTTCAGAATATTTATGCTTGCAGACCTCTTTTATTTTTTCCTTATTTTCTCTGTTTAAAAAAATGGTCTCTATCAACTTTTAATCAATCCCTTCTTTTACAATATTTCAGATATTTTTTTAGAAATTTATTTTAGACAATAATTCTATATTATATCTATTTGCTCTATGCCCTTACCATTCTGCAATTTTATCTGATTCTAAGGATATAAATTTTTTAATGTCCTGCGAAAGGCCGGTAACTCTTTTGTGTTTAGTCTTATAACTAATTCGGTTAACGATAAGCTGAGCGCTAAGAGGAATTATTTCATTAATTATTGTAAGTTTATTTTCCTCCAAGGTACGTCCGGTAGAGACTATATCAACAATCATATCTGCTAAACCTACCTGAGGGGCCAATTCTACAGAGCCATAGAGCTTTGTTAATTCCACATATATTCCTTTTTTCTTAAAGTATTCTCCAGCAATATGGGGATATTTAGTAGCCACTTTTAAACGGTGTCCGTTATTTTTATAATATTTTTCTTGCTTCCCTCTCTCTAAGGCAGCTACTACCATTTTGCACTTTCCAAACTTTAAATCTAAGAGTCTATAAACATCTTTTTTTTCTTCTAATAACACATCCTCCCCCACTATCCCGATATCTGCTGTTCCACATTCAACATAGGTGGGGTTATCTTTGGGTCTGGTAATAATAAATTTAATCTTTTCTCTCTGGTTAAAAAATGTTAGCTTCCTGCTTATCTCTTTACCACCCTTTAAATCTATCCCTATCCTCTCAAATAATTGGATAGAAGGTTTGAATAATTTCCCGCTGGATAAAGCAATAACCAAATAATTAGTATTATTTTCTCTATTCATAATTTATGATTTCCTCTTTTTCGGATACTACTTCAACTCTTTTGATTTTATTTAATCGATTATCATCTACGATCAATATATATTTTATTCCTTTAGAGCGAGCATATTTCAACACCTCGGCAAACTTTCTCTTTCCTATCTCCAGCTCTACAATCAGCCCCTTTTTTCTCAAATCTTTAGCTGCCACCAGGGCTTTTTTAAAATTGTCTTCATTATTTTGGTAATATAGCAAATACTGCTCAGGTCTTTCTAAATTTAGTGAATTTATATCCTCTCTCTCTAAGGTCATTATCAATCTTTCTAATCCGATGGCAAAACCAGTAGAAGGTATATTTTCTCCAAATTTTGAACACAGGTTATCATATCTCCCTCCGCCACAGACCGGAAACCCTAAGTAGTCAGTATAGCCTTCGAATATAATCCCTGTATAATAATCAAAATCGCGTATAATCCCCAAATCTATCAGAATATATTCTTCCAATCCGTAATCTCTTAAAAGATTATAAACCTCTTTTATCTCTTTTAAAGCAGATGCCGATAATTTATTGTTTATTATCTTCTCCACCTCATCTAATACCTCTCCTTTCCCCCTTAAGGTGGGCATCTTCAAAATAAATTCTTTTTCCTCATCTTTAATATCGGAAAAAGATAATATCTTTTCCAGTAATACAAAATTTTTATTTAAAATTGCTTCTCTTATTTCCTGTTTTCTTTTTTCTTCAACTTTTATCGATTGCATAATTCCATTAAATAAATTGATATGACCTATGTCTATAAAAAATTTCCTAAGTCCACTATTCTTCAAACTCTCCACCGCTAAAGCAATTACCTCTGCATCCGCCTCTTTGCTATTGACCCCTATTAGCTCTACCCCTGCCTGGCAAAACTCTCTTTGGTTTCCCACTTTATCATCATACCTGAATACATTACCTATGTAATACAATCTCGATGGTTTTGGCTCCAGTTGCATTTTAGTCGAAGCTACTCTGGCGATAGAAGTAGTCATCTCAGGGCGAAAGGCAATAATATTTCCTTCTCGGTCAAAAAACTTAATCATCTCCTTTTTCATAATTGACCCTGCGCCCTTTGCCAGTAATTCATAAAATTCAAAAGTAGGAGTAATTATCTCTTGATAACTCCATTGGGTAAAAATCTTACTTATTCTATTTTCTAATAATCTCCTCTTTAAAACTTCTCCTGGCAACAGATCATTTAAACCTTTAGGAATATTCATCTACTATAACCTCTCCCCTAACCTTTGTCTTTTTCAAAATTTAATTTTCATTCTTTAATACGTTAAAGAATTAACGAGTGAAATTTAGAGAAATTTTAACATTGTTTTAGAATTTTGTCAATAGTAACTTGACATAATAACTTACGCGTTTTTTTTATAAATTTGTGAGTTTTGTGGGTTTGTGGATTGAAATTTTAAGAAAGACCAATTCTGAGAAAGAATCGTAATGTTTGATATCCTTAAAAAAAGAAGGGGGAGATTTGAATATCTATCTGAATGAGTATATGTGTAAGCAGGAGCACTTAGAAAAACCTTTTAGCAATTTTTAACGATGATATTTTTGGGATAGGATAGCTAACTTCTTTTCCATTTCTTTCGTAATATCTCCCTTTTTGTATCGCCATAGCCAATTACCGCTAACCGTTCCCGGGTAATTCATCCTCGCTTGGTTATCAAGGCATAAAATATCTTGAAGTGGAACTATTACAAAATTTGCATTTGTCTGGTAAACCATTTCAATCAGTGCCCAACATACTTTTTCTTCGCTTATACTATTATTTATACCATAGTATTTTTCTAATATTTTTAATACTCTCGTATTTTTTGATTGTTTTAACCCTCTGTACCATCCCAGTAATGTATCATTATCATGTGTTCCGGTGTACACAACACAGTGTTTTTCATAACCGTCTGCTATTGATTTTATAGGAGTTTTTTCATCAAATGAGAATTGTAAAATCTTCATTCCCGGAAACCCGAATTTTTTCTTCATCTTATTGACTTCCGGAGTTATAAATCCTAAGTCTTCGACTATAACTGGCAGATCTCCCAAGTGCTGTTTTACTGCGGAAAACAGTTCGTATCCGGGTGCTTTTATCCATTTGCCTTTTACAGCTGTCTTTTCTGATGCATCGACCTCCCAGTATGCTTCAAATCCCCTAAAATGGTCTATTCTGGTAATGTCTACCTGTTCAAGTAGTTTCTCAAAACGTTTTTTCCACCACAAGAAATTATCTTCCTGCATACGTTTCCACTTAAAGTGAGGATTACCCCAAAGTTGTCCTGTTTTGCTAAAATAGTCTGGTGGTACTCCTGCCACTTTTTGAGGATTGCCTTCATCGTCTAAATCGAATAACTCAGGATATACCCACACATCACTACTATCATGTGCTATAAAAATAGGTAAATCCCCTATGATTTTTATACCGTTATGATTTGCATAATTTTTTAATTTGCTCCATTGCTTTGAAAAAATATATTGCAGGAACTCCTGATAGCGTATTTTATCTACTAATTTGTTTTGGTATTTTTCTATGGCTTGTTTTTCTCTAAAGGCAATATCTCTATCCCATCGGTTCCATGCTCTATTATTGAAGTGTTCTTTGAGGGTCATATAAAGACAAAAATCTGGCAGCCAATATTCATTTTCTTTTATAAACTGCGCATACTCATCGCCTTCTGTTGATTTGTCAAATCGATTAAATGCTTTTAAAAACAATTCATTTTTGAATTTAATTACCCTGGAAAATTCAACTTTTATCTCAGTAAACTTTGGGATATCGGTTACTTCTTCCTGTTTTAATAAAGCATCTTCAATTAACCTGTCTAGGCTAATCAGTAAAGTATTCCCTGCAAAAGCAGAAAAACAATTATAAGGAGACCCTTCGTTTGCAGGGGGATTAAGCGGTAATATTTGCCATAGTTTTTGATGCGTTTTTTTTAAAAAATCTATGAAATTATATGCTTCTTTACCTAAGTCCCCGATGCCATATCTTGAAGGTAACGATGTGAGGTGTAAAAGCACTCCACTTGCTCTATCAAATTGCATTTTGGTTTACCATCTTTCCTGGTCGTTAAGAAATTTCTTATTTTTTGTATAGTAATTCATAGTAATCTTTAATCATTCTATCTACAGAAAAAAATGTCTTGGTCGACTCTATACTTTCTTTCATCATTTCCAACCATTTTTGATGACGGTTATAATATGTAGGAATCACTCTTTCCAGTAATGTATCATAAAGAGCTTTTGTATCTCTTTCATCTTGTTCTTCCACTGTTTCGGGAATATTTTCGTCCCCGATCGCCCAACCGTTAATGCCATCTTTACATGCTTCTGCCCACCATCCGTCTAAAATCGAACAGTTTAGCACTCCATTCATTGCTGCTTTCATCCCGGACGTACCACTTGCTTCGTTCGGTCTTCTGGGATTATTCAGCCAAACATCACAGCCTCTGGTAAGTATTTGTCCAATCTCCATATCGTAATTCTCCATAAAAACTACGCTATCAGGATATTTTCTTGACATTTCAACTAAATTTAACACGACTTTTTTACCCATTGTATCCAAGGGATGTGCCTTACCCGAGAAAATAATTTGAACTTTTCCATCTTTTAAATATTTTTCCAATCGCTTTTCGTTTTTAAATATTAAATCACTTCTTTTATAAGAAGCAGCCCTTTTGGAAAATCCAATTAATAATGCATTAAGATTCAATCTAACTCCGCATCGTCTCTTAACAAAATTGATTAGTTCTTCCTTTATTTCCATATGGTTATTCCACATTTCATCTAAGTGCGAAAACTTATTTCTCATTCTTTCGTCAACCCATGTTCCAACATGAATTGCATTGGTTATTCCAATAATTTTTGATCTGTTCTTTATTTTTGCCCACATTTTGTGTGCCGTCTCCGTATGTAATTTAGATACCGCATTTGCTATTTTGGATAATCTTAGTGCTGCCACCGTCATATTAAACGGTATCCCACCAATGCGGCTCATTTGTTCTACTGAAAAACCTAAATTCGCACCCATATATACCAGCGCCTCTATACTATGCTTTTCATTTCCTGCTTTGACCGGAGTATGTGTGGTAAAAACCATTTCTTTACGTATTGATTTCCACGCTCCATCAAATGACCTGCCTGCGTTCATTTTTTCATTGATCAGCTCTAATCCGGCAAAAACTGCATGCCCATCATTAAAATGATATATATCTACCGGAACATTAAGAGCTCTTAAAGCTCTAACACCACCAATGCCCAATACTATTTCCTGGGCTATTCTCTCTTCAGCGAATCCGCCATATAATCGGCCGGTAATCCAGCGATCGCTATTCTCTTTTAGGTCAGTATCTAACAAGTACAGGTCCGCATTTCCAAAGCAGTCAACCTTCCAAACTTTACAGTAAACATCATTTTGCCTAATTTTTACTCTTACTTTTATTCCTGTATCTCCTAAAAAATCATAATCATAATCTCGAAAACAATCGTATATATTACCTTCTTCATCTATTCGCTGCTCAACATATCCCTGCCTCCACTTTATCCCTATGCCAACTACTGGTAAATTATTGTCTTTTGCACCTTTTAAATAATCACCTGCTAAAATCCCCAATCCTCCTGAATATATTTTGAAGCTGTTGTCTAATCCATATTCCATACAAAAATAGGCAACTTTGGGTAACTGTTTTATCATTTATTATTTCTCCTTATACAACTTATACAACCAGAAAAATATTATCCCTTCACTGACCCCAAGGTTAGACCGGAAATAAGCCATTTTGAGGATAAAAGAAAAAGAGCCATAACCGGGACAGCCACTAAAATAGAAGCAGCGGCAAAGGAACCCCACTCCACTCTAAACTGCCCAGCGAAAGTCCATATTCCCAAAGGCCAGGTAAACATATTCTCTCTCTGTAACATAATTCGCGCCATTATCCAATCATTCCAGGCCATCATAAAATTAAATAAAAAGACGATAGCTAAAGCTGGAGTAGAAAGGGGTAGGATGATACGAAAGAATGTCCCCATTTGCGAAGCACCATCTATCTTGGCCGCCTCCTCTAACTCCCGAGGGATAGTGTCATAATATCCTTTCAAGATCCAGATACTAAAAGGAACCGAACTAACCGAATAAGCCAGTGCTAATCCTCGATAGGAATTAATAAGCTGAAACCTTACCGCCAGAATATAGATGGGTACAATTAACATAGCTGCCGGAATCATCTGGGTAGTAAGCAAGAAAAATAAACCGGGAACTCGACCGGGAAATTTCCAGCGGGAAAAGGCATAAGCCGAAGTAGAAGCTAAAATAAGACCAATAAAAGCTGTAGTTACGGTTATGGCCAAGCTATTCCAAAGCCAAAGCAAAAAGGGTTTTTCAAAAATAATTCTGTAATAACTGTAAAGTGAAGCATCTTTCGGAATAATAGCCAGAGAGGTAGAAAGTAAACGGTCTCCGGGACGAAGTGAAACACTGATAATACGCAATACAGGGTAGACTGCAATAGCGCAAGCAACTATTAAAGTTAAGTGAATAACCATCCTTTTAAATGGGCTGTCACCACGACTTGGCGATATAAAAAACCGATAAATATTACTTTGTTTATTTTTATTTTTCATGTTTATTCATATACTCCTTTCAATCCATGGGTTGTTCGGATATAAACTGAAGCTATGATAAAAAGAACAATAAAGATTATTATAGCAAAAGCGGCAGAAAAGCCATAACGGTGGTATTCAAAAGCTGACCTAAATAGAGCGGTAACTAAAATATCAGTAGTCTCCAGTTCATTAGCATTAATCATATACGGAACATTAAAATTATTAAAAGTCCAAATGATGCCTAAAACAACTGCCGGAGTAAGTACAGGTCTTATTAAAGGTAAGGTAATATTACGAAACTGCTGCCACCTGGAAGCACCATCAATCTCTGCAGCATCATAGAACTCTAAAGGAATGCTTTGCAACCCTCCCAGGATAATAATCATCATAAAAGGGATACCCAGCCAAATGTTAGTAATGCAAGCTGCAGTAAAATTCCAGAAGGGACTGACCATCCATTGAATGGGCTGCATCCCTATATTTTTTAACATCACATTGATAAAACCATATTCATAATGGAATTCACCCTTCCAGGCTAATACGGCAATAATCTGGGGAACTGCCCAGGGAAAAACTAATAAAGTGCGATAAAAACCCCTCCCCCGCATCTTGCGATTGAGGAGTATAGCTAATCCCAGACCTCCAGCCAGGTGAAAAATTACATTAATAGCTGTCCATAGGAGAGTACGAGAAAGCAAGGGGAAAAATCTAATCTGTTTTAATACCGGTTCAGAAAAGATTAATCCAAAATTTTTCAATCCCTGAGCCCAGCTTAAGGTATAGTCCCGAAAATGTCGCAGGCTCATATTGGTAAAAGCTAATCGCACTTCATAACCGATAGGATAGATAACCAACATAGTTATGCCAAAGATTGCTGCTATCATTAGCATATAGGGTAAGGTATATTTGCTCTTAAAAATTTTACCTAACACCAGGTAAACCAGGATCTCAAGAATTATAGTACCTAAAATTATATAAAGCAGCGTACTTCCCAACTCTTTTATGGTGTTTACAGCAACTTCAGTGTTTAAAACTTCCATTCTATCCCCCCCTTACCTTATCAAGACAATTTCAGAAAAGTAAAAAGAGTATGAGGGACGAAAAAATCGTCCCTCATCTACTTGTAACTTGGATTTATTCTAAACTCTTTATGCAGGATTCAGCACTTGACTGCATTAATTTGGCTGCATCTTCGGGAGACTTAGTGTCAGATAATACTGCCAACATTTCTGGTTTCATGGAATCCCAATTACAGCGCATCTCTAATACTGTAGGCATCGGTGTACCTACGACCATCTGGTCAGCAGAACCCTTAAGGATAGGATTATCAACAATCAGTGGATCTTCTAAGGCTTCCTTTACAGCTGGTAAACGATTCAACAATTTAACCATCTCTAACTGTTTTTCTTTAGAGGATACAAAGCCGATGAAATCCTGAGCTGCTTTCAGTTTGTCTCCGGAAATACCCTTAGTTAACATAAAGTATACTCCGCTGGTATAGGGTTTGGGCCACTCACCGGTAGCAGAAACTTTAGGAATTCGAGCTACTCCTAAATCATCACCCAATGCACTAACATAACCACTTATTGACCAGTCACCATTAATAATCATGGCAGCTTTTCCTTCTTTAAATAGCGTATCAGCTCCATCATAATCACATTCTGGGGGCACAATCTTAGCATCAAACTTCATGTCATGTAAGAATTTTAAGGTAGCCACCATCTCTGGGGTACCAAGAGTGGGGGTAACTCCGTCTTCGGCAAAAACTTTTCCCTTAAAACCTCCCAACCAGGGGACTAACCAGAAAGGTTCGGTCTGATTCCATACCAGGGCATAATTTCCTCCGGTGGTCAGCTTTTTGCCTACGGTAAACAATTCATCTGTATCTTTAGGAGCCTCTGCGACAAGTTTCTTATTGTAAAGGAGCATTAATTGATTACCATTGGAAATGGGGATACCCCAGTATTTTCCTTCTAACTTCACCGCGTCCATGGCTGAGTCTACATACATATTTAAGTCAAACAGATTATCGACTGCTTCAACGACATCTGCAGCTACAAAGGGACCGGCATGGTCACTTACGGTCCATAAAATATCCGGGGCTGCACCGGCCAGGCTGGCAGTTAGAAAGTCTTCTCGTAAAACTTCTACATTAAGCTTTTTAACTAACTCAACTGTAATTTCCGGATGGGTTGTCATGAATTCTTCAATTAAGGATTTGTTCCAATCTAAAGCCTCTTCGCCTTCTTTAGTCCACAGGACTAGATTCACCGCAGCGCTGGCAATACTAAGTATACCCATCAACATTACTAACACTAACAAAACTGTTAAAAATTTTTTCATTCTATTTTCCTCCTTTAAATTTACAAAATATTTAATGAAACACCCAATGAATTATTCCTAAACCTTTTTTACCACCTCCTTCTTGATTAAAATTTCTACTTTTCTTGTATGCGTTTGCTTTGTAAATATTTTAATCTTCTTTTATATTTTCCTAATTTATTTATTTTTTTATTTCTCCTGAAGACTTTCGTATTATCAATTGAGTAGGCAGTTCTACTTTCAGTGGTTCTTTCCCTTTTCCCTCTATTAATTGGACTAATAAACTAATGGCGGTAGTCCCCATTTCAAAAATAGGTTGTCTAACTGTAGTCAGAGATGGTTCTGTATAGGAAGCTAACTGAATATCATCAAAGCCAATAAAGGCAATATCTTCCGGAATTCTTAAACCTTTTTCTTTTACTGCCTTCATTGCCCCGATAGCATCTAAATCGTTGGCTACAAAGACTGCGGTGGGGACTAATGAAGATTCCAAAAGTTTGTGCATTGCTTCATAACCGCTTTCCTGGGTGTTAATGCTTTCCATAGTTAATTCTTTACCATATTCAAGATTATGTTCTTTCAAGGCTTGAAGATAGCCTTCAAATCTCTCCTGATTAAAAATAAATTCAAACGAACCACCAAGATAGCCAATTTTTTTATGTCCCAGATTGGCTAAATAAGAGGCTGCCTGGTAAGCTCCCCTCCTGTTTTCAGCATCAACATAGTTTGCTTCTTTATAATCTACTTTCCCGGTAAGGATGTAAGGAAATTCATTCTTACTTAATTGGGTGATACCTTTATCATTTCTTTTTATTCCTACAAGTAAGAGACCATCAACCCGCCTGTCATGAAATAACCGAGAATAGTTAAATTTGTGTTCGTTTATAAATAACAAAAGATCGTACCCTTCAATTTTAGCTTGATGGGTGAATCCGCGGAGAATTTCTGTGTAAAAAGGATTGCCAAAAGTTTTATCTTGGGGGCTGGGAATAATAAGACCTATTGTCTCGGCTTTATTAGTGGTAAGTCTTCTAGCCGTTGCACTGGGATAATAACCGGATTCTTTAATAACTTTCATTACTTTTTCTCGAGTTTCTACGGTAACTTTAGGGCTATTATTTAAAACTCTCGAGACAGTGGCTTTGGACACTTTAGCCAATTGGGCTATATGTTCGATGGTCTTTCTCATATTTTCACCCTGATAACGTAGATAATGTAAGCGGTTACATTTAGTATTAAAATAATATACTTTTTTTAAAAAAATGTCAAATCTTTCCCCTTCCCCCACTTTTTCACGTTGAAGAAAAAATGGTAGGGGCTTTACTGAATACTAATAATTAAAAATAGCATTCTGTCCCATTTATCTTGACATAGAGTAATGTTTTGGTATAAAATGATACTAATTATGGAAACTATATCTAAACAAAAAGCAATTCAAATTTTAATTCAGAAAAATATTTCTCTCCTGGATATTGGTACTGCTCAAAAAATCTTCTCCTTTGAGAAAGAAAATAGTCTTTATAAATTTCTTCAAAGATTAGAAAGGGCTGATATCTTAAAGAGAATTGTTAAAGGAAAATATTTATTTTCTTTTAAAGAAATTAATGATTATGAATTAGCTAACTTTTTACTTACACCCTCTTACATTTCTTTGGAGAGCGCCCTTTCTTTTTACGGAATTTTAGCTCAATTTCCCTATACTATTACTTCTGTTACTACCACTAAAACCAGGAAGATTATCTATAACGAAAAGGAATTTGAATTTGCTCATCTGAGAAGGGAAAATTTTTTTGGTTTTGTAAAAAAGGATAATTTTTTAATCGCCCTACCGGAAAAAGCTCTTTTAGATGAACTTTATTTTATTTCTAAAGGTTTGATAAGTATAAGTTTAAACGAATTGAATTTATCCTTAATCAATAAGAATAAGCTGCTAAAAATGATGCGATATTATAAGTTTTTACCTTTAGAAAATATGGTGAAAAAATATGTTAAATAGAGAACAGGTACAAATATTTTCCAAAGAATTGAAAATAGATACATTTTCTGTTTATCGAGAATACTTGCAACTTTTATTTTTAAAATATTTTTACGATCTAAAAGAAAGTAATCAGGTCTATTTTAAAGGTGGAACGGCAATTAAATTTTTGTATAATTCTTTTAGATTTTCGGAAGATTTAGATTTTAGCAGTACCTTAAAAGAAGAAGAGATTAAAGCTTTAATTCAAAAAGCAATTAAAAACCTTTCCGGAGAACTCCCTGTATCCTTCAAGCAAGAAAAATCTATTGACAATTCTTTTACCGGAAGGATATTCCAAAAAATAACAGATTTTGGTTTTCCCTTAACTGTTAGATTAGATATTTCTTTTAGAGAAAAACCAATTTATATCGAAACAAAATACATTGAGACTATTTTTCCTCTTGCGCCATACCCTTTGGTAGTTCATTTAGCAGCCAAAGAAATTTTGGCCGAAAAAATCAGAGCCCTAATAATTAGAGGAAAAGGAAGGGATGTATTTGATCTTTGGTATTTATTAAGCAAGAGGATAGTAATTGATTGGGATTTGGTTAATCTAAAAATGTCTTTTTATAATAAAAAGACTGATGTTAAAAAATTAACAAATATTATAAAAGGGATATCGGATAAAGAAATTCAGAAAGATTTAACTAAATTTTTACCTCTAAACCAAAGAACGACCGTTGCAAAAGTAAAAATCTGGCTAATGGAAAAGTTAGGCGAAAGAGAATAAATATTTTATAAAAGAAGACTGTATTAATTTATTGGTTATCGCCCCAACCTCCTGAAGTGATGTCAATAAAAATAGCTGTCTGCCCCTATTTTCTTGTCCTATTTTCTTTCCAATAAATTTATGAGTTTCTCTTCCCAGCTGAAAATTTCTTGTAACCATAAATTAAATATAAACTTCCAGGTATTGCCAGTAAAATAATGATTGGACCAGGATTTTCTAAGAAAATGAATGCAAATAATAACTTAACAAATATAGGTATACAAATCATATAACCCGCAATTTTTTCCCACTTCCATCCGACTATTAAGCCAATTAATATAATTGGCATTACAATTAGATGAATATTTTCTACTAATGATAAAGATGAGTTTGGGAACGGAAGACCATATCCGATATAAAATGGGAAAGCAAACAGGAACATTATTGTTGCACTAATTCTTGCAATCCATTTAATTTTTTCCCATGATTTTGTTTTCATAGGCTTTATTGATTTCTTTATAGTTGGCTACCTCCACCACCCCGAAAGTTTCCCAGCTTAAACAACTTGTTAGACGCTGTTCTGCAATCATTTATTTAAAAACGTATTCATTCTCTATTATGTTCTTCATATTCTCACAATCTGTGAATTTTAAAATATTTATTCCCATTTTTTGAGCAGCATTAAGATTTACTTTAGAGTCATCAATGAATAAAATGTGTTGAGGTTCTACCTTCACTTTTTTTATGCAAATATTATATATTTTATAATCTGGCTTGGAGATTTTTTCTTCACAAGAAAATATTTTTGTGTCAAAGTAGTGAATCCAATATAAGTTCTTTATTTCTTCAAGAACCTCAAATGTTATATTTGATAATAAAGCCAATTTTATTTTGTCTTTAATAGATTTAATATATTCTATCGTTTCTTTATTAATATCTAACCAGCTCTTTAAATCAAATTCAATCAATTTATCCATATCCTTTAATTCGATTTGTCCATCCATTAATTTAATAGTTTTGGTCCAATATGTTTTTGCATCAATTAGAGCTGAATCATAATCTTTTCTTTCTTTTGTATAAAATGAAAAAAATTGCTGTGCCGGAATATTTAATATTTTACACATTTTATTGACAAGTTCCTTATTTTGCTTTTTACTTATTACTCCACCATAATCATAAACTATGTACTTAATATTTTTCATTAAATCTCCAGAGGATACTCTTAAGAATTTTGGCTTTGATTTTAATATCATCCGGTTTGATTTGGGCATAAACCACAATCAAGACCGCATACGCCTATGGTTGGATACTTCTTTATTTGGTATTTTTTTAAATCAGGTTTTGTTTGTCCCATGTATTCACCTCCCTAAGGCGGGGTTCGGAATTTCATATAAAATACTAATACATCCTATTTTTTTATGGTTTAGCTTTCCCTTTTACGAGGTCTTCCTTTAGGACGTCTATCTATATTAATACCTAAGGCCTCAACCATCTGGTTAAGAAATTCCTCAGATCCTATAGGTTTTCTGCTAAAATTTCCCGAATTACCGAGCTAGTTTAACCATCCCCTGTCATCTTGTAAAAGTGATATCAATAAAAGTAGGTGCTTGCCCTTTTTCTTTGCTATTTTCCTACACTTGATCTTATGAGTGCCTTCGCAATCGTGGCAGCAGGAATGGTGTATTCCGCTTATACTCCAGGTACTCGAACCCAAATCTGTCTTCAAGCTCCTTCTCCTCGACTAGCTTCACATATAATAGAAGCACGACTATCAGTATCAGGACTAGCGCAATTGCCGAAAACGAGCCGATCCAGACAGAAATGCCCAAATAGACGGCAAAGGTCCCGAGCGTCATCGGATTGCGGCAGTAGGTAAACGGACCCTTCACGACGAGTCTCCTCGTGGGCATCATCGGTACTGGCGTTCCTTTACCAATCGTCAGCTGAAGTTGGATTGACCACAACCCGAGAAAGCCACCTCCCACAACAAGCAATAGACCGACAATCAAGTTCACTAGGCTTAAGGTGAATCGTGGCAGCTGAAGCCAGCGATCGATCGCAGCGGAGGAGACAACGAGCAGAAAAGGAAATATCAGAAGGAAAAAGATACCTTCAAAACCAAGGGCGATAAGCCTCTGTCTTATACTGTATTCACGTTTAGCCCAATCCTGGAACTTTTTCATAATCCTTCTCCTTTCATAGAGTGCCGCAACTTCTTTAAGGTGTCCAGTTTGTAGAGCACTGTTCCATAACCAAAATTTCTATTCGCAATTTCTTGCATTGTTTCGATACTCTCCTGTGGCGAAGTAATCCCCTCAGATTTTTTTAACATCATTTTCTCCCGTATTAAAAATAGTGTCAAAGGACTACATTCTACCTTCCCTTTCGACTCTTTTGATCAACTTATTTTTTTTAATTTTAGCTTATATTCTGGCATAAAGACAGCTAATTTGACTATCCTGTTTTATTCAGTTTATTCTATAGTTGAATGTTGTTTTTTATTTATAGACCCTATTTTGTTTTTTTACTACCAATCTGGGTCAGCTGGAAAGAGACTGTAATGCTTTACGCCCTGACGGGGTTGAGCCATCCAATTTGCTACAGTCTCTTTCCATTTCAGATAGTGTTCAGTTTTTTGGTGGCTCTGAAATTCTTCCGGAGACTTATAGACCTCGTATAAGAAGAATTGCGAAGGATCATTTTCCGCCTGCAAGACATTGAAGTGGATATTGCCTGGTTCTTTACGAGTGTTCCGAGCATTTTCAAAGGTCGCTTCTTTAAAGTCTTTAATTTTTTCTGGTTTAACAAACACAGTTACACAGACAACATACATATTTTTCACCTCCTTATTAGCTAACTCTACAAAGCGATCGGTGCTTTGCTCTAAGATGGGGAAAGTTTTTTAATGGATTGGAATGACCTTTCTTCTCGGCTAGTCGTTAAAAACATCTATGCTCTCCTTGGTTAATTTAAAAATTAAAAATGATGATTACCATCCCCTAACCATCTTAACAAAGTTAAATAAGCAGCAAAAATGGTAGTCAATAACTGCAAGAAGGGAGATATAAAGATCATTAAGATTATCCATCCTATAAAACTTAATTTCGGATCGTAAAGGATGAGTGGAATTCCATAATTTTTAAAGTCAACACCTGGATTAAAGAGCATGAAAATAGCATTTCCCCATATAATACTCATCACCAGGAAGGTAAAAAGTGAAGTAATCACAGCATAAAAGAAAGTTCTCTTAAAAATAATATTCAGATTTTTAGTATCCATGCTTATTCTTTTTACAATATACCATCCAATAGGAAACCCAAACAAAATACCAAAGATAGGTACTCCCATCCCCATAGCTATGCAGAACAAATCAAGGACAATATAAATTACTAAAACAATTTTTAGATTCATTTTAAAAATTTTTTGCATAGTTCCCCAATCACTATAACCAAAAAGTCATAACTTGCTATAAAATATCTGCAACATACTATATAACATAATCTTCCTTTTTATACTACAACAAGAGCCTTACAAAATCCTTCTTTTTCAAAGGAAAAGTTATTAGTCACTCAATGGAAGGGAAAAGACTGCATTCCCGTAATGGCAGAAGGATTAAAATTAACAATATTTACTTAAAAATGGGGAATATGTGTAAAGCCTGTGGGAAAATAACCTCTTGAAAGCCTTGTAAAACAAAGGTTTCAAGAGAATCATGCGAGGATTGCTTCTACGAGCAAATTTTACCTTAACTGATACTTTATCCCTCAAAAATGGCACTTTTTTAACTAAAATTCCATCACCTCAAAATCTGAAAGTGGCTATTTATAAGGGTTTCGTAATATAGGGGAGGCAAAAATAGGCCAAAAATGGGGGTCGTAATTGCTGATTTTTCGAAATCTGAAGTGCGTTTAAAGGCACTCTCCGTGCGTTTTTAGAGCATCCCTGAAGGGGGTCTGAAACCCTTACAAATAAAGGGTTTTAAGATAGTAAATAGGAACGGTGAACCGTTCCCTGTTCTAATCTGTTCTAATGTTTCGATTTTCAAATTGTTCTATCGTCTTTTCAAGTTTCTCTCTTGGCCTATCAATTTTTGGCAGATCTTTTATTTTCATACTCATTGTTTATTTCAATAAATCATCGAGTTCACATGAAAGTAAAGT
>Ga0268276_1001043_pt1 | contig 29185 bp, 51 predicted proteins | sample saktaG_4_FD_190145 | JGI IMG/M metagenome (GOLD analysis project Ga0268276, IMG submission 190145) | Saline water microbial communities from Sakinaw Lake, British Columbia, Canada - sak_2010_1_5_45m | ecosystem: Environmental > Aquatic > Non-marine Saline and Alkaline > Saline ...
ATCTTTTCTTTAAGTTCTTCTCGGTCAATGATTAAATCTTTAATTAATAGTTTGGTTTCTTGGTCTAAAACTACACCTGTCTTTCTCGTAATTAAATCTGATATTAATTCATAACTTGGTTTCATCTTCATCCCTCTATTGTAATTTTAACCTTCTTGCCTTTTAATTTATTCAAGCTACCATTCTTATTCTTTATAATGAATTCCACATCCCCACAATCAAACATATAGGCATTTATGCTTGTATATACTGGGATAAACCTTAATATTTCATACACTCTTTTCATCTTCATCACCTTAAATTCTTGATATTCATTTTTAATATTTTAATTTCGTTCTCTTTGCGTTCTATATCTTTATTATATATTTTAGTTAAATTATTTTTGGTTAATTTAATTATTTGTTTTGGCTCAACACAAGTGCTAGAATCCCCTTTGTAAATACCACCTAAAACTATACCATTTGCAAAGTCAGGTCTAATTTTTTCTATTATATAACGCTTATTATCAGAAATTAAAATAACCTCCTCACCTATCTTAAAGTCATTTATTTTCATCTTAATCACCTTCTTCTAAAAGCTCTAAAATCTTTCTAACTTCATCACTAATTGCAACTTGCCCATCATATTCAGCAACACACATCTTGATTATCTTTTCTTTAAGTTCTTCTTTATATTTATTAACTGCAATTTGTTCTTTTGATAATTTATTTTTATCTATTAATCTAAACTCATTTGAATGAACCACAAAATCATCATACCCATTTGCTTTTATTTCAATAGAGCCGTTATCATTTATTGTTCTTACAATTCTCGGTCCTTCTATCACTCCTCCACTAGTATAAACTCTAACATACACTTTATCTCCAATCTTAAACTTTGGTTTCATCTTCATCACCTTCTTCTAAAAGCTCTAAAATCTCTTTATATCCTAAATAAATGCCAATATTTTTATCTTTCTCTTTTGCTTGAATACCAACTATATTAGAATTTATCATTGCTTCTAATAATCTTTGCCTTTGATATAATTCATTTTTAAGTTCTTCTCGGTCAATGAAACGAGAATCTAATTTAATTAAATCATTCCATACACCTTGTATATCCTTTTTTAGAGTATGTTCTTTAGTTACCCATTCACTTACCTTCATCTTCATCACCTAATAGTTTTAGAATGCTCTTAATAACTAATTCATATTCATTTGGGAATGTGTCCATTAAACATTTAATATCATCTATTACTTTATCCTTTCGCACCCAGCCAAGAGACTCAAGTTTCTTGTGGTCATCTTTGTTGATGAATTGAATATCTAATCTATCTAAATTAGGTTTACAAGTAAGTATAGTTATATTTGCAGTTATTGGTATTAAATTATAATTTTTATAATCACTCCTAAATTCTTGATTTATTTGAATAAAATTATCTTCAAATATCATTTCGCAGGGTGTCAACTGACCAGAACCAGTTGTTGATGTTGGAAATTCTTTAGTCTTGTCTTCAGTCATTTAACATCACCATTATATATCGCATTGTTGGTTATAACTTGGTCTAAAACTGCTAAACATCTTTTTGCTATTAATTTCTTTATTTCTCCTAAATCAATTCTATATCTTGTGTTAAATATATCTTTATAATTTTCTTCGATAATATCATTCCAAACCATCATAGGTAACTTGGTCATCATAATCTTACTTAATTGCATGCCTTCATCTGATAACTTAAATATGCACTTGTCTATTCTTGCGTTTGTACAGTATGTTGCCACAACTAATTCATCATCATTATTAGCAAACTTCTTGTGTCCACCAAATGCTTGCTTGTTAACTTCCTTAAACTTTGCTCTTACGTATTTTGCGAATATTTGAGTTTTATAATTCTTAAATACAATTCCTTCGGCTTTTTTATCCTCAGCGTGTATTGGTGTATAAACAGAATCAGGAACCGCAGAATCATCTATATTTCCTATTTTACCAGCAAAACAAGTTTTAATAAATGGAATTTTAGGTAAATTTAAATCATCAAATATAGCATTTTTATTATCTATAAACTTACCAGTGATTGTATCTAAAATATCAAACATTAGTATAGCTGGTATTCTTTCCCAATCATAATCCAAACTATGCTTAATCATACATTCCCCATAAAATATTTTATTTTTATATTCTGAATTAATTAATACTGATTCATTATTTAATTTTGATTTAATAAACTCAATACATTTTCTCCAAGCTTTTTCAGTGTGTTCTCCTTCACTTAATTCTCTTCCGTGACTACCAAATACTAAATAATTATCCTTATGAATAAAGAATCTGAAGTTTGCACCGTCGACTTTTTCTTCAATTACAATTATATCATCTGGATTTGAAAATATATATTTATTTTCTTCATCTCCTAATTGTTTAATTTTTGTGTATTTATGAAATACAAATTCCTTAGTCTTGTCTTCAGTCATTTAATTCATCTACCTCTTATCTTCTTTAATTATTTATTGGGACATCCACGATTCGAACGTAGGTCATAACCGTCCAAGGGTTATATGCTAACCACTACACTAATATCCCTATTCACCAGATTTTAGATTATAAATTGGTTTTATTATTTTCATTATTTCTACTGTTTCTTCTAATTTATCTTTTATATCTTCAAATGATTTATAGGCAAATGGACTTTCATCTACTGTATGTTTATTAATCGAAGTGCTATAAATCCCAGCCATTGATTCCTTAAACTCATCCATTGTGTGTGTTCCATTATTGAATTGTTGTTTCATTACGTTTCTACCAAACAATCTTCCTGCCCCATGTGGTGCTGATAAATTGTATTTCCCAATTCCTTTTCCTTTTCCAATAATTGTGCCAAACGACATATTTATTGGAACTAAAACGATTTGGTCTTTGTATGCTTGGATTGCTCCTTTTCTAATTATATTATCTTCTCCAATAAAATTGTGAACGCTTTCTATATAATTTTCTTTATTAAATTTAATTTTAAAATAATCTAATATAATTTCAACCATTGCTTTTCTATTATACCTTGCATATTCTTGTGCAATTTTCATCCATTTTAAATATTCTGAACCACCATACTTTATTGGCAAATATTCTAAATCTTGTGCAACATTTATTTTAGATATCCCACAAAATGTTTTAGCTTCTTTTTGAAATTTTGTTGCAACTTTTAATCCAAAGTTTCTACTGCCTGTATGTACCATTAAATATTTTTCTTTTGTTTCATTATCAATATCAATTTCAATAAAATGATTACCTCCACCTAAAGTTCCAATTTGGGAGATTGGTTCTATATATTTTTTATCTTCATTGTTTCTATAAAAATTATTTCTTATTTCCATACATAATGATTCTATTGATATTTTATCAGATAACTTACTTAAAAAATTGTTTCCACCTCTAGATTTAAATCCAATAGGTATATTGGCTCTAATATATTTATCAAGTTCTTCAAAATTAATTTCTATGTTTCCTAAATTATAGGACACAACTCCACAACCAATATCTACACCCACAACATTAGGAATTACTACATTATCAAACTTACCAGTAAAACCTATAACTGACCCCTTGCCTTCGTGTACATCTGGCATTATAGAGATTAATTCTCTAAAGCAACCACTTTTTTTCATTAAGTGTATTTGTTCAGTAGCTCCTGGCTCTATTATGTTTGCGTTAATTATTAATTCAACCATTTTAATCACTTTAAATTATTTTTTCATTCTCATTAACATATTCTTTAACTAATTTCTGAATTTCTTTATATATTGTTGTTTCTTTTACTTTACATATGTTTTCAAATTTTTCTTTTAATTCATTTGAAACACTTGTTCCTATTCCTACCATATTATTTCACCTCTTAAATATAAAAAAGAAGATAATTAATATCTTCTTCTTGAATTTTCTTCTGCTCTAAATTCTGCATTTGTCCAATAAAGAACCTTCCATGTAGATATTTCTAAATCCAGAGCAGTTCTTGTGATATTGCCTTTGTTTCTCTTCAGATGTTTTCCTATCATTGATGTTAATTTTTCCTGTAGCTTTCTATCATACTTCATTTCTCATCACCTTATTTTTTTTTTTGGCATTATTGTATATAACAATAATTATAATCCCCTTTCCAATTTATTACTGTTTATTCTATCTTTTAATGTTTTGTACAATCCCGTTAATGTTTTAAATCTTTCTTTATCAATAATGAATTCTTTTTTTTCAGTATCGAAAAATATTTCCTTTTCTCCGTGTCTTTGATAAAATTCAATCACTGTATTGCCTCCTTATAAACGTCTTAAATATTCTATCTCATCATCACATCTTTTCATTGCTTCCTTGTTTGTGTACAAATAATACTTAATCATTATTAATGTACTAATCCTGTTTCTTATTACATCAGCTTTCCTATGCCCATAACCAATCTTTAATGATTCTATATTCTGTTCCTTACCTTCGATGTATATTTTTTTTAAATACTCTGAATCACAAAAAAGAAACTCAAAAAACTTATCATTCATGTTCTTGAAAAACAAAGATTCTTCATCACCATTCTTGGTCGTTATTATTTGTATCATTTTTTCAACCTCGCTACTTTAATTGTATTTACATTTAAATATTTTTCTTTGAATAATAATCCAATTCTTTTTTGTTTTTTATTATTTTCTTCTATGAGCTTATCTATTAGATTGTATTGTAAATTAATAAATTTATGATTTAAATCAACTTCTTCAGACAATTCTTCTATTTCTGTTTTGTCGAGTTTCTTTGGAAGAAACAATGTATATTTATTCACTGTTAAATTCTCTTTTTCCCACTTACTTTTTTTAAATTTTTTCATTTCATCACCTTAATTAAATATTGTCCACTGTTTCATAAACTTTTTAAATAATTCTAAATCTTTCTCTTGTTTTTCTTTTAACTTTTGATTTGTTGTAAACAAAGTATCTTTTAATTTACCATTTGGATTGTTCATACCCATAACCCTCTTCTTTTATGTATCTTACCTTTACCATCAACAGCTTTATAATATAAACCATTCTTATCCTTACCCCAAAACTTCTCATTCAAGATGTTTATTTCAGTTGGTGTTCTATGAATAAAAAACTTATCACCATCTTGATACTTAATAAAATCATTCAATTTGGATTTCTTTATTTCTTCTTCCAATTCTTCAGGTGTTAGTATTAATAACCCCATTACTTGTCTCATTTAAAACCACCTCAAAAACAATAACATTAATAACAATATCGTAAGTATTATAATTGTGTATGTAAATAATATATCTAAAACTTCTTTCTCTGTCATTCTTATTTCACCGTTCATTATAAACCACCATTCCAATCAATCCAATATCTAGCTTGTTCTGCGTGGGTAGATTCTTTTACAATAAAATGATTCTTCAATATCAATGTTTGAATATTACTATCATTACTCACCCAAATTTCATAACCTTTATACTTCTCCAAAAAATGATAAGGTTTCTTCTTTCTTTGAGTATAAGAATCCTTATCCAATATTATAAAACAATCTTCACAAAAATAATCACCCATATACTGACGTGTTGATATACCGCCACAGTTTAAACAATAGTTCATTTCAAATCATTTCCTCTTTTTTATTCTTTTAACTTTCATTATTTTAAATTCTCCGAGTATTTCATCCAAAGTCATTAGCTTATGAAGCCCTCTTCTTCTATAAACTTCTCTATTCGGAGCATCTCTCAATTCTAGTCCTTTCGTTACCATATTAATCACCCCTATGATAGGTGTGGGAATTGAACCCACAAGATTTTGGGATTGTATTTTGAGGTCTGAAGTCAACGAACACGACACTAACAAAATCCACATACCAAGTCCTACCCTAATAACTATCTTATTTTAACCTCAACAAACAACTTACCGGTGTCTGGGTTTGAACAATACATTAATTCATACTGAATTTGCTGACCATAAACCTTAATGATTTCCTGCCAAATGATATCCAACACAAAATCACTTTCTTTCTCATAACCGTCAAAATCTATATCAAACTCAAATATAAAAAACTTATTATTCTCACTAACCTTATAATCAATCATTTCTTCACCTTCAATAACCCTTATATTTCTTATCTATTATTTCTGTTTGCAAAAGCTTGACCTGAGCACGTAACTTTAAATTCTCTAGTTTAAGCTTGATGATTTTCTTTGATAAAAGACCCATTCCTGAAAAACCCATGCGTTCGTGCTTATGGTTATTAATTTCTATTGCTTTTACCATGCTTTGTCAACTCCAATAACTTTTTTATTCTCTTCTCAAAAATTCTAACATTTTCTTCATTAACCATCTTTGTTGAATACAACTCTAAAAACCAAGCGTTAATCATAAACTCAATATCTAATTTATAATCCTCTAATATTTGCCTATCAATAAAGGTATTATCCAGGACACTTAACTTTAAATTGGGTATGCCATAGTTAGATTTACCAGACTTGCTCAAACTCACACCATTACTCAAGCACTTACTAACGGTTCTATATTCCCTTTCAATCATTCTATTTCATTTTCTCCCAAACCAATCCTCTAATGCTTCTTGTGCTCCACAATCAGAACAAATAAAAGTTTTGTTATCCCTCCTACTTAATGCAGGATAAAGTGTTATTATTTTCTTGCACTTTGGGCAAAGCTTTCCTATCATTTCATTTCCATTCATTCCAATCAACTCCATTCATCTATATTTAACTACTACCTTCTGTACAAAAAACTTCTTGTCAATTTCAATCATTATGTTCTCAAATTCTTCAAATATTTCATTAGTTATTTTAAATGTATCATCAAAAGATAAGTGCCCCAATCTATTTTCCATTACCTTATTTCTTGCATCAACTATTCTATTTTTTAATTTTTCTTCTAGGAACTCTGGTATATGCATTTCCATTAAATGGTCTGCTGCCCCATACAATCTTGAATCAGATTGACAAGTAAGAGTATTAACTAAATGAAAATTCTTATGCTCTAAAAACAAAGCAATAGCAGTTAAGAAACCATTATTAAATTCCGGGCCAGTATCTTGTTCTGCTTGCTCAATCATTTCATCATCTTTTTTTCTATCATAACTATCATCTAAATAATCTTGTTGGTCTTGCGTTAAGCTCATTTCAATTCCTCCTTCACCAATAAACCAAAATTACTATTCATATCAAAGATAATCTTGTTTAATGCTACAATCTTTTTATTATACGCAATTTCTCTTTGCTCCAATTCTTGAATTCTCTCAGATAAAACACTAACATCTGAACAATGGTCATTGAATTCTCTTTTGTAAATTTTAGTTTCTACAACCTTCTTCATAAGTCACCCGGTTCTGCTTCAATCTCTTCTTCTCTTGTAATACTAAAATCTATAATAACACTATTCCCAATGTTCTGTATAGAATTAATATTAATAACATCTTCATCTTCAATATCCTGATTATCATTTTCCAAGAAATCTTCAATAATTTTTGATAAGTATCTTTCAAAGTTTAAAAAAGTCATTAAACCAGAAAACACAATTCTTTCTTTAGCAATCTTAATTGTTCCTTCTGCCATTAAAGTATCAATAACAATAGTACAGTCTCCTCCATAATCAACTGCATCTTCAACCGACCTATTGAACAAATCAAAATCTGAAATGTCAATCAACTCGATTCCCTTTTCTAAAAACTCTTTTGTATCTTTCTTCATATTTTTTCAGCCCTCACTTTTATTTTTATTTTTAATAATAATAATAATAATAATATTATTATTAATATTAATATTAAGTATAAAATGCTTTATAAAGCTTTCTATACATTATAATCTGCTATCTTTTTTGTGTACTTTAAATCATACTCTTCCATATCATCATAATATTTTTGAACATTATCTATATGTTTTCTCTTTGTATATCTATTCCCATAACTTTGTTTCCAATCAAACTTTTCATACGGGTCTTTATAATCTATTGTTCCAACGCATTTTACATTAAGATTCTCTATTTTGTATATATTATAGCTTTTAATTTTTACCTCCTTTAAATCGCTGAAGAAATACTTATTGTTGTCCTTCGTAGAAATGAATAGAATTCCTTCACCAGCATAAAATGATATGCTTGTAGCGCCGTTTTTGAAGTAGTACCCAATTTCTTCCTTTTTGTCATAGATAAGGATAGAGTAACTACCACCTTCTGTCTTAAGTGCTTGTTTAATTGCTATTGCTACATCATTAGTTAATGAAAAGTTACGAATAAATACTTCAAATAATTGCTTACTATCACTTTTTTCCTTATGATTATTAAATTCATATAACACTCCATTATGAACGAACACGAATCTTTCATTCATAAATGGTTGGAGGTTATCTAATGAATGCCCAGAAGTCGATATTCTTTCGTGCCCAATAACAACAGAGCTATTAATAAAATTATTTTTATATTTATTAATATCTATATTATTAGCAGAGGTTACAAGTTTGTTTCCGTTATTAAAGTACACGCCGGCCCCGTCAGTATTCATTGCATAACTTGCAGCGCAACTGAAATTAAAAGCTGTTAGTAAGTCCTTATGCTTTGCTTTTTTGTTCTTAAACAAAATATTTAAATTACACATATCCTTTCATCTCCATTCAAACTATTATATCTTCGTTTTGTTCTAACAATACTGTTGCTAAGGATTGAATTGTTATATCTTCCTCTTGAACAAATACTGGTTCTCTTATTATTGTAACTGCAATTTCTTCACTTACTACTTTTAAGTGTTGGTCAATACTCTTAAAGAAACACTTTATTATTGATTCATAAACAATCTTAATATCCTTTATTGTTTTTATTCCTACAAGATTTGCACCTCTAATTTCTACAGTATTCCATCTTGAGTTATAGTTTAACCAATTATGTCTCTCTTTCCAAAGATTACGATATATGAACTTCCGAGCATAGCTTCTATAAAATTGTTCAAGAACTATTGGATAATCTTTTAATGCTACTTTTAAGTTCTTATCAAAATACTTCAAGAAATTTTCATTCATAATCATTTCTTTAAGATTAAGTTTTTTAGCTGAAATATGAATGTGCGCTCCTGTAGTTGAATTAAAGTTTAATGTATCAGTAAAATCTTCTGTATCAGTACAACCAGTTAATGCTTGTAACTGTTTTCCTAAATACCAAAGGGCATCCCTTAATGTTCTTGGATAAGTTATGAATTCCGCTCCGGCCATGTTATTTCTTCTACAAACAATACTGGAATCAGTTTCTACTCTTATTGGATATTTTCCAAGTTTCTGTTTTTTTAAGCTATGATAATTATTAATCTCAAGACCCAAACTTTCAACAACATCAATATCAACTTCAGATTCAAGTTCAAATCCGACCCTAACACTATGTAAGTATTTCTCAAACATAATTAATCCTCCTTATTATTTACTTTTATATATACGGAAGCATTTTTTGTGAGTTTGCTTATATCAGTTCTTGTTCTAATATACTCACCCATTTGAGTTACAAAGTTCTTCAAATTATCATAATCAAAAACCTTCTTTGCTTTGTATTCAAAATAAGAAGCGGCATTTATGTCATCATTTTTCCATTTCTCTCTGAAATCAAAAGAAACAATATAAGCAATCTCTCTTGTTTCAAAACAAACTGAATCACAAATTTTTCTTGGAACTCTTAAATCCCTATAAGATGAACTATAATCATCATTAAAGTAGTTCATGAATTCCTTAAAAGCTGGTAATATTGCAATCTTAAGTGTCCCAATTGTATCAGAATTTAATGCAACCTTACATTCATCTGGTTTGAAACTAATTTCGAAACACTTAATCATTTCGTCCTTTTCGTTCTTTTTTTCCATATCATCAGACCTCCAAAACTATTTTTATTTTTAATAATAATATTATTATTATTATTATCATATATATTAGCGCGTAAGTGTTTATAAAGCCTTCTAGTTAGCTTTTCGAGCAGAAAGGTTTATAAACAAAAAATATAGTTTATTTTTAATAAATTATATCGAAGTTCGGAAAACGAACTTTTTGGCGTCCGAGATTGTTAGCGGGCCAAGGACACAAATCCTGAATTTATTTTTTGACTAAATTTATAAAATAAATTTGGCTCACGTTGAAGTAATTTAAAAAAAATAAACTTAATTGATTTTGGAATTCATAAAATTTACAAAACCACTCAAAATTTATTGGGTAATTTATTTCTGCAAAACCAAACTACTTAGGAAAAGACACTACAAATAAAAATAAAAATAAAAATAAAAGTAACACTATATTATATATTATATATATAGAATAACTAAATTTATTTACTAATTTATTTATTAATTTATGATAACAAGTCATATTAAATAGTTGTCAAAAACTACATATAAAAATAAAAATAAAAATAATAATAATAATAATAATAAAAATAATAATACAATAAAAGGGCTATATAATAGGAAGTGTAAAAGTAAATAAATTCGTAAATTCGTAAATTCAGAGCCCTAAAAAGTGTATGTTTTTCATGTTTTTGTTTTATTTTGAAAGTTCGTTTTACGAACTATATTTCATTTAATTTATAAAAAATAAATTAGTTCGTTTTATAAATGGTTCTATTCATAATTATATTATTGATAAGGAGGTTTTATTATGGAACCAGAAATTGATAAGAATAGGGTTACTTTTTTGGACCTTGAGTCCAAGTACAACAAGCTTCAGGAGAATTTTGTGAGCTTACAGCATCATTATGACGAGCTTCTTCAGAAGTATACTGCTGAGATTAATAGCATGCAGCACATAATTGACGGTGATTTTGACAAGTGGAATAGTAATACTAACAAGCGTTTTGCTACCAAGAAGTGGTCATCATTAAAACAGATTAAGTTAATTAATGGTAATTTAGTTGTTAGTGTTGAGGATGAGAAGAAGATTATGAATTTGGAGAAGGATTTGCGTATTCTTGTTGTTCTTGAGAAGTTGGATAATTTTTTGGATTTTGATTACATTGATGATGTTGTTGAAGATTCTGTTAAAGTTTAGTATTTTTTATTTAGCATTAATTATTGATTTGAATTGAGGAGATTATGGATTGTGATAATTATGGGTTGGGCAGATATAGAGGAAAAGTCATCAATTAGGCAAGATAGTGATATTGTTATTGATGAGACGAACACTCAGAATGTTGTTAAGCGTTTGTTTGTTTTTTTGAATAATGAAGGTTATTATTGTTTTATTGAGGGCAATAGGTTTTACATATACGAGTACAATTATTCTGTTGTTCGTGAGTATTTGAATTATGCTACTTTTATTCAGTTTTTGCAAACCACCATGACTCAGCCGAGTTTGCGTAATAAGATGGCCAATTGGTTTTACAATAATTTTGGTATTAAGTTTAACAATGATGATTTGCATGGTATTATTAGGAAAGTTGTTAAGAAGATTTTGGGTGGTACTGATGAGTCGAAGATAAGTGACCGTGAGATTCGTAATCACATTTTGGGTGAGATTACCAAGGTTAAGAATAGGGTTAAGAAGATAAGCAAACAAGTTTTGGTTTTGAATGATAAGAATGATTACGAGTTGAATTTATTTAAGCCGAGTATAATTATGCAAACTGCTTTAGATAGGAAAGATTCAAGAATAGTTACCTTTGATGATTTTAAGAACATTAATGAGTTTTTAGAGACCTTTACTGATAAGATTAATGAGGAGAAGAGTTATTATTATTTGCTTAATTATTTAGCTTATTGGTTACAGAATTTGGGTTTGGTTACTCCTCAGATTGCTTTTTACATGTGTGGTGCTGAAGGTACTGGTAAGGGTACTTTAGTTGAAGAAATTTTGTTTCCTATGTTGAATGAAGTTGATTATGAGAAGATTACAGTAAATGAGTTAGATAGGTTTAATGCAAGAATTAACAATAAGTATTTGATTTTTCTTGATGAAGCTGTAATTGACAGAAGAATGAAGAGTATTTTAAAGAATATTATTGGTAATAATAGAGTTGGTGTTGAAGCTAAAAATAAAGACCCTTCTACAATTAATCATACTGCTTTATGGTTTATTGCTAAGAATGATATGAGGGACAGTGTTTTAGATACTGGTGAGAACAGAAGATATTCGATTTTGTATAATAATAGGAGTTTGGCTAATCGTTGGGGTTTTGAGAAGACCAGATGGTTTAGAGGAATTTATTGTGGTAGTAAAGAGTTTAATGAAGAATTAATAAATTTCACTATATTTTTGTTACAGAAGAGTGTTGACACTTCTAAAATTATAGTTCCATTAGATAACACTGCTAGAAATTTAATTAAAGAACTTGAAGAGGAAAGAGATATGTATAAAGTAAGAGTGCTTGAGAGGTTTTATGATTTCATGGACGATGCTGTTGTTTATAATGACCAGGAATTGACCTTAGAAAATAAAAAGAAATTGAGGATAATTTATATTGAAAAGGAAAAGATGTTTTTGTTTAATGCTTATAACATTAGGGCTGATTTGTCTATTTATTTAGATATAAGGAAATCCGAAGTTACACAGTATTTATTTGACCATATGCAGTTTGCTTTTTTAGAACCAAAAGGTGATAAGCACATTGCGACTTACGATTCTGTTAATGCCATTTGGTTCAAAATTGATTTGGGTAATAATCAAGAGTTATACAGAACCTTAGAAGCATTATATCATAAGAAGCTTTTAGAAATATCAAGTATGTAAAAGGAATAAAGGTGAATTGAAATGAATATAGAAATACGTCTTAGTTATGAAGATTATGTAAAAATGGAAGATGACGATAAGGATTTTTTAAAGAAGAATTTTAATTGGAACAAAGAAGACAGATTATGGTCCAGTAATAATCTTCAGAAAAGCACATTGGATTTTATTATTAAATACAAAGATATTATAAAGAATTATAATAATATTATAGGTATTGTAAATAAGCGTATGGATTGTAGTATCATAAAAAGCATGGATTTGTCTGGTTATCCTTATTTGTATAATTTTCAAAAGAATATCATTAGTGGCACCCTAAAATTATATGAAACTGGTCACAAAGGGGTAAACCTATTCCTTGAAGTTGGGATTGGAAAAACAATAATAAGCTTGGTTACTGCTAATATTATTAATAATAATATAAATAATAATATATATAATAAATCAATAATAATACTTTGTCCAAGTGTTTTGAAAAGACAATGGGCTGAAGAACTTACTAATTTTAATTTCGGAGTTGATATAAGTACTATTGTTGAAGGCACTGCTAAAAATAGAAAAGAGCTTTGGAAATCTAGTAATAGGTTTAAGATTACAACCTATGAAAGTTTTAGAATTGATTATCTTAAAGGGTATGTTAATGATTTCAACGTGTTAGTGCTTGATGAATGCTTAATAGTCAAAAATCCCAGCACTAATATACACAAAACAATACAAGATGTTTCTAAAAAAGTGGATTTCATATTAAATCTCACTGGTACTCCATTTTCAAATTCTCTTAAAGATGTATTTGGTATAAACTATATTATTGACAAAACCACTTATAAGAATTTAGTTCACTTTAATTCTAAACATGCTGTATACAATGAAGTTTGGAATGGAAGAGAAAAAATAATAATCATAGGTAGTTATAAAGACGAGAATGTATTTTTTGATTCAATTAAAGACCACACTTTTTCATTAAAGAAAAAAGATGTGAAAGATGATTTACCTGATATAACAACTTATTATAGATATTTTGAAATGACTTCTGACCAAGAGAAATTACTTATTCATTTAAATTCTTATGTTGGTGATGAAGAAAGCATATTTAAAATATTCATGCTTCTTAAAATGTTAGACAATTCCCCTACATTATTAATGACTTCTTTAAGTGATAAAATATTTGAATATGAAAATAAATGGGAAATAAAAGATATTGGTGAAAAGATAGAAAGATTAAAAGTTGAAATAGAACAAATAGGTGACAATCAAATTTTAGTGTTTACTGAGTTTATTAACATGTCTAAATTCATTTATGAAGAATTAAATAAAATAGGAATAAACTGTGAAGTTATATCTGGGAACACTAATCAAAAAACAAAAGATACAATAATAAAGCAATTTAAAGAAGGTGAAACTAAAGTATTAATTGCAACTAATTGTTTAGCCCAAGGAATTTCTTTTCCTGATGTTGATTATCTTATAAACTTTGATTTACCTGTTACCTGTGGTGAATTTGAGCAACGTAAAGGAAGAATATTAAGAATAAATTCAAAGAACAATAAAGTAATTATAAACTTTGTTGGCTCTATTATTGGTTTAAGAATTAAAAGCATATTAGAAAACAAACTTGAGTTTGCTTCCGAAATAGACAGAATAAAGTACATTTTAAAGAAAGATTTATAAAGGAATTCTTTTTTTAATAGAAAGCTTTATAAACACGTTTACCTATTATTATATAATAATTAATAAAAAAACTATTAATTGGAGTTGATTTGAAATGAAGTGGCAAATGTTAAACAAGGTTTTAAAAGAAAATCAAAGTAATACTAATTCTCGAGAACTTGTGAATAAAAGAATAATTGATTGTTCTATATATTCTGCAAAAAAATGTAATCTTTATAATGTACTAGTTTCTACAGCAGCAAAAATTAAAAAATGATTTACGAGGGATAGATATGGCAGATAGGAAATGGAGGGAAGGCGACATAATTCCAATGAGTTATGCGAAGTTTTGTGGGAATATAATTTTTATGACCAGAAAAATAGACGCAGGTGATTTTTATGAATTTAAAGAAGATTGGAAACTCAACGGTTCCCCAATGCTCAAATATGCATTAACAGATAAAAAAGCAAAAGATTTATTAGATAGAATGATGAGTTCAGCAATGGATAAGTTCTATTTAAATGAAAATATGGAAAAGGATGAAGGTGAAAAGATATGAATGATATAAAAAAAGTATTAATGGAACACTATAAATTAACAGACGAGAAGTGGGATGAAATTTTAAAAGAACAAACAGAAAGGTTTAAAGAATCGTATTCCACAATTCCAGAAGAAATACTAACACAAAAGATTTTAAATTCTATGAGAACAAGATTATTAAGAGATAAGAGTTCTGGTAGAACAGAAGATAATGTTGTATTTTTTGGTTACATAGAACCAACTGGTTTTAATAGAATTAGAAATAATACTTTTAAAAAAATTATGAAAGAAACAGATGGTTTCAAAAAAGCTCTGGCTGCTAAATTAATAACACCCAACGGTGATTTAATTGATAGATGGGGTAATGAGATTGATACTGAAAATCTTTCAAAAGAAGATATACATACATTAATAGGATTTAATGAAAATAATGAAGTTATAATTGGTAATTTACACGATAGTAAAAAAAATGAGATTGTTTTCGGTAAACCTTGTCAAGTTATTTTCACAAATTCAAAAGCTAAAAGTCCTATACAGAATATTTCAATAAAAAATATTGATACCATTATAGAATTGGATGCAGAAATTCCTATAAAAGATATGCCTTCAAATATTGAAAATATGTATATGAAATATTTAAAAAAGGAAATACCTATTGTTGATAAAGTTGAAACAATTAAAAATAGTTTATATAAATATATTTGTTTAGAAGGGGTTATTCAAGAAATACATGAATCATCTTTTGGAACAATGTTTGAATTGGTAACTATAGATTCAGAATGGAAATGCACCATAAAAGTAAAGATAAGTAATAATGTTAAAAACTTTTTAATAAGATTTATAAATGAAGATTTGGGAATTTCTTTAATTGCAAAAGTTCAACAAATAGATGAAAATGAAAATACTATTGTATTAAATGCAGTTTCATTATGGTGCCAACCTGAATTTATTATTGAACCAATAAATTTGAATGTTGAAATAAAAGAATAGGTGTATTATAATATGCAAAAAACATTATTGGATGATGGATTTATTTTGAGTTCTAAAAATAATAAAAAACTTAATATAAATCACGCAATAATTGTTGAAAATAAAACAGATATTTTTGAAGAAGTAGAAAAAGAATTAAAAAATAGAAATATAAAAAATGAAATTAAAGAAATTTCAGATAGATTATCTGATATTGAAGTTCTTTTTTTAAATTTTCAAAAAGAATTAGTAAAAGTAAACAAAAAGATAGAAAAAATAAAGAAAAAGAAAGGAGAAGAATATATATGAATAGAGAAATAGAGATAAATAAAATAATACAAAATGAAAATAGTAGAACTAAGTTTAAGGATAAGGAACTCTTTGAATTAATGGATTCTATTAAACAACATGGACTACTTCAACCAATCGGAGTTAAGAAAAATGAAGATAAGTATGAAATAATTTTTGGTAATAGAAGATTCATAGCTTGTAAAAAGTTAGGTCATACAATCATTGAAGCAAATATTATTGAAGATATTGAAAAAGAAACAACATTAATTTTAAATCTTGTTGAAAATATTCAAAGAAAAGATATTTCGCCAATTGAGGAAGGTAGAATTGTTTCAAAACTTTTAGATTTAAAATTAACATATTCAGAAATTGCAGCAAGATTATCAATATGTGTAACAAGAATTAAAAAATCATTTTTCTTATTTAATTCAATACCTGAAAAATATAGAAGTAAGATTATTTATATAAAAGGTAATTCAATTAAAAAGGGAAATATTGGTTCTGAAGCAGCATTTAAAATAATGAATATGAAAAAAGAATATGGATTAAAAAATGATGTTGTTGAAAATTTATTTGAAATTGCAAATAAAGATGATTTTACAACAAAAACATTAATTAATATAGCACAGTTATTAAGGGTTGGATTTGATGCAAAAGAAGCAATAAAATACGCAGATAAAATAAGAAATATTGAATTTACAATACCATTATTTATAGAAGATGTTAAAAAAGCAGAAAAGTATTTTGAAAAAAATATTCATGCAATTTTAAAAGATATTATTTATAATGGTATTTTATATGATGGTTTTAAAAAACCAAAATGTGAAACTAAAAATATAAAAAAAATTAATTTAGGTGATTAAATATGACTTGGGGAGAAATTAAAAAAGATGATAAACCAATACAATCTAAAGAAGATAGAGTAAAAGAACTTCAAGAAAGATTGAAATCAAAAAGACAAATTGGTACAAACAAATTAACTACTGGTATTTTTGGAATTGAAGGTGTTGGTAAATCTGGATTAGCAATTGCTTATGCTGCTAAAAAGATTAAAAATATTGAAAATGGTTATGTAAAAATAATTGATTTAGATTCTGGTTGTGCAGAACTATTACAATTCTATCCAGATGAAATAAAGAACAAAATATTTGTTTCTAATCCTTTAATTTTTCTTGAAAACACGGAACTTAATACATATGAAATAGATAATATTGCAACTTTTAATAATGTAAAAAGAGATATATATTCAATAAAAGAATTAATGGATTTAGGAGATACTGATTGTAAGTTAATTATTATTGATGGTCTTTCTCAATTATTGAAATTAGCAGAAAATCAAATGCGTATGGACAAAAATATTAATCCAGATGGTGGAGTTAATATGATTTATTGGAAAAATAGAAATAAAATATTTGAAGAAATACTAGAATTCTCTAAAGCACTTCCAATAGATGTAATATTTATTGGTCATAGTGATTTTTTAAGAACTGAGGAAGGTAAAGAACTTGCATCAATAAAGCAAAAAGTTTTAGCAATGTGTCATCAAATTATTGAACCAATAAAATTAAAAGAAGAAAAAACAGACAAAGTTACTTTTATTGCAAAAATAAATAAATCTAAATATAACATTTTAGAAGAAAACAAAAAACATATTTTTGCAGAAAAAGAAGGTGAAAAATATTGGTTTGATGTTAAGGATATATTTGAAAAATTAAAATATAAGAAAGAGGTGAAATAAAATGGATATTGAAGCTAAAAAATTAAATAAACAAAAAACAATTGATAGATTAGAGGGTGTAAAATTAAGACATCAAAAAAGTATAGAGAAAATGCAAATAAGAATAGATAAAATAAAGGCAAGATTATAAATCTTGCTTTTTTAAATATATATATGTTGGTGAAATTATGGTATTAAAAATTATAATAAATAATATTAATTTGTTTAAAAAAAGTATTGATGCAATAAATGTTCTAAATAATGATGTTAATTTTATTGCAACAAAAGAGGGTATAAGTTTAATTTCAACAGACCCTTCACAAATAAGTTTAATAAATTATATTGCCCCAAAAGAACAATTTGAAGAATATATATATAATGAAGATGTAGAATTAATGTTTGGATTACATATAGATTCATTATTACAAATATTACAACATTCAAATAATAATGAAAAATTAATTTTAGAAATAATTGAAAATAAAATTAAAATACAACTTATAGGGGATTCAAAAAGATATTTTGAATTACCATTAATTGATATTTATAAAGAAAATTTAAGTTTACCTGAAATTAAATGGACTAATATAATTAATATTAATTCAAAAGACATTATAGATACAATAAATGATTCAAAGTTATTTAGTAACTTTATTAATTTTAAATTATTAGATAATAAATTATTAATAAGTTCTAATAGTTCTAAAGGTAACTTTTGTCAAGAAATAATATTAAATGAAAATCAAGAAATTTCAATAGAAAAAAGTTATTTTAATATTGATTTTTTAAAATTAATGTTAAAAAATTCAGAAAATATTATTAATATATCTTTAGCAAAAGATTTACCAATGAAAATTAAATATAATTTAGATAAAATAAAAATTGAATATATATTAGCACCAAGAGTGGATATTGATTAAATATGACAAAAGAATACTATGTTAATCCAATAAGTGTAACGAGTCAGTTTTATTTTTGTCCTATACCTTTAAGATTAGATACATATTCTGGTTGTACTAATAATTGTATTTATTGTTTTGCAAATAATTCAAAACAAAAGATTATGAATAATAAAGATATACAAGAAATAAAAGAAAGATGTGGGATATTTAATAATAGTATTGTTAAACCAACAAAATTAGAATATGTAAAAAAATATTTTGATATAGCATTTGAAGGGAAAAAAAACACATTTAAAAATCAGGAAGCACTTGCAATAGATTTATTAAAAAGAAAAGTACCAATTCATTTCGGGGGTATGTCAGATGGTTTTCAACCTGTTGAAAAATATTTTAAAATAAGTTTAGAAGTTTTAAAGTTATTAAAAAAATATAATTATCCATTAATAATATCAACAAAATGTAAATTAATTATTGAAGATGAATATTATGAAATATTAAAAGATTATGATAATGTTGGGATACAAGTTAGTTTAATTGATAATAGACAAGAAGTAGCAAATATAATTGAACCCGGTCTTGGAAAGAATAGTGTTAAAGATAGATTTGATATATTAGATAAATATAAAGATAAATGGACAGCAGTAAGAATACAACCATTTATAATATATTTAACTGAAGATATAATCAATGAATATTTAGAAGAACTTAAAAAACATAATATTAATCATATTGTTATAGAAGGATTAAAATTTGTTAATTCTAATAATGATATGAATTATAAAATAAGTAATGCATTTAAAATTATAACGGGAAAGTCATTTAATCTTTTAAAATATTATAAAAGTATTGGTGCAAAAGTTTCTGGTAATGATGTTGAATTACCAAGTTGGAGAAAAGAACAATATTTAAATAAAATTAAAAAAAAATGTAATGAATTAGGAATAACATTTGGTGCTGCAGATAATGATTTAAGATTAATGGGGGATAATCCTTGCTGTTGTGGTAATAAAGATATGCCTGGAATGGATAATGTTTGTAAATACAATATAGGTTTTGCTACATTTAGAGCGTATGAAAAATATAAAAAAAATAATGATTATAATATAACATTATCAGAAATAGAAAAAGAAATTAAATTAAATGGAACCATTAGATTGATAATGAATAAAGAAAAGTTAAAATTAAAATTAGGAGAAAATAATTATAAAGATGCTTGTATTTCAATTGATAAATTATTTATGGAGCAATGGAATAATTGTGGGAAGAATAGCCCTTGTCAACATTTCTTTGTAAAGAAATCAAATAATTTTGATAAAAATGGTAATCTTATATATAAGTTTAAAACTTCAGAAGAACTTGAAGAAGAAAGATTAATGAATAAACAAAAAACATTATTTTAAAAAAACTTGGAGTAATTAATATGGAAGTAATAGAGAGAAAAGGTATAGGTCATCCTGACACAATAGCAGATGTTTTAGGTGAAGAATTTGGTAATTTATTAAAAGAAGAATATAAAAAAGAATATGGAAAAATAATGCATTATAATGTTGACAAAGTTTTAGTTGCTTGCGGTCAAGTTAATTATAAAACAAATAAATTTAATTCCCCAGTAAATATTGTTTTTGCTGGAAATGCAACAAAACTAAAAAATAATATATATATAAGTTTAATGGAGAAAACTATTAATAAAGTATTACAACCAGAAATAGATAGTGGTTTAAAATATAAGATATATAATTTTTTATCTTATTGTAGTACGGATTTAACAGAAAATTTTGATTTAAAAAAATGTAATGATACAAGTTTTGCAGTAGGATTTAAATTAAATGAACAAGAGAAACTTATACAGAAAATAGGTATTTATATAGATAATCTGTATAAAAATAACAAAGATATTGGTAGGGACAATAAAATTATGTATATAGGTGGTAAATATTACATCGCACTAGCATTTAAGTGCCCTATAGTGTGTGGTATATACTTTAAAAGAAAGCTTGAAATTATAGATAAATTATCTAAAAAGTTTAAAATAGATAAAAATAATATATATATAAATTCAGCAGATACTCTTAATGAACAATTTATAACATTAACTGGAACTTCTATGGAACAAGGTGATGCAGGAATGACTGGAAGAGGAAATAGAAGAAATGGTTTAATAACACCAATGAAACCTATGACAATGGAAGCTTATTATGGTAAAAATAATGTTACACATATTGGTAGAATATATCAAGATAAAGCTCAAATTATTGCAAATAAAGAGAATAAAAATATATTGTTAGTTAATCATATTGGGGGAAATATTAATAAACCAATAAAAGTATATATAAAATAGGTGAAAATATGATTAAAGTTTTTGAATGCTTTGCTGGGTATGGTGGTGCAAGTTGGGGATTAAAACTTGCTAATATAAAATATGAATGTGTTGGATATTCAGAAATTAAACAATCAGCAATTAAATGTTATAACTTTAATTTCCCTAATATAAAAAATTATGGGAATATAACAAAAATAAATTGGAATGAAGTTCCAGATTTTGATTTATTAACTGGTGGTTTCCCGTGCCAAGATGTTTCTTCACAAGGGAAACAAAATTTAATTGGTGGAAGAACAATATTAATAAATGAACTTTTAAAAGCATTAGAAATTAAGAAACCAAAATATTTTTTATTTGAAAATGTTTCTAATATACAAGCAGATAAGTTTAAAGACTTTTTATTTGAAATAAATAATAATATTAAAAAATTAGGATATAAATTATATTTCAAAGAATTACAAAGTTGTGATTATGGGACCCCTAATTATAGAATAAGAGTTTGGTTTATAGGTTATAGAAATGATATAATAAAACCATTTGGGTTTTTACCATATCCAAAAGAAGAAACCGAATTTTTAGTTTTAAAAGATATATTAGAAGAAAGAACAGATGATAAATATTTAATAGAAAATACAAATAAATTAAAAGATGTTTATACTAAAAGAATAAAAAAATTATTATATTTAGGTAAATATAAAGATTGTACATTTGAATCTGGAAATGCAGTATATAGTATTTATGGGATATCACCTACATTATTATGTGGGTTACCGCCAAATATATTATTAAATAATAATATATATAAAATAACAGAAAAAGAAATGTTTAGAATACAAGGATTTTTAAATGATGAAATAAACATTAATGGTATATCATATAATAAATGTATTGACCTTGCTGGTGATGGTTGGGATGTTAATTTAGTAAGTAAAATATATAAAAATATGAAAATGGAATAAATATGGGTAAGAATTCTAATACTTTTATAAATGATTATGAATCATTAAATAAATTATCAAAATCATTTGTATTTGACACGGAAACATATGGTTTAAAATTTGATGAATTGGATTTAAAAGATATAAGTTTTTTTGATGGAGAAAACGCTTTTTATTTTGATAAGGAACATTTAGATAAAAACAAACTTAGAAATTTATTTTTTAATTCTGAATTAATTATTGGACAAAATTTATGTTTTGATTTTACAGTATTAACTAAATATTTTGGAAGAAATTTTTTATTTGAATTAACAGGAAAAAAATTATTTGATACAATGATTGCACAATATTGTTTAGATGAAAATGCAAAAAAAGGATTAAAAGTAATGTCTAAACAAATATTAAATGAAGAAATGATAGAATATAAAGATGCATTAAACACAAATAAATGGCAGCAATATTCTATTAATGATTCAATACAAACTTATAAACTTTATTTACATTTTAAAGATAAAGTTATAAATGACAAATTATTTAAAAGAGAACTTAATTGTATATTTCCAATAGTAGATATGCAATATAATGGATTTTTAATTGATAATAATAAATTAAATTATATTAAAAATAAGTTAGAAGAAAAGTTAAAAGAAATTAATAATGAATTTATTATTATATTGAATAAATTTGGTGAAACTAATAATAATTTATTTGGTGGAAAAAATATAATTTTAGATATTAATTCTTCAAGTCAATTAAAAAAATTCATTAATGAAAAATTAAATTTAAATATTGAGAATACAAGTGTTGAATCTTTAGAAGATTATAAAAAAAAAGATACAAGTGGATTTATTCAATTATTACTAAAATATAGGCATGCTTTTAAACTTTATAATTCTTATATAATTCCATTAATTAATGAGCATATTCAAAAAGATGGTTATATACATCCATCATTTAATCAAACTGGAACTGTAACAGGTAGATTTTCTTCTCAAAATCCAAACATGCAACAAATACCAGCTTTTGATGAACTTGAATTTAGAGATATGTTTATTGCAGGGGAAGGTTATTCAATAGTTGCCGCAGATTACGCTAGTCAAGAGTTAAGATTATTAGGAATAATTACAAAAGATAAAAATATTTTAGATGCATTTAAAAAAAATAAAGATTTACATTTAATGACAGCTAATAATGTTTTTAATTTAGGAATATCCAAAGAATGCTTATCAATAACAAATGAAAAATATAATGAATATAAAAATAAATTTGGTAAGGAAAGAAAAATTGGAAAGATAATTAATTTTGCAAGTTCATATGGGGCTGGTAAACAAGGTATTGCAAGATTAACGGATAAAACAGTTGATGAAGCTGAACAAATGTTAAATAAATTTTTTAATTTTTATTTTGGTATTAAAAAAGAAATGAAAAATACAGAAAGATTATTAGCTAAAAATTCAGAAGTAGAAAATGTATTTGGAAGAAAAAGAAGATTTAAAGAAATTAATAATTCAGTAAAAAGACAAGCATTTAATTTTTTAATACAGAGTATGGCAGCTGATATGATGAAAATAGATTTATCAAATATATGGAATAATATAATATTAAAATATAAAAATAAGGTTTATTTAAAAGCAACCATACATGATGAAATTTTATTTGAAGTTGATAACAATTATTTAGAAGAAATTAAAATATTAATAAAAAATCAAATGGAAGATTTTGATTTTGAAATACCAATGATTGTAGATATTAATTTTGGTAAAAGTTATAAAGAGGCACATTAAGGAGAGATAGTTATGGCATGGTCAAAGAGTAAATTAAAAACATTTCGTAGTTGTTCACAAAAATATAAGATGTCTTATATAGATAAAATACCACAAGAAAAAGTCGAAGCATTAAATAAAGGAATTATATTACATGATTTTTATAACCATTTTTATGATTACTTCCCGGAAAATAATATTAATAATTCAATATTGCACACTGTTAAACAATTAAATATAACAGAAGCATTTCAAAATCAATATGAGAAATATGTTTTAAGTTTTATAGATTTAAATAATAAAACAAAAGAATTTAATAATCCTATATTAAGGGAAAAGAAATATAGCATTGGTGGTTGGACTGGTATAATTGATAGAGTAGATGAATATAAAGATGGATATATACTAATAGATTATAAAACTTCAAATGGAAGTTCATTAACAGAATTTTTAGATGAATTATTATTGTATGCATATATGGTAAGAGAAGTAGAAGGATTAAACATTATTGCTGTTGGAATATTTTTCGCTGAAAATAATAATTTAGTAATAAAAGAAGTTACAGATAAAGAAATAGATATTAATTTAGAAGTTATGAATATGGAACGTGAGGAGTATGATAATAAAATAGCTAATAATGATTTTGAATACACTCCAAGTTTTGAATGTCGTTGGTGTGGTTATTCAAAAATATGTACAGCAAGAGTTGGTTTTAAAGGTTGATTAATTATGATGTATTTAGAATTGATTGATAAATTATTTCCGGGATATCCACGACAAGTAGGTATGCCAGAAAGAATGGATATAAATTCAATTAAGGAACTAGAACAAATCATTTATAATTGGAATCAAAAAAAAAGAATATATTTATCATTATACAACTATTCATTCAATAATATTAACAATCTAAAGATTGATAAAATATGGTTTGATTTAGATATTAATGGTTATGAAAATATAGTAATACTACATAGTTGGTTAGTTCAAAAAAAATATAAACACTTCATGGTATTTAGTGGTGGTGGTTTTCACTGTTACATATTAACAGGGGATGTAGAATTAAAGAATAGTAAGGTTGCAGTAATAAATAGTCAGCACTATATTATTAATGAAACTAAAGTTCAATGTGACCCTCAAGTAATTGGGGACGTTGCGAGATTAGTTGGATTACCTGGAACTTATAATTGTAGAAGAAAAAGATGGGTTATCTTTATAACAGAAAATGATTTAGAACTTGGGGAATCAACAATAAAAGAAAAAGCAGAAACAGAAATCTTTGGAAGATTTAAAGTATATGGAGATAAGTTTTTTCCTATTTCTGACTTTGATACTGGAATTGCTGAATATCAATTATTAATTCCAATGGCAGAAAATTTAAATGAGAAATTAGATACAGATGAAGTTTTAAAATATATGAAACCTTGTGTTGCAAATATTTTATTAAACTTAAAAATAATGGAGCACTCTTACAATGAAAGATATACAGTAATAATACAATTAATAGAAGATGGTCTTGGAGAGGGAGATATTGAAAATGTTTTAAGGGAATTTTTAACTCCGGAGAAATACAACCACTGTATAAAAAAAGAAAGACAGGTAAAAAATTTATTTAAAAAAAGTATTTTACCACCGAGATGTAATACATTAAAACAAAAAGGATATTGTCCGTTACCAAACGGAAAATTATGTAAGTATGTAAAAAGGTGATTTTATGATAGTGACAAAGGATACGTTAGATGTTTTTGATACAATGAAGATATCAAGAGATGAGGATTCAAATACCTACAAAGTAATTTTATTGAACAATGAGAGAATGATACAAGTTCATTTTTTCGATATCAAAGAAATAGTATTGGAAAAATATGGAAATGAATTTGACGTGAAGTTATTAAATTCTCACGATTTCTTTTTAAGATGTAAAGTTCCGGATTTAATATTAAGTACTGAGGATAAAACATTTGTATTAAAAAAAGATGGTTGTTATAAATTAAAAAATGAAAGTATATTTTTATATATAACAGACGATGATAAGTTGTTCAAGTTGAAAGAAATAACTTATAGTAACAATAAGGATGAAAATATAGATAGAGGATTCATAGGGGATTAAAATGAATATTAATTATTTGAAAAAATTAAATAATAAAATCATTAAAGTATCCAATAATAAAATAAATAAATTAGTTCAATATAAATTATTTGAATTAGGGTTTGAGTGGTGTAATTATGAACATAGTAAGTATTTACACCCATACGTTTGGGATGATGAATGTGTTGGTGATTTTAAGTATTATAAGTTAGACTGTAAAAACGACTGTATTGTTTTAGATAGTGGTTGGATAACTGAAGTATGTAAGATTGAAGTAAATAAAAATTATAAATATATTTCCGATGGATATAAAAATTGTAAAAACATTCATTATAAAGAAATTTTAAAAATTAAAACTCCAGAAAAAACACTACAAAAAATAATAAAACAATACCAGGAATTAAAAGAAGAAACCAGATGTATTGAAAAAAATGCAGATAGAGCATACACAAGAATAAAAGATTTATATGATTTTTTAGTAATGGATAGGAGAAAAGAAGATAATTTCTTTGAGATGTTAAAAATTGATTTAGATAATATTTCAAAATTAGTTAGAAAAGATAACAGAATAAAAGAATTAAAAGATAATTTGTGTGAAGAAAAATGATTGTAGATACAAGGGAACCAACTTCAATAAGGAAGAAGTTTAAAGAATTGTATAATGAAAAATATACTGAAGAAGCATTATCAGAAGGGGATATTTATTTCAAAGAAGAAGATATACTTATCGAAAGAAAAGAAATGAACGACTTCGTTAATTCTTATTTATCTGGGCACATACAAGCACAGTTAATAAGAATGCAGGAATATAAGTTCCCTATATTAATAATTTCAGGAAAGTTTGAGGATTTGTTTTTCAAGGGTAAACAAAGACCAATAACAACAGAACAATTTTTGGGAATGCTTACAGCTATTAATTTGAGATATCGAATAAAGATATTTCAGGTTGCTAATGATAATCAACTAGTTACACTTTCAAATATAATTTATAAACATATAACAGAAAATAGGACAGAAACCTTTGTAGGAGAGGTCAAGTATATACGAAAAGACCTACCCTATTTCATCAAAGTACTAGCTTTAATTGACGGTGTTTCTGTAAAATTGGCAGAAAGAATACAAGAAAAATATAATACATTAAGTGATTTAGATTTAAGAGTTCAGTGTGGTGAATTTAAAATAGATGGTATTGGAAATAAAAAATTAGAAAATATAAAGAAGTTTCTAAATGAAATAAATGGGAGATGAGTTATGGATGAAAAGGAATTAAATAGAAAAGTAAATGTGTTATTATTCAAGGATTTTATTTATGGACTATTTACCATTGCTTCAGTATTCTTAATGATTGTTGTGGTAATAGCTATTTTAAGAGTATCTTGGTATTTTGCTTTTGTATATAAATTTATTTAAAGGAGGGACAGACATGAATCGTAAAATAGAATGTTTAAAATGTATTGAACCAATAGTTCATTCAGCATTTATAGTTGATGGTGAATATATTTGTTTAGATTGTTTTAAAAAAATGAAAATAAAAAATAAAGGAGGGATAGTTCGTGGAAGAAAATAAAATAAAAAATAAAATAAAAAATGATTATATTAAAATTGTTAGATGGACGGTAATTAGTGTTCTCGCATTAATATTTTTATTAACTGTATTTTATACTGTTGATGCTGGGGAAAGAGCTGTATTATTAACGTTTGGAAAACAAGCCGAAACATCTATAAATCCAGGATTGCATGTAAAAATTCCATTTGCACAAAAGATTGTAAAGTTTGATATAAAAACACAAAAATATTCAGCAGAAGCAACAGCGGCATCTAAAGATTTGCAAGATGTAAAAACAGAGATAACAGTTAACTACTATATTAATCCAAGTTTAGTATCTAAATTGTATAGTGAGGTTGGGAAAGATTATGAGGGAATAGTTATTCAACCAATAGTTCAAGAATCTGTGAAAGCATCTACTGCAAAATATACGGCTGAAGAATTGATTACAAAAAGAGCGGAAGTTAAATCACTAATAAATGAATCAATAAAAGAAAGATTGGATAATTATAACCTATTTATTCAAGATGTATCTATAACTGAGTTTAAATTTAGCGACCAATTTAGTTCAGCAATAGAAGCAAAACAAGTTGCAGAGCAAAGGATATTCACAGCTTCAAACGATTTAAAAAGAATTGAAATTGAAAAAGAGCAAACAATAACTCAATCAGAAGCTAATATGCAAAGAGTTATTAATGAATCAGATGCGCAAGCATATCAATTAAGAGTAGTTAGAGAAGAATTAGAAAAAAATGAAGCTTTAATACAGTATAAATACATAGAGAAATGGAATGGACAAATGCCTTCTGTATTAACATCTGGACAAGGTACATTGTTACAAATCCCAATAAAATAAGGGAGTGATTCAAAAAAACTAAAAAGAAATGAATAGGTTATATATATCAAGATATTAAACCATTAATATATAAAAACCCATCAATTTAGTGTGGTATGATATTAAATTTAGCATGCTTTTGTATTTAAATGCTTAAATTGCCATACAATCTATACTTATTTTATTTTCATTCCGGTCATGGTCTCTGTACTATTAATTGGATTTAAAATAGCACTTGTTGCTAAACATCTAAATACAATGGTTAATAATCCCATTAAGGTTATTACTGAACCAGCTAATAATTGTGTATTTACCGCTTCTAGAATTCCAATTATTGTTGTTATTACACCAATCCAGAATGTTCTAGATTGATACCATTTTTTTATTTCTACCATATTTATCATCTCCTTTTATAAGTTTATAACGGCTAGAACAATACAAGCAGTGGCGAGTGTGAACCAGAGTATGTTCCATTTTTCTTTTTCGATATAAGTATTAATTCTATCTATTCTTGTCTTTTTCATATTTTACCTCATTTAGAATTGTTCACTTATAGGTGCTCCATAAAAGTCTTGGTTGGAAAGCCCTGAAATTATACCCTTACATCTATAATCCGAACCAATAAATTGTTTTATGCTAGTGTTAGACGTTGTTTCAATTACATACCACTTACCATCGTCAAATCTTGCAATACCCCAACTGTGCCCAATATCTTGTCCAAGTTTGTTATACATTCCTGTTGCATTGAAATATCTATCAGAGGGTAGTCCACAAAGATTACAAGCTGTTACCCAAAGGGTAGTACTATCCTCGCAATCGCCTATTCTACCATAATATGTTTCAACTGGTAATCTCCAATTCTCACCAGTCTTACTATTAGCTAAAACATCAAACTCATACTTAACTATTGAAGTGACTACTTCTCGAAGTTTAATTACC
>Ga0268276_1001046_pt1 | contig 29150 bp, 32 predicted proteins | sample saktaG_4_FD_190145 | JGI IMG/M metagenome (GOLD analysis project Ga0268276, IMG submission 190145) | Saline water microbial communities from Sakinaw Lake, British Columbia, Canada - sak_2010_1_5_45m | ecosystem: Environmental > Aquatic > Non-marine Saline and Alkaline > Saline ...
TTCACCAACTCCATAACCAACTCCGGCTGCAACTCCAGCCCATAAAACAGAATGCATTAGAGAACCACCCCAACCAGTTCCAGTTCCTGTTAAAACTGACTTCATTGAAAAGCCTCCAATTGCTGTTCCTGCTTTTTCTAACATGCTAGGATCATCTATTCCTTCTTGTAAATCATCAACAACACTCGAAGCATGATTATATAATTCTTCTGGTGTAGCACTTCCCCCTGTTGTAACTGGAGTTGTTGAAGCAGAAGAAACTGTCCCCTCTGCAGCTAACCAATCTTTATAAGATTTGTATCCTGCTTCTTCCCATGCAGGTATATCAGCACCACTAACAACACTAGCTTGATAAATTAAAAATGAAATAGCAAACATACTTGTAATTAGTAGGACTAATTGCAAGCTTGCCTGTGCTTTTTTATTCCATTTATTTTTTAACATAACTATTTATCTCCTTTAAGATTATTTATTAAATCTACAATAATTGAATTTCCTGTTGGACTTGTTGTTTCTGTCTCTGTCTCTTCTTCTGGAATACCAATGTTTCTTCCAATAGCAACTTTTGGTTTTGGAACTTCTTTAAGTTCATCTTCGACAATCCAACTATATCCTTTTTTCCCGTATTCACCAATATAATTAACATAACCTCCACAATCTCCTAAAGAAGAACAAATAGTATTAGCTTGTGTACCCCACTCTGTTTCTAAACATTCACAATTTTCAACACACTCTCTATCTCCAAAGACAAGAGGTTTTTCAAATTTAACAATACATTTAGCAGATGCTTGTCCACAAATTCCTTGTGCATCTCCTTTTTTCCAAAAATCAAATCCTGGAGGGATATCTGGAACACAAACTCCACTAGGTCTATTTGTTTCTGTATCTTCATCTGTTTCTTTGTCTTTATCATCATCTCCACCAAACAATGCTTGTCCAGTTATTGCTGCACCAGTACCTGTCCCTGTTGTTTCTGGAAATGCTTCTCCTTCTGTTCCTTGTGTAGTCGTATCTCCTGCTTCTGGAAATGCTTGTTGATTCATTGCTTCTTGAGCTTGAGGTCCAACTCCTGGTTTTGCAGTTCCTTGTGCTTCTCCAATTAATAAACCAGTTACAGGAGGAAGCCATTTACAATCTCCCTTAGCTTCATTTTCACAACTCTCTTTTGTTACTTTTTGTAAACATGTTTGCCACATATTTACACGACACTGTGCAACACCAAATTCTCCGTCTTCTGTTTCAATAGAATCATAAATACACTGTTCATTTCTAAAATCAGCACAAGGTTCAACATGCACTTCTCCATCAACACAAACTGCCTTATAATGTCTGCTTCCAACAGGGTCTTTTCCTTTTCCATGGTCTCCGTCATAAACACACCAAGATTCTCCATTTTTTCTTTCATTACCCTCAGAATCTTCACATACAGTTTTTTTACAATAATAATCTCCATTTTCAGGACCACCACCAATATTTAATAATCCACTTTCAAATTCAGCACATCTTGTTCCAAGTAAATAATCACAATTTCCACAATTTTTATTAGTTCCATCATTTGGTGCACAGATTTCATCTGCATCAAGTACACGACCATTATTCCAGCTTAAATCTTTATCAGAAGAATAAATATTTTCTCTATTTCCACAAGAATCTAGCCAATAGACTTTTCCTTCATAACAATCTGTTGAAGCTTGTCTTGCACAATCTGTTCCTAGTTCTTCTGCAGAACATAAATAATCTTCATAAAATGTTTTCTCATTAGTTATTCCTTGTGCTGTTCCATTTACAATTGTTTCTACTTCTTCTTGCGCATCACACTCTTCTCTTGTTTCAAATCTACAAGTTCTTGAAAAGTCTTCTTCAAATACGCAAGCACCTTTTTCTTTTGCAGTTGCAGTTGCAATACATTCCATTTCTGATTTTATTTCATTTCTATAATCTATCTCAACACCATATAAACTTGAAAGTCTTTTACATCTAACTAGAGGAACTAGTGCAGCTTGGTCAACAATAATACAGCATCCAAGGTTACATTGAGGTAAGTCTTCTTCTGATTTTGCATCCCAAGTTCCGCCTGCTTGATCACATAATAATTTTGGAGTATTAGACATACATATTCCTTCTTTACTATCATAACAAGTTCCAGTCTTACAATAAGAAGTGGTTTCACATGAAGTTGGAGATTGTTGATGTTGTGCATCACAATTTGCTGGTTCTGTGTTTATACAATATGCTCCTGCATTTGTTTTTTCACAACAAACACTTGGCTGACTTCTTGTTCCTGCTGCATAAACAAGACTTGCAAATATAGTAATAACTATAATGCTTGTTAATAATAATTTTGTTAAAGTTAATTTTTTCATTTTATTGTTTATGTACCCCACTATCCTTCAATTCCACTCTCAACTAAACCATAACCTGGAGGCCATGCATAGCTTCTTGATGCAAATTGTAATTTAGTTCTAGTTTGTTTATCTTCTAAAAGATAAATTGTTGTACCTTCTCCCTGTTTGTATTTATCTATTATTAAATTAGGATAGAAAAACATTGTTGTACTTGTATCACTATCTCCATATTTTGCTTCAAATTGTAAAATTGAAGTAGAAATCATTAAGAGGTCATATATTGGAGAATTAATTTTAATTTCAAAATCTGTAAATCTCTGACTTGTCTCCTGACTTAAGGTAACTGGAGCATTTAATTTAACAACCACCTCTTCAGGATTAATTTCTAAATTAAGCTTTTTCTCGCCTTCTCGAACATCATATCCTCGTGCTTTAAATTCATCTACAGAAGATTCAAAACAAGAATAAATTTTTTCCTTAGATGCAAGTAATAATTGTTCTTCAAAATTTTGTTTTACTAATGGTTGTTGAACAACACAAGGTTTGTAATACTCATTTGTATAACAATAATAAGGAATTTTATAGCCTTGATAATTATAATAGAATTCTGGTTTAATATATCCCCCAGTTTCTCCTAAGGTTAATATTTCTTCCTCAATAACATCTTCTACACAAGATTCAAATGCAAATTGTCCTGTTGTTGGAGTTATATAACTTGGCTTAATCCATAAAAAAAATACAAGAATTGCTGCAACAATAACTAGTGCAACAATAATAAATATAGTAACCTGTCCTCTTTTATTATTAATACTCATGATGATTTTAGGGATTAATTGTTTATAAACATTACTTCGATTTATTATATTAATATAAAAATTGAGATTATTAAAAATTTTTTAGAATTTATTTTTATTCTACTTTTTTATCTTATAATTATCTTAATAATGTAAAATAAGTTTCACCTTTTACAGTTTCACCTATTTCATCTTCACACTGGATGTAAATTTTGTGTCCTCCAACAACTAATTCTAATTCTTGGAAATGATTATGAGAATAAGTATCATAAAACTCATACATTTCATCATAACCACTTTTAGACCATGAACACTTTGGAGAATTTCCTCCACCAGAAGTTACAACTTTTAAATCTACTGTTGAAGGATTTGTTTGTACATTTATATCTCCTTCAGGAGAAATTTTTGTTATGGTTAGAGGGTTTTCAATTTTGTTTAAGGTATATTCATAACTCTCTGCCATCGTATTTCTTTCTTCACTTCTATTCACTGCATCAAACCATGGTTGATCTCTACATTTAATATAAAATTTATTTGCTGTTGGTTCACTTAAATCTAAACTTGTTCCACATTTATATCCATAACTTGTTGAACCATCAATACGAGTTACACAATCCATTAAATTCTCCATAGAGTCATATTCTAAATCCTGTTTAGACCATTTGCATTCTGAAGGTTCTGTTATATAGAAACTTGCATTAATATATTCTATATCATTCCTTATAAGATTATCTTCTGCAGGAGAAACAAACTTTACAGTTGGAGGAGTTATATCTGGTCCAGGATTTACACAGACATTTATTTTATAATCTTCTGGATTTGTATTCCCATAAACATCAATACATTTTACATGTAAATCTAGATCTCCTTCCCATTGAGGAATTTCTGCACCTTCCAAACCAGTGAAATATTGTTCAAAGTGGGAGGGTTCTGGAAGAAAGAAAATTGTTGAATGATTAAATTCATAAGCATTTGAACCAAAGTCCATTGTTAGATTTTCATAAGATGCTGATTCAAAACCAAATTTACAATTTGCTTCTTCATCCGTTGTTACTCCTAATGCAAAATCTTGATATGCTTGAAAACAGCCTCCTTCTTTATTAGATATTTTAAATCCAGAAGAGGTTATTTCTTTATATTCTATTTCTTCATTTTGTAATGTTAAGTCAGGACTAACCTTTGGAGGTGAACCATCATCTTGTTTTGGAACACAAAGGGGATTTGAAGTTCCTTTCCCTTTTAATTCACAAGCAGCCCCAAGACTTTGACATTTATATTCTGTACATTCAGTATCCAACTCATTACATTTTTCACAATCTTTTGCACCAGCAGGTCTTTCCCAAGGTTTACATTCAAATACAACGTCTACTTCTTTACAGATTTGACCGATCCCTAATAATAAGAAAAGAAGTAAAAGAATTATTGCGAATACTGCTATAATTGCTCCCGCAATTCCTACTGCTAAACCAACAGCGCCACCAATTGCAACTCCTAAACCGACTAAACCAGCTCCTGCTCCTGCACCCGATGCAAGACCAATTCCTATTGGACTTCCGATTCCACCCCATTCATCAGCACTAGCACCATTAGCAAGTCCTGCTAATGGAATCATATGTGTTGTTGTATTTCCATAGGGTTCTGCAAATTTCCCAGGTTTTGGAATTATTTTCTTTTTATATTCTTGAATCAAAGATTGACCAACTTCAGGAGCTCCAGAAATAGTATAACCCCCGTCAGTATATTTTCCAGCAACATTAACATAAGCACCGCAGTCTCCTAAACTTCTACACATTTCATTCATTTGGTTTGTAAAATCTTCTTCTTCACAACCACAATTAGTATCACACTCACAAGAACCAGCCATATTCTTTATATAGATAACTGTGCAAGTTTGGTCTGCTTTTTTACAAATTTCTTTTGAACCAATTGTTTTTTTTGCATTACTTCCACTAGTTGTAGAAGTTGTTTGTTTACCTTTTTCTAAAAATTCAAATCCTGGAGGATATCTTGGAGTACATAAATCAAAACTAAATTCGTCAATATTTATAGATTTTTTTATACATTTTTTCGCAGGACATTCTTCATTGTCAATACACTCTCTCCAAGGGTTTACAACACATTCTGCATGAGTCATTTCTTCTTGAGTAACATTCTCAATTTCAATTGTATCCTGAACACAAATTTCTTGTCGATAGTCTCTACAAGGCTCTTCTTGAACTTCTCCTAAAGAACATAATAATTTTGTATGTCTACTTCCAACAACATCATCTCCTTGATCTATTTTAGATTCATAAACACACCAAGATTCACCATTTTTGTAAGTCTTTCCATTATATTGGCAAGAAGTTGATTGACAAATAAAGTCTCCAATAGAAGGTTTTATTTCTTCTGCTTGACTACAAATCCCTCCTAATACTTTATCACAATTTCCACAAGATCTTGAATCTGCGTTTCCTGAATTAGAATTACAAGAATCTTTTTTCTCAAAAATTGTGTTCCAATATCTTATATCATTTATTCTAGTTGAATCATAAATATTTGAAGGATTTCCACAAGAATCTAAAAAATAAACCTCATCTTTTCCTTCGACACAGGTTGTCATTTCTGTTTTTTCGCAGATAGTGTTTAGAGAAGGAGAAGTACACAAAAGACCTTCATGAAACATAGATTCATCTCTGGTTAAAGATAAACATTCTTGTTGAGATAGTATTTGACAATTAGAACCTTCAAATACACAAGCACCTTTTTTAGCTTGATTTCTTAATCCAATACAATCTGTTTCAGACATATTGGCCCTATAATCTTTTTCAAGTCCAAGCTGTTCTGAAAGTTTTTCACAATTTTGTTCAGATGTATAAGCTATATCTTCCCCAGTAACACAACACCCTAAATCTGAACCTGCAACATTACAATTTTTATCTGCTTCCCATCGACCTTCACATAATATTTCTGGAACACTTTTATCATAAGTTCCTTGCACATCATCTATACAACACCCTAGACAATAATCAGTTTCTCTACATTCTGTATTTTCTGCCCTAAAATTTGCATCACACTCTCCTATATTTAATACATCTTGACAATACATTCCCTCTTTTGTTTTTTCACAACAAGAAATATAACTCTCTTTTGCAGAAACTCTTGGTATTATTTCTTTTTGAGAAGTTTGATTGATTAAATAAGAAAATGCAAAAACTGCAACAATGATTAGGATTAATTCTAAACTTGCCTGTGCACGCTTGTTAATTTTTTTTATGTCCATTTTTTATACTAGATTATAAGTATCTCCCTGGAATTAAATATCCTTTTATTGCAAATTTAAACTCTTTTCCAGATTGTCTATCAATTACCCTATAAATTCTAGAACCATCAAAACTTACTCTAAGAATATTAAATCCTGGATACATTAACATATATTTATCATATTCAAAGTAAAGGTCTTCTGCTTCATCATTTATTATTCTTCTTACAACTACAAGTAAGTCATAAAGAGGAGAATTAACTGCAGTATTAAAATCATCAAATGAATAACTTTCTGTTCCTTTATTATATTCTAAATTAGCATTTATCTTTATTGAAACTAAATCTGGTTGTAGTTCTATATTATAGTCTAAAAAGTTTGAAGAAACAGTATACCCTTTATCTTCTAATTCTTGTTCTAAGGTAATAAAACACGCTCTTACTGCAGCTTCTGTATCTTGTTTTATTTCTTTTTCAACAATAGATTTAATCATCGGATAATGATTTATACAAGGAGTAAGATCCATGTCTTGATAACAAAGATAGTTGAACTCTTCATTATTGAAAAGAATTGTTTTTTCAGGGTTTATTCTTCCTCCACCTAAAAGAATTTTATCTATAGATGCAGAAACAGCATCTCGTGCACATTTTTGAGGAAATTGTTCTGGATCAATTTTTGGTGTACCCTGAAAAAAATCTGTTGATTTATTTAGGAAAAGAAAAAGGATTATAACTCCTGCAACAATAATTATTGCAAGGATTATAAATAATGTAATTTGTCCCCTCTTATTGGAATTAATATTCATTGTAAATTAAAGAATAAATTGTATATAAAGGTTTTCAAATTTTTGACTTTAAATTTTCGAATAAATTTATAAACTTGTAAGATTTAAATTAAATATGAAGTCAGCAGTTAAATGGACAATTCATGCGTTATTAATTTTAGCCATTCTCTCATTAATTGCATTTTTTCTTTACCCAAAGATTACTGGAAAGGCTATCTTTAGAAGCCCGATTATTGCTCCAGATGATTCAACTACTGGAGGTGAATCTTCTACTTCTGTTTCTACAACACCCTTAGGAGATTGTTATTGTGATTGTGTTAGTACTGAAGGTTTAGGGATACTTATAGAGAATAAGAAAACAAGAGAGGATATTCCTGAAAGAATTTGTGATGCTATTACTGGAGAAAGTTGTAGTCAAGTTAGATATGTTGAGAATGTAAGGTATATCTATCTGGCAGAATGGGATTGTGATTGGGATCAAACCTTTCCAAAAAAACTTGAAGAACCAGAAGAAAAATCTTTTTGGAAAAGATTCTTTAATTTTAAACGGCTTTCTCCTGTAAATGAGGATGGAAGCATTAGATGGTTTGATCCTGTTTGGAAAGAATAAAAATAAAATTTAAAATAAAATTAATAATTATTTTCAACTCTTGGAGCAAGAACAAAACCAATACCTATCTTCTCCCCAGGAAAGTCTATTCTTAAAGGATAATCGTCTGAAAACCTAATTCTAACTTTTGATGAAATTTTTGCAGCTTTGATAAACTTTGTTAAATATTCAAGAGAATATTTTGATTTTCCAATACCTTGAATTTTAGCTTCGTCTCCTGAGAATTCTGCTCTTGCAGAATTCAGACTGCCAATACCTTCTATAACAAAAAAACCATTTCCAGAGATAAGAGAACATGAATCAGCTACAACCATACAGTCTTCAATAGCTTCTGTGAAATTTTGAGAAGACATCTCTACCTCACAAGAGAATTTTAAATCAGGCTCATCTTTATCTTCTGTATCAATTTCAATTAGAGACATATTAAAGATTCTTTTGATTTTATCTAAAATAGTTATTTTTAATCTATTTTCTTCTTGTTCAAAAATAACACTTGAACTAGTACTAGCTCTTTTTAGTATTTTCTTTAAATCATTAAGATTGATTCCCCATACATCATTTCCAGTTTCATACTGTGAAAAGCTTTCTTTTGGAAGTTTGAACATAACTAGGGCAACATTAGCTGGATCTACTGCAATTATAGACATCCCCTCTTCTGTAAGCCTAATTTTCACTTCTGTCACAATCTCAGATATAATAGATATTGCATCTGAGAGAATTTTTGGGTGCTCTATTTTAACTATCATAAAAGATAAAGCCAAGATTGAATATATAAACATTATTGCGTTTTCTTACCATATAGTTTATTAAACACTTAGGCCTAAAATAAACATGGATTCCCTTAAAAAAGTCCAACAAATAGCTCAGTCTTATTATTCAAGAAAAGATGTACAAAAAGCCATATTTGAATTTTGTCAGAATAGGGAGACTATTCCGAGATATAATATGGAAGCTTTTGGCAAAAGACCAGATATGTTAGACTATCCCAGTGATGTGTTTAACTATACTAAAAAAGGTGCTACAAGCTTTCATTGTTCAGAAGAATTATGGCAAGACCCTTTAAAAATTTCAACAGATATGACTCTTGAACAATATTGCGAGATAAGGTCTGGATGGGATTTTTTAATAGATATTGATTCAAAATATCTAGATTATAGTAAGATTGCAGCTAGATTGATTATTGATTTTTTAAAACATAATGGGGTGAATAATGTGGGAATCAAATTTTCAGGAAGTAAAGGATTTCATTTGATTATTCCTTGGAAAGCGTTTCCTAAGATGGTCACAGAGACAGAAACCAAAAATATGTTTCCAGAATGGCCTAGACTTATTGCAGCATATATTAATGAGTCTATTGCAGACAAACTAACAGAAAAGATTCTTTCTATTTCTGATTCAGAAAAATTAGAAGAAAGAGGAGATATGTTTGAAGTAATTTATAATCCCACAGGAGAACAAGCCCAAGTTCAAAAGATTTCAAGATATGTTTGTAGAAACTGTAGAACAGAAGTTCTAAAAACCTTAAACAAACAACCAAAAAAAACATTGAGATGTCATGTTTGTAATTATGATATGGATAAAAAAGAAGAAAGAGAAATTTATTTTGCTGTTTCAAATGAAGATAATTCTCAGAAAAATCCCAACAATTTCATAAGAAAAAAAACAGCAAAAAATCTGATAGATAGTGTAGATATTATTTTAGTTGCATCAAGACATTTATTCAGAGCTCCTTATTCTTTACATGAAAAAACTGCACTTGCTTCAATTGTTCTAGAACCAGAAGAAATTGAAAATTTTAATCCCCTAAATGCACATCACCTAAAAGTCATTGTTAAGGATTTCATGCCAGATTGTGAAGAAGGAGAAGCAAGAGAGCTATTGCTCCACGCATTGGATTGGGCTAGACGTGAGAATAAAGATATTGAGAAAAAGAAAAAGTTTACAGGTCAATCAATTGATGTTAAAAATCTTACCATTAAAGAAGAGATGTTTCCAGATTGCATTAAAAAGATTTTACAAGGGATAAAACAAGATGGAAGAAAACGTGCCTTGTTCGTATTGTTAGCATTTTTTAAATCTCTTGAATTTCCCCAAGATTATATTGATGAAAAAATTGAAGAGTGGAACAAGAAAAATTATCAACCATTAAAAACAGGATATATTAAGAGTCAAGAATCTTGGTTTGGGAAAAACAAGATTCTTCCACCAAATTGTGATAAACCTTTCTATAAATCCATTGGAATTAGGTGCACATGCCAAGGAGTTAAAAACCCGATTAACTATACTATTAGAGAAGCGATGCGGGCTAAAGGCAAGACCAACAAAACATCAAAAACTGGAAAAACAGGAAAGTTTTCAAATCCTGGAAAATTTAAGAAAGATATTAAAAACACTAAAACATAAAAAACATAAATAAAAGAGAAAATGATAATTGATAAAAAAACTTGGAATGTAACTGATTTGAGTTCATATTTATATTGTCCGAGAAAGTTTTATCTTGAAAAAATTCAAGGATTAAGACAGCCACCAAATCGATTGATGATTGAAGGAAGAATCAGACATGAAGTCTTAGAACAATTTTCGAATAATGAGAGGATGGTTGTAGAACAATTAGAAACCCTAACAAAAAAAGAAATAGTCTCTTCTTATAAAGAATTTTTAGAAAAGATAATCAAACAAGTTTTTTTGAAAAATGGGAATTTTATCTATCAGTTTAAAATAGACGAGAAAGAATTAAAAGAAAAAATAACTGATGCCATGGAGAATGAAATCGAACTTAGGTTAAAGTCAATTTTAGAAACAGCTAAAAGAGGCTTTAAAGGACCCGAAATATGGAAACATTTATCTCCAAAATATATTTCTGAACTAAAACTATACTCTGAAACATTGGGATTAAAGGGTCGTGCAGATAGGGTTATGGTAGATTTTCAAGAAGTAATTCCATTTGAATTAAAAACTCGGGCTATTCAAAAAGTTTGGCCTTCAGACGAAATTCAACTTGCAGCCTATACAATGTTGTTAGAAGAAAAATATGATAAAAAAATTCCTTATGGAATTTTAGAAGCAGGAAATAAAAGACATAGAGTAAAAATAGATGCTGAATTAAAAAAGAAAGTTTTAGATACAATTGAAAAGATGAACGAACTTAAAGTAAATCCAGAATATCCAAGTAGTTTTGCAAAATGTCAATCCTGTGTATGGAAAAAAGAATGTGATGATTTATAGAAACCTTAATAAATAATAAAACTATAAAAGTAATATGAAAAAGAGTGTATACATTTTTGTTATGATGTTTTTAGTATTAACATTATTTTTGTCTATAAATTTTGTTTCTGCAGAAATTAATAAATCAAAATTAGATAGTGCTGAAGAATGTTTAGAAACAGAAGTAGATGATTGCACTGGTTTAACCGTTGAAGAGATGGTTTTTGTTATTTTATCTGATTCTGATGTTGCTGATGATTGTTTTGACATTCTTGAGACAAAAAAAGATTCAGATGAAGATTGTTATGGGGATGGAGCCTGCACTATTAAAGAAACAGCTCTAGCAATTTTAGCACTTGATCACGAAGGAAAAGATACAGATGATGCAGAAGACTGGCTTTTAGAACAGAATAAGACATCAAAGGATTTAGATTGGCTTTTACAACAGGATTCTAATGTGGAGACAGAGTGTAAATTTTCTTATGATGCAAAAGATTATTCAGTTACAATTAGAGAAGATAAAAAAATTGAATCAGATGCAGGTTCTTGCTTGAACAGAGTTAATTCTGATTTTTGGTTTGAAGTTTCTCCAAATTGTTATGACACTGAATTTGCAGTTTCTTGCGATGAGGAATTTATTGCAAATTTATTATATAGGTCTGATGGTTCAAATGAATTATTTGTTCTTTCAAATACCCCTGGAGCAGCCGCTTACGGAACTATCAACTTAAAGATTAAATCTTCATGTTTTTCTACAACAAGTATCTGTAATTATGAGGATAATCTTTGGGCAGTTCTTGCTTTAAAGAAAATAGGATATGATGAGGTTGAAGATTATCTTCCTTATTTAATTGCTCTTGCAGAATCAAATGAAAGATACATGCCTTATGCGTTTATTTATATGGTTACAGAAGATGAAGAATATGCTACTAGATTGATTAAACAGCAAGAATTAGGAAATTATTGGGAAGGTGGTGAAGACACTCCTAGTGCATATAACAAATTTTATGATACTGCGTTAGCATTATTATCATTATCAGATTCAATTGCAGATGAGGTTATAAAAGCTCAAAATTGGGTGTTCTTTTCTCAAGATAGAGATGGATGTTGGAATAATAAAAAGATTCAAGATACAGCAATAATGATTTGGGCTTTAAATGGCTGGACTGCTGGGGGCGGTGGTGGAAATGGTGGAAATGGTGGAACCCCTTCTTGTAAAGATTCAGACTTTTTTTGTATTGATACTGCAGAATGTCCTACAAATGAGGTATTAAACAATTATTTTTGTTCTGGATTTGATTCTGTATGTTGTAAAAATGAAAATTTAAAAACTTGTTCAGAACTTAATGGTGTTGAATGTAGTTCTGATGAAACATGTTCTAGTGTTGAAAAGAGAACAGTTGAAACTGATTATTGTTGTTTGGGAACTTGTAATCCAAGAGCAACAAAAAGTGAATGTGATAAAATAGGTTATACTTGTAAAAGTACTTGTGCAGATAATCAAGAAGAAGTAGATTATGCTTGTGATTCTGGGAATATTTGTTGTAAGGCAAAAACAACACCAACACCAGGACCAAAGAGTTATTGGTGGATATGGTTGTTAATAATCGGAATTCTTGCTGTCCTTGCTGTTTTAGCATTTATGTATAGGGAACATTTGAAAGTTTGGTATGCAAAGATGAAAGAGAAAATGAAAAAAGGTAAAGGCGGAAGTGGTTCAGGAAGACCAGGATATCCTTATGGCGGTCCAGGTGGAAGACCAGGAATGCCTCCAGGACCAGGAAGACCAGGATTTCCTCCAATAAGAAGACCAATGCCATTAAGACAATCTCCTCAACCTAGGCCAGGAAGACCTCCTGCAAATGATAAAGAGGATGACGTTTTCTCAAGATTAAAAAATATGTCTAAGTAGTTTTTATTCTTTCTAAAAACAAAAAATTATAGAATTTTAATTAAAATAAAAATAAAAGAAAGTTTAGATAGAATTATTTGAAACTTTTTATAATTCCAACAATTCCAATAACAACAATTGCTATTGCAATTACCCATGCTAAGATTCCTTCACTAACATTTTCAAGAGCAGTAACTCCGAGTAATGGTAATAACAATAGAATTCCAACAAGAGTTGTTAATACAGCATATATTTTGCTTTGCATTTTTCCTCCTAAATTTTTAATGAATTATCATTTAAATAATTTTTGAAAATTCTCTTCTAAAAACATTTATTAATTATGTTTTTGTAAATAGACTATGAAAAAGAAGGTGATTGCATACTCATTATTATCTTTATTATTAATTGTGAGTTTTATAACTCTTATAAATGCACAAGAACCTGAACTAGTTCTACAGAATGAACAAGTTCAACCAGGAGAAACCCTACTTGCTTCGATTACTGGAACATTTGAAAAGAAAATTGCCTTAGAAGATATTGAATTTTATGAAGGTAGAAGAAAGGTTTTTGTGGATTATGATTTAGTTTTCTATAATAACACTTACTTTTTTTATGCTTATATGAATCGTGAAGGGAATTTTACATTAAAGATTAACCAGATCCTTTATAGGGAGGATATTTTAAAATCTAAAACCATTGAAAAAAAAATTGAAGTTAAACCTCAACCAGAGAGTATTGATGTTGAAGTTATTGGAGAGGACGGAAATACAACAATCGAAAAACAAGAAGTTACAAGAATCCTTTCAATTAAACCAGGAGCAGTTTATACTTCTACAGATGTAGAAATAATTCTAACAAACAAAGGAGATTCTAAATTAAACATTTCAATACAAAATAACACCCTAGAATTAAATATTCAAGAGACTAAAAAATTCTCTGTATTAAAATCTGATTTAGAACCAGGACTTTCTTATTTAGAAATAATAATTGAACAAGGAAAATCATTTTTAATTCCAATAGTTTCTATCTCGCTTACAAATGGAGAACCAGAACCCCAAGAACAGACATCAGAATTAAAAGTTTATCCAAGTGAGATAATTATTGATTCAAAAGCAGGACAGCAAGTTATGCAGAATTTAGAATTTTTTAATACAGGAGATTTAGATATTACTAATGTTGAAGTGTCTACAAATTTATCTGTTTTAGATATGGGTGAATTTACAGAAATTGCTTCAAACACTTCTAAAAAAATTAATTTAACATTTTTTTCTTCAGAGCAAGGATTTTTTATTGGAGAGATTTTAATAGAATTTCAAGAGCAGAATAAAACTAATAAAACCAGTTTTACAATCCCTATTCAATTTTATGTTTTCCCAGAAAATACAGAACAAGAAGACCTAGTGGTTAAAGAAGAAACATGTTCAGGTTTAGGAGGATTTATTTGTGAAAATCAAATTTGTAATGGAGAGTATGTTTTCACTTATTCTGGAGAGTATTGTTGTATTGGTGTTTGTGAAGATAAAAACCAGGGCGGAGGAATTAATTATCGTGCACTGATTGGAGTTTTAATCTTTTTAGGTATTGGGGTTGGTGCTTATTTTGCATGGAAAAAAATGAAAAAAACAGGACCCGATAAACCAGAAGATATGTTAAATAGAAAATCTAGACTTTATGAAAAAAGAGTTTCAGGAGGATTGACTAGAACATGAAAAGGCTTTTGAAAATTCTTTCTGCACTAATGATTGGTTTTGCTGTTGTCTGTTTCTGGAGAGGAATTTGGGGTTTACTTGACTTTTATCTATTCCCAAGCAATCACTTATTGAGCTATAGTTTAAGTGCTCTTATAGGAATAATCATTTTAATTCTTTCAAGAAGACTTGTTAAATCTTTGATTTAGGTTTTTATTTTTTCTTTTTAGAATCAGTTTTTTTCATAGACTTTTTTTTAGCAGGCTTTTTTACAGATTTCTTTATCTTTTCTTTTTTTACTGGTTTTACATTCTCACTATTTTGTACCATCTCCTGCATTTTTCTTACTAATTGTTCATTTTGCAATTTTGCAATTTTTGCAATTTCATCATACCGATGTAGTCTGCCTGTTAACCGATTTAATAAGGTTGTTGAGGTAGTTACATCTAATTTTATCTCACCTGGTTCAAGAATTTCAACAGAAGAAGGCATAAAATCAAATATTAAATCAGCAAGTATTTCAAAACTTTCTGTTTCTACTTCTACTTCTGAAAAACAAGTAAAAAATTCTTTATGGCCTTCTATTTCTTGAGCTTCACTTATTGTAGCACTTATTACTTTAACTCCTTTTATTATTTTGAATTTTCCAATATGATCTATCAAACCTTGTTTTACATGTTCTGCAGGTCTCCCTGCAACTTCGACCATGAGTATTGCCCTTATTTTTTGTTCCATTTTATCTTGTAATATCTATCTAGAGTTTTTTAGTTTTTTAAAGCTTTAGTTAGTAAACTCATAAATCTAATCTTTTCTAAGAAGAAAAATAATAAAAAAGATTAAAAACAAGACAATCCCATACCCAAGATATTTTTTGATTTTTTCATCTTTAGATTCATAAATTATCTCTTTTTTATTTAAATTAACTTCTGAAGATTGTGGATTAAGATTTATTGTTTCTTGCTCGTGACTATTTATTGTATCTCCAGTGATACTTGAATCAGAGTTTAAATCAATTGCATTGCTCTTAGTATTATCATTGTTTGAATTAGAACTACTTGAACTACTTGAAGAGGATTTTAAGATTTCAATTGCATTTTCTTGAGTAAATAATATTGCAGTTTTAGAATTTTGTCTGATTTTTCCAATTATTTTTGCATCACCGATAAAATAATTATAATCTTCTTTTATTTTTACTTTTATCATAGAGGTTTTATTCCCACTTCCCTGAAGAGAATTTAAAACATAATATGTTCCAGACTTCCATATTTTATCATTAGCATGATAAGTTTCCGAGATAATTGTATCATTTTCCTTAAAAGTAATATAAACTTTCAAATCATACCAAACATTCTCGAGATTATATGCCTTGACTTGAATTTCAAAATATTCTTTGTTTTTAATATCTTCAGAATTCCAAGACAATTCTAAATATGGTTCTGATTGGGTAGTGTTTATTACAGTATCATTAATAATTGTTTCATTAATCTCTGTGTTGTTTATTTCTGTGTTATTCACAATTGTATCATTGATTATTGTATCATTTTGCTGAGTTTGATTTTCAATATTACAAAAGTTTTGAAAACCCGGTGTTGGACTGCATGTCTGCCAGGTGTTATTGTAAAAAGACCAAGAATTTCCTGTTTCTCTAATTGATGTTTCCCACGAAAAAGAATCAATAAGGAGGTTTTGATCATTGTATAAATATATAGTTTCATTATTTTCATTTAGTCCACTCCCAATATTTGGTAATTCTAAACAAGATAAATTAGATATGTTAAATGCAGAACACCCTGTTTTACCACTCACATTAATGCTATCATCAACAATTAATGCAAAACCTTGTGCGGGAACTAAAAGATTTTCTTTTATTACATCTTGGCTTGAAAAATCTGCAATTTTCCAATTAATGAGAAATATATTCTGAATGTTTGGATTATAGATTTCTATCCATTCATTACTCCAAGAATTATTTGTATGGTGCATAACTTCATTAATCTTAATTCCAGAAACAAGATACAAACAACTGAAAAAAACAAAAACAATTGTAAATATAAAGAGAGCTCTAGCACCCCTTTCCATTTTAGATTATAAGAAAACTAAATTTAACTATTTTTCGCTAGCAAAAAAACTGGCTAAATCTTTGACCTTTTTTTCTAGCTGTTTCAATATTAATAACCCAATTTTTCTCTGTTTCTTTTAGAGTTTTTGGAGAAACAAAAAACCATCCTTCCCTATTAAACCGAAGAGCAACAACTGGTTTTAATCCAAAGATTTCTGAGAAAACTATGAATCTGTTTATTTGATCTTTTGTAATATATTTTACAGGAACTTTTGAAGACTTTACTTCAATTGCATATTTGCGACCTTTTTTCCCTGCAATTATATCACACTCTGCATTTTCCATTGTTCCGCTTCCAGCAACACGTACTGCTCGATAATGATTATCTACAAACATTTGAAATAATTCGCGTTCTGCTTTACTGCCCTTTGCTTTGTTTCCTCTTGCCATTTTTCACCTGCTTTTATATGAAGACAAAACAAAATGGGTTTTTATATTTTGTTTTAATGTTCCTAACTTAAAAATATTTAAAGGAGGGTAATAGATATATTAATATGAAAGAATTTAATAAAGCAATATTTGAGATAAGTATTGCTGCAATATTATTTGGTTTAATACCCATAATTGTAAAATTTAGTGAAATTGATAGTTATGTTCTTGCATTTGGTAGGATAATCTTTGCATCAATATTCCTTTTCATTTGGATAAGTTTATCTAAAACTAAGGTACAACCAATTAAGAAAGATAAATTATTGTTTTTCTTATTTGGATTATTCCATGCCCTGATAATCCTTTTCTTTTTTATTGCAATTAAACTAATTAATACTGCAATCGCCGTTTTATTACTCTATTCTGGCGCAATATATCTTGTTGTTTTATCTGCAATATTTTTAAGAGAAAAAATAGAAAAAATAACTTATATTTCATTAATAGTTTCTTTTATTGGATTATTTTTGATATTTTATACTCCAGATCTTAAGTTAAACTTTTTAGGATATCTAGCGGGTTTTTCTGCTGGTTTTTTTATGTCTTTAGTTTTTCTTATTGGCAAAAAGTTAACAAAATCTTATGATAGGATGTCTATGACTTTTTTCCAGAATCTCATTGCCTTGCCCTTAATGTTGCCGTTGTTATTTTTTGCAAAGTTTAATTGGAAATTTATTAATTTATTTACTTTAATTATCTTAGGTGTTTTTTGTACAGCAATTGCATTCTTATTATTATATTCTGGGATGAAAAGAGTTAAAGGTCAAAAAGTGGGATTATTATTGTTGTTAGAGGTTGTAACACCAATAATCTTAGCATTTGTTTTTTTTAGAGAGATACCTCAATTAAGAGAAATTTTTGGCGGAATATTAATTCTTATAGGTTTCATATTATTAATTATCTTTCATAAAGATTGATTCTGTTTTGCATATCTGCACAATATAAAATCTTAAAAAGATTACTTGTTTTTTAAAAGTATGAAAAAAAGATCTAAGAAACCAAGAGAATCCAATCTTAACCTTATTTTAATAAAATTAGAATTAAGTAAACAAGACCCAGAAAGAACTTATCTTTCATTTAAATCCAAAAAACAAGGAGATAATTATTCTTTAGCTATTAAAACTCAAAGAGCTCGCGATTTTTGGATTGGAGAAACATATCAAGCCAAAGTTGATTTAGAAATATCTCCAGATTTTTTAGGAGACGATCCTAAAAAAATGAGAATTGGAACTGTTTCTCGTGAAATAAAACAATTATCCTATAATGGAAGTATTCTTTATCCTTGAGTTGATTTTAATTAACAGGATACAATTCCCTTACTTTTTCATCAAGAAATTTCATATCTTCTATCATTCTACTCACTTCACCACTACCAACTAATTCGCTTAGCTCAAAATTATCAGTTAAGAAATGTCCAGCTAATACTCCAAGATATTCAGGTCCTTTACCAACTTCTTTTTCCACTTTTTTTCTATGTTCTTGTTGATACTTAGCCCACTCTTGCATTAATGTTGTTTCTCCTCTTAATACTCTTTTAAAGAGTGTTCTATCCCTTGTTTGAGCCAACATTTCATCAGCTTTTCTTGAACCAGTTGATGCTACAAATTGTTTTTGATTTTCACCATCATATAGATAGAGCCGAATTATCCCTCTTTGAAGATCTTCTGGAACTCTTTTTAAATTATTTACTAAAGTCATTTTTATCTTTTTATCCCCCTTTATACTTATTTATCTATTTTTGATTTTAAATAATTTTATCACAAAAAATAATTAAAAAGTAGTGGTAACATTTTAAATACTTTCTAGCATTTTAAATAATAACTAAATTGCTCCATTAGTTAAAATGTATAAAACAATAAAAGCTATTGCGTTAGTAGGACTTCTTGGTTTAACTGGTTGTATGAGAATTGTTGGTGTTCATGTTAGAACTGATCCACTTTATTGCGGCTCTGTTGGATATACTCTGGTTCCTAGAGAATACCATTATGTTCCAATAAGATCAGTTTACATTCTTCCAAGACCAACTCTTGATTTAAGAGTAGGATTAACAACACATAGACCTGTAATATCAAAACCAAGATATACGCCCGTACATAGGCCAAGAGTGAATGAACCAAAAAGACCTCAAAGAATGCAAAGACCTCAGAGAACACAAAAACCAAAACAATTAAGTCCACAAAGACCAGTGCAACAGAATAGGCCAAGACAACCTTTTCCACAACTAAGAAGATAAAAACTAATTTTTAATTTTAAGGAAAAATCTTACAAATCTCTAGCTAGAAGTGTTTTTCTCTGATTTGCTTTTGCTCGTTCTTCTGCTTTTTTTATCATTTCTTCAACTTTTTTTTCAATCTCTTGCCTGAATTCATCAGAAATAGAAAGTTCTGTGTATTTTTTAAGATTATTTTTTATTACTAGTGCCATTTTTCTTTTTCCTTATAATGGTCTAACCAAGATTCTTTCATTTCATCAGAAATCCCAATTAATGATTTTAATTGTAGAAAAGGAATATTAGTTCTTCCAAATTCTTCTTCAGACTTTTTATGGATTTTTTCTGCAAGGACTATTACAAGTTGTTCAAGACTCTTTTTAACTGAATCTAAATTATCTATATTTTCAGGCAAGTCAAACTCTACACCATCCATTAAAACAAAATAATTTTTATTTTCTGCAAACTGTCTTATTTCTACTCTTCCAATTAAAGGAAGGTCATAACTCTCTATAACTGGATCATTTACATAAAGGGGAAGCGTATATTCTGGAGCCATTTTTATCTACCCAACCTGGGCCAATAATTTAATAACTTTTTCTTTTCCAATTGCAAGAATAAAACCAGCTAATCTTGGGCCACGTTCCTTGCCAATTAAAATTTTATAGACAAGTTTGAAAAAATCTTGAGTTTTAATATTGTGTTTTTTTGAAAGTTCATAAAATCCATTAAATAATTCTTCTTCTGTCTTAGATTTCTTTATCACTGATTTTAATTCTTGTAAAATATCTTTGTCTTCTTTTGAAAGTTTTAATTTTTTATCTAATTTTTCTTTAAGGTTAAATTTCATGTCTTGCCCAGCATAATTTTCTAACCATTCCTTAACTTTTTCTGCTCTTTCTTTTGATTCTTTATTTAGTTCTTGTGTCTGATTAATTTGAACAAGTGTTACTAGATGTCTGAAACTTTCTCTATTTGGTTTTGTCTTTGGAATCTTTACAACAGAGAGTTCATACATTCTTTTTTCTTGAGGATTTATACCTGATTTTTTATCAAAATATTTTCTTTCTAGTGCATCAAAGTCTTCATAAATTTTAATTATATCATTATCAAAACTAATTGCAAAACCCTTATTAGGTCGAGTTCCAACAAATAAGTATCTTAGTAAGTGTGGTTCGTAAACCTTTTCAACTTGGTCTAATGTTAAAACATTTCCTGCTGAACTAGAAAATTCTGTATTTCCTTTCTGCCTAATCCATTCATATAATTGATATAATGGAACAGGATAATCATAAATCTGTTTAATTATTTCTTTTGAAGTTGTAAAACTTCCACCAGGGGTAGAGTGATCAATTCCACCAGGTTCAAAATCAACCTGTTCATATTGCCAACGTGCAGGCCAGTCAACTCTCCATTGAAGTTTAACAATCCCTCTTTTTCTTACATCAATCTTATCTTTAAAACCACATTTACATTCATACTCCACTTCATAACCCTTGTGACTAGTAATCTTTGTAGAGTCTTTTTTACACTTTTCACAGTAAATAATTAAAGGATTCCAAGAATCTGCAAGAGGCTCTTTTCTATACTTATCTAAAATCTTCTTTATTTTATCTTTGTTTTCCAAGGCAATTTTAATTTGTTCTGAATACTTACATTGTTTTCCCATTATTGACTGTTGAATAAACTCTGGTTTTATTGAAACTTTTTTTAATGATTCTTCAAATTCTAATTCAAAATAACGTGCATAACTTGTTTTTCTTGTTTTGTCAAAAGGACTAGGAAAATCAGAAATAGGCATTCCTAAATATTCTTCATATTCTTTTTTTCTTGATTCTGGGATATTTACAGGAACCTTTCTAAATCTATCAAAATCATCCCAAGAATATACAAATCTGACTTTCTTACCACGATCTTCAAGAGCTTTTACAACTAAATCTGTTGTAATTACTTCTCTAAAATTTCCAATATGGACTGTTCCACTAGGAGTTATACCCGAAGCACATACATAAGTTTTTTTCTTTGGATTCAGTTTTATAATTTCATCTGCAATTTGGTCTGCCCAAAAATATTTTTCTGCCATACTATCTAAAGAGAAAATTAGTTTATATAGATTTTGAATAGTTTTCTATAAGAATAATACTTATTAAACAAATTCTCTTTAATAAAATATGGTTTATGTGAATCAAATTCATCCTTTAGAAAGAGGTGTTAGAAAAAATAAAAAGTTTCTTGAATTATTATATCATGAACAAGGATTTACAAGGCAGAGAACACGAGGAGTTTACAAGGCTTTTGAAATGGCAGCTTCTGAAGGGATTCACACAAGAACTACAGATTCTGAAATGACTCTGGAAAAGTTTCTTGAATTAATTGATTCACAAATGAAAATCCGTCTTGATATTGGTTCCCCAGATAGTCGTGAGATTGTATACTGTGCCCATGAGTTAAATAATGCTGGGGAGGTTGATAGATTTGTATTTATTGGATGCCCTTATAATGATAATAATCTTAACATAGTTTCAGAATTATACAAAAAAGCTTTTAATTGTAATCTTGAAGATGAACCTGTTAAAGAAGAGCTTATAGAGGAATATCAAGAACAAGTTAGGCAAGAGATTATTTGGGATTGTTATCTAGATAAATCTAGAGAAGAAAGATATTAAAATAAAACAAAAATTAGGCAAGATATTTATTAAAAAACCACTTTTTCTTAAACTCTAGCATTGCTAAAAATCCAAGTAATATCTCAAATATAGATTTAAAATTCCAATAAATAATGTTTAATAGGTTAGAATTAAAATCTAGATTAATTATCTCCATTAGTAAACTTCCTATACCGAAAACACCAATAATAAAAAAAATCAACAAGATTAGGTAATACAGATTCTTAGCAGTTCCTCTTTTTTCTAACATTTCAAAACCTCAAAATTCTAAAGTCTTTAAGTTCTCCACTCCAAGATTTTTCCTTGACATCAACACTTCTAATTTGAGAGTGTGGAGGACCTTTTTTGACGATTTCTATAAGTTGTTTAATGTTTTCCCCATCTCCTTCAACAACAATTTCAATATCACTGTTTTCTAGATTTCTGACAAATCCTTTTAATTCTAATTTTTCTGCATTTTCTTTTACAAAATTTCTAAAAAAAACTCCTTGAACAGTTCCATTGATAGTTATCTTTGCACCTTTTTTCATGTTTATAGAAATCGCGCTTAGTTTTTATATGTTTTTATGCATGAGAATTATAATTTCTTACAGACATCACCAATCATCATAGAAGGGTCATAATTTTCTATATAAGAAATAAAGTTTGGATGTATCATATCTGTATGTTTTTTCCAAACTTCTAAAAAGTCTTTATGTTGGGTTAGGTATTGGAATTCGTGGAATTTTACTAAATCTCCTCTAACACTCCCACAATAGTAAATTAGACCCCCATATTCTACAGGGATATTTACTATGAATTCAACTATTCCGTCATGATACCTATAATTTTCTTGATTAATAACTTCACCCTGGATCATTTTTCCTGCCTCATTACATGCAATAATTTTTTCCCCAACATTAAAAAAATCTCTTGGCCGATTATCTGGAAAAATAGGCTTATCTTCTGCAAAAACAGCTAAGTCTTCTAATTCACCAATTTCGGTTATTAATTCACCTAATTGCCCAGATAATTCTTTATATTCTTTTCTCTTTCTCCCAACCATGGCCATTAAATTGCCTCTTCCAAGAAATTGTTTATCTACCATTTTTAACTATCTCCAAATTTTCAAGATCAACTGCATATGAATCTTGGCCATTCCTCTCGCCTTGATTATAAATAATTGCTTTTCCTGTCCCTCCAACATAACCAAAATCATAAACTTTTCCATCAGGTTTGTATAAAACTTTCCTATCCCTCAATAACATAGTTAATATCTTAATACTAGCGCCTGTTGCATTTACATCAAATCCTGCTTCGTTTACTAATCTTACCAAGGATTTTCTTACTTTTTCTTCATTCATATCTCTTCAAGTAAAAAACACTTTATAAGAATTATTATAATCCAAACACTGTAATCAAAGATTACAGTTTCCTGTCAAGCTCGCTAATATCCTTAGGGCATCCACTGATGATACATTAGATTTTGTGGCTTAAGATAAATATGTCCTGATCCGGATGGAACTTTTTCAGATAGATTATTTTCAAGCCAGAAATCATCTGATATTGAATTGTTTCTTTCAGATTTACAAATAGAGAGTAATCTTATGATTGATTTTCTTACTTCTAGCGGGTTTCCCACCAATTCTACAAAAGAGTAAGGTGCAAACTGTGCTAGGTAATCAAAGTTTTTTAGGCCAGTAGTCTTTTGTCTAAACATAATGGGAGACAAGTTTTCAGGAATCCCTATATTTACAGTGTCTTCTTTATGATTTCCAAAATCAGTTTCAACATCTAATTCTTTTAAAATTCCGGAGATTTTTTCAGTAATCGAGTGTGAAAGTCTACAATCTCTTACATTTGCCCAAACTAATGTCCCCTTAGGAGTCTCTAGATATTCTCTTGGTAATGCTATTCGTTGTCCGAAGTTTAATTCTTGTTCTTCTTCCAAAAAATCCCTTCCTAACCATAAAATAGCTCTTGCATACTCTTTTTTACTATCTAATTCTGGACTAAGAAACATAAATTTTGGACTAGAGAAAAATTTTGTAATCTCTGAGCTAAGAGTTCCAAGATCAATTCTATATTTCCTTTCTATAACAGCCATTTGCCTTCCATTATTTTCTTTAATAATCTGTGTTGCAAATCCTTTTATTGCATGTGTTGCATTAGGTAGTGGGGCAGTACTTTGATAAGATTGGTCTACTAACTTGTGTGTGAGTATTCCGAGATCTTTATCTTTATCGACTCTTGAGAAATTATGTACCTTACTAGGATGAATTAATTGAATTGTTCCGTTAACAGAATTCTGTTTAAAATATCTTTGAAGGGATTTGTAAATATTTGTAGGTTTATCCCAGATAAATTCTAAATATCTATTATCTTCATCCATATCTCAACAAGATAAAAACACTTTATAAGAATTATTGTAATACAAACACTGTAATCAAAGATTACAGTTTCCTATCAAGCTCGTTCTGTAAAATTGTCATTGTCTGGCTTGCAAAAAGCATGTTTGGACCTACTGATACTTTTTTGATATTGAGGTGTTTAATCTTTTTTAACTCTGTTTTTGGAATACCATCTTGGTCTCCAAGAATAAAGACCTCTTCTCCTGTTAGAGGTAGATCTCTAATATCATCTCCACGCTTATCTAAGATATAGATTGTTTTTCCTTGATTATCTAACTCTTCAACAAGTTTTGCAAAACTCTTTTTTTCAACCCAGTATCCTGGAGCAACCTCTGTTCTTTGACCTTTCTTATATTTATATAAAATTCTCTTAAAAAGTCCTGCAATATCTTTTTTACTTATATCAATTTTATCTTTTATTCCTTCTAGTTCTGGTTTTCCAGGAAACATTTCAATATGTTTTGGACAGTCTGGAGCTCCATCAAAAATTAAATGTAGCTTAACATCATTTCTCATGTGATGCGAAACAAAAAAACTCATAATAACAATATTACAAGCTATATCAATTCTACCAGCTTTCATTAAATCATCTTTTATAAGATTTCCAGATGTTACAGCGTTTTTTGAATAATAAATAAATTCTCTCATATAAGAATAATTCAGAATGAGTTTATATTATTTGTCTTTAGCTTAGTTAATTATTCCTAATTCATTCTTCTATCATTTTACAAGTATTATCAATACATTTGCAAATCATTTCAGGAGGAAAACTAGAAAAAATTTTATCTTCACAAGTCTTAAACTCATAATTTTTATTAAAACATCCTGCAGTACAATCATTTCCATATTCTACACCATATAAAATATCACAGTCTTCTTCTGTTTCACAGAATTTTTCCTGATTTTTTTGAGATTGTTTTAAATTATCAGAAATCATTAATCCTCCAAAAATAACTGCCAAAAGGATTATAATCAATATGAAAATGTAAGTAATTTTTTTATGTTTCATTTTACTAATCTTATTAAGAAAACCGGCTATTAATATTTTATCCTAAGGGTTCAAAATAAGCACATAATATATTAGTAATAGGCTCCATTAAAGTCCCACTACTTTTTATTTCTTCTAATTCACTAAACATTGCAGATCTAACATTTGCAAGATATCTAGTTATTTTACGTCTATCTTTTGTTCTTTGTTCTTTACTTAGAATTCTTTTAGATCCATCTTTAAACAAAAAAACAAAATCATCAGGAGCACTCCTTAACATTCTTAAAATAGGTAGATATCCTTTTCTTTTAGAAGTATATTCCATTTCTGCAAGCTTGGCTTGATATCTATGATATTCTATATTTTTAATTGCTTCCTTTGGATTAACAGCATAATATAGTTGGTTCAGTGTTTTCAGACAGCTCATAAAATATTATACCAATTCAGCTTTAAAAAAATATATGTGATCCTCTTAATATTTTACCTTACCCCAATATTTGAGAGCTTGAGCAAGTTCTATATTTTCTGGATTTTTACAACACTGCTTTAGATTTTGTCCTGCTAAAACTCCATCAACAATTTGTCGCATTGCTTTTGCTCCTGCAAATGTGCCTTGAGGATGTCCATGAATTCCCCCGCCAGCTTGAATAATTATATCTTTTCCAAAATGTTTTATTAAGTAAGGCACATGTCCAGGATAAATTCCTCCAGAACAGACAGCCATAACTGGTTTTATTTTCTGCCAATCTTCTTTTAGTCTAAATTGAGTTTGCTTTAGTTTTTGTTTTTCAATTTCTTCTCGAATATCTTCTACCTCTTCAACACCGCCACGCATTTTCCCTATTCCTGTTCCAATATGAAGAGAATCCACACCAGCAAGTCTTGCAAAATCAGCTAAGACCATCATACTTATTCCATGATTTGGATTTTCTGTAAAAGCTCCATGCATTGCTCTGTGTGCATGAACAGCAAGTTTTGTATTTTCTCTTAAAGTTTGAAGAGAAGCATAACCTGCAGTGAGAATATCATGCATTACAAATTTTCCTCCAACATGTTTAACAAAATCAGCACGTTTTAACATTTCTTTTGTCTCTGCAGTTACATTAATTAGATATCCTTTTCTTTCTCCTGTCTCTTCCTTAGCTTTATCTTGCATTTCTAAGGTTTTTATTGCTCTATCTTTGAATTGATTAAACTTCTGGCTTGAAAGATTTTCATCATCTTTTACCAAATCACATCCGCCTAACCAAGATTCATATGCAACCTGTGCATGGTCTTTAGTATTTAAACCTAATTTGGGTTTAACAATTGTTCCGACTAATGGACGAGATTTTACCTTGAGAATTTTTCTTATACCTTTAATACCATATCTTGGTCCTGGAAAACTTTTTATTAGAGATTTTGTAAAATCAATATCTTCTAGTCTTAAACCTTTGATAGCTTTCATACCAAAAACATTTCCAGCAACACTAGAAAGAATATTTGCAATATTATTTTTTTCAAAGAGTTCTTCTGGATAAGCTATTTTTACTTTTTTACTTGATTGAGATATAGAAAAGACTTTTGCACCCAGTTTATTTACATAAGCCTTATTACTTGATACAGGAGTCCAGGTTCCAACACTAGATTCAAGAGCAACAGTATTTGCAGCTTCACGTAAAGACATTTTATTTGGAGTTACTTTAAATAAACAAATTAAATCTTTTGAATTCGGTTTATATTTTGTATTTACAAATGCCAACTCTTTTTTCTTAGATTCTTTCACTTTTTATCACCATCTTTTATATCTCTTTAAACTCTTTTTCACTTTTATATCTTTTTGTTAGGCTTTTGGGGTTGTTGCAACAATAATATATCCTTCAGGCTTATCACGAATTTCATAACCTTTTTCTAATAATTCATCTCTTAGTTTATCTGATTCTTTAAAATTTTTATTTTTCCTTGCCTCTTCTCTTTCTTCTGCAAGTCTTTGTATCTCTGTGGGAATATTTTGACTTTTTAGTATATCTAGTATAGTATCAATCCCTCTTACAAATCCAGCTGCATTTTTCCCTGCTCCAAATTTATTAGCAGATTTCATAAAATTAAATAAAACATTTAATGCTTGTCCAATATTCAAATCATCATCCATTGCTTTTTTGAATTCTGTTTTACTTCTTTTTATTAATTCAGAAATATCTCCAGAATCAGAATCATCTACTGCGTCTGCCTCAATTACAAAATCATTAATTTTTTTTACAGCTTCTCTTGCTTGTTCTAGAAGGGCATCTGTGAGATTTATTTTTTGTCTGTAATGTATTGATAAAAATGCATATCTAATTGTTATAGGAGAATATCCTCTATTTTGTAAATCTTCTAATGTGTAAAAGTTTCCTAGAGATTTTGACATTTTTTTACTATTTATCATAAGATGTTCATTATGTAACCAATAGTTTACAAAATTTTTTCCTGTTGCAGCTTCTGATTGAGCAATTTCATTTTCATGATGTGGAAAAATTAAATCTACTCCTCCAGTGTGGATATCAAAAGGTTGACCCAAATATTTTGAAGACATAGCAGAACATTCTAAATGCCATCCAGGCCTTCCTTTTCCTATTTCAGTTTCCCAAAAAACATCTCCATCTTCTTCTGTCCAGAATTTCCATAATGCAAAATCTTGGGCATTTTTTTTATCATACTCATCTGCATTAACTCTTCCAGACGCACCAGCCTTTAGAGTTTTTAATTTTAAATGAGAAAGTTTTCCATAATCTTTAAACTTAGAAATATCAAAATAGATTCCATCATTAGCTTTGTAAGCATATTCATTTTTCAAAAGTTTTTTTACAAGAGCAACCATTTCATTAATATGGTCTGTTGCTTTAGGGTATTTTTCAAAAGTTTCAATATTCATATCCATTAAATTTTCAAAAAATAATTCTGTGTATTTTTTTGTAAATTTTTTAAGACTTATTTTTTCTTCTTGAGATCCCAGGATTGTTTTATCATCAATATCTGTTATATTCATAACTTGGTTTACCTTGTAACCAGAAAATTTTAAATATCTTCTAACAAGATCATAAAAAACCATGGCCCTTAAATTTCCAATATGGGCTTTATTGTAAACAGTAGGTCCACAAGAATAAATTCCAACTTGTTTTGGTTTTATTGGTTTAAATATTTCCTTTTTTCTTGTTAATGTATTATAAAGTTTTAGTACCATAAAAACAATAGAATAAAGAGATTAATAAAACTTATTATGCAGCTTTAATAGTTACATCCATAATTTCACTAGCATAGGGTTGATTATTAACTTTAACATTAATTCTATATCTAATTGTACATAATGGGCTTCCTACAGGAATTTCAAATAAAACTTTTGTTGCTGTTGAATCTCCTGAAGCTATCTGGATGTTATCTTCAGAACGGCCTGTAACAATCCAGTCTTCTGCATCTCTTTCACCAACATTACATTTTTTTCTTATATCAGGATCAGAAACAATAACCTCATAAGAAAATTTTGTGTCTACAGAACTGCCTGGCTGTACATTTTTTACACCAATACCAAACCCACTTGTTTTTCCTTGTTCAACATCAATATGTCTAGAATCTGGATAAACAACCAATTTTTTATCATCACCGAATAATTGTGCAACCTGATTTTTCAGTTGGTCTGTGGTCATTTCTGCTACATCAATACCTCCCTTAAAAATTGTTCTTACTAGAACAATTCCTAAAATTAACATTGACATTGCTAAAACTATAATTACAATTGTTCCTATAGATAATTCAATTGCTGCTCTTTTATTTCCTTTT
>Ga0268276_1001049_pt1 | contig 29123 bp, 33 predicted proteins | sample saktaG_4_FD_190145 | JGI IMG/M metagenome (GOLD analysis project Ga0268276, IMG submission 190145) | Saline water microbial communities from Sakinaw Lake, British Columbia, Canada - sak_2010_1_5_45m | ecosystem: Environmental > Aquatic > Non-marine Saline and Alkaline > Saline ...
ATAAAGAGAAAGAGATAATTGCTTATCATGAGTCGGGACATGCTATTGTGGCTAAAATGTTACCTAATTGTGATCCAGTGCATAAAGTTTCTATTATCCCTCGAGGCAATGCTACTTTAGGTTATACCTTACAGCTTCCTACCCAGGATAGATACCTAATTAGTAAGTTAGAATTAATGGATAGATTAGCAGTTTTACTGGGGGGTAGAGTAGCTGAAGATTTAATATTTAAAGATGTAACTACTGGAGCGCAGAATGATCTGGAAAGAGCTACCAAAATTGCTCGTCAGATGATAACTGAGTACGGTATGAGTGAAGCTTTAGGACCTGTTACTTTAGGAAGAAAAGAACATGAAATATTTTTAGGTAGGGATATTTCCGAACAACGTGATTATAGTGAAGAGATTGCTAATAAAATAGACAAAGAAGTTAAAAAAATCATTGAAAGTGCCTATACTCAAGCTAAAGATATTTTAACCAAGAATAAAACAAAATTAAAAAAGATTGCCCGTAATTTGATTAAAAGAGAAACTTTAGAGGGGAAAGATTTAGACGATTTGTTAAATGGTATAAAACTGGCCAGCCTAACTAAGTTTAAGGCAAACTTTTTATTAATTTGAAAATAATTATAATTAGTCGTTAGTATATCGTATCGAGTATCGCGTATCGAGTATCGCGTATCGCGTTAAGAAAACAGAAGTCAGAATCTAGAATCCAGAAGTCAAAAGACAGAAAGAAATAGTGATGGGTAAAATGTAGCAAGTAATTAGCTATATTTTTAAGATTTTAGGTTTTTTCTTTTTGTCTTTTAAATCCGAACGCAATACGCAATACGCAATACGAATTACTATTCACTAACGACTAAACAGAGAGGTGAAATGAAATGAAAGAGGAAGATATTGACAAAATCGGAGAGAAAGAAGATAAACATGAAATAGAGAAGAATAAAAAGGAAGAATGGCATAAGCAAGAAAAGACAAGAATGGCTGAGCAAAAAAAGGAATATATGAACTATATTAAAGGAGTAATGCACAAGAAAGGATTTAACCCAAAATTAAAGAAAAATAAATTCTTGGGCGGAGTAAGAGGAAAAGGATAAAAAATATTAAAAAATATTTTTAAAAAAGAAGGATTTTTATTCTAATGTAGAGTATATATAAATACAGAATGTTAATTCGCTTTTTCGGGCATATGAGTATTAAGGATTTTCTAAATTAACTCAAATTCTAATTTGCGTAATTGACAAAAAGGTAAAAAGCGGAAAGGCAAATTAAATTAAAGAGGAGGTGTGAAAAGAAATATAAATATTCGGTAAGTTATTTCATTTAATAATTGAAAAAATAAAGGAGGAGAAAAAGTAACAATGAAAAAAAGCATTTTAATATTAATACTATCTTTGAGTCTAATAATGGGAGTTAGCTTGGTGGCTCTCACAGCACCGGTAACACTTGAATGGAATTTAGGCACCGAACCCCCCACCCTGGATCCATCTTTAGCTACTGATACTACTTCAGTAGATGTAATAGAACAGCTATTTTTAGGTTTAACCGATTTTGATGATGCTACTATGGCAGTTATTCCGGAACTGGCTACTTCCTGGGAAGTATCAGAAGATGGACTGGTTTGGGCTTTTCATCTGAGGAAAGATGTCAAATGGACTGACGGAACACCGGTTACTGCTCATGATATAGAATATGCAGTTAAGAGAACCTGTGATCCTGCCACTGCCTCAGACTATGCTTATGTGCTTTACATTATTAAAGGAGCGAAAGAAGTAAACACCGGCGAGATAACCGATCTAAATTATATAGGAGTAAAGGCAATAGATGATTATACCATTCAATTTGCTTTAAATAATCCTGCCGGTTACTTCCCTGCCATTGCTGGTATGTGGATTGCTCGACCTGTTCCCAGATGGACTATCGAAAAATATGGTGAAAAATGGACTGATCCGGAAAATATAGTCACCAATGGTTCTTACCTTTTGACAAAATGGGCACATGAAGACGAAATAATTCTGGAGAAAAACCCCGATTATTTTGGTGCCGATGATGTGCAGATAGAAAGAGTCCATTGTGTGATGATTGTAGAAGATTCTACTGCTATGGCTATGTATGAAGACGGGAAATTGGATTCTATCGGAGCTCCCTTAGATGATATGGACAGGATAAAATCAGACCCGGTACTAAGTAAAGAATTATTTATCGCCCCTCGATTATGTACCTATTATTATGGATTTAATAATAGCAAACCGCCGATGGATAATCCTTTAGTCCGTAAAGCCTTTTCTGCTGCTATTGATAGGCAATCTTTAATTGATTATGTTCTTAAGGGGGAACAAACACCCGCTACTACCTTTACCTGTCCGGGTATTTTTGGCCATGTTTCACCTTCAGAAGGAGTTGGTATAGGATTTGATCCGGATGCAGCCAGGAAGTATTTAGCTGATGCCGGATATCCTGAAGGTAAAGGTCTTCCAGAAGTTACTTTAATGTTTAACACCTCTGAAGCTCATGGCAAGATAGCTCAGGCCATTCAGCAGATGTGGAAGGAAAATTTAGGAGTAGAGGTTAATGTAACTAACCAGGAGTGGGGTGTATATCTTAAAACTGTAAATGAAGATGCCCCTCAAGTCTACCGTATGGGTTGGTGTGCCGATTATCCTGATGCCAACAATTGGGTTCTCGAAAACTTCCACTCTACTCTTAGCTCAAATTCAATTAAATGGCAAAATGCAGAATTTGATAGAGTAACAGAAGAAGCGGCTAAAGAAACTGATCCGGCAAAAAGACTGGAGCTTTACAAGAGGGCAGAACAGATTCTCTGTGGAGAAGAAACCGCCATCGCTCCTATCTATTTCTACACTTTTGTAAGGATAACCAAACCATATCTTACACGTACTTATGCTCCGATGGGTGGAGAACATTTCAGGGATTGGAGAATTACAAAATAACAGAATTTAAAAACACTAATTTGTTTTAGTTTTTTAAAATAGCCATGCATCCTTAAATAAAAATAAGAGGATCGCATGGCTATTTTTTACCCTTTTTTTTCTTTTTATGATATAATATTTTGGTAATATTATAAATAGATTAATTACTATTTTTTATTTATAACCTAATAAAAATTAAAAGAAAGGGAGGAGAAATATGATCAATTATATTATTAGGAGAGTTTTATGGGCTATACCGGTTTTATTGATAATATCTTTAGTGACTTTTGGTTTAGGCCATGTTATTCCCGGTGGACCTTTTGATAGAGAAAAGCCATTACCAAAAGAGATTATTGCCAATTTAGAGGCTTACTATGGTTTGGATGACCCTTTATGGAAACAATACACTGATTATCTCTGGAATGCTCTCCATGGTGATTTTGGTCCCTCTTATTCTTCTCGAAGTAGAACGGTAAGTGATATTATAAGCGAACATTTTCCAGTTTCGGCTCAATTGGGGATATTGGCTTTAATTGTAGCTATGGTAGTGGGAATTCCTCTGGGGATGGTTTCTGCCCTAAAACAAAATTCTTTTATAGATTATTTCTGCATGTTCTTTGCTTTGTTAGGGGTTTCTGTTCCGGCAATGACTTTAGGGCCTTTGCTTATCTGGTTTTTTGCTTTAAAATTAAATATTTTGCCTGTAGCCCGATGGGGAACCTGGCAGCAGGCTATTATGCCAGCTTTTACCTTAGGCATAGGAGGAGCTGCTATTTTAGCTCGGCTCACCAGAGCAAGCATGCTGCAAGTGATTAGAGAGGATTACATCAGGACTGCAAGATCAAAAGGAGTCTCAGAAAAAAATGTCACCGTCCATCATGCGCTAAAAAACGCCCTTATTCCGGTGGTAACTGTAATAGGTCCCATGTTTGCTGCCTTAGTTACCGGCTCTTTAATTGTAGAGCAGATATTTGCTATCCCTGGTTGTGGTAAATATTTCGTAACCAGTATTACTAATCGTGATTATCCCGTGGTTTTAGGTATTATGTTACTTTATGCAGTTCTTATAATTGTGGCAAATTTGGTAGTAGATTTAACCTATGCCTGGATTGACCCTCGGATTAAATATACTTAGGATAATTACAAAATAAGGAGGATATATAATCTTGGAAGTTAAGTTAAAAGAAAGAGATAATGAAGTTAAGGATAAGATAATTATTAATAAAAGACCTGAAGTGAATTTATGGAAAGATGCCTTTCGAAGATTAATAAAAAATAAAATGGCTGTTTTGGGAGGAATAATAATTATTGTTTTACTTATTCTTGCTATTTTTGCCCCTTATATTGCTCCTTATCATTATGCTGAAGGTAGCTTAAAAAATAATTTTGCTAAACCGGGATCCCAATTCCTATTGGGAGCAGATTTTATGGGTAGGGATCTCTTAAGCAGAATTATTTACGGAATCAGAATATCATTAAGTGTAGGAATAGTTGGGGCTCTTACTGCTTTTATAATAGGAGTGCTTTACGGAGTTGTTTCGGGGTATTATGGCGGGAAAGCAGATAATATTATGATGCGTTTTGTGGATATTATGTACGGCTTTCCTACTTTGTTATTAATTATTTTGTTGATGGTACTTTTTAAATCTACTTTTGCCGTAGCTACTCCCGGGACCTTTGCTGGATATCTTAATGCTGTTGATAGGGCTTTTGGCGGACTATTCTTTATCTTCATTGGCATAGGGATTACTGCCTGGATTGGAATGGCCAGAATAGCCCGGGGAATGGCTCTATCCTTACGTGAAAAGGAATTTGTGGAAGCTGCTCGGGCAACAGGAAACAGTAATTTACAGATAATGTTAAAACATATATTGCCCAACTTATTAGGTCCCTGTATTGTAAGGGTAACCCTGGCAATACCCGGATACATTACCTTTGAAGCATTTTTAAGTTTTATCGGTTTAGGAGTTAATCCTCCTACTCCGAGCTGGGGAATGTTGATCTCAGAGGGATATAAGGCAATGCGTTCCAATCCTCATTTGGCTATATACCCCGGATTAGCCCTGGCTATCACCATGATGGCTTTTAATTTTTTGGGTGATGGATTGCGTGATGCTTTGGATCCGCGCATGAAATAAATTTGTGCGCCCGTAGCTCAATGGATAGAGCAGGGGCTTCCTAAGCCCTTGGTTGGAAGTTCGACTCTTCTCGGGCGTACCTTACTTATAATTATTTTATTCCAAATAACTTATTAGAGGATTTTTAAATGAAAATGGATTTAGCCGATCAAATTGAAGAGATTTTGTTAGATTCTATAAAAAAAATTATAAGACAGGAGAATTTTCGGATTAAGGATATCCCCAAAATTATATTACTAATTCCTAAAAATAAATCCCATGGAGATTTATCCACTAATATTGCTATGCAATTATCCCGAGAATTGAAGTCAAAACCCTTAGATATTGCTAATCTTATTGTAAGCAATTTAGATATTCAGGGTACAATCGTAGATAAAGCTAAAATTGCCGGACCAGGTTTTATAAATTTTTGGTTGAGTGAGAATTGGTTATACAAGGTTCTGGATGAAATTAGAGAACAGGGAGAGAATTACGGTAAAGTAAATTTAGGTAAGGGGAAGAGGGTTCAAGTAGAATTTGTCAGCGTTAATCCAACCGGCCCCCTACATGTGGGCCATGGAAAATGTGCAGCAGTAGGAGATGCATTAAGCGGTATATTAAAAGCAGCAGGGTACGAGGTAGAAAAAGAATATTATATCAATGATCAAGGAAAACAGATAGACATATTAGGTCAATCAGTGCAAGTAAGATACAATAATTTTTTAGAGGAAGAGAGAGAATTTCCTGCTGATGGCTATAAAGGAGAATATATTTTTGATATAGCCAAAGAAATAATAGATAAATTTCAAGACAAGTATAAAGGAAGAGACGATAAAGAAACCCAAGAGTTTTTTAAAGTGTTTACTTTAAAAAAAATTTTATCAGGAATTAAAAAAGATTTAAAAGATTTTGGAGTAGAATTTGATGTCTGGTTTAGTGAAAAATCACTTTATGAGCAGAATAAACTTCAAAAAGTTATTGAATTACTCCAACAGAGAGGTTTTCTTTATGAGGAAAAAGGTGCACTCTGGTTAAAGTCTACTGTCTTTGGTGATGAAAAAGACAGAGTAGTAATTCGGGAAAATAATGTCCCCACTTATTTTGCTTCTGATATTGTTTATCATCAAAATAAATATCAACGGGGATTTGACAAAGTAATAGATATTTGGGGTGCCGACCACCACGGTTATATTAAAAGGATGAAAGCAGCGGCACAAGCCCTGGGTTATTCCGAAGACTTTTTGGATGTGTTAATTGTGCAGTTCGTTACTTTAATAAAAGATGGCAAAGAAGTTGGCATGTCGACTCGAGGAGGAGAATTCATTACTCTAAGAGATTTAATAAGAGAAGTAGGCAAAGACGTGGCACGTTACTTCTTTTTGATGAGGAGTTATGATAGTCATACCGAATTTGATCTTGATGTAGCTAAATCTCAATCTATGGAAAATCCCGTATATTATATTCAGTATGCTTATGCAAGAATATGTAGTATAATAAAAAAAGCTGAACAAGAGGGAATAAAAATTGATAAAAACAAAGAAGTTAATCTTCACTTATTGGATAAAGAGGAAGAGATTGAATTGATTAAAAAACTATCTTTCTTAAAAGAAGTAGTTAGAAAGAGCGCTTTAACCTGGAAACCACATCTTTTAACTACTTATCTTTATGATTTAGCTTCTTCGTTCCATAAGTATTATACTGTACACCGGGTAATTACTGAAGACAAAGAATTGGCTAAAGCTCGCTTGATATTAATCGATTGCACCAGGATAGTATTATTTAATACCCTTAAGATTTTAGGGATTTCAGCTCCAGAGATTATGTGAGTATAGTAGTAAGAAGACAGAATCCAGTATTCAGAATAATCTTAAATTATAATATTATGTTATGTACGGAGTTATTATGTATCATTCTGACTTCTGGCTCCTGAATTCTGGATACATAATTAGTTATAAAAAACTTTTAAATTTTAAATTATGCTTTTTTGTTATTAACTTTACAAGAGGTGTTGAGATTCATTGGATACAACCAGATTTGTAATAATTACCGGTCTGTCTGGCGCAGGAAAAAGTATAGCGGTCAAGTGCTTTGAAGATTCTGAGTTTTTTTGCGTAGATAATATCCCTTCCCAGCTAATCCTCAAATTTGCTGAAATATGTTTAAAATCAAAGGGTAAACTGTCAAAGATTGCTTTAGTGGTAGATATAAGAGGAGGGATATTTTTTAAGGATTTATACGAATCACTTGATTATTTAAAAGAATTAGGGATTAATCGAGAGATATTATTTTTAGAAGCAAATGATGAGATGTTAATGCACCGATTTAGCGGAACCAGGAGAAAACATCCTCTAAATATTTCCAACAACATTTTGGAAAACATACAAGCAGAGAGAGAACAGTTAAAAGAATTAAGATCACAAGCTAACCTAATAATAGATACTTCTGATTTAACTCCTAAACAATTAAGTAATGAAATTATCAGGAATTTTATAAAAGGAAAAGGACAAGAGATTCAGATAACTCTAATCTCTTTTGGGTACAAATACGGTATTCCTATTGATGTAGACATAGTCTTTGATGTTAGATTTCTTCCCAACCCCTTCTATATAGATAAATTAAAAAATTTGCCGGGGACCAACGAGAAGATTGAAAAATATGTAACCGAATTTCCTGTAACCCAACATTTTACGGAAGTTTATTTTAATTTATTGAATTATTTAATCCCTTATTATGTTAAAGAAGGTAAGACATATCTGTCTATTGCTTTCGGATGTACCGGGGGCAGACATAGATCGGTGGTTTTAATAAATAGTTTAGCAAATTATTTAGAGGGGAAAGAATATAAGTTATTTGTGAAACACAGAGATATAAACAAAGAAGAAATAAAGATTAAAAGTGACTTATGAGATTTGACTAAAAACTTAAAGCGAGAAGAGCAGAGCCATAGAATGTATAAAGATTTAGTGTAAAGGGCTCGATTCATCAAAAGTTCAAAAAATATACCAAAGAAAGGGTTAGATGTTATTTTCTTATCGAGTAAAAACTGAATTAGCCAGGATAATTCCCAAGAATATATCTGAACAGAAGGATGAATTACTGGCATTTATAAAATTAAAAGGAAATATAGTTAAAACGGGTCAGAAGAAAAATTTAGTTATTATTTTAGAAGACCCTACTACCACACGAACTGCTTATAAATTGATTAAAAGGGTTTTTGAAATTTGTCCCTCAGTTAAAAAAGAAAATTTATCAAATACAAAAAAACAATATAAAGTTAAAATTCCTTTTTTAAAAGAAACTGAGAGAATTTTAAAAGAACTGAATTTAAGCTGGGGAAATGAACCCATACCTAACAAACAGTATATCGTAGGAAAAAGATTAAATTTAAATAAAAATTTTTCTAAAGATTCGTATTTAAGAGGAGCCTTTTTGGTAAATGGATTTGTAAATGATCCGGAAAAGATGTATCACTTAGAAATTTCCACAAATAATGAAGAGGAAGCAAATTTTATTCATACTCTCTTTAACTATTATGGTTTAAACTCTCGGATAAGTTTTTGGAAGAAGAAGTGGGTAGCATATTTAAAGAGAGGGGATAGCATATTTGAATTTTTAAGATTAATCGGGCTTCAGAATGCTTTATTATATTTTCAGGATATAAGAGCCAGAAAAGACGTCTTAAATATTGTAAATAGATTAGTTAATTGCGAAACGGCAAATTTAGATAAAATAGTTCTTTCTGCTGCTAAACAGTTACACGATATTGATGTGATAGAAAAGAAAATAGGTTTGCAGAATATTTCACCGAGATTATCGTTGGTAGCTGAAGTACGTAAGAATCTACCTTATGCTAGTTTGCAGGAATTAGCTGCGGAAGTAGATTTTAAAATTACTAAATCGGGGATTTATCATCGGTTAAAGAAAATTTCTCAGATTGCGGAAAGTTTGTAAACCAAAAAATATTTTTTCTTCACGCGATACTCGATACGAAAATGAATTTACAAAATAAAGATTAAATTTGGTATATTAAATTTTTTTTGATAAAATAATACAACTATATTAAAGGGGAGGAATTAAAATGGCAAACGTAATTTTAAAGAACCTTACTAAAAAATTTAAAGAGGTGACCGCAGTAGATAATGTAAACATAGAGATAAAGGATAAGGAATTTGCGGTCTTGGTCGGTCCGTCTGGTTGTGGGAAGACCACAACTTTGCGAGCAATTGCTGGCTTAGAGGAAGCAACCTCGGGGGAGATATATATCGGCGATAAGTTGGTAAATGATGTTCAACCGAAAGACAGAGATATTGCTATGGTATTTCAAAACTACGCTCTTTATCCTCATATGGATGTTTACAATAATATGGCTTTTGGCCTGAAATTGCGGAAATTTCCCAAGAAAGAGATAGACCAAAGAGTGCAGGAAGCAGCCGAGATTTTAGGGATTGAAAACTTATTAAAGAGAAAACCTAAGCAGTTATCCGGTGGACAAAGGCAGCGAGTGGCAGTAGGAAGAGCCATAGTAAGAAAACCAAAAGTGTTTTTATTTGATGAACCTCTTTCGAATTTGGATGCCAAGTTAAGAGTGGCAATGAGGGCAGAAATTAGCAAACTTCACCGTAGATTAGAGGCTACTATAATTTATGTAACTCATGATCAGGTAGAAGCAATGACTATGGCTAGTAGAATATTTATAATGAATGAGGGCCGTGTATACCAAATAGGTGCACCTTTAGAAGTTTATAGAAAACCGAATAATAAATTTGTGGCTGGTTTTATCGGTTCTCCGGCAATGAATTTTATAGATTCTAAAATTGTAAAGGAGAATGGAGACTATTTTATCGATGCAGAAAGTTTTAAAGTGAAAGCTCCCCAGGCTTTTTATTCTAAAATAGCAGATTATGCCGGGAAGGAAGTGATTTTTGGAGTTAGGCCTGAGGACCTTCATGATAAACAATTTGTTTCCAAAATTACACCTTCTATTTCTAATACTATAAATACTAAAGCAGAAGTGATTGAACCCTTGGGGGCAGAGATCTTTATTTACCTTACTTGTGGGAAGCATTCTGTGATAGGGAAAATGGATTCACGTACCCAGATAGAAGTCGAACAAAGTATGGAAATAGTATTAGATATGGAAAAGACTCATATTTTTGATCCTAAAACTTTATTAGTTATAGTTTAAATGAAGTTTAATTTAAGTTTTAATACCTAAGCTTGTTTTATATTCTAATAAAACATAGAGAATATTTTATATTTTGAAAAAATTGTATATAAGATGTGCCAGCATCATATACAAGATAATAGTGGAGTTTGTGAGATGAAACCTGAATTATCATTGACACAAAAACAAAAATTAATTCTTACCCCCCAATTGTATCAAGCGATTAATATATTACAATTAAATTTAGTTGAACTAAAAAATTTAATCGATGAAGAATTAGTAGATAATCCCTTATTAGAAGTTAAACAAGAAACAGGTTCAATAACAGAAAAAGTAAATCAAGAGGAAAATGCTTTAACTCAAACCGAAGAATCTAATGAAGGAAGAGAAGAGAATAACTTTGATGATTGGTTAAGTTATCTCAAAGAAAAAGATTATCGACCTTTGCCCAATAGATCTGTAGCGGAGAGAGAAAATAGAGATGAAAATTTTATTTATTATAGAGAATCATTACAAGATTATCTGCTAATTCAATTAGGTACAGCGGTAAGCAGTGATATTGATTATAAGATCGGTGAATATTTAATAGGCAGTATAGACGATAACGGTTATTTAACTGTTGGCTTAGATGATATTTCTCTTGATTTAAACATAAAAAGAGATAAAATAAAAAAGATACTATCTTTAATTCAAAGTTTTGACCCGCCTGGAGTGGGAGCAAGAAATCTACAAGAATGTCTATTAATCCAGATAAAATATCTGGACATTAGTGATATAAAAATTGAAAAGATAATAAAATACCATTTACAGGATTTAGCCCGGAAATCATTTGAGAGAATTGCCAAAGATCTGAAAATATCTGTATCTGAAGTTCAATCTTTGGCTGATGTAATTAAAAACTCCTTTGACCCTAAACCCGGCAGAAGAGTGGGAAACTTCAAGGAGGTCAAATATATACTTCCCGATTTGGTAATAATAAGGAAAATAGGAGGGGGATACAGAGTAATTTTGAATGATAGTTATTTGCCTCAAATAGAGATAAATCCTCGTTATAAAACGATTTTAGAGGCAGGTAATAATATTTCCCCTTATGACAAAGGAAAACTAATTAAAAAGGGAAGCATTTCTGACCATGAGATCAAAGATGCTAAAAAATATGTTGAAGAAAAATTGAATTCTGCTAAGTGGTTAATTAAAGGTATAGAGCAGAGAAAAAAAACTATATATCGTATTGCTGAGACTTTAATAGAATATCAGAAGGGTTTTTTAGATAAAGGTATTTTATATATAAAACCCCTAACTTTAAGGAAGTTAGCAGGCAGATTAGAAATTCACGAATCTACTGTGTCAAGGGCGATTCACAACAAGATGGTGCAAACTCCTCGGGGACTTCTTAAGATGAAATTTTTCTTTTCTAAAGGAGTGGACAAGAAAAGCGGAGGTGCTGTCTCTACCGATAAAATAAAAAAGTTAATAAAAGAATATGTAAATAATGAGAATTGTTTAAAACCATGTAGTGATCAGAAGTTAGCAGATTTATTGAGCGAAAAAGGCGGGGTAAATATTTCTCGGCGAACAGTGGCTAAATACCGAGAGATATTGAAAATACCATCTTCTAATCTGCGTAAAAGGTTTAGTGTTTAGTAAACTAGTATTTAGTATATAGTGAATAGTATTTAGTTAAAAGGAATCCAGAATCCAGAATAAGATAATATCTTGTATTATATATTATGTAGAACATAAAACAAAAAACAAGGAGGAGAGAAATGACAATAAAAGTAGGAATTAACGGATTCGGAAGAATCGGGAGGAATGTTTTTAGAGCTGGGTTAAAAGAAAAAGAAATAGATTTTGTAGCAGTAAATGATATAACCGATGCTAAAACATTAGCGCATCTATTAAAATATGATTCTGTTCATGGTATATTACCAGAAGTAAAATTAGAAGATGATAATATTTTAGTTGGAGAGAGAAGATTAAAAGTATTGAGTGAAAGGGATCCTTCTAATCTTCCCTGGAAAGATTTAGGGGTAGAAGTTGTTATTGAATCTACGGGGATTTTTAGAGATAGAGAAGGAGCTTCAAAACACTTAACTGCTGGAGCAAAAAAAGTGGTTATATCTGCACCTGCTAAAGGAGAGGACATAACTATAGTAATAGGTGTTAATGAAGATAAGTATATACCTGAAGAACATCATATCATTTCTAATGCTTCCTGTACAACTAATTGCCTTGCGCCAGTTGCAAAGGTTCTAAACGATATATTTGGAATTGAGAAAGGGGTTATGACTACCATACACTCTTATACTGCAGATCAGAATTTAATGGACCTCCCACATAAAGACTTAAGAAGAGCCAGAGCAGCGGCGCTATCCATGATCCCAACTACTACCGGAGCAGCAGAGGCAACGAGTTTAGTCATTCCAGAATTAAAAGGAAAATTAACGGGTATGGCTTTTCGTGTTCCTACGCCCAATGTTTCAGTTGTGGATTTAGTAGTGGTACTAAGAAAGAAAACAAGCCCGGAAGAAATTAATCAATCTTTTAAAGAAGCCTCACAGAGGAGTTTAAAGGGAATTTTAGATTATACTGAAGAACCTTTAGTTTCCAAAGATTTTAACGGTAACTCTTATTCTTCTATTGTTGATGGATTGTCTACTCTGGTAATAGATGGTAATTTAGCTAAAATTATAGCTTGGTATGATAATGAATGGGCTTATTCATGCAGAATCTTAGATCTTACAAAATATATTTGGAAATTAATGTAGTATATCGTATATCGTATATCGTATATGGTATATGGTATATAGTTAAGAAAACAGTAATGAGTATACAAAAAGTTAATACTCGTAATACCCAGTAATATTAATACATACTATATATAAAATAAAAGAAAAAGTTTTGAATTTTGAATTATAATTTTCTTAACGCGATACTCGATACTCGATACTCGATACGATATACTAAATTAGATGATGGGGGTTAAAATAATGCGTATTCCAGTAATTGCTGGAAACTGGAAGATGGATAAAAATATCGTAGAATCAGTATCTTTAGTTAAAGAACTAAAAGATTTTGTTCGTGGAATCAAAGGAGTAGATATTGTAGTTTGTCCACCTTTTACTTCTCTTTGGGTGGTAAAAGAGATAATTAATGGCACAAACATCCATTTGGGAGCTCAGAATATGTATTGGGAAACCAAAGGGGCATTTACCGGAGAAACATCTCCCCTGATGCTTAAAGATGTGGGATGTGAATATATTATACTGGGTCATTCCGAGAGAAGACAATATTTTAAAGAGACTTCCGAAGAGGTTGCCAAGAAGACCGAAGCCGCACTTTCAGTTAATCTTATACCTATCGTATGTGTAGGCGAAAATTTAAAGGAAAGGGAAAGTGGTGAAACTAAGGCAATAATAGAACAGGAGATTAAGGCTTTATTTTCAAAAATCGATTCTACCTTAGCAGGAAGAATAATTGTAGCCTATGAACCTATATGGGCTATCGGTACAGGTAGGTCTAGTAGCTCACAGGATGCCAATATAATAATTAAATTTATTAGGGAACTATTTTCCTCCGAATATGGAAGTAAAATAGCTGAACGAATAAGAATCTTGTATGGTGGGAGTGTAAACCCTAAGAATATTTCTGAGTTTATGAATGAATCTGATATTGATGGAGCTTTAGTTGGGGGAGCAAGTTTACATGCTTTAAGTTTCTCTCAAATAGTAAAAGCAACTGAAATATTATAAAGTTAGTGTAAACTTTAGCGGGGGAGTTAGACAGAAAGAAGAATACTACTTTTTTCTATCTTTTCTTTCTCTTTTTTAACTCGATACTTTCTTTGATATCTTGAACTTAACATATAATTGTGTTAAAATAAAAAATTGAAATTATTGAGAGAATGAATATAATAAATTAAGGATTTTAGAGAAATTTTTCTTTGATTATTTTAATCTAATTTTTATGAGAGGAGTTGCAGAATGCCTATAGCATTAATGATAATTCAGATTACAATAAGCATAGCTTTGATTTTAGCAGTGATACTTCAGCGTAGAAAGTCAAGTAGAGCTTCAGGTATATTTGGCGGAGGGACAACTGCTGATTATGGGGGGAAGAAAGGGAAAGGTAAAGAAGCTTTTTTAATGAAAATTACTACTGTTATAGCGGTGCTTTTTATGGTGTCTTCGCTTTTGCTTAGTTTAATTAAATAGAGGGAAAATCTTTAGAAGAATGGATAAACCAATTAGTTCGGTTAAAGAGACAGAAAAGTATTCTATTAACCCAAATAGAAAATTTTTCTCAGCCACTCATGAAGAAATAGAGAAAGGGCTAACTACCGATATATATTTCGTAAGAGCTCAAGAGATATTGAGATATCTTCGTGTAGATAGTACTATAGTAACCGCAGAAATTTTTCCACGTGAGGAAGGTGTATTTGCTGGGACCCAGGAAGTATATAATCTTTTAAAAGACAAGAAGATAAAATTATGGTCTTTAGAAGAAGGAGAAAGCTTTCAGCATAAAGATACAGTAATGAGAATTGAAGGACCATACTGTGAGTTTGGTGTTTTTGAAACAGTGATTCTTGGTATTTTAGCTAGTAGTTCAGCTTGGGCTACTGCTGCACGTAAATGTAAAGATGCTTCCGGAGCAAAGAAAGTGGTCTGTTTTGGTTCTCGACATATACATCCTGCTGTGGCTCCGGTTATGGAAAGATCCGCACTGATAGGTGGCGTAGATGGAGCAAGTTGTATATTAGGAGCAAAGCTGTCTGGGAAAAAACCTCAAGGGACTATACCTCACACTGTAATGATTATTTCGGGAGATACCATAAAAGCAGCTCAAGCTTATAATGTTTGTATGCCCAAAGATGTCCCTCGAATTATTCTTATCGACACTTTTAAAGACGAAGCAGAAGAGTCCATAAGAGTGGCTCGTGCTTTAAAAAAAGACTTATTAGGGGTAAGATTAGATACTCCAAGCGAGAGAGGCGGGGTAACCCCTGATTTAGTAAAAGAGGTAAGAGCAAGGCTTGATCAAGCTGGATTTCCTTATGTAAAGATCTTTGTTTCGGGAGGGCTTACTCCAGAAAGAATAAGTATGTTATGTAAAGAACCGGTTGACGCTTTTGGGGTAGGTAGTTATATAAGTGATGCCAGCCCCATTGATATGACCTTGGATATAAAAGAAGTTGTAGGGAAGCCAATTGCTAAAAGAGGAAGAATTCCGGGTAAGATAGAAAATTCAAAATTAAAGCGAATGATGTAAAAATAAGTGTTTAATGGAGGGAAAAGGTGAATGGAGAATTTACTGTTACAGGTTAAAGATTTAAAGACCTATTTTTATACTGATGATGGTGTGGTTAAAGCAGTTGATGGTGTTGATTTTACAATAAGAAAAGGGGAAACACTTGGTATGGTAGGTGAGTCAGGCTGTGGAAAAAGCGTTACTGCTCTTTCCGTATTAAGATTGATCCAGGAACCACCGGGGAAGATTGTTAGCGGTGAAATTTGGTTTAAAGGTGAAGAATTATTAAAGAAAAACCCCGAAGAAATGAGAAAGATTAGAGGGAACGATATTTCCATGATCTTCCAAGAACCGATGACCTCCTTAAACCCTGTATATACTATTGGTGAACAGATTTCAGAAGCTATCGTGCTACATCAAAAATTAGATAAAGAAAAAGCCTTAAAGAAAACCGTAGAGATGTTAAGCTTAGTAAGCATACCTTCTCCCGAAACCAGAGTTCATGAATATCCTCATGAATTAAGCGGAGGGCAAAGACAGAGAGTAATGATTGCCATGGCTTTATCTTGTAATCCAGATTTATTAATTGCAGACGAACCAACAACCGCCTTAGATGTTACCATCCAGGCTCAAATTTTAGAACTGATAAAGAAATTAAAAGATGAAATTGGTATGTCAGTTTTAATGATTACTCATGATTTGGGCGTAATCGCTGAAGTATCGCATGATGTAGTAGTTGTATATGCTGGTAAAGCGGTAGAATATGCAGATGTAAAAACCATCTTTAAAAATCCGAGGCATCCCTATACTATGGCTCTCCAAAATTCCATTCCTCGCCTAACAGATAAACCAGGAAAAAAACTCGAAGTTATTCAGGGTGGAATTCCTGATCCTTTAGCTTTGCCTTCTGGATGTAAGTTTCATCCTCGTTGTAAGTTTGCTATAGATCTTTGTAAGAAAGAAGAACCTGAACTTGAAAAGATAGAAGGCAACCATATTGTACGGTGTTGGATGTACAATAAAGAAAAGGCGATTAATTTTAAGACTATTCAAGAAACAGTAGGTGTTACCCAAAATTGATTATAATTTAAGACTTAGAACACTGGAGGTAAAGGGATTGGAAAACAATTTATTACTCAAAGTAAGAAATTTAAAAAAATATTTTCCCGTAAGAGGGGGAATATTATCCAAGGTAATAGGATATGTCCAGGCGGTAGATGAAGTAAGTTTTGATATTAAAGGGGGAGAAACTTTAGGTCTGGTGGGAGAATCAGGCTGTGGTAAAACTACTGCGGGGAGAACGATTATAAGACTTTTAGAGCCCACTGCCGGAGAGGTAGATTTTGAAGGGGAAAATGTCTTTAAATTAAGTAAAGAGGAACTCAGAAAAGCAAGGCGTAATATTCAAATAATATTTCAGGATCCTTTTGGTTCTCTAAATCCTCGAATGACTGTAGGTGATATAGTAGGAGAGTCATTAATTATTCATAAGATTGCAAAGAATAAAAAGGAAAAAGAGGAAAGAGTTAAGGATCTATTAGAAACCGTAGGTTTAAATGCAGGACATATAAGAAGATATCCCCATGAATTTAGCGGAGGGCAGAGACAAAGAATTGGAATAGCCCGAGCTTTGGCTCTGAATCCTAAATTAGTAATTTGTGATGAACCCGTATCTGCACTTGATGTTTCTATCCAAGCTCAAGTAATAAATTTATTAGAAGATTTACAAGAAAAATTTAAGCTTACTTATTTGTTTATTGCTCACGATTTGAGTGTGGTAAAACACATTTCTGATAGAGTTGCAGTAATGTATTTGGGTAAGATTGTAGAGCTGACCTCTACTTATGAATTATATGATAATCCTCAACATCCTTATACAGAAGCGCTTCTTTCAGCTGTTCCTATTCCTGACCCTACTCTTAAGAGACAAAGAATTGTTTTAGAGGGAGATGTTCCAAGTCCTTTTAAACCACCTGCGGGTTGTCGTTTTCACCCAAGATGTCAATACGCTAAACCAATTTGCAGCCAGGAAGAACCTAAATTAATTGATATAAATGGCGGACATTATGTAGCCTGCCATTTAAGAAAATAAGATATTTTATACTTGTAATCTAAAAAAACCTTTTATTTTTTATTCTTTTTATATTATAAGTAAGTGATTATACCGAGTGAACATATAATTTTTACATTTTACTCATTAAAAATCTGTGTAATCATTTTTAATTATATTAAGATTTTGCCGGGATGGCGGAATAGGTAGACGCGCCAGCTTGAGGGGCTGGTGAGCTTCTTGCTTGTGGGGGTTCAAATCCCCCTCCCGGCACCAATAAATATTCCAACAAAAAGAGGAAGAGATGACTTCCTCTTTTTGTTGGAATATTACTCGTTAGTATTGAGTGAATAGTATTTAGTTAATATTAATTTACCAATTTACCCATTTACCGATTGCCCAATTAATTTACCTATCAAAAAATTAGAAAATTGGCAGACCGGTGGACCGGGAGACTGGTTGACTAAATTAGGGAGAAAAACATGCATGAAGGTTCAATTGCTCAAAATTTATTAACCATTGCCCTAGAAAAAGCTAAAGAATACAAAGCGAATACGATAACTCTCATTAGAATAAAAGTTGGAGAATTTACCGGAGTAAACCAAGCTGCTTTAGAGTTTGCTTTCGATAATTTTAGTAAAGGTACCATTGCGGAGAAAGCATCTTTGAAAATAATATCGTCTCCCTTATTAGGGAAATGCCGAAAGTGTAACAAAGTTTTCGAGATTAAAAAAGATAATTTTATATGTTCGAAATGTCATAGCCCGGAGATAGATATAATTTCCGGCGAAGATTTATATATTGAAGATATTGAAATAGAATAAAATATTCAAAGTATTTTAAAAATATTTTGAATTGAATAAAATAAAATGTTATACTTTATTTTGTTAATTTAAGTTAAGAGAGGTGAAGTAATGATAGATTTTATTGTAACCTTTTTGCTTAGCATGCTGACCTATCTAATTCTTACAGCCAGTCAGGGAGAAGTATGGGGGTTATGGAGCATTTTCGAAATTATAACCGGAATTTTTCTTTCTCTCGTTGTAGCCTTTATAGCCAATAAGGTGTTATTTCAAAAAAGAACTTACAGAATGTTAAACCCATTTAGATGGGTTATTTTTTTGGTCTATTTAATTGGACCATTCTTTTGGGCAATGGCTAAAGCAAATATTGACGTCGCTTACCGGGTAATTACCGGGAAAATAAATCCTGGTATTGTAAAAATATCTACCGGATTAAAAACCGACTTGGGGATAACTTTACTGGCAGATTCGATTACTTTAACTCCAGGGACCCTCAGTGTTGATATCGATGAAAAAAATAATGATTTATACATTCATTGGATAAATGTTACCACCTTAAAGCCTACCACCCACCATATTTGTGCTAATTTTCCTCAGTGGATAAGGAGGATTGCAGAATGAACGAATTTTTTAAAATTTTTATTATTCCCGGAGGATTATTGCTGTTATTTATGTTTTTATCTTTAATTAGAGTGATCCTCGGGCCCACCGTTCCTGATAGAGTAGTAGCCTTAGATACCATAAATACTTTAGTGGTAGCTGGGATGATCCTTGTAGGCGCAGCCTATGAAGAAGTCATTTATATTGATGTAGCCATTGTTTATGCTTTACTATCCTATATTGGGACTTTATATGTGGCCAAATATTTAGAAGGGGGACCTAAGAAGTAATGGGAATATTGTTAACTATTTTATATATTTTTTTAGGAATAGGTGTATTTTTTAATTGTTTAGGCTCAGTAGGTCTTCTTAGATTTCCTGATGTTTACACCAGACTTCATGCTGCAACTAAAGCTACAACTTTCGGCTCAATCTTTACTTCTTTAGCAGTTATTATTTATGGCTTTTCCCGGTGGAATATTACCGGGGATTCTAAATTTAGAGTCCTTGCTCTCCATACTATTGTGGCATTAGTTTGTTTGATAATTACCAACCCAACAGGGGCACACGCTATTGCCCGAGCGGCTCATCGTAGTGGAGTAATGCCTAAACAAGCAGTAATTGACGAATTAAAGGAGGCTAAATTAAAATGAGTTCCTTTGTTGAGATAATCCATATTTCTACCTTAGTAATGATGATAATTGCTAGCTTTTTAGCAGTAGTTTTTAAGAAATTATTGCCCTCAATAGTTACCTTATCGGTAGCTAGCTTGCTTCTTTCATTAGAATTTTACCTTTTACATGCTCCCGATGTAGCCATAGCCGAAGCAGCTATCGGAGCAGGATTGACTATGGCAATATTTATTTTTGCTATTAGAGGGACTAGATAGGGGGAGGATAAAATGAAAAAAATAATTTTCGGTATCGCCTTTATAATATTTTTTTCTTTCTTGATAGTTAGCGCCATAAACATGAGAACATTCGGAGAACCTACTATTAGCGAGATGGATAATTACTTTATTGAAAATGCTCAGAGCGAGACCGGGGCAAACAATGTAGTAACTTCCATCGTCTTTGACTATAGAGGTTTTGATACTTTAGGGGAAGCTACAGTTCTTTTTACCGCAGTGGTGGGGGTTGTAGCCCTGTTCAGGGGGGTTAAGAAATGAAAGAGATGTCTAGGATAGTAAAGACTGTTACTAATTTTGTGTACGGTTTTATTATTATTTTTGGTTTTTATATAATAGTGCACGGTCACCTTACTCCAGGGGGAGGCTTTCAGGGAGGTGCTGTAGTAGGCTCTGCTTTCGCTTTACTATTAATATCTTATGGCAGTTTGAATTCTAAGAAATTTCTCAAAGAGGATATTTTCTCACTCTTTGAAGGCTTTGGTTTAATTTTGTTTATAGTATTAGGTTTTTCGGGATTAGGAATAACCTTTTTTTATAACTTTTTAGCTAACAGTGGGAGCTGGTTCGGTAATACTGCTGTGATCGGTGTTAATCCAGGTGATATGAATACTGCAGGAGTAATTCCCCTGATGAATATTGCCGTTGGATTAGAAGTTTTATCTGCCTTTGGGGTTATTGTTTTAACTATGGCTAGTGGAGCGGAATTTACTAAGAAGAAGGAGAAATCATAAAATGATAGGCAATTTACCTTATGTTGCAGTAGTAATATTTATTGGATTAGGAATTTATACTCTTATGTTTAAGAAGAATTTAATCAAAATTGCAATTGGCGTTGTTTTAATTGAAAATGGTGTAAATCTATTTTTAATTACTTTAGGTTATAGAAAAGGAGCAATCGCCCCGATTTATACCCAGGCACCCTCCGGGCAGGTAATGGTTTTGCCAACTCCTCAAGCATTGACTCTTACCAGTATAGTTATAGGTATCGCCACTACTGCTCTTATATTATCGGTTGCCATGATGATTTATAAACACTATGGGACCTTGGATACAGACCAGGTAAGGAGGCTAAAAGGATGAATCTATCAAACCATATTCCTATATTAATAATAGCTATCCCTCTATTGGCAGCTTTTTTAGTCCCGCTTATCAGTCGGATAAATAAAAAAGCAACGGGGATTCTTACCACCCTTGCTTTAAGCGTAAGTTTAATTTTAACCATTGTATTAGCGGTTAAAATATTAACAGTTGGTCCCCAAGTATATGTATTTGGTGCAGCATCTCCATCTCTGACTTTGCCTTCTGGCTTAAAATTCCCTATTAGAATTATGCTTGAAGTAGATGCAATGAGCATATTTATGGGTTTAATTACTGCAGTTGTTTCTTTTTTGGGGGCAATTTATTCTTTATCTTTTATAGAAAAATATAATGGAGTGGATAAATATTATTCCCTTTTATTGCTTTTAACTGTAGGTATGTTTGGAATGGAGTTTACCGGTGATATATTTAACTTCTTTGTATTCCTGGAAATTGCTTCTATCGCTTCTGTTGCCCTAATTTCTTTCAGAGGAATTTATTTTGGTGAACCGGCAGAAGCGGGTTTTAAATATATGGTAGTTAGTTCAATTTCTGCTCTTATGGTTTTATTTGCTGTAGGAATATTTTATGGGCAATATGATCTTCTTAATTTTGCAGCTATAGCCAGTGTAATTAAGTACTCGCAATTAGACAAGATTGCTTTAGGTCTTTTAATACCAGTCCTGGCCATGAAGGCGGGGGCGGTGCCGATGCATATGTGGACACCAGATGCTTATTCGGAGGCACCTGCACCCATCACTATGATATTGGTTGCTGCTAGCCAGGCCAGTCTCTATGCTTTATTTAGAGTAGTTTTTTCTTTATATAATATTTCTTTAAATACCTTAACTGTAGGGTGGATAATTATTATTTTTGGTCTATTATCTATGTTTATCGGAGTTACTATGGCCATTGTTCAAAAAGATATAAAAAGGCTTATGGCCTATCATGCTGTCTCTCAGACAGGCTATATGCTTCTGGGGGTAGGAGTAGGATTAGCTGTTTTAGCAAACCCGGAAGCTTTAAAGGATTATGGAATTACCGCTATGGAGGGTGGAATATTTCATATTATGAATCATGCTATGTATAAAGGATTGTTATTTTTAACCGCCGGCGCATTATTCTTTAGGACAGGGACTAGAGATCTTAATAAGATGGGCGGATTAGCTCACTATATGAAATATACTACCATCTTTTTTATTATTGGAGCAGCAGCTATTGCCGGGCTTCCACCCTTTAATGGTTTTGCCTCTAAGCTTTTAATTTATGAATCTGTATATAGGTTTAATCCCTTGCTTTCTATAATAGCCATGGTAGTTAGTATCTTAACTTTGGCATCATTTGTTAAAGTATTCTATAGTGCGTTTTTAGGTCCGAAATTACCTCAATTTAAAGAAGTCAAAGAAACCCCACGCAGCATGGTATTTGCTATGGCCGTTTTATCCTGTATCATAATATTTTTTGGATTATTTCCGGATTTAATAGTAAAAAATTTAGTGCATCCCGCGGTAATGTCTTTAATAGAACAATTGCAATATACCGGCACAGCATTAGGAGGTATGTAGGAAATGTTAGGATTATTAGAAACAGGCAGCGGTTTTTGGAGTGCAATAATTTGGATATTGCTTGTATTAGTTATTGGAAGTATGGTAATTTATATCAGAAATAAAGGTGAAGATAGTTATAAAAAAAATACCGAACAGGATAAACCTTTTATTTCCGGTAATCCCGAAGAAAGTAGAGAGAATTCCCATTTAAGTGCGAGCCACATCTATTGGGGATTTACGGAAGCGTTAAAGGACTATTACAATCCTTTAGTAAAAATGCACACTGGCAATATAAATGATTACAGCAGTTGGATAATTATGTTAACGGTGATTATATTAATTGTTATAGGAGTGAATGGATAAAGTGAAATTAAATAAATATTTTGAAAGATCTCTCTGGGTTTTTCATCTAAATACAGGTTCTTGTAATGGATGTGATATTGAAATTGTAGCAGGACTAACTCCTCGGTATGATTTAGAAAGATTTGGAATTAAATTGGTAGGTAGTCCTAAACATGCAGATGTATTGTTGGTAACCGGTCCAGTGACCGGTAAGATGCTCGATAGAGTAAAACGTGTATATGAACAAACTCCTGACCCTAAAGCAGTTATAGTAGTTGGGGCATGTGGAACAAGTGGAGGAGTCTTTTACAACTCCTACAATATCTCAGGCTCTGTCGACAAAGTTATACCGGTAGATGTTTATGTCCCGGGATGTCCTCCTCGGCCGGAAGCTATAATAAATGGAGTGTTACAGGCCTGGATAAAATTGGAAAAATTAAGAGAAAGCATGAAAACTGCTCCCGCGAAATAGCGAAAACGTATCTCGTATCTCGTGAATCGTATCTCGTTGTCCAGAGAATAGCTATATAAATTTTAAGTTTCTTACGAAATACGATATACGATATACGAAATACGAAATACCAGAAAAAAGGTGGCAGAGAATGGAATATATGAAACCAGAAAAAATTATAGAATTATTTAAAGAAAAATTTGATGGTTCGGTTATAAATAGCAAAATAGAAATTAAAACAGCTGGATTAAAAAAGAATAGTTATAATGTGATATGGCTACAAATAAATCCGGAAGATCTTAAAAATATAGTAAAGTTTTTATGTAGTACAACTCCATTTCCACATTTTGCTATGATTTCAGGAAATGATATAGGAGAAAACATTGAATTAATATATCATTTTTCGATTTACTATGGCGAAAGATTTAAAGAAACTTCTATCAGCTTGGTCATGCATTTACCTAAAAAGAATCTTAAAATACTAACTATTACTGATTTAATTCCTGGAGCTCAAACTGCAGAAAGAGAGATCAAAGAGATGTTCGGAGTAAATTTTGAAGGTTTACCCGATTTACCAAATATTTTCTTGCCTAAGGATTTTCCAAAAGGTGTTTATCCTTTAAGAAAAGATGAAAAAGGAGCGGCAAAAATGGTTAATAAAGAAGAAGAGGTGAAAAAAGTTGAATAAAAAGACTTACTCTATACCCATAGGTCCGGTTCATCCTTCTTTAAAAGAACCGATGACTTTTAATTTTGAAATATATGGGGAGCGTATAGAAAAGGTAAATTTAGCCCCCGGAGATAATCATCGAGGAATAGAATTTATGGGAAGACAAAGAAATCCCATACAAATTATCTATTTAGCTGAAAGAATATGCGGTATCTGTTCTGCTTCTCACCCTTTTGCCTTTTGTAGGGCAGTGGAGAATGCTGCTGGAATTGAAGTTCCCGAGAGAGCTCAATATATTCGAGTAATTATTGCCGAGTTAGAAAGAATCCATTCTCATATTTTATGGGCTGGGGTTGCCGCTCATGAATTGGGTTTTGACTCTGTTTTATATATATCCTGGAAGGCAAGAGAAAAAGTTTTAGATCTCTTAGAAGATCTTACCGGAAACAGAATTAATTACGGGATATTTATGATAGGAGGAGTAAGAAGAGATATTAGCGAAGAACAAATACCTCGAATTCGTGAGACTTTAGAATATTATAAGGATATCTACGGAAAAATAGAAGACATATTCTTAAACGATCCTACTATTGCTTTAAGAACAAAAAACGTTGGTGTTTTAACTAAAGAAGATGCTCTCCGCTTATGTGCAGTGGGACCTACTACCAGAGCATCGGGGATAAATAAGGATATAAGACAGGATCAACCTTATTCAGCCTATGCTGATTTAGAAGTAAAAGCAATTACTCCAGATGTATTAACCGGAGAAGTAAACGGTGATGTCTATGATCGGATAATTGTTCGGTTGTTAGAATTGGTACAATCGATACAGATTATCGAACAATGTCTGGAAAATATGCCTTCAGGGGAAATTGTAGCTGAGAAGAAATTAGTTAAATTATTAAATCAATTAAAGAAAGCTAAAGGTGAAGGAATTGGTAGACATGAAGCGCCTCGAGGTGAGGTTATTCATTATGTAAAATTAAACGAATCAGAATTACCTGAGGTCTGGAAAGCTCGTGCCCCTACCTATAATAACTTAATGACCTGGGTTCCTATGCTTATTGGCCAGCAAATAGCTGATATACCAATTGTAATAGCTTCTATTGACCCTTGTATTGCTTGTATGGATAGAGTTACTATTTTAAATAAGGCTAATGGCCAAAAAAGCATATTAAGCAAGAAAGATTTACATGAATTGAGTATTCAAAGGACGAGGAGGATTGCTCCATGACTGCTATAAACTTATTTGGAATATTAGTGAAGATAGTAGGGGCAATTGTTATTGCCTTTTTAGGGGTAGTAATAGGTTTATTTTATAAAGGTATTGACAGAAAATTAGCAGCAAGGATGCAGGCTCGAGTTGGCCCTCCTATAAGACAGCCTTTTATGGATTTCTTTAAGTTAATGATTAAAGAAAATATTGTGCCACAAAACGCGGTTTCCTGGATATTTAACGGGGCGCCAATTATGGCCTTGGTTTCTTCTATGACTATCTTACTTTATTTGCCTGTAGGGAATATCCCTCCACTGTTAAGCGGATACGGGGATATTGTGCTAATTGTTTATCTACTAACTCTACCGGCTATCGGAATGGTGGTGGGCGGTTTTTCATCTGGTTCTCCTTATGCTAATGTGGGAGCACAAAGAGAGATGGTAATGATGATGAGCTATGAACTTCCTTTAGTAACGGTAGTAGTTGCTTTGGGTTGGAAATTAAGCCAGGTTTATCCTCATCTCAATGTTTTCTCTTTGGCTGTGATTAATGCTCATCCTATTTGGGGGTTAGTGGGCCCATTAGGTTTTATTGGAGCAATTTTACTATTTATTACTCTTGCAGCGGTTACACCGGGCGAACTCTCTAAAGTACCCTTTGATGCACCGGAAGCTGAAACAGAATTAGCCGGAGGAATATTAGTAGAGTATTCGGGAAGAAATCTTGCTCTATTTGGCTTAACTGATGCGGTAAAGACGATAGTAATGACTTCCTTGACTGTGGCATTATTTTTCCCGTATAATATATCTCACTTACTTGCTTTAAGTGGAGCATTTGCACTAATTGTAGATGTACTATTCTTTTTAGTAAAAGTGTTTTTAATAATGTTTGTCGAAGTAACTTTTATTAGAGTTGCGGCTGCACGTTTAAAAATAGACCAGGTTGCCTTTGCTTACTGGATTCCAGTATCGATTATAGGTTTACTTGGCCTTATGCTGATCGTTTTAGATACTATTATAGTTTGAGGTGATAAAATGGCAACACCAATGGGATTTGAACTGTTAAAACAGTTATTTAAAAAACCAGCTACCAATGTATTTCCGGTTACTTATTACCCTGATTCGATATTAAAATTATTGGAAAAAGTTGAAAAGGGAGAAGCAAAGATACATCCCCCCGTGAAAATACCTAAAAATTTTAGAGGGAAGATTGTTTATGATAGAGATAAATGCATTGGATGTAAACTGTGTATTAAAGTATGTCCTGCTGAGGCAATCGAATTTATTCCCGATAAAAAGAAGATTAAAATCCATCTTGATCATTGTATTTTCTGTTCCCAATGTAATGATATATGCCCGGTAAAATGTCTGAATATGAGTGAAGAATTTCTTCTTGCGGATACAGATAGGTTATCGTCTAAATTAATGGTAGAATAGATAATCAATCCAAATAAATAATATAATATCCTAGTCTTATAGTTTTTTAAGGAGTTGAAAATTTTTACCTTTCAATATTCTTATTATTTCTTCAGAATTCTTTAAAATTTCAGGGCTAACAGAATTAGAATAGTCAATAATTTTAGGCTGAATGCCGATAAAAATAAGTTCTTGAGTGTATTCTTTCAGATAAGATATTAAAAAGGATAAAGGCATACTGTGGGTAGTGAGATGTAGAGCACTAATTCTATCAGGAGAGATTATTCTAAATTCGCCAGATTTAAGGTCCATCTCCACAGCGTCGATAAGTACTACGAGATCGGGTCTATTTTTTTTGATGATTGAGGTAAAATTTTCAGGAACAACCCCACAGTCTATAGAAAGCCAATCACGATCTTTAAAACTTTGGGCAATAATTGAACCTATTCCATCATCACCTCGAAGCGTATTTCCAATGCCCATTAAAATATACTTTTTTGAATCCATATTTTTTCCTTTAAATTAGTCGTTAGTTCTTGGTTTTTAGTTATTAGTTTTTAGATAAGGAAAAGCGGTTTACAGTTTTCAGATTTCAGTTTACTTTAAAAACTTTTTTAAACTTGAAACTCGCAACTTGCAACCTGTATTTTAACTGGTAAACCGGCTAATCGGATAACTAATTCTTAACGAGATACTATTCACGAGATACGAGATACGAATTACTATTCACTAACGACTATTCACTATTTTATGTTATCATAATAAAAAATATTTAACAAATTGAATAATATATCTAAATTAAAAAAGAAAAAAGAAGGATTTTGAAAATTTTTGTAGAATAATTAAAGTATATTAGTATATAATATATAAAATAAGATATAAACTTTTATCTATCCAAAAGTTAGTATAGGAGTATGATTTAATATGAGAAAAGCGAGTAGGATTTATAAGAGGAAGAGCAGAAGTAATCTGGAAACTTTTATTATCTTGATAGGTGCGATAATAATATTGGGTGTGGCTTTTAATTTAGCCAGAGATAGGAGTTATATTCCCCCCGAAGAGCCGACTATTGTGGAAGAAGAGAAAGTAGAATCTCCGGTCATAGAAGTACCTGTTGTGCTACCCCAAAAAGAAACGGTGGAAAAGGTTGAGGGAAAGGAGAAATTTCCTGAGGAAGAAATAAAAAAAGAGATTACTTCAGAAGAGAAGCCGCCACTTACTGAGCCGAGTATGATTAAAACTCCAAAAGTGGAACCAGAAGTAGAAGTAGTAAAAGAATCTGAAGTAGTTTCAGATAAGAAGGTGTATACTGTTCAGGTAGGAGCTTTTTCGGCTGAACAAAATGCCCAAAATTTAGCTAAAGAGATAAGAGATAAAGGATACCAGACTTATGTAGTTAAAGGAAAAACCCTTTATAAAGTGCAGGTAGGGGAATTTAAAAGCTATGAAGAAGCCCAAAACATATCGCAAAAATTAAAAGAATCAGGTTACCCCATCTTCGTAACTACGAGATGAGAAGAGGAAATTTCGTTTTGAAGCAAAAATATATTTCTTTTTAGTTACGCTCAAGAAGTCGCGGATAAAATGGTTGCAGGTGGGATTAAAGCCATTTTAAATTTTGCCCCCGTCCATATCATATTACCCCCGGAAATTAAAGTACACAATGTAGATTTATCTATTGAATTTGAAGGGTTGACTTATTACCTGATATCTTGATAAAGTATTTATATTTTTAAAAAAAATTAAATTTAAGGGTGTTAAGGGTTGACATACTAATTGTCTTATTGATATAATAATTATAAATTTTGATTTGTGATAATTTTCACAAAATAATAGCAGATGATTTAATAAAAATGAAAATCAGTAGTTAATGTATATTTTAGGTAAAAGCCAAAGAATTTAGATAAAGAGATTATTAAAAAAGCGCTTAAATAAATAATATAAGTTTAAAAAAGCTAAAATGTTGCAATTATTTTATAAGGGGAAGCACTAATATGCAGTATATTTCTTCTAGTAATTTTGCAAAATTTCTCGAAAATTTAAAGAGCGATTATGATGTTTTCGTCCCCGTTAAAAAAGGCAAGCAGTATTTTTATAAAAAGTATATTGACTTTACTGATGATATTGTTATCGGTGAGGTGCGAGCCTTTGAACCACTAAAATCTTTTTTCTTCCGTGCACGTGAAATCGTTGCTGAAAACTTCAAATCTGATATTCCTCAAAAAATCCAGAAACCTTACTGTGTAGTTGGTGTGAAAGCTTGTGACCTCAAAGGATTGCAAATACAGGATTATGTTTTTGAAAATCATGATTATCAGGATCCTTTCTACATTAATAGGCGTAAAGATAACCTTATTATTTCTGCCGATTGTACTTCTACTATAGATACATGTTTTTGCCTTACACTAAATGTTAAACCTTACCCACTTGAAAATTTTGATATAAATCTTTCGGTAGTAGGAGAAGGTTTTATTTTCGAGGTTGGTTCGCAAAAGGGACAAGACCTTGTTGAGAAATACTCTTTTCTTTTTGAAGAAGTAAAAGAAGAATTTATATCCCAAAGAGATAAGCAGAGAGAAA
>Ga0268276_1001050_pt1 | contig 29115 bp, 26 predicted proteins | sample saktaG_4_FD_190145 | JGI IMG/M metagenome (GOLD analysis project Ga0268276, IMG submission 190145) | Saline water microbial communities from Sakinaw Lake, British Columbia, Canada - sak_2010_1_5_45m | ecosystem: Environmental > Aquatic > Non-marine Saline and Alkaline > Saline ...
CAATAGTTTCTTGCTCAAAAAACTCCGGCGCGATTCTTTGCCATTCTTTAATTACTCTTACCAATTCCACTCCACCACCAGAATGGGTATAGACATCGACGTTTTTACCCTCTTTTGTTGCTTTACTTAACGCTTCAGCCATCTGGACAAATCTATTAGGATCTGGTCGTTCAAAAGAAAAAACCGAGTTAAGAAGCAAAACGTTGCCTTCTCCATATTCCTGTTTTAACATTTGATCAATTGAGGAAACTCCTTTATCGGTGGCTAAAGCACCAGGAATAAATAAACAAAAATCCGGGTTTAATTTTTCTTGAAGGGTCGAAGCTTGTTCACAGGCACCTTCTTGCATATAGAAGTATTATAACAAAGGAAGATTTTAAGACCCAGTTTTCTTAGACTTTTCTTGTACGATCGTACAGCAAAAGTCAATATTTCAGCTATAAAGTTTTGGTCGGTGAGGAGATACAAAAAAAGAAGTCGAATTTAAGGGCGTTTTTTGCGGTAGAAAAGAAAGACAATCAAACCAACAGGAATCCAAACGATAGAATAAACAGCTAGCCAAATTAAGGCCGTTCCCACTTTTCTTAAAGATCCTACAAGCGATCTAACCGCTTGTTTAAGGATAACCTGCGGTCGCCATGTTTCAGAGGGGGCATAAGGTAAAGCTAATTCGTCGGTTGCCAAATAAGCGGTTAACTTAGCCATCTGGGCGCTTTTTTCATAATATTGTTGTTGACCTTTTAAAGCATCGATTTGGGATTGGAGGTTAATAATTTCCCGCTGGACATTTAAAATATCTTGGATTTCCGTGGCTTTATCCATAATTTCTTCAAATTTGGCTTTGGTTTTTAAGAGGGTGGACAAGCGCGCTTCAATATCAACGTATTGGTCGGTCACATCCTGTCCCTGTAGATTTTCCGAGATGACTTTGACGGAAAGCCCGCGAAAATAGTCTAAGGCTTGATCTAATTTTTCTGAAGGAATACGGACGATGACAGTGGCGGTGGCCGCTTCTTGAGGATTGTCCAGATTTGAGTTGACCATGTATCCGCCCAATTCTTCGGCTTTTTTAATAATTTGTTTTTGAGAGTTAACGACATTGTCAACTAAAAGGGAGAGATAGGATTCTCTGATCACCAATCTGTTTTTTACGTCAGTGACTGGCGGTGCTTCTTGAGGTGGTGGCATTATGTCAGACATCATTTCGCCGGCTCCACCAACACCAGGCATAGTTTTGGAGGCATAACCATATTCGGCTCTTTGCAGGGGGGTGGTTGATCTATATCCAATGGGGGAGAAACTGTTTTTTAAAAGCAGATAAAGGACAATGAGAATAAGAAAAGTAGTTAATTTATTATTTTTAATCCAATTGACGACAGAAGACATAAATTAAAGATAGAAAATCTTATTACATTTGTCAATAGGTATGCTATGATTTTTCGTATGAATAAAAGAAAATTAACAATAGAAGAAGTGCAACGATTGGTTTCACAAAATTGCTATCAGGTAGATAAAAAACATTGGTTTTTGTCGCGATGTATTGATGGCCGCTATGTAGGAAACGAACTTGAACCTTTAGCCAAACCAGGGGCGGATATTGGCGATTTGCTGATGGTTTTTGCCGCCAATCTAGAGTATGGGTTGGAGATTGAAAGTGAAAAAATTTTTAAGGCGGTTTTGGAAACGGTGGGAGGATTTAAAAATTTCAGATTTCATACGGACGAACACCATTTAAATGTTAAATGTCAAAGGTCAAATGTTAAATCTTTTTTGGGTTGTGGACACTTTAAACAAGCCTCACAAGACCCATCTGCTTATAGTTTAATTGAAGAGGAAATTAAAGCAGTCAATAAATTTTTAAAAGAAGCTGAAAAAAAAGGCGCAAAACGTGATGTTTTACAAGGCGAGCATTTAGAAGGGGCGGTTTTGATGGTTAACGGTGATAATTGGAGTATCGCTCCACAAATCATTATAAATAATGAGCTGCTTGGAGTATTTGTTTATCATAAAACCTTAGATGACAAACGAAGAAAAATTTTAGTTAAACATCTTTTACCTTATGTTAAAGCCCCTTTTTCCGTTGAGGAAGAATATTTATATGAAATTATGTCTCAAGTTGCTGACAGTCATTTTTTAGAAACAGTCAGTCGGTTAGCCAAAGACTTGCCGGTGTATGAAGTGGGTTTTGAAGAGGGTGGGGGATTTGAGATTAAAGAGTTATGATGTGAGGCTCTCTTTTTGACCGACGCGGTCATAGGCGGATCTTGGCCACGAGGTTTTTTCTTAAAAAACGACAATTTATGATACAATATGGCTCTATATGGCAGGAATTGAACAAAGAATTAGGAGTGAAATACCCGACGAAAAGGTGATCGAATTGTTTTCTAAAATTAATTTGGGATATTTGCGTCCCGGGCTTCCTGCCCGCGCTTATAAACCTCTTAAAAGAAGAGATGGGCCTTACGGAACAACCACAGGTGATTTAATAAAAGTTCTTTCAGAACCTGATTGGGAAGCGTATTTTAGTAATGTTGAACAATTTGGCCCGACAGGATTAAATAATCTTCAGGCATTTTATTCATATATTAAACATATTGATTCAAATTTTCCTGAAGGAGTGCCTCCAAAAACTTTTAAAATTAAGGCTGAAGGTAATGATTTGTCAATTGTCGGTGAGTCTCCTTGTCTTTTGCCCATATTTTAGGAAGACTTTCGCTTGAGGGTTGTTTTTGCCCTTACAAACAAAACAGACTTGGTCTTAGTGAAAAATGAAGAGATGGAACAAGCAAAAGAAGAGGCGGCTTTTTTAAGAAAATATTTCGGATTAAGGTTGGAGCTAAAGGCAAAAGAAGAGCATGATGAAGAGAATTTACATGGTTATTTAAATTTGGGAAAATATCTGTTTCAACAATTAGACTTTTCTTCTCGAGCAACTGACCGGTTCTTAGGTTTAGCGGAAGGTTTGGGCTTTTTTGAGTTCTTTTTCATCAAAGGAGAAGACAAGTCTTTATCGCCTGAAGAAATTGAAATAAGAAATATTGAATTGGTCCTAGGAATCAATGAAATTTTACCCCTAGATGATCGAGGTAAAAGTCTTTTTAAGAAATGGGTTGGTGGAAATAAAACCCTGAGACAGCTGTCGGGAGACTATGAGATTACTAAGGAGAGAATACGACAGGTTTTGTCCAAAAGAATTAGGCAGATTAGAAAACTTTTATATTGGTCAACCAAGAATCGTTTAAGTTATCATTCTCTTCCTGTTGATTGGCCACAAAGGGAAATATTTATTACGGACGAAGAAACAACGGTTGATTTGGGAGATGGCAGAATCGTTCCCGTTTGGTCTCTGTTTAAAAATTCCGACAGGAATAAACCGCCGATTGTTTTATCAGTAGGTCAAAATGGGAAAAAAACACTGGTTTTTGCTGTTGCTCCGCCGGCTGACAAAGTTTCGCTTGAATTAAGATCGGCGGCTTGGTTTTGTGGTCATAAGTGGCCTACTTTGACTAAGATTTTAAAGGGCGTTAATGAAGAAGAGGGATTGTCAATTAGACTTCGCTCCGGTTGGAGCAAGGGATTTGATGAAAGCCTCATTGAGCATTTAGAGAAAAACGGAGTAAGGGTATATGAAGCAAAATCTGGCAGAGGTTTTAGTCATTATATTGATCCTCAAGCGGTAGAAACAGCAAAAAACCTTATAAAAAGCTTTTATTCGCCTTCTTAGTTATTGATTTTCTCTTGTACCCACTGTAGAAATTTATTATACGATCGTGTATAAAAAATCTATAGAAGCTTAATGAAATTTTTATTCGTTGATTTTTTTATTTTGTTAGTTTACATTTAAAGATATGCTAGAAGGAGTAGAAGGTGTTGAACAACAAGTTGTGGTTTCTCCAGAAACCGCAGCTGAAGCGGGTGTAAATTTTACGCCGTTAACCGCTGAACAATTAGGGAGACTTAGAGGAAATTGGTCTGCCGGCCTTGGAGGGAGATTTTTGGCGGTTTCAAGAGGAGTTGAGGCGTTAGACCCCGAACAATCAGTAAATTTGCCTTCAGATGAAGCCTCGCCTAATTATAAAGTTTTATCTGATGCTTCTTATGCTGAAAGAAGGATTCAAAATAAAACTCGCGAGACCTGGGAGGCAGAAATGAAAGCATGGATTGCTGATAACAAAAATCCTTTTTTTCTTAAATTAATGGGCATAGACTTGAAACAAGGAGAAAAATTAACAGGAGATCAGGTTAATCAAGCTCTTGATCAGATTAAATCTTTTTTTAGCCAAGATTTTGGTCAAGCAAAAATTGACGTTTTCTTAAATAAAGTAAAAGAAAAATACCAGACCCTAGATGTTTTAAAACAAGATTTTTCTTCTTTTGCCGCTTTTTGCCATGTTTTTGGCGAGCATACAGGTACAGCAGTGGCTCATTTAGTTGGAGCAGAGCTGGGAATAACTGATGAGGGGGTTAAACAACAAATGGGGGAAAAAATTAACAATTTGGACGGTGATGAAAAAGCCTTGCTTGAAGCGATTGATCAATTAAGAAAAGAATATGAGGGATTAGAGCAGGATGATAAAATAACCGCCATACCGCCGGGAGAGGAAGAAGTTAAAGCGGGGGGAAACGAAGATATAATTACAGACCTAAAAGAACTTCAAAAAGACACCAATACCGTTGGTGGTTATTCTGACGTAGGTACAGATAAAGAACATCACCCTAATCAAGAAGATCGCTATGGTTTTTCCGCCGATAAAAGAAAAACAGCGGCGGTCGTTGCTGATGGAGTAACCGTTGGAGGAAATGGAGATAAGGCGGCTGAAAACGCTGTAGTTCAAATAATGGACAAATTAATGAAGGAAAAAAGCATGCAGGAGGCAATAAATACTGCGCGGCAAACAACGATTGAGGGAGATGCGGCAATCACTACCGTGGCATTGGGGGAAACTGGTGCCTTACATTATGCTAATGTTGGTGACAGTCGTATTTATGTGTATAAAAATAATGAGTTAATTCAGCTTTCCGTAGACGACGAGGGGGTAGATGAACAAGGCCATCCAGGAATAACCCAAAGCATTAGGAACTATTCTGATATTCATTTTGGGACAGATTATGTGCCGGAGGGTGGGTTTGTTCTTTTAGTCGTAGATGGAGTCTATAAACGATTAGGTGATGCCAAAATGAAGGAGATTATTGAAGAAAACAAGGGCAAATCCCCCGCAGAAATCTCAAAAGCGTTAGTAGAAGTGGCAAAAGAAGTAGGATGCGAAAATGCAACAGTAGTTACTCTTAAACGATAAAATACACTATTTAGACCGCGGCCGCGTCTTTGTTAGTGTATTTTTTTAAGAGATTCACATAAATCCCCCAATACCTTATCGCCGAAAGTGTCAATCCAAAACCAACTACAGACGCTAATTTTTAGTTTATAGCAAGGTTTTTAAAAGGCGTTTTATTTGTTTGGTGATTTCTCCGCCTCTACCTGTAAAAGCTGCAAAAGTTTTCCAGTAGTCTTTTGACCAATTATTATTTATATTGGGAAGACCATAACGATCAAACACCTCATTACATCCTTGACAAATGTCGGTCCATTTTATTGACATCTCACGTTCAAGATCGGTTAACGGTATTCCTAATCGGCTTCTTTCTCCTGCTTTTGCTAATCCAGCCAATTGATGGGCGGCGATTAAACCTTTTGCAAAAGAATAAAATGAATCGGCACCTACACCAGCGCGTAATTCAGACACATTTTGAAATTCAGGATGATCTTCATCGTCCGGAGTTATTTTCTTAACATCATTTTTTGTCAAAGGATTGTTTGGGTGTCTCGTTGATATTTCGCCTTTTGTGGCGGGGTTAATTCTTGACGAAGCATCCCAGCACGCCCCCCGTTCTCTAAAAATTTTTTCAACCGGGCGGAGTTTACTAACAGCCAAAATAATTCTTTGTAGAGCTATAGGAATTGTATGGATTCTACCGAACCCACCAAAATTAATCTGAATTCCGGCAAACTTGATAGGTATACCGGTGAGCATTAAAATTTCCCTCAACATAAGCAACTGGGTGATTGGGGTTCGAGAAGGGGGTAGGACGATTTCAAACGGATAATCTTTCTGGCTACCAAGCCCTCCGTACTTAATAATCTGTTGAATGTCCTTTTTATTAGCATACAATAAAGATTTTTCGTTTCTAAGATCAGTGTCCGGCTGAATTTCTAGACCGATGGTTGGCGAATTAGGATCATATTTACTTTCCCTTAAGGCTCGTTGAAATCTGCGCAGTTGAATTAACAATTCGTCTGTTAATTGCGCAACCAATTGACTATTTTTTGATGTCAAAATCTTGTTTCTGCCGATTTCTTCTTTTATTCTTCGCAGAGTGAACAGTTTTATAAAAGGAAAAAGAGTTGGCTCTATGGGCGCCTGTTTATTTAGAACATCAATAATCTGCTGTGAAGTGCTGGTTGCCAGTTGGTAAATAGAACGGGTTTCTAAATAACTAAATAATTGTTGTTCATTTTTCGCTTTCTTATTGTTAGGAGGGTTCCGCCGCGATAGTAGATAGTGACAAACAGCATTATCTAGTTCTGTTAAGGTTTCACCAGGTTGATTTAGGCGATTTTTAACATAAGTTTGTAAATGTGGTTTTCCATATCTCTCAATGTTTTTAATTATAAACAATTTCAATTCCGGATCAGGGGTGCCTAACATTAAGTCCATTAGAACTTCTGCTTGCTCAGTTGTCTTAATGCGTTTGCCATACTCTGTCACTAATCTTTTTTTATAATTTACTAAAGAATAAGGCAAAATCCTAGTTTCCCCGCCTTCTCCATAACTAGGAATACAAGCTCTTACGCCATCAATAATGAGACTTTGTAAGTTATATCTATCAATTAGTCGACGGCGTAAACGTGGATAAGCCTGCGTTAATGGAGGGTTGGTAATAACATGATAAAAAGGATAACTTATAACTGGTAAGGTACCTCCAGCCACGCCGGCAAAAAGAGCTCCTAAAACAGGAACATTGACTTTATCTGCAAGTAAAATCCCCAAAGCAAGACCAGATTCAAACCCAAATACTAATTTTAATGCAGGTTCACTTAGAAGTGTAGGCAATTCTTGAACTCTCTCTCTAATAAACATTCTGCGAGAGACCCTAAAGGAAATTCCAGGCGAATATAATTCTGACATGGTGTTATTTAATTATATTCGATTCTGAAATTGGTTTTTATATTCCATTTCATGTAGCGACCGGGTTGTTTTTTAAATACAGAGTTTCTTTAAAACTTAAAAAAGAAAATGCACTACTTACGCCGCGGCCGCGTCTTTGTTAGTGTATTTTTTTAAGAGATTCACATAAATCCCCCAAAACCTTATCGCCGAAAATAAAGAAAAAACAAAGCCGGGGAAGCAGTCTAAGAATCCTAAATGGCGAAGATAGGTTTTGAAAAACCAATATTTGGGCAGGATGCAAAAATATTTAATGAAATTGAAAAACGAGGGTTTAAATCCTTGTTTTTTTAAATTTTCTGCTTCCAAACTGGTGTAACGATTCCATTTATTAAGATACTCGGAAAAAGTGGGATAGGGATAATGCAAAAGCGGAGCTTTTAAATAGCCGATTGCTTCATTGTTTGATTGTTCCATTGTTATATTGTCATGCCGAACTTGTTTCGGCATCTTTTTTAGATCCTGAAACGAGTTCAGGGTGACAGTCGGGTCGACTGTCACCTGTTCATGGACGTTCTTGCACGGAAATTTGGCTACTCCATTGCGATAAAGCCTTAAGGTATAATCAGGATACTGTCCGCCTTTCTTTAACGGTTGACCCAAAAAAAAGTTAAGGCGGGGAAGCCAGAAGGCGACATTAACCGCCGCGGTTCCAGATGGACTAGTTTCTAAAACCGCGGCGGTTCTAATTTCATTTTTTAACTCTTCTGAGACGACTTCGTCTGCATCAAGTTGTAATATCCAATCACCAGTGCATCTTTCAATGGCTTTTTGTTTGTTGGCGTGAAACATGGGCGGATTTTCTTCGATGAAGAATTTAGTTTTATGGTGTTTGTCAAGCCTTTTAATTATTTCAACGGTTTTATCGGTTGAGTTTCCGTCAACAATGACAATCTCATCGACCCAATTATAGACTGATTTTAGACAGCGGATAATATTCTTTTCTTCGTTGAAAGTGGCAATGGCGGCTGATAGTCTCATGAAATTTGTTAAAATATTCTATCATACTTACTATGTTAAACCAAAAATCCCGCGTGGACACTGCCCGGCAGGCGTATTTGTCTAAGGATAAAAAATTAGCCAATCGGGCTCATCGAAGACAAACAATCCATAAATCAATTCATAAAGAAGAGCACAAAACCTCCTTTAATTTGCCAGAGATTATTTTAGGGGGGCAGGATGGTTTGGTTAATGTTTTGGGAATTATTTTGGGTGTGGCGGCGGCTACTTCGGATCCTAAGATTATTATTGTGGCGGGGATGGCGGCTACTTTTGCCGAAAGCGTTTCTATGGCGGCTGTCGCCTATACTTCAAAACTGACAGAGGCTGATTATTATCAATCAGAATACGAGCGGGAAAAGTGGGAAATTGAAAATATGCCAGAAGGGGAAAAAGAAGAAATAAAAGCCTTGTATGAAAATTATGGTTTCAGGGGCAAAGTTTTAGATGAAATTATTGATAGGATAACTGCCGATAAAAAAGTCTGGTTAAAAGTGATGATGGAACAGGAGCTTAAGCTTGAGCCGATAGAGAGAAGTCAAGTTTTGCCCACGGCAATTTTGGTTGGTGTTTCAGCGATTATTGGTTCTTTGATTCCTCTTCTTGCTTTTTTCTTTTTACCGGTTAAACCAGCCATGTATACTTCTTTGATGGTTACCTCCTTAACTCTTTTTGTTGTTGGATATTATAAGGCCAAAGTTACCTTGGGGAGGGATTTGTTAAAACAGGGGATAGAGATGCTGATCATCGGCATAGTTTCGGCCCTGGCGGGGTATTTGGTTGGATTGGTGTTGAAGATTTAAAAAACTTCGTTTACAATATCTTATTCTTAATTATGAAAGAGCAAACACGAAAAGAAGCTCAGTCGACAGAACATCCTTTCCTTCTGAGTCTAAAACAATATTTAGATAATTTACAAAAAAAAATTAATTTTCCTGAAATTAGAGAAGCTACCCGAGGCAGAATTTTTGAAATCATAGATCGGAACAATTTAATGTCAGGTATTCTTGAAGGCCCTAATTTTTTAGCAATTTTAGAAGAAGAAAAAAAATTAAAAGGAAATGCTAAAGTCGGAGTGATTTTGTGTATTGATGGAAGATTGTCCATACTTCATCAATTTGGAGTAGCCGTTAACACTAAAGAAGTAGCTGGTTCTTTAATTGGTTTAAGCAAAGATAAAAAAACAATCACAGATAGAAGATTTATAAGCATTTTGGAGCAAAACGCTGATGAGGGCAGAGAATTGTTGGAAATAGTGACAGCTCATAAAAGCTCAAGACATAAAAATCATGGTTGTGGTCGAATTAGCTTAGGAATAAGTGAAGGAGAATTTATTGGCGATGCTGACGTGGTGGCTTGGACAGAGGCGGAAAAAAGAGTCGTGGCAATTGAAAATAAATATAACGAGATATTGAAAAGTAAAGGAAAAGCTCCCCAAAATAAAGTAGCAATTGCGGCAATGGTGGATACTGATACTATGGGACTGACTTTAAATTATAACCAAGACAATCAACTTAACACAACAGATTTAACCTTAGAATTAGCTTCAGACATTAACCAAACATTAGGTCACGATTTTGGATCAATGAGAGAATCCTTTACGAACCCTTCTTCGTTTATTGAATATTCAAAAAAGGTTTTGGAGATAACTGAATATTTGATGAGCGCAGAATCGAACCGAGCCAGAAATTATATCAATGAAAATTATTCAGACTTATCAGATCAACAAAATCAGGCCTTATTATTTACTGTTTGTCGAACGATTGCCAATCAATATGTTACTGGTTTAGCCTCAGAAGAAGAGTTTTACCATCCTTACCTAGAGCATAATGAAAGATATATGGTTGTTTCTCCTGTTGGTAAACTATTTGGTCGATTTGATTTTGAGCAATCTTTTGGATGCGTTCCAAAAGATAGAAAAGAAATGTTGGAGCATATCAAGATAGAACTTAAACTTTTAGATAAAAACAGGAAAGAAGAGGGTGAAACGGATATTTTGTTTATCTCAACCCCAATTAACTTAATTATTTCAGAAACTAAAGGAACAACTATAACTTTAGCCGAAGATGCGGCTAGGGTTTATTTTCAAAATCTGTTAGAAGATGAAGAAATTAAACAAAGAATTGAAAAAGGTCTTTTGGTAATCGTTCCAATTTTAGTAGATGAAAACAGTGGTAAAGTATTAAAAGTTAGAGATTATTCAATTCACTTGAATTAAGTATAATTAATTTAAATATGTCAATAGGAAACACATTAAAAACTTTTCCTTTTATAAAAGTTAATTCAAAAAAACAGGCGCCATTTTGTGTTGATGGAAGAGCGGGATTAGTTAAAAATAAAAAATATGGATCTTACCCCCAGATGTTAGGAGGAAGTTTTGGTTTTGCGGTTTTAGATTGGGCGCTTAATCATTCAAACAATATTTTGTCTAATGTTATTGGAAAGACTTTTAACCGTTTAAAAGAAGAGGGTTATCCTTTAGGAGTTCATACTTCAACTCATGCTCATGAGGGAAAATCAGACTGCGGCTTTGCTGATAATTTAGGCGTCATAATTGAAACACTTAAAGACAAAAGCCAGGAAATTTGGCATATTTTAAATTCTGCTGCGCCCGGTTTGGATCAAGAGTCATGGGATAACTTAGTTGATTTAGTTAATCAAATTGATTTATCAACTTTGCCAAGCGGCGAGGAGTTAATTGGAAAAAGCAAAACCCAAGGAGCTGTTTTGCAAATTTTGGATGGCGAACACCAAGAGGAGGTGGCGATTGTCAATCTTCAACCAAAAACAACCTTAGATGTTGATATCAATCAAAATCATCAGGCTTTTAATTTAGATTTATGGTTGGTTGAAGAAATAGCCGACAAAATGGGCTGGGATGTTGAGAAGGCAAAGCTTTTGAGTTTAGGTCTTTACGTAGCTACAGAGATGGTTTTAGTTGAAAAAAAAGGCAAAACCAGACTGCCGATTTTGGTGAGAAAATAACTGCTGATTTTTGTTTCATTCGATTAATCGATTGAAACAATCGTATTCGTTAAATTAAGTCATTGAAATAGTTGATAATTTCGATTAAAGGTTTGAAAATCAACCTCTTTTTTCCCTTCCAGTTGAACTTTTTTTATGATTAATTTATTTTCGACTAAGTCCAAATCGATGATTTTGAGGCGTTTTTTCATTAAACCTACGCGGTTTTTTCGTGGCGTCATTTTATTTAACCGCGCAGGTTCTATTAAGGTCCAAAGGCCGGGCCAAGGATGGAGACCGCGGAAGAGGTTAAAAATAGTAATTGGTAATTCGTAATTCGTAATTAGGGAATTTGGGTTTTTTTGCTTATAGTCGGCAATTATTTTTGGTGAAAATTGAGCACCAATTTGATTTTTTAAAGCTTTTTTTAATACTTCGAACGGAATAAAGCCGTCGGATTTTTTTAGTAATCTAGTGTAAGTTGCTTGTTGATGGTTTTGGGGTTTTATTTGAAGACTGTCTTTATTAAAGACAGTCTTCTTAAAAAGAGCAAAACCCAAATCTGTCAGTTTAATTTCTAAATCCGGTCGGCGGTCGGTTGGTAAAATTGGCAATTCCTCTTGAGCAATAATCGAACCATGATCTAATTTTTCATCCATTTTAATAATTGTCACCCCGGTTTTTTTGTCACCCAAAATCAGAGGATAGGCGATAGGCGAGGCGCCGCGGTATTTGGGCAAAAGAGAGGGATGGATGTTAAAGAAACCATGCTTTGGGAGGGACAATAATTGTTTTGGAATAATCTCTCCGAAGGCGAAGAGGAGAGCTAAATCAAAATTTCTAATTTCTAATCCCTCGACTTCGCTCGGGACAAGTTTCCAATTTCTAATTTCTCCATCATAAACCCTAATTCCATATTTATTGGCCATTAACTTTACTGGGGATGGGGTTAAAATTTGTTTCCGGCCGACTGGTCTGTCAGGTTGAGTAACAACGAGCTTTGCATCAATTAATTGATTAATTGATACATCGGTCAATAATTTTTCCAAAAAGCGAGCGGAAAAATCTGGTGTGCCGAAATAGGCGAGTTTAATCTTCATAACCATTTAACAATTTAACCATTTAACAATTTAATCTTGTTCTGTCCTTATCTTGTGACTTGGTAACTTTGGACTTTTTCAAGTAACGCTTTGGCATTCGGGTCTTTCATAAAATGTTGGCGGACAGGCCGGAGGAGTTTGTCTAAAAGAAGAATGACGCTGTTTTTGAGATCTTGGGGATGAATTAATTTTTGGCTAAAAAGTTTTTCCAGCTCCGCATAAGAGTTTACAATTATTGTTCCGCCAAATTTTTGCGGTCGTTCAATTGTGAGTTTGCCGAAGGATTCAAAAAGGATATAGCGGCAATATTCCAAAATTGGGTTTTCTTCAATTGTTCCTTCGGGACAAAAAGCTTTGGTGATTTTTCGTTTAATATCTTCAAAGGTGTCGGTCATAAAAATGGCCGAGTCAGGATGGGATTTGGACATTTTAAGGGCGATGATGCGGGCGGTTTTGTCATTTTGTAGGGACAATTCATGAATTGTCCCTACGGGGGTTGGCGGTTTTATAAGACCCATCAGCATATGATGACTAACTACCACCGGCTTCCAAAAACCAAGTTGTGGCCCAATTTCCCGCGCCAGCATATTAACTTTTCGTTGATCCATCCCTAATTGGGTAATTTTGGCGCCTAAGGTAAAAATATCCGCTACCTGCATACAGGAATAGATGATATTTGCTCCGGTCAAGGCATCCAAAGATTCTTCTCGACCCATCATTTCGGCCGTTCGTATAAAACGTCGCAGTAAGTTGGTTCTGCCAATCTGAAGAACCAATTTCCAGTAATCGCTGTTTTTAACCATGTCCGAGGCCCAGACAAATTCTACTCGAGAAAGATCCATCCTCGAGGCTTTCCAGACTTCTATAAAATATTTTCCGGTTGTTTGAATTTTTTCCAAATCTCCGCCAAGCTTATTATTAGCTAAAGCATGCCAGTCGGCGACCAACATTTTAAATTTTATTCCAGCTTTAATTATTTTGTTGATATTGATAGCTCGTAAGATCCCTTGAGCAATATGTATTTGACCTGAAGGTTCAAAGCCATCATAGGCAATCAGTTGTTCACCGCTTTCTAATAATTTTTTTAACTCTTCTTCAGTGGTGATTTCTTCACCGACTTGTTTGATAAGATTTAAACGATCTTCAATGGTCATGTGATTTATTATAAATAAAACTTATAAATAAACAACAATGTTTAATCATTCCATACTTTCCTCGCTATTTTCGATACTAGTTTTAATTTATTTTCTTGATCTCTAAATGTCAGACTGTTTCCTTTTGCTACTGATGCAAACCCGCATTGAGTGCTGATCGCCAAACGTTCAATTGGTATAAATTTCGTCGCTTCTTTTATTCTTTTTACAACTTCATGTATCTTTTCAAGTGCTGGCGTTTTTGTAGATATGAGACCTAATACTACGATTTTATCCCTAGACACATGATGTAAAGGAGAAAAGTTACCAGCCCTATCACTGTCGTATTCTAGTAAGAATCTATCTACTTTGGCTTTCTTAAAGACTACTTTAGCAATTTTTTCATATCCTCCTCTGGCCATAAAACGATTTTTATCATTGCCTCGGCAGATATGAAGAGCTTTTATACCAGAAAAGTCTTTTAATACTTCATTAATCATTTCAATTCCCTCATGGATAAGACTGTCTGGGTCAAATCCTTTTCTAGCAAACCATTGTTGTTGAATAGGATCAAGAAGCATGCCAAACTCCGGCGCATCTACTTGTATATATGCTGCTCCGATCCGCTCTAACTCTGTCACTCCCTCCTTTAATATTTGGGTTACCTCATGTAAATATTTAATTGGATTCGGATAAATTTTATCAGAGATTCCCGGGACAAAGTAATAACTCATCATCGTCGGACTAGGAATAGTAATTTTTTTCGGTTTAGCCGTGATTCCTCTTAAAAAAGAAAACTCGTCAACCGAAATATCATGCTTTTTTTTAATTTTTTTAACTACTCCTACAGTTACTGGATCGACAATTTTTTTCCCTTTCATGTTAAACCAAATAACTGAGTTCCCGGAAATATTCCATTTAAACCCGTCAACTGCTTTGACAAAATTATGGCAAAATACCGGTCGTCGCATTTCTCCGTCTGTCAGAACATTAACCCCGGCTTTTTCTTGGATTTTTACCGCTTCTTTTATTGCTTTATCCTCTGCAGCAATAAATTCAACAGACGTGATTTGTCCTTTTTTTATTAGTTCTTGTGCTTTTAATAAAAATTTTGGTCTAAGCATACTTCCTACAACGTCTGATCGAAACATCTTTTGTTTACATTTTTTCATATTTATTTTTTCTTTTGAGCAAGAACTCGTAATGAGATTGGACCATAATCCATAAGATGTCCTTTTACTGGATCCTTTATAACTTTTTCCCACATTTTAGGGGTTAAATCTTTTGGGAATTCGGCATCAGTGACTAAAAAACTAGAGACGCCAGGCGTTGACTCCAAGACTTGCTGCCACTCTTTTTTTGAAAAGGCGGCCATGAATGTTGGAATTAGAAGCGGAATTATCTCCGGTTTAGTTTCCTCTAAACGCTCTTCCAAAGCTTCTAAAAATTCAGGAGTGGTATTTCTTTGGTAATCGGCAACCATTACAAATCCACCAGGCCTTACTAATCTCACAAACTCTATCATCGCCTCACCTAATTTTCCTTGGCTTGAAAGTTGATGAGTGGAATTATGACAAACAACTAAGTCAATTTCATCACTAGGTAAAGATATTTCGTCTACTAGTGATAAAACAGTACTTATATTTTGTTTCAGCTCAATAATTTCAGCAGCTTTTCTTTGTGCATGTTCAATCATAATTGGATCTCCATCATGAAAAACTACATGCTGTGCGCCCAAATTCAAAAGCTCTCTTCCTAATCTTCCTGGTCCGCACATCGCATCCAATATCGTCATATTCTCAAGACCAACATGATTGAATCTTTTTTGTATTTCCCACGCCATCAGTAAGTCGTCTACCGACTCTGGGTAGTCACAACCGTCTATGTATGTCCTGGCTTCCTCTCTAGAAAACATTTCTGTTTTTTCAGAAACACGTCGAATAAAATCAACTTTTCTCAAACCAAATAGATCAAAAGAACCTAATTGCTCTTCTGTCCCTATAAATTTTTTTTCCATATTTTTAAAGTAATAATTTATAAAATTAAAAAACCCGCCTTGCGGCGGGTGGATTTCGGGATCTACCCGCCGTAAAGCAGTTCTCGATAGTAATAACTAGTTTGTCTTATCCAAAAATTTTTGTTTTCCATAAAAAAACCTCGCCCCAATCAACCAATTTTGTTGATTGACAAGGGCGAGGTTTCTCGCGTTACCACCTTGATTCGTAAAATCCCCTAAAAAAATCCCGCACTGCTGCGGGCTCAAAGTTCAAAGGATTTTACCTTATTCTTTAAGCACTTGACTTTGCAGTGATGCTTTAGTTCTTTTACGGGAACTCCCGGAAAAGTCTACTTAAACCTTAAAAATTCTTTCGACTCTTCAGCTCCGGAGGGTATCTCTCCTTCATCGCTTTTAACCAATTGTTAGCAAACAATATAGCAAATACTTTTAAAAAAATCAAGAGCTATTTTAAGTTTACGAGCAATCTAATTGCCGTTATTAGAAATAGATTGATAATTCTTTTTGCTGATAATTTTTTCACCGACTTGTTTGATAAGATTAAGTTTTTCTTCAGCGGTCATAAAAAGATTATAGTATGAGATAAGAAATGTGTGATAATGTTTCAGAGATGAATTTTGAGTAGTCTTTGTAGGAATTTTTGACGATGATTTTTTTAAACGGCAATTTTTGGTAATGTTTGAGCCACAAAGGATACAATCTATAAATTTTTGCTTTATGTCTTTCAAGGAATTTTTTCTTTTCTTTTCCGCTGGTGCTTTTTGTCTTTTTCAATCTTTTTATGTAATGGTTTTTCCTTCGCTGCCAGCTGACGTGAGGCTTTGTATCGATAAAAAGAATCAGCGGTTTAAACCTTTGAAGAGCCAGGAGATATTTTGATAAAAATTTTTCAGCCGTTTTTTTACCGACAATAGTTTCATCAAGGTAGACTAAATGAAAAATTCCCGTCTCAACAATTACCGTTCGCGGCCTACTTTTTTTATTATTTTTAAGACGATTGTTGTATAAAGAATGCTTGAGGTTTTTGATTTGGTTAATGTCTGCCTCAACAATTTGTTTTTCAAATTTTTTTGTCACGTAGGCCGCTCCCAGGTGGTCTTTTTTGAAAGTGAAAGGATTAATTTCGGGAAGAAAAATAGCTTGAGGATAGTTTTCTTTTAAAAGATTAAAAATAGTGGTTTTTCCTGAAGATTGAGGGCCGGCAATAGTGATAAGTTTAGTTTTGGATGACATTTATTTTAGAAAATAGACAAATTTTCCTATTTCTATTTTATATAATAAATAAACGAAAATGGAGTTTTACTATCCTCAATCAAAAGCAATTTTTAAGGAAATTAAAAAAGCGCGACACATTCTTTTAAATGTCCATCGAAATCCCGACTTGGATTCGGTCGGTTCCGCCCTTACTCTTTATCAGATAATTAAAAAACTGGGTAAGACGGCTGATATTGTTTCTCCCCATTCAATTGGGGAAGAATTCTTTTTTTTAAAAGACAGCCGAAAAATACAAGCAATTGATTTTTCCCGATTTGATTTTTCTCCTTTTGATCTTTTTATTATTCTTGACTCAAGTAAGGCCGATGTGGTTACGATTTCGCCCAAGATTGACTTGCCTAAAATTCCAACGATCATTATTGATCATCACAAAACCAATAAATTAAAAGGGAAGATTAGATTGGTTGATAAAAATGCCGCTGCAACTGGAGAAGTAATTTATCGTCTTTTACTTGATTGGGGAATGGTCATTGATAAAGAAATAGCCACTTATTTATTTTCCGCTATAGCAGGAGACACTGTCTTTTTTAAATATACTACCGACAACAAAAAAACCTACAACATAGTTAATGAGCTGATTAAAAAAGGAGCAAACAAAGACGCTTTAGTAAGAAATATGTTTAATAATTATAATCTCCCATCAATTAAACTATTAGGCCTGTTTTTACAAAAAATGGAGATAGACAAAGAAGGCGGTTTTGTTTGGTCGGTTATTACCCACGAAGAATATCAACGCTTTGGTCAACCAAAAGGAATCAGGGAAATGGCCGCTGATATGTTTTTTCAAAGCGTTAAGGGAGTAGAATTTGGAATGGCCATGTTGGAAGAAAAAGAAGAGAAATTGTCTATTAGCTTCCGTTCAAAAGGAGGGGTTGATGTTTCCGTTTTGGCCGAAAAATTAGGCGGCGGAGGACATCAGAAAGCAGCTGGCTGTACGCTCTATGGGAAATTTGAGCAGATGGTGAAAAGGGTTATTAAGACTGCTCAGAAGGTTTCAACGGTAAAATAATTTACTGTCCTTTTTGCCATGCGATCACCATACAAAATGGACAGTAAAGCTATAATTGTTTATGGAAGACTTATTCACTTTACTTGTACGATCGTACACAAAAAGTCAATAAGGCAGCTTTGTTATTTATGCAAAATTTTTCTGAACAGAGTATCAAAAAAGATTGTCCGCATTGCGACGCTAAATCATTTGCTTTTAAATATCCACTAAAGAAAACAAATAATTTTTGGATCATCTGTGATGTTCATCCTCTTACGGAAGGACATATTTTAATTATTCCCAAAGAGCATTTATCTTGTGTGGGAGAGTACTCTAATAATTTATTGGCGGAATTTGTGAAGTTGTATCATCAGTGTTCAGGATTTCTTAATGCCGAATATGGATCGGTGGCTACTTTTGAACACGGGAAAATTGGTCAGACTGTTTTTCATTCTCATGTTCATCTTTTTCCGTTCCGAGGCAATGAGTCAGCTATTGTTTCTGAAGGAAAGGATAAATTAAAACATCTTAATAGCATTTCCCAATTAAGAGAAATTTTTATGAAAGACGGCCAATATTTGTTTTTTTCAATTAACAATAAGGCGTGGGTGGTTGATATTAGCATCGGAGTACCGCGTTTTTTCCGTGATAGGTTTGCTAAAGCGTTGGGAACATCGGAGAGAGGGGATTGGAAGAAGATGCATCAAAATAAGAAAATTATGACCGAAATCAATGAAGAAACTCAGAACCTCAAACAACAATGGAATAAACATTTTCCATCAACCCAATTCTAACCGCCGCGGTTAGAAAGATGGCGCAACGAAAGCAGAATACTTATAAAAACTCAACCGTTTCCGCAATAAGATTCAGAAGATTTTTGCGTAGAGTAATAAGGATTTTTTTTGCGTTTAGGGGATTGTTGATTAGAAATAACACTTCATCTTTCTTTTTGCTGACTTTATAAAGTTGAACCTTCTGATTTTTAATGGTTATTTCATCATCCGTTTGATATTTTTTCTTGTTTTTTGAAAACTCTTCAGTTTTTGTTTTACGACAATCAACAGTGATTTGATCGTTGTTATAAAAAAGACGGGCTTCATCGGTTGAAGTTTCTTCCTCTTTGAAAGAATCAGGATACAAGAATTTTATTGCGCAATCAGCTGATAAAAAAGTGTTAAACCTTAACGGTTGGGGAGTGGTTGTTGGTTTTGGGGTTATGGTTGGTGTTAAAAGCGGTACATAGGTTTTGTCAATCCGCTCTATTTTTTTCCCCAAACGAAAACCGGCGAGAAACAAAACCACGGAGAAGAGAATTAATAAAAATATAATTGATCGGGAGTTAATCATACTTATAATAGTATAAAGTATTTAGTATTAAATGTTAAAAGATTTTTTAATTCGAAAAAGATCTTTTAAAGCATTAATAAATTCAGAAATTGTTGCATTTGATTGACCAATTATTCGGTTGCGGAAGATGGTGGAGATTTCAACATAACGGAAACCATTTTTATAAAGCAAATAGGCTGATTCGGAAAGCAGCACGTGGCCTTGAGTGATAAATCGGCGGTTGATTAGTAGATGAACCGCTTCTTTTGAATAACAGCGAAGCCCGTTGGTATTATCTTTAATAGGTATTCCTAAAACAAACCGGATTAAGAAATTAGCTAGGTGGCTAGTTAATCTTCTACTTATTGGCCAATTGATGATTTTACTTCCGGCAACATACCGTGAAGCTAAAACGATCGTCTTCGGTTTTGATAGCTTGATTAGCTGGGCAAGTTCTTTTGGATCGTGAGAAAAATCAGCGTCCATCTCAATGTAGATTTGGGCATTAATATGTTCATGGGCGTATTTAAATCCTTCAATCACCGCCGAACCGCGTCCAGCTTTTTTCTTTCTTTTAACCAGATGAAGATTTGAGTATTTCTTTTTAAGTCGCCATACTTCCGCGGAAGTAGCATCGGGAGAATTATCATCAACGATAACAACGACGGCTTGGGGAATAATAAAAAAAATAGCCGGGATTAATTCCTTTATATTGTCCCTTTCGTTATAAGTGGGAATAATAATGACAGTTTTCATTGTATTTCTTGTTATTACCACTTACCTATCGATGACGGCCGTCACTGATAGGTAGGATAATCTGTCATTCCGCATTTAATGCGGAATCTATTTAATAGATTCCCGCTTTCGCGGGAATGACAAAGAACAGTGGCAAATTCAACTAAGATGAGTATGTTTTTGAACATATTGATAAAAATTTTCCACAATATAATCAAGATCATCTTTTTTTAGATCCTGGTGACATCCGATATAAAATCCGCGACGGTTTAAAAAATCAGCTACAGGAAAATCTTTTTGATTTATTTTTAGAAATTTGTAAATTGGTTGATTAATAAGCGGCAGTAAATATCGTGTTTCAATCCCTTTCCTTTCTAAAAATAAAAGAAAATCATCACGTTTCACTCGATCGTCAACGATAACGATAGGATACATCATAAATACATGCTCACCATTTTTCCTTATTTGCGGTAATTGAAAAATAGAGGAAAGTGGAGTTAATTTTTTTGTTAAATAAGCGGCGTTTTTTTGCCGAGGTCTAATTATCTTTTCATATTCCTCAAGTTGAGCCAGACCCAAAGCCGACTCCATTTCTGTGATTCGGCAATTGTAGCCCAGATGAATAAAATGAAATCGATTTTTCATAACAAAAGAGAAATTTTCAGAATTAGTATTGTTATCATCTTCCAAACTAAGATAAACATTATCTCTTCCGTGATTAAAAAGGCTTTTTATCAGTTTTACCAAATCAGCGTTATCAGTCGTTACCATCCCGCCGACTCCTGTTGTCACAAGGTGAGCTGAATAAGTGGAAAAACAAGCAACATCTCCCCAGGAAGAGACGGGTTTTCCATCGTGTTTAGCAAACATGGTTTCGCATGAATCTTCAATTATTTTTAAGCTATATTTTTTGGCTATGGGGACAATTTCCTTCATGTTGGCTGGTTGGCCAAAAAGGTGAGTCGCCATAATTGCCCGTGTTTTATCCGTTATGGCTTTTTCTATTTTTTTAACATCAATATCATAATAAATTGGGTCGACATCAACAAATTTTGGCTTTAAGTGATTTTGCAAAACAACATTGACGCTAGTAACAAAGGTTACGGCAGGAACGATGACTTCATCATTGTCATGCCAGCGGTAATATTTTTTCAAAGCGTCAAGACTAACATGGAGAGCACTAGTACCGCTATTACAGATTAGAGCAAATTTCCTTTGGTGAAGGCGAGCAAAAAGGTTTTCAAATCGGCGAGAGTATTCGCCATAGGTTAATCTATTTTTCTTGAGCGTGTCCAAGACATAATCCCTGCCTTTTTTTGAAATATGAGTTGTGCCAACACCAATGTATTTTTTCACAAGCATATTATAGTGATAAATAATATTATTTTGATCGCTTATTGCGGGTGACCAACTTAAAAATAATGGTTGAAAACTGTCCTGGTTGGCCGATAACTGTTTTATTATCGGTATATTTATTCATATAGTTTTCCACTCTTTTATCAGGCATCATGTTTAGAATAAGATAATCGGTTGAATCAAGAAGTTTTTTATACGCTCTATCCGAAACTGGAACGGTAGGGAATTCGTAGATTTGGAAATGCTTATTTTTTTGTTGTTTAAGATCAAAATATGGGTCAGGAATGGTGGCTAAAAAAATAGTTGCTTTTGACGGAAGCTTATCGCTGATTGATTTGGTAAATCGGTGATAATCATAGCTATCTGCGCTAAGTTGCTGAACGATGCCGACAAACATATTAAAATTAAGAATTAAAACAATAAATATAGCGCCTATAAATCCGAATAATATTCTTGTGTTTTTCTGACTTAAAGCGGTTTTTAACATAGATAATAAAGCCAGTGTAATAAACGGTTGAAAATAAAGGGTATACCACATCTCTTTTCCCCATAAAAGAGCAACGGTGGAAATGATTAAACCTAAAGAAATGAATAAATTAATTGATTGGTAAGATAAAAAAAGCTGAAAAAATAGGGCAATGATGGTTAAGCCGTATAAAGAGAAAATGATTTTCCACGAATGGTTACTATACCACAATGTTAGAGGAAAAGGTGTCTGCGGCGCTTTTCTTAAGAACTGAAGATGATATTGTTCAAGAAATAAGCCAAAAGAGTCGCGCATACTGAAAAACCAAAAGAAAAGAGCGAGCAAAGTAGGAAAAAATATCAAACAGAGTTTTAATACTATTGTTTTACCATTTCGAATACGATAGGTGTTGCAATGGTAAAATTGGTTTCTTATTAAAAGTATTAAAAGATAAGCGATAATTACAGTTGGAGCGATAAAACCTAACGGATGGGTAAGCACCGCCAATCCGCTTAAAACACCGGTTAAAAGGTAAAAGAGTAAGGATTTTTTCAGAGCAGTTTGTTTTTGGCTGAGAAAAAAAGCAAGAAGAGTGAAGACAAGAAGGAAAAAAGAGAACATATCCATACGAGCCACCCGGCTGGCTCGAGAAAAAGAAAAGTCAACGGCCAAAATTATGGTGCCTAACAAAGCTAATCGCTCGTCATCAAAAAGGACTTTAACAATAAAAAAGAAAGTTATTAACGAAAATAGAGCCAATAAAAATGATAAAAAACGGACTGATTCAATACTTGAGCCAAAAATATTTGTCCAGAGAGCTAAAAGGTGAAAATACAACGGCGGGTACCAATGGGCGTGTTGTTTAAGGCCGGGGATGGCGCCGCCGAAAATATTGGTGGCTAATCGGCCGGTTTGGGCAAGGGTTCTGGCGGTATCAAGATAGATTGCCTCATCAGGCCAAATTAAAGGATCTTTTAAGAAAAGGAGGCTGCCGGCAAAAAACAGTGGGAGAGTTCCAAGGAAAATGAAAAACAGCCGATAAAAGTATTTCATGAAATAGTTTAATTTTATATGATACTTATGTGAAAAAAGAAAAATTTATCTTACTTTTAATTCTCGTTGGTTTTCTTGTCTATTTTAACAGTCTTTCTAACGGTTTTGTTTGGGATGATGAGGAGCAGGTGGTTAATAATGTTTTGGTGCATTCATTGTCCAATTTTCCTTGGTGTCAAAATAATTTTTTTTGAAGAGATAATAATCATGTTTTTTTGGCAACAACAATAATATTAGCATCAATTAAATTTTTATCTTTAAGTAATTTTTTAAAAACACGGTAAAGAAATTCTATCCGGAATTTTGGTGAAAAGGGCAGTCTTTTTTTGAAAAAATACCGAAATAGCTGGGTGGGTAAAGCAAAAAAAAGACTAAGCTCAAAAATTTTCACCTGATTTTCTGAAACGGTGGGGGCCGTATAGACAATTTTAAAACCGGCTTTTTTTGCCATTGAAAGCCATTGACTTTTTCCAATAATCACTTCGTGTTTAAAAGCCCAATGAAAAAATTTGATGTATAGGTAAGCAAAAAATCCAAGCCTAAATTTTTGTAAAACGCGAGGGACGATTAATACTCTATTGAGGGTGAGAGTGGGAACAGTAAAAATAAATTGACCAGCCGGTTTTAAAATTCTTTGCACCTCAAAAAAAACTTTTTCCACATTTTTGATATGTTCTAAAGCGCCGATAGAGATGGTCGTGTTGAAGGTGTTGTCATTAAAAGGAAGACAGCGAGCATCGGCCAAAATCAATTTTTTATATTTCTTTTTTTGGCTGGCTAAGAATAAATCTTTTTCGTTAATATCAACGCCCACCTCAACCATTTTTTCAAAAAGAACTCCAGAAAACTCTCCAAAGCCGCAACCAACATCCAAAACCGGAGGTTTTATTTTAATATTGCTGATTGCTTCAGATTCAAGAGAACGCCAGAGAGCAAGAGACAAAGGAGCTATTTTTAAATAGCGTCGGAAGTATTTCATGCAGGATATTTTATACTATATTTATTGTGAAAAAGGAAAAGTTTATTTTACTTTTAATTCTCATTGGTTTTCTTGTCTATTTTAACAGTCTTTTTAACGGTTTTGTTTGGGATGATGAGGAGCAGGTGATCAATAATGTTTTGGTCCATTCTTTATCCAATTTCCCCTTATTTTTTAAAGGTTCAACTTTTAATCCCGGGGGAGGAAGTGCTTTGACCGGTCTTTATTATAAACCGTTGATGACGTTTTTCTTTTCGGTAGTTTATAGTATATTTGGGTCAAAACCTTTCTTTTTTCATCTGTTTCAGTTACTGCTTCACGTAGGTAACGCTGTTTTAGTTTTTGTTCTCCTTGAGCATTTTTTTAAAAAACAAAAGCTTTCATTTTTCCTCTCGTTGATTTTTCTGATTCACCCCATGAACGCTGAGGCGGTGGTTTACGTAGCGGCTCTCCAAGAGATTCTTTTTTTCTTTTTTGGCATGTTAGCGCTTACTTTTGTAATTAAAGAACCTGTAAGGCTAAAAGATAACGGAGTTATTTATTTATCGACCTCTTTTCTACTTTTATTGTCTTTACTTTCAAAGGAAACAGGCATAATTTTTTTTGCTCTTATTTTTTTCTATCTTTTGATTTATAAAAGAGAAAGACTTTTGAATTATTTTATTTTCTTTTTGGTCTCTTTGGCCGCCTATTTAATTTTGCGGTTTGGCCTGGCGGGGATTTATTTTCAGAAACATGGTTTATCGCCAATTACGCGGATGGATTTTTGGGATCGGTTAATAAGTATGCCCAAAATCATTCTCTTTTATCTTAAGACCTTTTTTGCTCCTTTGGATTTGGCCATTAGTCAACATTGGGTGGTTGAGAAAATAACTTGGCCCGATTTTTCTCGGCCGCTTATTTTTGATAGTTTGTTCTTTCTGGCAATTTTAGCTATTGTTATTTTCTTAGTAATAAAGCAATATAGCCATGTAGCCATTTATTTTCTCTTTTTCTTCCTCTGGTTTATTTTTGCTTTAGGATTTCATCTTCATTTGTTTTCGTTAGACTTGACGGTTTCTGACCGTTGGTTTTATTTGCCGATGGTGGGGATGTTGGGGATGTTCGGAGCTATCGCTCCTAAGTTAAAAGTTAAAAGTGAAAAGTTAAAAGTTATAATCACTATAATCATTATAATTATCCTTTCTTGGCGCACTTTTATTCGCACTTTTGACTGGCGGAATGGGTTGACTCTTTATAGCCATGATATAAAGATCTCAAAAGACGCTTTTGATTTAGAAAACAATTTGGGCGTTGAGCTTTTTAGGGTTGGGCGTTTTGATGAGGCAAAAATTCATTTTGAGAATTCAACTAAATTAGCACCCTATTGGTGGACCAATTGGAACAATTTAGGAGTAATTTATGAAAGAAAAGGAGATTTTGGTAAGGCGGCAACGTATTATAAAAAAGCAATTGATAACGGCAATTATTATTTAGCCTATGAAAACTATTCGGGAGTTTTAATTAAACAAAACAAGAAAAATGAAGCCAAAGAATTTTTAGAAAAAGAAGCCTTGCCAAAGTTTCCGTATAATCAAAAATTAAGACAACTCTATTTGTATTTACTTCAAGGCAAATAGAGTTAGGTTTTTTGATAAAAAACCGCCACGTCATCACGATAAGATTCTTTCCAGCCGTATTTAGCCGCGTTCTTTTGCAGTTCAAGATCCAGAAAAGTGCCTTTGCCGATCAAAAGATAATCGGTTTTATATTTTTTTAACATTTCATTCCAACCAGATTTTGCTTGAATAATATAAAGATAAACTTGATAGGGATATTGATTATTTTCATCTTTCCAGGCAGACATACGGCCGTCGGCAAATACCTTTAGTTTTGGAGTTTGCCAAATTAGAAAACCACCCCATTCATAAGCGGTAAAAAGATTGCCGGATAGCTGTTTTAGATTAGTTTTCTCAATCGCTTGACAGGGATAAGAGATAGGTCCTTGACGACAATAGTTTTCCCAAGATTGATGAAAGTTAAGCGTTTGGGGAATATTAATGACGGAAAAAACAAAAATGAGGGAAACAAGAAAAGAAAGAGACAGTTGATTGATTACTTTATCTTGATCATGATCGTGACCAAGATATTTTAAGAAATTATTGGTTAATTTGGAGCTTAAGGTCGTATAAAAGAAAATTATATAAAAAAACGGTAGATTACGCCGTGCTTTAACTGCAAGAAAACCGAAAGAGAGCAAGATAAGAATTTTAAATAGTGAAATAGATTTGTTTTTAAAACTAATAACTAAACCGATTATTATCAGAATAATAATCAAAGTCGTCTGCCAAAAATCAGGAGCTACCCATTCAGCAATCATCGTGCTTAGGGGGGCTTGAAGATGACGAAAGATTTCAAGATAAACTTTTGGTCCGAAAGGATTAATAAAAGTTGAAAGAATGGAAAAGATAAAGACAGACACCAGAATCAAACCTCCGCGGTTCCAGATGGTGTCACTAAAACCGCGGAGGTTTATTACAGACTCTGCCGTAAAAAACACCAACAAGACTAAACCGATAAAAAAACCAATATGGGTGTTTACCCAAACGACGAAGATTAACGGTAAAAGAAACAACCATCCGAAGTTGTTTTTAGCCTTGTTGATGATAAATAACGTTACCGCGAAAAATAAGAAACTAACAATTTGTGATCTAAGTCCCAATCCGAAAGTAGAATAAGAAAGCAACCAAATTGTGTAGAAAGCTAATATTCTTAACCAAGAAGGACCGGAAAGAAACCGGAAGATAAAAAAAGCACATAAAGTGAAAATGGCCGCCCCCAAAAAACTAATTCCGATAAAACCAAAATGGTTGTAAACAAAAGCGAGACCAATATCATAAAGGAAGCTTGGATAGTAAGCCTGATAGTCAGGAAGAAAATAAGAGAATTCGTTTTTGAGGCATCCGTTAGCCAACGGATTACCCGTGGTTAAAAATTGCTGGCCGCAACGGTAGTGCCAGCCAAAGTCGGTGTCTTTTACCGGTATAAAACTGGCGAGGAAAACGGAGATTAAAAAAAGGACAACAATTAATTTATTCATAGTAATATGATATCATCTAATTTCATGAAGGCTAGAACTGTTGTTTTCATTTTTTTTATCTCCCGTCTTTTGTTTTTTTTGGCGGGAGTCCGTTTTGACATCAGTCCAATGCAATGGTTTTGGCAGTTTGTTGATCCTCTTCTTTTAAAAACAAGACTTCGGGAGAGTTTGTTTTACCTGCACGGTCAACCACCCGGCTTCAATTTATTAGTTGGGATCGGTTTAAAACTTTTTCCCCACAATTATCATTTGGTATTTAACGCCCTCTTTATTCTTATCGGTTTGGCCATCGCCATTTCTTTTTATTATCTTCTTAGGCAACTTAAGATATCTGATAGATTATCCTTGGTTTTGGTTATTCTTTTTACCATTAATCCGGCCACTATTTTGACGGAAAATTTGTTCTTTTACGATTATCCCGTAATCCTCTTTCTGATTCTTGCAGCAATATTTTTATTAAAATTTTGTCAAAACAAGCACTTAATAAACGCTTTTGTTTTTTTCTTTTTCCTTTCTCTTCTCGTTCTGACAAGAAGCATGTTTCATCTTGTTTGGTTTTTACTGATAATGGTTTGGCTCATCGGACATTACCAAAAAGACAGAAATAAAATCATGACGGCGGCCATTATCCCTTTATTTTTAGTTTTCTTTTTATATATAAAAAATTTCATTATTGTTCATCAATTCTCTGCCAATTCTTGGATGGGAATGGGTTTTGCTAAATTAACTCTTCGAGCCTATTCAAAAGATAAAATCAAAAAATTGGTTTCAGAAGGAAAAATCTCTCGGCTGTCTTTAATCGACCCATTCAGTCCTCTTGATAAATATCCTTTGGAATTTCAAAAATCAGCAAAAACCGGAATTAAGCTTCTTGATCAAGCAAGAAAATCCACCGGGTTTATTAACTTCAACGATCTACGTTACGTCCGTATTTCAAATCTATATCTTAAGGACAGCATTGTTTTAATTGCCTCAAACCCCAATGGGTATTTAAGAAAACTGGTCGATGTTTACGCTAATTATTCATACCCGGCAAGCGATATTCATCTGGTTAAAGAGAATGCTAAGTCGATTAAACTTTACGAAGGTTTATATAATCTAATCGTTTATGGTGGGGGATTGTATGTCGTCTTTGGTTTTCCGCTTTTTATTTACTTCAGTTTGAAATATGTCTTTCAAAACAAAATCAAATCGCCCAAAAAAACAGTCTTCATGTTTATGTTTTTTGTCGTCATGTATGTCTTTATAATCGGTAATCTTTTTGAGATTGACGAAAATCATCGTTACCGCTTCATAACAGAGCCGTTTATTTTGGCAATGATTGGAGTAATGGTCGAGGGGCGAAAAAGAGCTCCTCAAAAAATCGCCCTTGACAAAAATAAAAGACATCTATTATAATTGATTTTGATCCTCCTTGAGGATACGAGTACCTTAAAAGCTTTTTCTATACAACTTCAATTCCAAGGGTAATCCCGACGTAACGTCGGGAAATGAAGCGATGTCTTACCTCGACGTAACGTCGGGAGAGCACGCTTTCTCGTTCTGTTTAATGGAAAAACTTTTAAAACTTCTATCCAGGTAAGGAGGATCTCCTAGTATTCAAAATAAATAAGACTTTCTATATCTTTAGAACAGCAAAAGACTATATGTAATAAAGCGAGTATTCTTTCTTAGTTTTTTATTAATTTTTAATCCGTATTTCGACTTCGCTCAGTATTATTCTGAGTCTGTCGAAGAATGATTTTTAAATTTCTTAATATGCAAGATACAAAACAGACTGCTCTTACCCCAGAGGATATTCTATTAACCACCCAAGAATCTCCAGCGCCGGGACGCAATTCTCTTGAAGAGAGAATAGCCGAAGACTTAAAAATGTCTTATTCGGCCAAAGGTTTTTTGGAAATTACTTATGGTGGTTTTGGATTCTTACGGCCGCATTTTGCTTCATCTTCAGATGATATCTACGTTTCTCAAACACAGATCCGCAAGTTTTGGCTACGACCGGGGGATGAAATTAAGGGTATGGTGCGACCACCAAAACAAAATGAACGGTTTAACGGACTTTTGCGAATTGACAAGATTAACGGCAAAGCAATGACGGAAATGGAGAGTTTCAAAAGAGCGCATCTTGATACTTTGACTTCTCTTCATCCCAATCGTCAGATAAAATTAGAAACCTCAAGCGATGTTTTATCCACCCGCATTATGGATTTATTAGCGCCTGTTGGTTTTGGCCAGCGGGGGTTGATAGTTTCTCAACCAAAAGCGGGAAAGACAACCGTTTTAAAAGAAATTGCCAACGGTATTACTACCAATTATCCTGAGGCTCACTTAATCGCGATTTTAATAGGGGAGCGGCCGGAAGAGGTAACGGATCTTAAGCGGTCAATTAAGGCCGATGTGGCTTCAAGCCATTTTG
>Ga0268276_1001052_pt1 | contig 29105 bp, 29 predicted proteins | sample saktaG_4_FD_190145 | JGI IMG/M metagenome (GOLD analysis project Ga0268276, IMG submission 190145) | Saline water microbial communities from Sakinaw Lake, British Columbia, Canada - sak_2010_1_5_45m | ecosystem: Environmental > Aquatic > Non-marine Saline and Alkaline > Saline ...
AAAGGACGAGGATTATCTCGCGGTACCACCCTTGTTCCCGCCAAATAAATTGGCAGGCACTTTGTTGACTCCTCAAAAGTTTTAAGCTTTTGATTTAACAACTATCCTATGATTACGGAGGAAGCCGGGCCCTCACTTACGCAAGAGCCACCTCATCATGCCCACCCCCAGCTTTTTGCCAGGGACATGAATCAACGGTTTTGTAATTTTCAATGATAATTTATCTTATCACACTAGAAGACACCTTGTCAAGTTTTTTTATTTACACATTTCTTTCTAAAAGTAAAACGGGGTAGCCTTTGTTGATTTGGGTTTTCTCGGGGTTTTTAATTCCGAGATTTTCCAAGAATTTTAAGCAGGCCCTTTTGGCCTCTGCTGTGCTTTCAAAATTCCCCTTTGCTTCAACCTCAATAAAAGTTCCTAAGCCTTCAATTTGATCCAATGCAACTTCCAAATCTCCGCAGTCCCAATATTCTCTTTGCTTATCAACCGTTACAACTTTTTTGAAATCCAAAAAGTTCAAAATCTTTCTGAATTCATCGGGGTTTGAAATTTCGGTTTCGTATTCCTCAGCGCATTCCTGCTCGCCGTTCGCCTTTTTGTTTATAGATTTGTCGTACTCAAAAATTACCTTATCTGGGTTTGTTCTGATCCTCAACCACTCTGTGGGGTGCGGTTTTTGCGCAAAAAAATCTCGGTGCAATGGAACATAATACTCATCAACTTGTTTTATTGATTTTATTAATCTTCCCCAGCTTGCCACTTTCGCCTTAACCTCCTCAAAATTATTTATTTCTATTTTAATTTCAACTTCAATATTCATAATTTTATTTTATAAAATTTTGATTCCGAAATTTTTAAGTTCTTCGGTTAAAGCCAGGATTGGAAGACCCACGATATTAAAATAATCTCCTTCTATTTTTTCTACAAACAAAGCTGCAAGTCCTTGTATTGCATAACCGCCCCCTTTGTCTAACGGTTCACCCGAGGCAATATATGCGTCCATTTCTTGCTCAGAGAAATTTTTAAAATAAACTTTTGTTTCTACTGATTTTGAGATTTGTTTATTGTTTTCCGTATCGATTATCGTAAAACCGGTTATGACAGAGTGAGCCCTACCGCTTAATTTTTGCAACATATATTTAGCTCTCTCTGGAGTTTTGGGTTTTCCAAAAACTTCTCCTTCAATAGCAACAATTGTATCCGCTGAAATAATTATTGAATCCCTGTGTCTTTGCGCAACGTCTTTTGCTTTTCCCAAAGATAGAAACTCTGCTAATTTATTCGGCTCCATTTTTAAACTCATATCTTCCTCGTAATTGCTTGGATCTATCTCAAATTCCAAACCAATTTGTTCAAGCAATTGTTTTCTTCTTGGTGACTGTGACGCTAAAATTATCTTTTTCATAGATATTTTTTACAAATTAAGTTCTTAATTTCGGACGGCCTCAAGTCAATATTTTCTAATTTACTAATGACAACCCACTCTATATCGAATTTGCCTATATAGGCGGAATTTTCCTGAAACTCCGGACCCATACCAGTTCCTAGTTCCCCATCTTTTATGTCGCAAAAATAAAAATATTCCCTTTGGCCAAATATCTTTCGATCTTTTGAGTCCTTTTCGCAAAACAAATCGCAAACCCTTACATCTACGCCTAATTCCTCTTTACACTCTCTTATCAAAGATTTTTCGTTTGTTTCTCCCTCCTCTACTCCGCCACCGGGAAAAACCCAGAACATAGCATCCGGTTTGGTTCTTTTTATCGTTAAAACTTTACCATCTTTGATAATTATCGCCCTAACTCTTTTCTGCATAAAATTATTTTTTAGAAATAATCAACGAATCTTTTTTTAATTTCAGAAAAATTTTCTTTTTTAAAATTAAATCTGAATCCCGGTCTTTCATTCAATTCCTCTAACAATTTACAAAAATCTTTATCATTAAGAACATCCAAGCTTAATTCATGGCAAACCAACATAATTTTTTCGTTAACAGGTTTTACATTATCTTGTTCGGTGGCAATTTCCGCCTCAAAATAATAACCCCACTTTGGAACTTTTACTGCCGCAAGCTCAACGCCCTTATACATATAAAGATATGTTTTTGTGGCTTGCAATACTCCGTAATAATATCCGAGTATTTGCAAAAACTCCGTCATTTCTCCAAATTTTTTTGATTCTATCGGAAATAAAAATTCCTTTCTGGCATCTTTCCCACTCCATCGGCCATATTTTAAAACAAGCTCTGTTTTTTTATTTGTAATTCTTAATTTCAAATCTATCGGACTTCTAACAACTCGCAGTGTTTCTTTTCCGCGCGGAGAATAAATAACAGAAAACCTGTCCTTCTCTCCAAGGAATTTTCCATTTTTCTTCAAAAATTTATTCAGCTCGGCAAACTTTTTCTCCGTCAAAAGCCCGCGATGCTCAACTTCAATCTTCATGTTTTATTTTTTTAATTTCATTTTTATTATCGGCATTATTTTTCCATTGGGAACCTCGTGGCCTTTTCCCTTTTCAAACTCAATGAAACCGAGCCTTTCATAAAATCCTATGGCATTTTTATTATATTCAACAACCTCAACGATTATATCTTTTCTAGGATCCAGCAAAGACAGTGCTTTGCTCGCCAACATTTTTCCAATCCCCTTTCCTTGGTACTCCGGCAGAACATAAATTATTTTTAATTCGTTGTATTCTTTTCCTTTAACAATCTGGCAAAACCCCGCTATTTTATCTCCTTCTTTCGCCACAAAATTAAAAGTGCTATTTTTACCATTTTCTAGTGCTTAATTATCTCTAGTTTTATTTTTCCGTTTCCTACCTCTAGGTTGACTTCCCCGCCAACTGGAAAAGTAATTATTGGCGAAGTGTGGCCAAAATCAACATTGGCTATTATTGGTAAGCTGTCCAATTCTTTTTTTGTTTTGATAATTTGTGACAATAAATTGTCAGTCATTTGACTGACTTTTTGGAACCTGCCGACGACAATGCCTTTGACTTTTTCAAAACCGGGCTGGTGAATCACAGACTGCAAATCCCTGTCAAAGGTAACTGCGTTAGACATTTTGTCGTCCTCAATAAAAAGAATCGTGTTCTTGGGGAACTCCGGGAAATACTCTGTGCCTTGCAATAAATTAAACGTGCAAAGATTAGCCCCAAGTATTGTGCCTGATGCTTTTCCTTCGTTTATAACCAGGAAACCGTTATTTTTTATAAGATTTCTTTCTTTCTGGTTTTTGTACCACTCGTCATCGCTCCAGTTTTTGCTTGCCCCAATTTCAAATGGCTTGTCTGTTAGTAAACATTTTTTAAAATAATCTAACGTATATTCAAAATATAATTCTTGGCCGAATGTTGAATATGCGGGCCCAGAGTAGTTGACTAATCCGGTCTTGGCAAAAATCGCATTGTTTAAGGCTGTAGTATCTGAATAACCGCAGAAAATTTTTGGACTATTCTTTATCAAATCCCAATCCAAATATCTTAAAAGTTGATTACAGTTAAAACCGCCTATAACCGCGAAAATTGCCCTAATATTTTTGTCAGCAAATGCATCGTGTATGTCCTCAACTCTAGATTGAATACCAGAAGAAACAAAATCATCGCTTTCTTCAATATGTTTTCCAAAGCTTAATTTTAATCCCAAATCAGCGAAACGTTTATTCGCAATTTTTCTCACCTCTTGTGAAATTATGGACATGGAACGAGATGGCGCGATAATTCTTACCTCGTCCCCTACTTTTAATTTTGACGGATATATTTTTTCCACGGGTCTGCGAGCGAGAGAGCAGATTTGCTTCGGAAATTGGACCCGAATATATCGTCACATTAGGGGTCTAATTTACGCTGAACTCCTTGCTCAATTAATTAATTATTTATTTTGCCCTCTCTAAGTCTAAAATGCAAATAAAAACATTGCTTTAATTAAAATTTATATTGAATGATTTTCTGTGGATTTTGCAAAGTCCGAATTCGCGAATTTTTTGCATGTGCAACGCCGTTCCATAGCCTTTGTGTTTTGCAAATTCGTATTGCGGATATTTTTTGTGATATTTTTCCATAATTCTATCTCGCGTAACCTTGGCTATTATACTGGCAGCCGAAATTGAAAAAACTTTTTGGTCACCCTTTATAATTGATTTTTGCCTTGGCTCGCCGAAGCTCGAAGAGCGAAGGCGGCTGGTATCAATTTTAAAATTTCCATCTATTAGCAGATATTCTATGTTTTTATTCGGCTTGCCCTGAGCTTGCCGAAGGGCTTTTTGCATTGCTAATTTTGTCGCCTGTAAAATATTTATTTTATCAATCACCTTTTCAGAAACTATTCCAACTCCCCACTCTACGTTTTTATGACTCGTTAAAATTTTATACAAACATTCTCTCTGATTTTCAGAAACCTTCTTAGAATCGTTAATGCCCCCAAAGTCCTTAGTAAAAATTTTGGGGTCGTAGTTTTTTATAATCACAGCCGAAGCAACAACGGGCCCCGCCAAAGGGCCTCTGCCTGCCTCATCTAGCCCAGCCACAAATTTAATCCCCCTTCGCCACAATTTTTTCTCCTCATTAAAATTAGGAAATATCACCCCGTTAGAAATTTTTTTTCTTTTTGTATTCATAATTCAAGCCCCCATTAACAATTAAAATCTGTATTTCTAACGGGGTTCATGACTTGATTTTACCACCGCAAAAGGTAAAATGGTATATTAGATTAACACCATGAAATTTACCCCGTTAGAGGTTAACGGGGTAAAAATAATACTAGAATATTTATGTCAGCAGAAAAAAATAATAAACCTCTAACGGGGTTTACCCATCTCCACGTTCATAGCCACTACTCGCTTTTAGACGGGCTACCAAAAATAGACGAGCTTTTAGATTACACAAAAGAACTTGGGATGGACTCTGTAGCCGTAACCGACCACGGCGTAATGTACGGAATAGTTGAATTTTACAAAAAGGCCAAATCCAAAGGAATAAAGCCTATAATTGGTTGTGAGGTTTACACGGCTTTTGAGAAACTGACCGATAAACGCCCCAATATAGATAGCAAAAGAAACCACTTAATTCTTTTAGCAAAAAATGAACAGGGTTATAAAAATCTTGTAAAACTTGTGACCATAGGCCAACTAGACGGTTTTTATTATAAACCAAGAATCGACGAAGAAGTTTTAGAAAAACACGCCGAGGGATTAATTGGCCTTTCTGCTTGCATACAAGGAAAAATTCCAAGGCTACTTCTAGCAAATAAACCAGAGGAGGCCGAAGAAGTTGCAAAAAGATATGAAAAGTTTTTTGGAAAGGGAAATTTTTATCTAGAAATCCAGCATCACGCAAACATACCCGAACAAGCTACCGCCAACAAAAGATTGATTGAGCTTTCTAAAAAAACAGGCATCCCTTTGGTGGCAACAAACGACGTTCACTATTTAAGAAAAGATGATGCTGAAGCTCAAGATATTTTAATGTTGATAAACACAGGAGCCGATATTAACGATCCTGAAAGATTGTCTATGACTCAAGATAATTTTTCTTTTTACAGTGCGGAGGAAATGGCCGAATTTTTTAAAGATACTCCCGAGGCAATTGAAAACACACAAAAAATTGCAGATGCTTGCGATGTAAAAATTGAACTAGGAAAAACAAAACTTCCCGTGTTCCCTCTCCCCGAAGGAAAGACGGCAGAAGAATATCTAGAAGAATTATGCTGGGAAGGAATAGAAAAAAGATACCCGCCTCGCGTCGACGAGCGAACGCGAGGCGAGGCAGGTGGCAAAGAAGAAAATCAAAAGGTGGTCGAAAGATTAAAATATGAATTATCGGTTGTTGGGAAAACGGGTTTTGCCGGATACTTTTTAATTGTGCAAGAATTCGTAAAGTGGGCAAAAGACAACAGAATTGTTGTAGGACCTGGCAGAGGTTCAGCTGGAGGGTCAATTATCTCCTACTTATCGGGCATAACAAATGTTGACCCGTTAAAACACAATTTACTTTTTGAGAGGTTTCTAAATCCCGAAAGAATATCTATGCCCGATATTGATATGGACTTTGCCGACAGAAGAAGGGACGAAGTTATAAAACACGTTGCCGAAAAATACGGACAAGACCACGTTGCTCAAATTATTACCTTTGGAACAATGGCCGCTCGCGCCGTCGTCCGCGATGTAGGTAGAGCGTTGCAGTACACCTATTCATATTGCGACCAGTTGGCGAAAATGATTCCGCTGGGAATGAACTTAGACGAAACGCTTGAGAAAGTTGACGAGTTTAGAGAAAAATATGAGACAGACGAAATGGCTAAGCGCCTGATTGATTTAGGCAAAAAACTTGAAGGAGTTGCTCGTCACGCTTCAACACACGCCTGCGGAGTCGTGATTTCTGAAAAACCATTAACAGAATCTGTGCCGTTACAAAGACCAAGGGATTCTGAGGATGGTGTAATCACCCAATATGAAGGACACAGCGTTGAAGATTTGGGACTTTTGAAAATGGATTTTTTGGGGTTAAAAAACCTTACTATAATAGAAGACACCTTATCGAGAATTTATGTTTTGCATAATAACTTAAAAATCGACTTAGATAAGATTCCGTATGACGATAAAAAAACCTTCGCCCTGCTACAGGAAGCCCTAACCACTTCCGTATTCCAACTGGAATCTGACGGAATGAAGAGATACCTGAAGGAATTGCATCCTACTGAATTTGAAGATATTACAGCTATGGTGGCGCTATATCGCCCGGGCCCTATGCAGTTTATCCCAGATTATATTTCAAGAAAACACAGTGGTGAAAAAATTGAATACTTACATCCTAAACTTGAGCCTATCCTAAAAGAAACTCAAGGAATTTGTATTTACCAGGAACAGTTAATGAAAATCGCGCAGGAAGTCTGCGGATTTACTTTGGGAGAAGCTGACGTTTTAAGAAAGGCTGTCGGAAAAAAAATTAAAGACTTATTGGACGCACAGGAAACAAAGTTTATAAATGGAGCCATAGAAAACGGCGCATCAAAAAAGGTTGCTGAAGAATTGTGGCAATGGATTTTACCGTTTGCCTCATATGGATTTAATAAATCGCATTCGGCCGCCTACGCAACTATCGCCTATCAAACGGCTTATCTTAAAGCCCACTACCCTGTTGAGTTTATGGCGGCTGTTTTAACTTCTGAAAAAGCGGACGTAGAAAGGATTTCCTTTTTAATTGATGAGTGTAAAAAAATGGAGGTGGAAGTTTTAGCTCCTAATGTGAATGAAAGTTTAAAAAACTTTACAGTTGTAGAAGGAAAAAACCAAATTCGTTTTGGTTTGTTGGCAATAAAAAATGTTGGCAAAAATATTGTTGACGCCATTGTTGACGAGAGAAAAGGACCCCATGGGGTGCCCCGGCCATTTGAATCAATTGGTGACTTTATATATCGGGTAAAATCTAAAGACCTCAACAAAAAATCGATGGAGGCGCTAATAAAGGCCGGTGCATTCGACCAGTTTGAAGAAAGAAACAAACTTTTGCAAAACCTGGAAAAAATGCTGGAAATCGCAAGAGAAAATAATAAAAACGAAAACACAAATCAGATGGGTCTTTTTGCCAACACAAGCGTTAAAATAAATCACACAATAAAACTTGAAGATGCTCCTCCGGTTGGTGATTTTGAAAAACTTGGCTGGGAAAAAGAACTTCTGGGACTTTATGTAAGTAGCCACCCTCTTAACAGTTTTAAAAAACTTTTAGAAAAAAGAACTGTTCCAATTTCAACCATTGATGCTACTTTTGTAGATAAAAAAATAATCGTAGGCGGATTAGTTTCCTCCGTTAAGAAAATTATAACAAAAAACGGCAAACCGATGCTTTTTATGAAACTTGAAGATTTAACAGGAAAAATTGAAGTTGTTATATTCCCAAACCTTTTAGAAAGAAACCCAGTTGCTATGCAGGAAAGCAAAATCATTTTTGTCGGCGGTCGTGTGGACGACAGAAATGGAGAGATTAAGATTGTCGCTGATGATGCGCAGGAAATCTTAGTACCTCGTGAAGGCTAAACTCTGTCCGTTTGTCAAACGCCCCATACTAGGCTTTGCCTAGTATGGGGCGTTTAAATTGCAATAAAAAGCCCGACAAATCTTTCGACTTGTCGGGCAGTTGAAAGCAGTTGGCCTGCTCAGTCCATTGTTGGCTTAGGCCTGTGACGGTTCGAGATCTTCAGGTCACAATATTAGAGTGTCTCTGGATATCCAGCAATTTCCAGGTCCCAAATGTCTTCCGTTTTCATCTCTTGTGGCACACACAAAATGTCCATCTTTCACCGCCACCACTCTGACGTTGATAAATTGCCTTCCGTCATAGAGCGCGGTATAGCGAGTGCCACCAAGGTCTCGTCTTGTGATAGTGTAAACACCACCAACAATAATACTATTTCTGTCCACTTTCCATCTCCTTATGGTTTTCTGTCCCACAAAATAACAAAACACAATGTGCTGTGTAAATAGTAATACAATTATATAACGTCGTCAACAGTTTACTATCGAAAATAGGAGTGGTAGGATTACAATATACAAATTTAAATAGTGTAAGGTGTTCAGCGTCCCGCTTAGCGGGACGAAGCAAAACCTTTTCGCTCACAAGACCGTGGAAAATATAGAAAAAATTAGGCATTCGTTGGCGCATCTTATGGCGTCGGCTGTTTTAGAATTTTATCCCAAGGCAAAGCTAGGAATGGGACCGGCAGTTGACAACGGATTTTATTACGATTTTCAATTGCAAAAACCGCTTGAGGAAAAAGATTTAGTAGAAATTGAAGCAAAAATAAAAGAGTTAATTTCGCAGAAATTAAAATTTGAAAAAAAGAATATTACAAAAAGGGTTGCCAAAAAACTGTTTGCCGTTCAACCATATAAGTTAGAAATCCTAAAAGACTTGCCTGGTGATACGGTTTCTATTTTTCAGACAGGTGAATTTGTTGATTTGTGCAAAGGACCTCACATAAAATCAACAAAAGAAATTACGCCTAATTCCTTTAAGCTAACTAAAACTGCGGGAGCCTATTGGAAAGGTTCAGAAAAAAATAAAATGCTAACTCGCATTTACGGATTGGCTTTTGAAACAGAAAAAGAACTGACAAATTATTTAAATATGCTAGTTGAAGCAGAAAAACGCGACCACAGAAAACTTGGCAAAGAATTAGATTTATTCTGCTTTTCTGATCTTGTCGGCCCCGGCCTCCCCCTTTACACCGCAAAGGGCGTTGCGATTAAAGAAGAACTGCAAAAAGAAGTTGAAAGGATTTGCAGAAATTACGGATTTGAAAAAGTTTCGACCCCTTCTTTGGCAAAAATAGATTTATTTGAAACCTCCGGCCACGCAAAAAAATTCAACGACGAATTGTTCCGTGTTTCTTCGCCAAAGGGCCACAAATTTGTTTTAAAGCCGGTGCAGTGTCCGCACCATACGCAAATATATGCTTCGAAACCAAGGTCATACCGCGACCTGCCTATAAGATATATGGAATCTGACAAGCAATACCGAGCTGAAAAACCTGGCGAGATTGGCGGGCTTAATCGTGTTTATGCAATTACTGTAGAAGACGGCCATACATTCTGCACAAAAGAGCAGGTTAAAGATGAAATAAAAACCCTAGTGAATATAATAAAAGACTTTTATACCTCGATGGGTCTTTGGGGAAACCATTGGATTTCCTTATCAACAAGAGGAAAAGATTTTAGTAATTATATCGGCGAGAAAAAAGACTGGGACTTGTGCGAAAAAATTCTGCAAGAGGTTTCAAACGAAATGGGTTTGAATGCTAAAAAATGTCCGGGGGAAGCCGCCCTATACGGTCCGAAGTTAGATTTTATGTTTAGAGACGCTATTGGAAAAGAAATCCAAATACCAACCGTGCAGATTGACTTTGCAACTCCAAAAAGATTTAATTTAACATACACAGATAAAGATGGCTCTGAAAAAAATCCTGTTATGGTTCATCGCGCCATCTTGGGATCTTACGAAAGATTTTTAGCCTTAGCCATAGAACATTTTGCCGGAGCCTTTCCTGTATGGTTATCCCCAATTCAGGTTGCTATAATTCCTATTTCTGAAAAACAAAATGACTATGCCAAAAAAGTTGAAACTGAAATAAAAAATGCTGGCATTCGTGTAGAATTTAAAAATGAGAACGAAACCCTGGGCAAAAAAATCAGGTCTGCCGAAATGCAGAAAATTCCCTATCTTTTGATTGTTGGTGATAAGGAAATTTCGGCTAACGCGGTTTCGGTCAGAGAAAGGGGTAAAGGAGATTTGGGACAATCTTCGTTAAATGATTTTATTAATAAAATAAAAAAAGAAATTGTTCTACGAAACTAAAAAAATGCCTGAACTTTCCCCTGCAACAAAAAAATTGATAGCACAATATCAATTTGCCCATAAACGGAACCTTCCGAGACAAGGAGTTGCCACAATACACGTTGACGAATTTGCCTCAAGCGTAGCGGCTTTTTACGAAAAAATCAGAATGATAGTCGATTGGAAGGAAGAACATCTGATAAGAAGAACCGCCATTACCAGAAAACTCAAAAGACGATTTTTAAATGCCGATCTGAATAATCCTAATTCCAGCGAATCAATCGCCGAGCCTTTAATTTTGGAGTTAATTAGGGGCGGACACCTTTCAAACGATAAAGTTGAAGAATCAAAAATTAAGGATGTCCAAACAATTCTTGATAAATATATATTTATCATAAAAAATCGCCCGGCAAACAGCAACCCGCGAGAAAAAATACAGTTTTATAATTGGCTAATAGAAATCGCTTCCTGCGAAATAGAAGAGAACATAGCCTCATTTAGAGAAGAAACCGCACTGATAGAATACATGTTTGAGTTGATGAAAGAAAAAATTATTTTAAGTAAAAGGGTTTTAGAAAAATGGAAAATTACGGAAGAAGAAAAAAACATCCAGGTTTATATAGCCGTGCAACAGTCTCTTTTTAAATTAGATAATCCCCTAATCAGCTATAACCTTATAAAATACCAATACGAAAACTGGGCAAAACCTGACATTAACTTTTTATCTAAAATAACCCGAAATATTTATAACGTATGGAAAGAAATAGACGAAAAGATTACTCATCCCCTAGGAAAGAAATTTTATGCAATCTGTGAAAAGTATGACACTCCTTATTTGCTACTTGGAGATATTCTGTCCGAAGAGGACTCGGAAGAAACATTAAAATATCTTTCCGATCCAAAACTCCTGGAAGAATATGTTAAAAAAGCGTACAACAAGCGATTGTCGACACTGGGCAAACGTTTGAGCAGGGCTGCTCTTTATTCCACCCTCTCGGTTTTGCTCACCAACGCTCTCTCCGTTTTAATTATAGAAATACCGATAGCAAAATTAATTTATGGAGGTTTTAGTTCCTCTCCCTTTCTCACAATTTCCGTCGATATACTTGGCCCGACTTTTTTAATGTTTTTGATGGTAGCCACCATCAAAAAACCGTCAAAGAAAAATCTAAACTTGGTCATTCTGGAAACTATGAAAATTGCTTACCAAAAGGAAAAAACCGATACCTATGAAATAAGGACTACGAGAGAAAAGAGTGTTGTGGGCGCCTTTATTATCAGCTTTCTTTATCTTCTAACCTCTGTTGCTTCTTTTGGATTGATATTCTATGTTTTAGAAAAAGCCAAATTTCCGATAACTTCTGTTTTAATAAATATTGCTTTTGTCGCGGTAGTTTGTTTCGCCGGACTAGCCATCAGAAAAAGGGGCCAAGAGCTTACTATAAAAGAAGGGAAATCAAATATTTCGGGATTTTTGTTTGATATTTTGTCTTTACCGATTGCCGGAACCGGGAGATGGCTTTCTAATAAATGGAAAAGATATAATGCTATTTCCGCTTTTTTTAACGCCTTAATCGACATGCCCTTCTCAATCTTCGTTGAATTTCTAGAACAGTGGCGTTCGTTTATTAAAGAAAGAAAAGAAGAAATCAGATAATATTTAAACTAAACCGGCTTGAAAAAGCCGGTTTTTTGTGGTGTAATACAAAATATTATGCAGAAAAAATACCACGTTGTAGTCTTCGGCTGTCAGATGAACATAAGCGATGCAGAAAGAGTTTCTGCTGTTTTGGAGGGCATGAAATACAAAGACACTCCAAATATGAGTGAAGCAGATTTAGTTGCGATTACTATGTGCTCCGTAAGACAGTCCGCTGTCGATCGGGTTTACGGGATTATAGAGAAGTTAAAAAAATCAAACAAAAAACCCTTAACTATATTAACGGGCTGCATTTTGAAGAAGGACCAAAAAGCTTTTATTGAGGGATTTGATTATGTGATTGATATAAAAGATATCAAAAAGCTTCCCAAATTATTATCATATAAAATGTCCGACCGCTCACTTTATATGCAAAATAATTATTTTGATGTTACGCCAAGGTACGCTTCAAAAAATTCGGCCTACATCCCGATTATGACAGGATGCAACAACTTCTGCAGTTATTGCGTTGTGCCATACACTAGAGGAAGAGAAATCTCCCGTCCGACGAAGGAAATACTGTCTGAAGCGAAAAATCTTGTGAAGCACGGACACAAAGAAATTTGGCTTCTCGGTCAGAATGTAAACTCGTATAAAGATAAAAAAAATAATTTCCCCAAACTTTTAAAGATGGTAAATGATATTTCCGGAGATTTTAGTTTTAATTTTACATCCAGCCATCCAAAAGACTTTTCCGACGAGCTAATAAAAACAATGGTAAAATGCGAGAAACTGTCCATGGATCTAAATTTACCGATTCAAACTGGCGACGATGAAATTTTAAAAAAAATGAACCGGCCATATACCGTCTCTCAATATAAAAATCTGGTCAAAAAAATAAGAAAGTCACTTCCTAAAATCAGACTCTCAACCGACATTATTGTAGGATTCCCCGGAGAAACTAAAAAACAATTTAATAACACCGTAAAAACGCTAAAAGAGATTGGTTATGGCGTGGCATTTATAAATAAGTACTCAGCGCGCACGGGGACCGTAGCCGCTAAAATGGAAGACGACGTTCCTTGGACAGAAAAAAAACGCCGTGAAAAAATTCTGATAGAATTAGTTAATAAAAAAGATATAAAAAAAGCCCCAAAAGGAGCTTACTCTGAGTATTAGAAAGAGTATAAATAGAGTGGTTAGGGCATTCCTTCTGTTACAAAGTGGCTAGCAAGCCAAATTATGCAAAAGACTACACCAAGGGCAAAACCTGCACCTATTAATACTATCAATGTTCCACGCATTACTCTCTCCTCATTATTTGTCAAAGGCCCCACTTAGAACACATTAATACAATATCATGGAAAATAAAAAAATCATAGTCATTTTGGGGCCCACAGCTTCAGGTAAAACTGACTTGTCTATTAAGTTGGCCAAGAAATTTAATGGCGAGATAGTTTCGGCTGACTCGCGACAGGTTTATAGGGGGATGGATATCGGATCTGGTAAGGTAACAAAAAAAGAGATGCAAGGAATCCCCCATCACCTGCTTAATGTCGCTAATCCAAAAAGAAAATTTTCTGTAGCTCAATATCAAAAATTTGTGTTAAGGGCAATAAAAAAGATACAAGATAAAAACAAAATCCCTTTCTTGGTTGGAGGAACCGGATTTTACATACAATCCATTATTGACGGTGTTGTTATTCCCGAGGTAAAGCCAGACTGGAATTTAAGAAAAAAACTAGAAAAATTAACGAACGAAGAACTTTTTAAGAAATTAAAAAAATTGGATCCGAAACGGGCGGAAGGCATTGATAAGCAAAACCCCAGAAGATTAGTGCGCGCCCTGGAAATAGTTTTGAAAACCGGCAAACCCGTCCCATTAGCGGGTAGACCCCCGAGGTCTACCTTTTCTGGCATACTACAAATCGGCGTAAAAAAATCGCCGGAGGAATTGAAAAAGCTCATACAAAAACGCCTGGTTAAAAGACTAAAGAACGACGCGATGATTAAAGAGGTTAAAAAACTCCACAGAACATTGTCATGGAAAAGACTGGAAGAGTTTGGCTTAGAATACCGCTTTGTCGCACAATATTTACAAAACAAAATCTCTTACGAGGAGATGAAAAATAGAATACAGCTTGAATCAGAGCATTATACCAAGCGCCAAATGACCTGGTTTAAAAGAGATAAGCGTATCAAATGGATAAGGGCAGATAAACAAGCAGAGATATTTTGCAAAAAGTTTCTGTTGACAAAATAGTCATAATATATTAGAAATAAGAAAATAAGTTCTTTTGTTTTTTGACATATTAACGAAAGGGATTCCAATGAAAAAGAAGACTTTCTCATGCTTAATGGACAGCATCGCCTTATTTTTGTTTGTGGCGGGCGTTGCTATGAGCGTCGTGGCCTTCTTCACGTCTATCGTAATCCTTGGTTTCGTGAGTGCGCTCGTAATCGGGTTGGCATGGGTCGTGCGCCTATGGAACCGGCCTTCAGTTATTTTCCGTCGCGAATACCGCGAACAAGAACAAAGATCTCGATAAAACAAAAAGCCAGTTAGAGCGTCCTGCCCTGCTGGCCTCTTTTTTTACAAATTTATCCTTGGTTTAGATTTCTTTTTAGTAATTCTTGCACCTTCTCGGGGTTAGCCGTTCCGCGCGTTTTAGCCATAACCTGCCCAGATAAAAATTGAACAGAATTTTGCTTGCCCGACTTATAATCTTCAGTCGCCTTCGGATTTTTTGAAATAACTTCCTTTATGACTTTTTCCAATTCTCCGTCGTCTGACATCTGTCGCCAATTATTTGCGTCAACAACGCTTGAAGGATCAGATCCCGTATTAAACATATCAGCTACAACCATCTTAGCAACCTTACTTGAAATTTCTCCTCTTAAAATCATCTTTACAAATTCAGCAAAATTTTCCGGAGTAATTTTGAACTCTGTTTCTACGAATTCTTTCCCGGCCAGCAATCCTTGCACCTCCGTGATCAAATAGTTTGAAACTAATTTAAATATTTTCCCTTCTTCCTTTTCGGGAATAACTTCGTTTCCTATTTCCGATTCTAGCCAACCTTCGATCTCGGAAACAACTTTTTCATAATATTCGCTTAAATCTTTATTGGTAATAAAAAACTCGACCGCGACCTCGTCTAGGCCGTACTCTTTTTTAAATCTTTCTCTTTTTTGCTCTGGTAACTCTGGCATAGTTGTTTTTATTTTAATAATATATTCATCCTCAAAATGCATTGGAGGCAAGTCCGGCTCAGGAAAATATCTGTAGTCATGCGCCTCTTCTTTTTCTCTTTGAGAAAATGTAATCTCTTTTTTATCGTGCCACCCCCTGGTTTCCTGTACAACTCTCTTCCCTGATTCCAAAACTTCTTCTTGACGCGCAATCTCAAAATCAACTGCTTTTTCAACAACTTTAAACGAGTTTAAATTTTTAATCTCAACTTTTGTGCCGAGCTTTTTATCTTTTGAAATACTAATATTCACCTCAACCCTCATTTGACCCTTTTCCATATTTGCGTCAGAAACTCCCAAATATTTCAAAATCAACTGTAGTTCCTGTGCAAATTCACGAGCTTCTTTTCCTGATGTTATGTCTGGTTCAGTAACTAACTCCATCAAGGGCACGCCAGCTCTGTTTAAATTAACCAACGAATAACCTGCCCCGTTAGAAGTAGGCGACTTGTCGCCGTCAGTTCTAATGGGGTCCGCGCCTTCGGACGGGACCCCGCCAGAGGCGGTGACGGGATGAGCCAAACTGCCGGTATCTTCTTCCAAGTGTATTCTCGTAATGCGTGTTTTGTGCCCATCTATATCTAAAAATCCACCAGTGCATAATGGCTGGTCGTATTGGGAAATTTGGTATCCTTTAGGCAAATCCGGATAAAAATAATTCTTTCTATCAAATTTTGAGTCTTCGGCAATTTTACAATTCAAAGCCAATCCGGTTTTTATGACTTTTTTTATTGCCTCTTCATTCGCCACTGGAAGCGTCCCCGGCTGGGCAGTGCAAATAGGACAAATATTATAATTTGGCCTTTTCTCATCAGGATCATTTTTGCACGAACAAAACATCTTGCTCTGTGTTTTAAGTTCGGCGTGAATTTCAAGACCTATGGTCGGTTTATACATAATTATGATTTAATTTGGCTCCGCGGTTACCCAGTTAAATAATTTCGCTTCGCGAAATTAAAATCCCGAAGGATTTTATTTAACCGGGTGAATCTCTAACCCAATTGTTGGCTTATACTTCATATATAAAATGTTTCTATTTTTTTCTGGCCTCGTACGGGTTATAATAAAAATCTCTATTTTCCAACGAGGCGGCCCAGGAGACATTCATCTCGTCCATATCAACCCTAATATATTTTGCGAGTAATGGTTGGATTTTATTTAACTCTCTCCAGCATTGCTGGGCGATTCTGCGATAAGATGCGTGCCCTTTTTTACCTGACCTTAAAGAAATAAAATGATGCAACTCCCTTAAATTCCAGGTTATCAAGACTCTCTTCCTAAAACACAATGGTACAACGTACTGTGCTTCTTCGGGAAACTTCTCATGTATCTTATTATAAGCCTCAACTGACTTTTCTACCACTGCCTTAAATTTATCTTCAAACCCAGCCTCGCGAATTTCCGGAGGCAAATCATATCCATGTACAACTGTTACGGGCTGGTTAGATTGCGTGCACATTCTGTGGCGCTGTACGTCTCTAAACGCTCCGTAATCCAATAGAATATCGAACGTATAGTAAATATGCTCTAATTCCCTTAACGGCTGGTCAAATTTTTCTCTTCTTTTTAACGTTTCATCGATTATTTTTTCTTTTTTCTCGTCTGGAATATTTCTGACTTTTTTGGCAATTTCTTCGTAAGACAAATCGGAGTAAGGATAAAGAGTCCCCGCAATCAATTTGTTTATTGCATCAGTATCGTAATCTACAATTGTTACGGCCTGATTGTTCCCTGCTTCTTTGCCAAGCTCCCAATCAGCAATATTTTTTAACTGTTTTTTTGTTTCGATTATATAATTATTTTTATCAGCGAATTTTAATAAAGTAGGAACGGCCTCCATCGCTTTTTCTTTCATTTCAGTTCCGATGTCCTGCATTTCTTTTAACGGATGCGACAGTAATTTTTTGATCAAATGCTCTAACTCTCTTGTGTTAATTGTCATGCCCAGGTTTGTCAAAACAGCCGTAGGCAATAAATATCTTAAATTATCGCAAGCTCTTGCTTTAGAAATCATATTATATAATTTTTCATCTTGGTCAGATGGTTGAGGGTATTTTTGTTTAACAAAATCCATCATTGGCTGAGTCATCTCTTCGTAAGCATCCATCAAAGAATTAACCGCTTCCAGATAAATATCCTTTAACTCCGCGCCCATCACGTTTTCTGGCATATATAATTTATCTTTATTAAAAATCTGGTATCTGGAAGATTTTTCCGTGAACGAAGCAAGCCTGCAATCTTCTATAACTTTTGTGGCTATATTGGAAACATTTTCAACCGCCAAAGAAATAACAGCATGTTCGGCAATAGACGAATGCCCAAATCCAACTACCCATTTTTCATGGAACTCCGCTGATTTTTCATCTGTGAGCTCGGCTGCAATTTTATCAAATGGTTCGGCTGACCTTGAACATTTAGCAAAAGTAACCGCTTTTACCTCTGGCATTAAATTATTTGGCAATGTATAAATTCTTCTTTCGGCTGTCATATGTTTATTATTTCCTTGACCGTCCGTAGCTTTACTTTGTCCATCCGTAGCTTTATGCGTAGGAGGATGCGAAGAGGGGTCTTCAATTATTTTAATAATCTTATTATTAATAGCTTCCGCTGGTAGTAATTCTCCTTTTTCCAAACATTCTATAACTTCAAAGTCGTTCGGAAATTCCTTGGCCGCCATCAAATAAGAGTTTAAAGCGTTTTCCAGATGACTGTTATTTTTTTCGTGAATATCCTGTTTTTTGTCATCACCCAAATAGCTAATTCTTCTTTGCTGTTTTTCTCCGTCTGTTATGTTATTAGAGAGTTCCATCGAAAACTCAACGGATGTCTTTAATATAAACGTAAAATCCGGTTTAGGAATTTTAAAAATTCCGTACTCTAAGTCATAAAGCCAGTTTACATACTTTTTCCATTCTTCTTTGTCTTTAATCTTCCCTCCCTGGTGCCCAATATTGGAAACCAGATATCTGTCTGATATTACAATTTTTCCCTCATCAAGCCACTTTTTTATTTTTAGGCTCGCGTCATATCTGTCAGTAGCATAAAAAACAGAGGCAATTTTAGGACCAACCTCTTCCGACGTGCCATATTTCCCGGTTAAATAATCATCAACCATAGCTGACGACCTCTCCCCATGTTGAGGAAAATCAATTTTTTCTACCTCAAAACCCTTCTGCCTATAATATTCAGCCAGTAATTTTGTCTGCGTTGACTTTCCGCATCCATCGATACCTTCAAAAACAAAAAATTTTCCTTTTGTCATAATAAAATTTCTTCTAATTCTTTTATATTATGGATTAGAAAGTCTGGTTTAGTCGCCTTTAATCTTTCTTCAGAACACAACCCCCACAGAACTGCCGCGGTTTTTATGCCGTTTTTATTACCGGACCTCATTTCGTGGTCTCCATCGCCTACAAAAATAGTATTATCCTTGTCTAAATTGTTTTTATTTAACAGCTCCCTTAAAACTTCTTCCTTGTCTTTCACATAAGTTTTTATTTCGTTGAAACATCCAATGAGTCCAAATCTTTTTATTTCCGGAAAAATTGTTTCCGGCATATCAAAACTTATAATCGCCGTAAAACTTCCTTCGGCTTTTATCTTTTTTATAAGCCCTGCCATTCCCGGATACACATCAGAAATTGGACAGTCCGGACTCTTTATGGCGTCGCCATATATTTTTAATTCTTGTTCTATCGTCATTTTGGGAAAATACCTACTCCAAAACTTCATGTACGGCTCTTCCCAATTTTCTTTTAATTCTGCAGAAGACAATTCTCTTCCACCCATATTTTTAAATATCTGGTTCACTATCCATAAATGGCTTTTGGAAACGTCTTTTATGGGACCCGACCAATCAAAGATAACATTTTTAAACATTAAATCAAATCTATTACTTTTTTAATCTCTTCGCGTAGATTCTCCATGGTTCCTGTATTTAAAATAGTATAGTCTGCCATTGCAATCGGGCCCCCTTTCTCCACATTTTCTATTTCAGAATAATCCCGCTTTTTCGCCTGCTCTTCTGTTAACGGCCTAAAGCGCCTGGCTTTATCGCTATCATCTAATTTCCTTTCCGACAATCTTTGGTATCTTATTTTCGGCGGAGCTGAGACTGCTATAATATATATAGAATTTCCGTATTTTTCCTTTAGAACTTTATACTCTGACCAGCTATAAAGTCCGTCAACAACTACATTTGATTTACTTACCAGATTGTCTAATTTTGGTATATTTAGAATTGCAAATGCCGCCATTCCATAATCTCTCCTAAGGCTCTCTCTTATTTCTCTTTCGTTTGCCTCGTTTACTTCTAGACCCCTTTCCTTTATTTTATCAAGAACAATTTGGCCGAATCTTAAATAAGAAAATCCTTTTTTAACCAGTTCATCAGAAACCTCGCTTTTGCCGGAACCGGTCATCCCCACGATACAAACAATTTTGTTCGCCAGTTTTTGCGATTCTTCGTTCCAATCTACCCGCGTATTATTTCTTGAAGCATCTTGTTCTGTAAAACCTTGCGGATATCTTTTTTGTAATTTTGCCATATTTTCGTTTAAAACATCATCCAAATTCCAATCAAAAAAGTTGCATATCATGGCTATGTACCACATCGTATCTCCCAAATTTTCCTTAATTCCTTCTTTTTGATCGTTCCCATGTGAAAATGTTTTTTTAATACAACCGGCAATGTCCCCCGCTTCGCCAGCGACTCCTAAGCCCCATGTCATTATTTCCTTTTCCGGATTTTCGTATTTTGCTGAAGTTGTTTTGCAAAACTCCTGATATTTTTTTAAAAAAATTTCCATATTATTTTTTATTTTTTTTAAATATTCATTATAAATAATTTTGACCCAGACGCCATTATTGTCTTTTATATATTCTCCAATATCCCGTAAATCAACCAACCTGCCCTCCATTTTATCGGTTTCTTTTATAGAAATACCATCGCTATCTCCCGTGAAATTATAGACCAACCCGACGTGCACTCGTTCTACGGGGTTTGATTCGTCGTTTAATATGCCTATAAGCTTTCTACCAATTAAAGTACCTTTAAAATTTACTTCTTCTTCCCATTCCCTCATCATGCCAGACTCCAAGACATTACCGCTCTCGATGTCGGTGTGATTTATGTGCCCGCCAACTCCCAATTGGAAAGTATCAACTAGCCTTTGCTCTCCAGCTTGCGAAAGATATTTATAAATAAAATATTTGTTCTTAAAATTAAAAATAATATACGGAATTATCTGCTGAAATGAGTCGTCATTTTCAACGTCTCCTCTTCTTTTGAACTCGCAATTATTTTTTATCAAATCAATATAATAATCCAGATTGTCTGTCTTCAATCCTTGCCATTTCCAGTTTCTAAAAAGTATTTCTGATTTTACTACCAAAACCTGCTCGTCTTCTTTTCTCATATTTACTTATTTAAATACTTTGAGGTTTCCCTTCTTCTATAATCTCTTTCAAGCTTTTAAAATCTCCTCCTTTATGAGTGTTCCTCACTTCTTCTGCGGATACTAAATTTTCTTTTATATTCTGGTCTCTTCCATACTGATATTTATCGTCTAAAATGTCCCCCTGCTTCCATTCTGCCACCCAATCCTCCACGTGGAAAACTTTTAAGGAGCCGTCGGGTGTAGACCCGATAAATTTACCCAGTCCAGAATTAATAATCGCTTTTTTACAGATATAACATGGCATAGCGTTAACCATTTCTCCCGTTTTGCCATTCTCCGCATATAAATATAAAGTCCCATCTAGTAAACTTACTCCCGACCTCGCAGCATTGATTATTGCATTTGACTCAGCATGCACACTTCGGCATATTTCATATTGTGTGCCGTGAGGGATTTTCAGTTCATCTCTTAGGCAATATCCTCTTTCAAAACAGTCTTTTGTCCCCCTGGGAGCCCCAACGTAACCGGCTGAAACAATTTGATCGTTTTTTACAATAATCGCTCCATATTTTGCCCGAAAACATGTAGATCGCTGTGCTACCTCCTTCGCAATGTTTAGATAATATTGGTCTTTTGATGGTCTTGCCATAATATTTATATTTGTTAGTTAATTTAAGGTACACCTATTCTATCACTTCGCTAAAACAAAAATCAACCCCACCAAGGGGTTGATTTTTTAGAAATTTGTTGTCTTCTACTCTTTCACCTCTACTCCCATCTTTTTGTCGCTCGCCTTTTCGCCTTCACTTCGTTCGGACTAGCTCGGCCATGCCGGTTCCGGCTCGCTTCCTTAGAAACCCCACGGTTTCTAACGCCCCGCTTCGCGGGACTGTTTTCCTACACGGGAAGATTTACAAAATCTTCCCGACCCCATCTAAGGAATATGCTCGTAGAGGTTAATCCTTAACTTCTACTCCCATGTTTTTCGCAGTCCCCAAAATAACTTTCTTAGCTATTGCAAACGATTTTTTGTTGAAATATCAAACTTCTATCTTGTTTATGTAATTATACTCCGCCAAGACTGCGTGTCAAATTATTTTACTATTTTAATCGCCTTACCCTCTATCAGGGCTTCTGTAATTTTTTTATAAGCCGAAGATAAAATCCTCTGATAGGTGCTTTGCGAAGTATTCATTTTTTTAGCCGCCGCTTCCTGTTCTAACTCACTTATATTCCTTAACCTCAAAGCCTCTACCTCTTCTGTAGTTAGCTCAACTATTTCTAGCTCTCTTATCGGTACTCCTTGAGGTTTGAAATAAGTTATGTTTGGATTAAATTCTATTCTTCTACAAAGTCTTGGTCTTGTCATATTATTTTCTTTCTAAATTAATTTTACATTTTGGACACTTAAGCGAAGCACAGGGCGATCCCGCCTGATGAGGATCTTCATATCCGCATTTTGGGCAAACACAAAATCCTCCCGGTCCCTTGCCTTCCGCTTTTTCAATTTCGTCTTTAAATTTACCCTTCCTTTGCCAACCGAATCCTCTGCCAAAAATCGGCTTATAAAATCCGGTTTCAATATCGTGACTTTTAATTTGAATAGCTATATAAGAAAGATTTTCTATGCCCGTCATTAATCTTTCTCTTAAAACTTCTGAAATTTTTGTCGCCTCTTCTACTTTTAAATTGTTTGGTAATTCAATTTCTAAATTAGCTGTGATGGCCGAACCCTTTTTCTGAGTTTTTAAAGAAGTAATTTCAATGTTTTGGGTTTTAGCAATTGTTTTCATTTTTTCTTCAATTTCTTCTCCAGCCGAAACATCAAGCAAAGAATCTGCTGCCTCCTTGCCGAGAGTGAAAGATTCCTTGATTATATAAAACCCAATCAAAATGGCTAAAACCGAATCTGCATAAATCCAATATCTATTTAGAAATAGTCCAGCAAAAACAGCCAAGGAGGCAAAAACATCAATTCGTGAATGGAGACCATCTGAAAGCAAGGAAATAGAATTCTCTTTTTTGCCAATATTAATTTTTATTCTGGCCATTATTTCATTAATAACCGCGGAAAATGCCATTACAATAAAACCTAAATAACCAAATTCAATTATTGCTGGATTTAACAATTTTTTATAGCCCCCATAGACGATAATAACACCCGTAGCAAAAAGAATAACAGTTATTATCAAACCAGATAATACCTCAAATTTAAAATGGCCATAAGGATGTTCTTTGTCTTCCGATTTTTTAGATATTTTAATTCCAACGTAGCTGATAGCTGAAGAAAAAACATCCATAAAAGAGTGAACACCTTCTGCCAAAATCGCAGCAGAACCCGAAAACATACCGACAATAATTTTGCTTCCTGCTAAAATAACGTTTGCCAATATTGAAATAACCGCTACTTTTTCTTTCATTTTAACTATAGCCAATACCGATTAAACTTGGATTAATCAATAAAATTAATCCAAGTAAAATCATTATTAAGCCACCTATAAATTTTATAATTTGCATTTGTCTTTCGCTTATTTGCTTTCCTTTAAATGTATATCCAAAAAGCGTAATTATGACAATAAGGGGGATTACATATACAAAATTGTAGAAAAATAAATATAGATAATAAGAAAGACTGCTTGTTAACACTTTTCCCGTTAAAATCCCTGTATAAATAATTGGAAAACCAGCAGTACAAGGCAGTTCCACTAAAGAGGCAAAAGCAGCTAAGCTAACAGACGCTAATATCAAGGCAGGCATAGAACCATTTACAATTATATCCTTCATATGCTCTATCCTTTTTACCAGTGGTCCCTTGTGTTTTTCCTGAATCATTAAGGTTATTCCCTTTCTGAACGCTAAGAGTTCCTTACAATTAATTGCACCAGCAATTAATGCAATACAAGCAATCCCGATTCTTAAGGGAGTAATAAAACCAATATACTTAAAAATATTCAGCCAAGCAGCCATAAACAAAAAATAAATTATAAAAATAACAAAGATAAAAGTATAACCTATGGCATAAATCTTTTTTCTGGAGTGTGAAGCTGAAATAAGAAGACCTAATAAAAAAGTAAGAACAAATAAATTGCAAGGATTAAATCCATCAATTAAGGCAATAAAAATAGTGAAGAGAGGTAGGGGTAAACTATAACCTAATTTTTCTAAAAATTCAGGAGGAATATTCTTAGCCAGAATAAAAAATCCAATTAACAACAATAAAGATATTCCTATAATTAAGTAATTTTTTTGTTGTTCAGTCAAACAAAGACATATGCATTTTTTTATAATCTTAAATTTATAAATAAGAAAAGAAACAATAAAAAAGACGAATATAATTAAAATCCAATACCAAAACTTCCACGGTGATTCAGTTACATGATTTATTCCCCCCACGTTACTAACATCTATTTTTCCTGTAGAAATAATTGACGATTCTCCATTCCACTCTAAAACCCAATCTCCCAATTTGACAGCATGCGCAAATTTAACCTGGCCGTCGGAAATAAATACTGGTTCAGGTTCTATTTTTTCAAAATCAATATTCTCTAAAAAAGAGGAGATGTTTTCAGCCACTAAAATATTTTTTAACAATTCGTCATCTCCTCCATTGCCAGATATTAAAACTCTATTTTTTGTCCAAATCTTTACCTTGCCCTCCAAGTTTGTAAGATATAGGTCTTTAAAATCAACAGAAGAACCATCGGGAAGAGGAAAATTATTTGATTCTAAATTTTTTACTATTTCCTCAGAATCCAAAACCTGAAATCTTCCTAAACCAATTTGATTTTTATTAAAAATTATAACAGGAATGCCTGCTTGAATATTTGGGATATAAGATTCAAAATACCGATTGGCTATATTCTGATTGCTTGCTCTCAAATTATAAATTTCGTATTCCACTACTATCAAGTTTGGATATTTTGAGGTGTATTCAAGTAATAAAGCAGGGTCTGTTATGGCACAATTTGGGCAACCAATACCTGTGACATAAACAGCACATACTTTATCTTGATTTTCTTCAGCAGACACAAAAGAAAAACAAATACTAAAAACAAACAAAATTAAAATAGTTGTAAAAATTAAACCAATATAATTGTTATTTTTGAAAAAATTTATTACTTTCATTTTATAACTTCTCTATTTATTTGTGCTATTATGTTCTGAAACAATTTTTTATATTTTGAATTTATTTCGACAACGGGCTTCATGTTAATCGTTGATCTAACAAAATCTTTTTTATAGGGGACTTTTCCGAGAATTGGAATTTTATTCATTTTAGCAAATTTTTCTGTTTTTTTATAAAAATTTTCGGCGAGGTCAAATTTATTTATTACAATTCCATGCTTAATTCCAAAATGCTCGGCTAAATATAAAACCCTTTTTAAATCAAATAAGGCAGAAGGCGTTGGTTCGGTTACGGCAACTATATAATCTGTACCGACTAACGAGGCAATTACTGGGCATCCGATTCCTGCTGAAGAATCTATAATCATTATATCGGCTTTTATTTTTTCTTTAATCTTATCTGAATATTTTCTCACTTCGGCTACCACTTCGCCAGAAGCAAGCTCTCCTAATTTAAGTTCGCTTGAAACTAAATTAACATTATAATTTTTTCCCGTATAAATTGTGCCAATTTCTTTTCTGATTTCTGTTATCGCTCCAGTCGGACAAGCAACAATACAAGCCTTACAACCGATACAAACGTCTTGCACAAAAGCAGGAAATTTCCCTTTGACATGAACAATGGCATTCTGCTTGCAAACAGAAGCACACTTACCACACTTTATACACTTTTTAAAATCCCATTTAGGAATCGGCTGATAAACGGTGGCATACTTTTTTCTTTTTACCGAAAGCAAAAGGTGATCATTTGGACATTCCGCATCTGCATCCACAAGCATTGTCTTTTGAGCACCAGCAAACTCTACCGCCAAAGAAGTGGCTACCATTGATTTACCTGTGCCTCCTTTTCCTCCAGTTACTGCGATTTTCATATTTTTTTAAAAATTAAAGAGATTAAAAAGAAAAAAGTTGAAACAATAATAATTAAAGACCCGGCAGGAAGTCCAATTATTTTAAAAATAATAATCCCTAAAAAACAACTTATAGCTCCAAATAATAATCCGAAAACAGAAAATTGAAATAAATTTTTGCTTAAATTCCGACTCGTAACAGCTGGAATCGCTACAAGGGCAGCAGTTAGAAGGCCGCCCACTACTTTTGCCCCCAAGGCAACAATTATGGCAATGGCGCCTAAATACAAAAGATTATATTTTTTAATCTCAATTCCCTCGGATTTCGCTAAATCTTCAGAAATATTAATCAAAGTCATTTTAGAATAAATCTTTTTGATTATTAAAAAAAGTAAAATGCATAAAAAACTCACTAAAATAGTGTCCCAAAAACCAACCTTAGTGATGTCGCCGATTAAAGCAGTTTCTGCTTGCTCAATTGGCAAAAATAAAAAAGAGATAGCTACTCCAGAAGCAAAAACAACAGCGGTTAAAGCCTCCATCGGCAGTTTTGTTCTCATTTCAAATAACCAAATAAGGATAATTCCTAAAATAACAAAAGGGAAAGCCCCTAGGGAAACATCAAAACCATAAAGCAAGGCCAATGCAATTCCCGGCAAGGTCAAGTGCCCCAAGGGGCCTGCCACCAAAGCCATTTTTTTTGAAAGCATTAAAGTCCCCAGATATCCAGCCATTCCTCCAATAAAAATTCCTGTGATTAAACTTAATAAAAACTGTTCCATAATTTTAATGTTTATGATACTCGTAAAATTTTACCTCTTCACCGTAAAGTTTATTTAAAGTCTCTGAAGTTAAAATTTCTTTGGGAACACCTTGACAGATCGGGCATTTATTCAGACAAACTACAAAATTAGAAAATTTAAAAACAACGTTTAAATCATGGGTGACCAACAAAATTGTTAAATTTCTTTCTTTTTTCAACTTAGTTAATAAAGTGTAAATAGTCTCTTCGCCACCAATATCAATCCCTGTTGTTGGTTCATCAAAAAGCAGAACATCGGGATTCCCAATTAAGGCCCATGCAATCAATACTCTTTGAAATTGACCAGAAGACAGCTCCCCTATTTTTTTATTTAAAAAAATCTTTTTAAATCCTACTAAATCCAGAATTTCTCTTGTTTCTTCTTTTGAAGATTCTTTTAGTTTAAAAAACTCTCCAACACTCATCGGTGTGTCTTTGATGAACGGCAATCTTTGAGGAACGTAACCAATTTTAATTTCTTTTTGCCATTTAATTTCTCCTTGATATGGCAAAATTTTCAATAAAGTTTTCAATAAAACTGTTTTACCCGCCCCATTCGGACCTAAGACAGTCAAAACATCGCCTTCTTTTACTTCAAAAGAAAGGTCTTTGATAATTTCTTCGTTTTCCAACCTCACATTCAAGTTTTTAACCTTTAAAATTATATTTTCTGGCATAGATTTATTTTTTATTTCGATTTCATCAGTAAAAAACATCTAATTAAAAGGGTCATTTCGTTCCATTCTTTGTAAATCTCTTTCTCCCCTTCTTTTTTCTCTCTCTAATAATTCTTCTGCTGATTCTTTCTCTTTATCATAAACGAATAATCCACAAAAACAACTACCGTGTTCTCTAATTTCTTTTCTGTGCCATTGGCAAGGACAAATCTTACGATTATCTTCTTCTCTATTCCCTGTAATTCTCCTGCAAGGACAATATTTAGCTCCATCTTTTGCCTCATTGGCCAAAAGACCGGCTACTAATTTTTCTACCACGTTTTTGTCTGGATTTAACTTAAATCCATTTTTTTGGGCATATTCCTGATAGTTTCTAATTAATTCTTCAATTTTTTCTTGATTTTCCATAATAATTAAAAAAGCGATTAGTCGCTATTTTCCTTCAATGCGTCTTCCAACCATTCTCTAATTAATGCTTCCGCCCTTAACCCAACAAAACTACTAATTATTTTGCCTTTGTTAAACAAAACAACCGTTGGGATTTTCTCAATTCCATATTTTTGACAAGCTTTGGGGGCCGCTTCCGTGCTAACTTTAGTCAAAATCACTTTTCCTTCAATCCCTTTAACAACTTTTTCTAGGATTGGACCAAGGATAAGACATGGAGAACACCAAGAAGCCCAAAAATCAACCAAAATTGGTTTTGAGGCATCTGTAATTTCTTTCTCAAAATTTTCGTCAGTTAAAATAAACATATTTTACTTTTTTATTTTAATTTTTTAATCTAATTCCGCCGAAGTTTCTTCTATGGCGTTAAAAGGACAAATTTTCTGACATTTTCCGCACTTTTTGCATTTATTTTGGTCAATAAAAGCTTTTCCGTCTTCTCCCATTTTAATCACTCCGTGGGGACAAATCTTGAGACAAGCTCCGCATCCAGCGCATTTTGATTTGTTAACTTTAAATTTTCCCATATTTTTTGTTAATTATTTTTGGTTCTTCTTGGGCTTCTATGGTAAATTTTACTTTTCTTCTCATGCCAACTTCGGGCACAAATTTAGATAAAAAATCGCCAAAATTTTCATTCTCTCCTTCACACCCCACATGATTATAGTCTTTATTGCCGATAGTTTCTATTCTATTAAATAAATGGCCCTCAAATGTTATTTTCATATTTATCTTAATTATTTAATAAAAGGACATTGTTTCTTTTTCGCTTTTTTATCCAAAACCGCCCTGATAAACTCATTGCAAGATTTAAAACCACACCTTCCGCAATTCAAATTGGGAACTAAACTTTTCAATTCTTTGCCAGCCAAATATCTTTGATTAACGGCCTTTTCGTCTATAATTTTATTTCCATAACAATATCCACAAATTGCTGAAGGCATAGAATGCTTTAAAGTTAACTTTTCTGTTTTTATTTCTAAAGATAACTTAACTGCCTCAATAATATCAACCGCCCCCTCACCGGTCAATCCATTAACTTCTATCAATGTTGCCTTTTTGTTAACCATCAAAATATTAGCTCTAAAAATTTCTCTTTCAGCTTGTGATATTAAATCTCCCTTGCTAATGGCTACGACATCGGCGTCTGTTAGAATAGGACCATAACGAGAAGGGTCGCCGGATGTAACATCTAAAATGTTAATCCCCAGTCCCTCCTTAACATAAGGAGAACATCTAAGACATAGACCAGCTGTTTCTAAAATAATAATATCTTTGTCTTGATTTTCTTTAAGTATTTTTGGAATTTCTAGGGCAGTGTAATGGTCCGGGCAAAGTTCGCCTGCTAATTTTTTGACTGTTGAAATTTTATGTCTTTCTGCGATAAATTTGTCATCTTCAGTTCTGAGACAATCAAATTTAACAAAAAACAATTTATAATTATTCTTTAATTCTTCTATTACGTATTTAACAATACTAGTTTTTCCAGAACCGGGAGTTCCAGCGAAAATTATAAGTTTCATATTGTTTTTAAATTATATTTATTCCAGCAAATTTTTATTCTATTGGTTCACAAAA
>Ga0268276_1001056_pt1 | contig 29052 bp, 26 predicted proteins | sample saktaG_4_FD_190145 | JGI IMG/M metagenome (GOLD analysis project Ga0268276, IMG submission 190145) | Saline water microbial communities from Sakinaw Lake, British Columbia, Canada - sak_2010_1_5_45m | ecosystem: Environmental > Aquatic > Non-marine Saline and Alkaline > Saline ...
CCTTTAATGCCACTTCGCGGTGCAGGTTCTTTTGCAATGCCCTGTAAACAGTGGCCATACCCCCTTTGCCGATCTCCTCGATAATTTCATATTTTGAGGTCAGCGCTTGCTTAACCAAGGTAATTGAACTGACTGGTTGGTCGGTTCCAGTTGGGGTTAACATGCTGCCACAATGCTTGCATTTAATTGCGGTTGCCTTAATTTCTTCGCTGCAATAGGGGCAGAGTTTCGATTCAGTATTCATTAATTTTTCGCTTTCTTCTCATTCCGAATACACCGTATTGACATTCCATATGATTTCCCATATATGTTAATTCTAAGTACTTTGCCAGTCAAGTTTCGCAGATGATAAGACCAAGCACAAGAACCAAGTTCAGTAGAACTCCACCAGCACCCTTCTCCGCTGAACCATTCGAAGACCCCCTCTGCGTTAAAGTCCCCACCTGGCAAGCCTGCAAAACCGCTCACATTGGTGGCTTCAGTATTTGGAATAGCCCAATGGGTATTCCCAGTTTCTTTCATTTTACCGCCTGCTACCTCCTCTCCACCTAAGGAATTTACAAGCAGCGACCATTCTTCATTACTTGGCAAATGCCAACCCGATGGACATACTTTGCAAGCTGTTTCCCAATTATAAAGGCACCCATAGGACGCTACATTGCTTTGGTCGTTGTCATAAGCCCAACAACCATTACTTGCTCTGTAGGCAAGGTTTTCGGACATCCACGTTTGGTTTCCGATGCGGACCCATTTGTAGTTTTTGCCATCGCGGTTATCGGTAAAAGTACCTTGTTGTGTTTGCTGTTTGCCTGTTGCTGATGATTTATCTCGACTTGCCCTCTCGATATACTTTTGCTCTCGTTCTTGTTTTCGTGCTTCAAGTATTTCCTTTACCTTTTCTATTTGTTCTGGTTGCCCTGGTTTTGTGATCCGGGTCGCATTGGGATTTTTTACAACTTTAAACGAGAGGACATTCGATGTGAATTGTTTTCCGTTCACCATGACAGATGCAACTGGAATATAAACAGTTCCTTCCCGTGATGCCTGCAACAAGTATGTGTAAGTGTAAATGTAAGTGATCGACCTGGTCGTGCTTCCGTTAACAATGCTGTAACTTGTACTGGTGCTGGTATTCGGGCCACTAAGAATATCTATACCCTGGATATTAGGACCGCGAAAATTGCTACCCTGTGCATTGAGTGTATAGTTCAGAGTAAATGTTTCGCCCACAGTAACAACCGTTTTTGCATGGGCAGAAAACTGAACCTCCTGTCCCACGGTTCTGGTTGACATTGCCCTGGTTTTGTGATCCGGTCTATTGGCTTCTTCCTTTGCCTTTGCTATCGAATCTGCAATCCGTTTCTGTTCTTCTAATTTCTTTTGTTGCTCTATTTGCCATTCCTGTTGTTGCCTTTCTTGTCTTTGAGCTTCAAGTCTTTCATTTCTTTCCTTTTCTAATTGTCGAAAATAGTTATACCCCCATACACCTCCCAAAGTCAACAATGTTAACACCAATAACCAAATGAAAACTTTCAAGCCAACGGAACCTTGTTTTTTGGGTGGTACTTTTTGTTGAACTGGTTCTGATGGGGTTTTCTTTGTGCCTAAAGGAATAGTGTCATCATTTTGAATACCAATTTCTCTTGGTGTAAGGCTATTCGACAATAATACCCCGCTTTGTATTCTTTTTGTAACATCTTTCTCCAGACATTGTGTAACGATTTGTTCAATCCATTGTGGGATACCGGATATCCGGCTTAATGGCTCAGGCTGGTCATATATGATTTTATGAATGGTGATCAATGGATTATCACCTTTGAAAGGGACCTTCCCGCTAAGGCATTCGTATAGGACGATGCCGAGACTGTATATGTCGCTCCGGTGGTCAAGGGGTTTACCCTCGGCTTGTTCGGGACTCATGTATTCGGGAGTACCGATGATAGTTCCGGTTTGGGTGAGTTTGGTTCCTTCGGCTGCATGGGCAATGCCGAAGTCGGTTAACACAGAACGACCATCACGGGTGATGATGATGTTGGAACTTTTTACATCGCGGTGAATTAATCCTTTTTGATGGGCATGATCCAATGCCTGGGCAATCGGGGCAATATACCGGATTGCTTCTTCAGCTTCCAGTCTTCCTTTTTGATGGATCAGCCTGTGTAAATCGGTTCCTGAAAGCAGTTCCATCGCCATGAAATGAACCCCGTTTATTTCGCCTTCATCATAAACGGTAACAATATTTGTATGCGATAAATTAGCGCACACCTGGGCTTCACGGTGAAAACGGGCTATAAACTCACTGTCGTGGATCAGGTTCTGGTGAATAACCTTTAATGCCACTTCGCGGTGCAGGTTCTTTTGCAATGCCCTGTAAACAGTGGCCATACCCCCTTTGCCGATCTCCTCGATAATTTCATATTTTGAGGCCAGTGCTTGCTTAACCAAGGTAATTGAACTGACTGGTTGGTCGGTTCCAGTTGGGGTTAACATGCTGCCGCAAATCTTGCATTTTATCGCAATTGCTTTTATTTCTTCTCCACAATAAGGACAAAGTTTTGTATCACTCATCTCATTTATTTGATTTTAAATCCCATACGCAGAACATATTGTTTATCTGTTGTCAAAATACTAATATCGAGGATAGTATTATCGGCTGAAGGAATGAACTGAGCATAAAAATCTTGTACATTTTCAGCCTTAATATCTTTATCAGGACTACTCCCTTTTGAAATCAGAAGCTCACCTTTTTTATCATATAGCACGATGTATTTCATCTGTAGTGCCCTTTCTGCTTTTTTAAAAATAGTCGATATCTTTTCTTTGATATCCGGATAGGACTGCATCAGATAAGCAGACATTTTAAACCCTGCTTCTTTGGCAAATACGGCAGTATCTGAAATCAATCTTAATTCCTTCACTGCTTTGCTATAATCTATCTTAATGAACGAGGTCTTATTTATCGAATCGATTATAGTTCCACCAGTTCCAAAAGGAAATGTCTTTTGAGACCTGACAATTTTTAACAGATCAGTTTTAATTGCTGTTTCTAATCCATTGATTGAATATTCCTTCCCCAGCAAGGTATCGATTAACGATATTTCGACCATCCAATGAGATAAATACGTCGATATGGGGGATAAAATACTTCTGAAAGCCCATAATCTCGCTGAATCCGATTTTGACGATAGGGTTAAGCAGAGTAAACCTGCAACAGCTTTACAATTCTTCTTTTTGTATTCCAGAACTTCATTTTTAGAAAAAGTGATTTGCTCAAACTTATCTGTTTTATTAACACTGTTTATGCTTTCGGCATTTTTCGACTTCTCTTTTTTAGTGGTTGATTTTAAAGCCGGGGAATTTTTACTAATAGTCTGGTTTTCTTTCCAGAAGAATAAATAAGCGCTATAGCAAAGACTGGCAATAATTATTCCTGTCAAAAGCAGGATAAGTGGAAATCTAAGCCGATGAATGAGTTTTTTAACAGACTTATCAGAATGTTTGATAATGTTTTCCCTGGGAGGATAGATGTACTTATTTCTTTTACCCTTTTTCCTTCGTTTAATTTGACCATTTTCAATGAGTACAACTGTAATATTATCGGTTGAATTTTTGTCAAAGGCATGAGCAATTAGCTGCTCAGCAGCTGTATTCAGGTCTTTTGTTCCTTTAACAATTTCCAATAAATCCTTTGACTGATCACCGGCTTTATCTGTGATCAGCCCATCGGAACATAAAATAAACAGAGAATTTTCCGGAATTTTCAGGGAATCCTCATTATCTGGAAAGATATCAGGCAAATCTTTGCCTCCATCGATGACCCGTGTAATGACGTTGCCATATTGTTTCACGATACCCGGGGAAAGTGGTTCTTCATGGGTTTTGTTATATTCCTGAATATAAGTATGATCTTCGGTGATTTGGTTAATTTGATTGTTCTCTACCCGGAAGATTCTGCAATCGCCGATATTTCCCCAAACATAATGGTCTTTATACAACAGCATTGCTGTCAAGGTTGATCCCATTCCTTTGAGTTCAGTCCTTGTATTGATTATTTCATGAATGGCTTCCTGCGCAAATTGAAATAATTTAACTAGAAGAGGTTTTAGATCAGTCACCTCTGTTAACGACTCGTCCGATTCGGTCAGAAATTCCTTGATCTTGCGAAGAACCTCATTACTCGCAATTTCGCCTCCTTCTGCACCACCCATTCCATCGGCAACGGCAAAGAACCGGAAGTCTTTATTTATTTGATGGATCAGAAATGCATCTTCGTTGTTTTGCCGACGACCTGTAAATGAAAGACCGAAGCTTTTCAGATTCTCCATTGTAAAGAATTTTTTGACACATGTTCTGCGAAAAAAAATCACAGAACATGTTTTTATGCATACGTTCTAAACAGAATAGCGGAACTCAAGTTCTGCCATCCGGATAACGGAATTTGGCTTTACCTCAGCTTTCTCATTCAGTTTTAATTCGAGACCATCCAACTGGGTGAAACTGCTTTCGCTTAGATTGCTGACAAATAAATGGTTGTCGACATAAATAAGTTCTGCCTGTTTTCTTGAAACAGTTTGAAATTTTTCATCAATTTGGATATGTGCATAAGCTCTGTCACCAGACACTTTGGCTCTCCCGATCGAAACGACGGACCCTTCCCGGGTAGGATAACCGGCAATTTTGAAAGATTTTCCTTTGTCTTCACCCGAAATAATTTCAAGTTTGCCAGGAATGAATTTCATTGTTTTTGAAGATTCAGGTGTATATTTGATTGTACTAAAATCATTAAATTGTTTTATTGGAATGGTTGGCGGAGATTTGTAATCGTCTTCTTTTGGGGGTGTTGAACTGATAGTATCTGGCTTTTTTTGCCGTACCAGGAGAATAATGATCAATGCCGCAAGGATAATTACTCCGGCAATAATTACGATAATTAGTATATCTGGTCCACTTTGCTTTTCTTCAACTGGTGGCGGTATGACGACAGGTTGTTGGATTTGCGGTTGAGCAGTGACATTCTCTTTCGTTTCTTCCGGAGTTTTTGAGGTTTCTGTCACGATAAGTTCATCGTACTGTTTGGATAAAATACCGGTGACATGGTATTTCTTATTGGTCTCAGGCGCTTCCCCCGCTGTGATTACTTTTATCTGATCACCGTAATCGCCCTGAAGAATATAGTAGGCAGTTGAAGAAGTTCCGGCTGGCACGTACTTGGTTAATAAACCAAAAATCTCAACCCGTTCATTCAAATATTGCCCCGGATTATCAATAATTTTTTTTATGGATTTGTCCTGAGCCTGGGTTAAAACCGTGGTAAACATGCCCATCATAAAAATAAATAGGCATATGCAGACTTGTAATTTGTTTTTCATAATTAATTGATTTACATGGTTAACCTATTAAGATTTATTGATGACTATTGTGTTGGCGATTATGTCATGCAGCGCCTGTTTTTTATCGTTCCAAAGCGGCATCAGGAATCCTATGCCAAAGATCAAACCGGAAAGTGCATAGCAGATAGTCCTTAGCCAAATTTTACCTTTTGATGGATAATTGAGGGTTTCAGCATCCACGAACTGGATCTTCATAATTTTCGCACCCATTGTTTGCCCGGTAGAGGAAATAGGGTTCACGAAATAAAAATGAACAATCAAAAGAGAAAAACCAATGTAGATGATAAAAGACATAAGAAACACCAGAATATATAAACCACTGGCGACCATAAGTTCACTAAGAATCCTTGAGGTAATTAATGAAAATATTGTAAGAATACCACCTGAAATAAAACCATCAATCAAATATTGTGCAAAACGGTTAACCCATTCAGCAAAAGTAAAATTAGCAGGAAATACATCAATTATAACATCAATCTTATCGATTATAACATCAATCTTTATATGCTGTTTTAAGTCAATAGCCTTATCAGCAAGTATTACGCTATCCTTTAAAGATATCCTGCAAGGGTTGGTGATACGGGTACCATTGACAAACGTTCCGTTTTTTGATCCAAGATCTTCAATAACCAGGGAGTTATCATCATAAAGGGTGATTTTACAATGCGTTCTGCTTATATGACGTTCCGGATCGTTTATAGCAACTGGAATTTGCGACTGATTTGCCGTTGGATTTTGTCCAAATACATATTCTCTCATAACTCTTTCAATTTGGGAAATTTTATCGATAATAATATTTTATCGAGATCAGAAGAATATTTTGTCCATTGATCTTCGTAGGTTGATGCGTATGCTGTTATAAGAAAACTGTTACTGATAACAGAACATGCTGTCCAACCTCTGCTTTTTTTGTTCAATTTGCTTTCATCAAAGTTGGGATTTTCATTAAGTCCTTCTTTTAAAAAAGGAAATGTTTCCAATAATGATTGTCCTGTTCCCCCAGTATAATTAAGCTTTTTCCAACTTTCATAACCACCGATATTCTCCATCCCTCCAAGGATAGAGATTTCGCCAACAAGACCAAATTTTAAATAATTAACCGGATTGGTTTGAAACATTTTAATTTTTGAACATTGAGAAAAATTATGTATCGCTGCCGGACTGCGATCTTCAGCAAGACTGACACTTTCATCGCAGTAATTGATTTCTATTATTACAGATGCAGTCTTGTCATTATTTATCAAGAGTACTTCAGCATCCAATGACCTGGCAATTGTGAAATATTCAGGATAATCAAATTGAAGATATGTACCGGAATAATTACTCCATTTGACAGGGATAATATTAACGGAATTAAACATTTTGCTTAAAGTCCCGTTGCCAATAATATCCTCATTCTTAACATAGTTATAAGTTACAAGAGCAGCAGAGCCAGTAACTATGGCAGTCAGGATTAATTTAGCAAGAAACGCAACTTTAGTACCTGATGCCGCGCCGGAAGAAACGGGAGGTGTCAATGAAGGACTTACCGGTTTTGAACTTTTGAATTGACCCTTATTAACTGGCGGATCGTGGGGGCTACTTGCTTGTGCAAGCCCAGGAGAATTCATAAAATCACCCGGATTTATCGTAAATGATTTAGCCAGGAGGATTGAATCGGTGGAATGAAGAGAAACGGGTGTATTGATTTGACGACCATTTACAAATGTTCCGTTTTTTGAACCCATGTCTTCGATAACCATTGATTTATCATCCTTGACTGTGATTTTGCAATGAGTATTACTCATAAAAAGGGACGGGTCGTTTTTGCGAATCGGTATTTCGCCTGGTTTCGTAACGGGATCACGGCCTATAATGAAAATTTTCATACTATTGGAATAGGTATGTCATTAATAGGATTCAATAAAGTTAAAAACTCTGCCGACAGGTTTCCTGGGAAAATATGGTTTATTGATACCACGAAATTCATAAGCTTCATAATAAGATTGAAGTAACCAAATTTGAATATCGTAATCGTTCTCAAATTTAATCATTTCCTTAGTTTGTTGGTTTAAAACATAGACTCTGCCATTAAATCCGCCCCGATGAGATCCTTGATTGTAAAAATCAAATCTACGTCCTTTGTGTAAAAATGTCAAACCATCAACTGACCCTGCATTATTCAGATGAGGGAAATAAGAAACCCTTTCCGTTGTATATAGTTTGCCATTATAATACACATCGATATCACTATATGTATATCTGGTAGAACCTTCATAACCTAACCCTGTGCCTTTAGAAGAGAAATCAACTACAACTCTATTCTGCCCTGACAATTCAGAACAGCAAAGAAGTAAAAGTACTAAGAAAATTGAATACGTTTTTTTCATAATGGCCTCCATTTTAATAGTTTTTTCTTTAAAGTTGATACTATCTTGAATTTCAGAATGATTAATAATAAACTACTCCCACATTTTGCCAACCATAATATGGATTTGATTGCCAGATCAAACCACGCCCATCAACTTCCCATACCAGGAACGAATTAGGGCTGTCAGGATTAAAGATGGCCCATCTGAACTGTGAAGGGAAAGCTGTCAGTCCCCGATATCCCCGAAAGACTAAACCAGAATACTGCATGTACTCAACAATATAATTATCAGACATTAAGAAAAACACCCGATTGTTGTTGAAAAAAACAATTTTTGCTACGGTATATTTTTGGAAAGTATAGGGATTCTGGTATTGAAAATTTGGCGGCGGATTATCGAAAACATCAATATTGTTATTGATGTAACCATCCCAACGGACAGTATTTTGAGCAGAGTTCGTGATGTTTATTTCATAATGTGGTGTTTGTTTATCAAGATTATTTACCTCACATAGTGTAGTTGTCCTTTTTTTTGCTTTTTCTAAAAGATCCATCCAGTTTGCATTATTTGAGATACTTGCAAGTTCTTTTTGGACTTCAAGAAATGATTTTATAAAATAGCTGCCATTTGAGGAAGAGATATATGCTCTTTCTCCGGGTTCACATGCCGCGACTTCAATACTCCCTTTTACGTTTTTATACAACTCAGCATATCTTAATGGATTACGGATAGCCAAGTCTAAGGAAGCCAACCCTTTGATGTCTTTATTTATTGCCGAAATATAGCCAACCTCATTATTACAACATTCCGCAATAGCAATACTTAATCTTGCACCCTTAGATTTCAACAGATAAGTTATATCATCAAAAGGTAAAGAGTAGGAGGCCAGGTCAGAGGCGTAGAGAATGTTGTAACCGACTGCTAATATTGGCCAAGAGGAGAGTTTTTGTTTATCGCGGTATCCATGACCATTATAAAAAAAGAAAATTACATCTTCCGAACCACATGTCATTGATTCGATTTGACTTTTTACGAGAGATGAAGAAAAATTATTACCGGTAAAATCATATTCTTTGCATTGAAATCCGGTATTCTCCTGGATAATTTTCAACTCTTTCTTTAACTCATTTACAGATAATCTGATACCCTGACTGATTTCCTTATCGGGGTCATTCGTAGCGGCAACAATTATGGCATGAAGGGTTTGACATTGTGCAGCTTCTGGCTTTATCACCAATGATAAAAGTAACAGCACTATAATTTTTATCGTTGTCGGATTTCGCATACGTTTGATTTGTTTTCTTGGATAAAATCTTTTTAAGCGCCATATTTTGCTCCTCGGCCAATTGACCCAGGTCAAAAAAGCTGAACAAAATATTTCTTTAACTGCCACAACCTTTTATTAAACCTACGATAATCACAAAAGCAAATAATCCAAATACAATCCAGGAACCATCATGCCACCAGTCGGAAGTGTCGATTAATGGTTTTTTGTTATCAGACTCATAAGACGAATTCCCGGGTCTTTGACCTGTTGCATTACAATATGGACAAGGTTTAGGGCCTAAGCCGGTTTGAATATAGCCAGTACCCATACAATCATTACATTTCATAGATTGGTAATTTTATTTAAAATTACCTGGCAAATTGTGCGACCACAAATACAAGCGAACCCCAAAATATTAAAGACCAGAAGACATCCCAGATAATCGAAACAAATAAATCCCAAATATCAATCGGTTTAATATCTTCCAGTTTTAAATCTTCCAATTTTTTACGGTTTAAAATGTCAAGGATTTTTACAAAACCATTGATGTAAAACTCTATAGCAAAATTAAGCCGATCCTGAGCGTGCCTGATTTCGATTCTCCTGAAAGTTGAAATCGTGATCATACTGCTGAAATATGCAATCATCCTTATCAAAAGTGGTATCCAGAATAAAAATCCGATTACCGTCCAGATTGCCAACACGATAAATGTCACGAAGATTCGTATTAAATATACCAGTTTATCAATCATATGGTGCTTTATAAAGGTGAATTTTTCTTAAATCTATGCATTGCCGAAAAAACGGGTATTATTCAAATTTTCAATTGTCCTTCACACAGCGGGCAGAAAAACCGACTGTCTTGGAGAGGTTGAAACGGTCCACGCCCTCGTAATTGTAAAGGAGGCACCGGTACCACGCATATGACGAAAAATCCGTCGACGACCAGAATTGAGCGTTGATAGTGAGATTGTCGAAATTGCCAAAGCTGAACCGGAGGCCGCCCGGAAGAGCAGTGAATCCACTGGAGTTGGTTGCCCCTGTATTTGGTGATGCCCAATGAGCAGTTCCGGCCTCCTTCATCTTTCCTCCGGCAATGGATTCTCCGCCAAGAAAGTCAGTAAGCGCTGTCCATTCAGCATCACTCGGCAAATGCCAGCCTGAAGGACAGGCTCCAAGCGCTGTTTGCCAGTCATATAACCTGCCATAGGTATTGCAATTTGATGTATTATTATCGTAGCACCAGCTATTGCCTGTACTGTAGTTCATGTTTTTCTGCAACCAGCATTGGCTGCCAATTTGAACAGTAGGGTAAACCTGTCCATCGCGGGAATCAGTAATGGTTGGAATTCCCGGGCAGGGTTCACCGGCGCTACCACCGGTTGTTGTGAAACTAACCTGGCTCCCATAAGATGTGCCTGCGCTATTTGTCGCATAGGCACGCACGTAGTAAGGAGTATTAGCATTGAGTCCAGTAATATTGCTCGTGAAGCTCCCTGTGCCAATACCATCTGTTGTTTTGGCATCAGATGTGGTAGGATTTTGAGATGTACTCCAGCAAACACCACGTGCAGTTACTGAAGAACTTCCTTGCGCGGTTACATTCCCGCCACCGGTGGCTGAAGTTTCGGTGATATCGGTGATGGAGCTGGTAGAAACTGTTGGAACGGTTCCACTGCCCTGATCCTGAATACAGCGGGCCGAAAAACCGTTTGGCTTGAGATTGTTATAACGGTACACGTCCTCGTTATTGTAGACAAGGCTCCGGGCCCACGCGGTCGTGGAGGAAAGCTCCGTCGACAACCAGAAGTTGGTGTAGTATGTGAGATTGTCGAAACCTCCACTGTTGTAACGGTAGCCGCCCGGAAGGGCAGTGAAACCACTGGAGTTGGTTGCCCCGGTATTTGGTGATGCCCAATGAACTATTCCGGCCTCTTTCATCTTTCCTCCGGCAACGGATTCTCCACCAAGAAAATCAGTAAGCGCGGTCCATTCAGCATCACTCGGCAAATGCCATCCCGAAGGACAGGCTCCAAACGCTGTTTGCCAGTCATACAGTCTTCCATAGGTATTGCAATTCGAGGAATTGTTATCGTAGCACCAGCTATTGCCTGTACTGTAGTTCATGTTTTTCTGCAACCAGCACTGGCTGCCGATTTGAACGGTAGGGTAAACCTGCCCGTCGCGGGAATCAGTAATGGTTGGCATTCCGGGGCAGGGTTCACCGGCACTTCCTCCGGTCGTTGTGAAACTAACCTGGCTCCCATAAGAAGTCCCCTCGCTATTTGTGGCATAAGCACGAACATAATAAGGAGTATTCGCTGTTAACCCTGTTACATTGCTCGTGAAACTCCCCGTTCCACTACCATCTGCTGTTTTGGCATCAGATGTGGTTGGATTTTGAGTTGTACTCCAGCAAACACCGCGTGCCGAAACTGATGAACTCCCTTGCACGGTTACATTCCCGCCGCTGGTTGCTGTGGTTTCGGTGATATTCGTAATTGAAGCAGTTGTGACAGTCGGAGCAGTTCCACTGGTTGATTGACCGACCTGTTGCTCCCAACTTAGCAAATCACCCACTGAAAAATCAAATAACAATACGCTGAGAATGGTTGCTTTTACCCCGGCTGACATTTTTAACCCATAATACATTTTCCACCAGGGATTTTGCGTCAGATCAGCTTCAATTTTCCCATAACCTTTGCCATTAACATACGGGCCGATCAGATTATAAATCAACATCCTTAACTCCGGTTTTAAATAGGCTTCGGCGCCAGCGTTAACATTTAGTTGAGGCGGAGTGTAATTGAATGATTTGTCGTAGTTCATATAACTTGACCAACCGCCGTCTTTTAAATATTGTATGCCGGTTTCAATCGTGAAATTTTGAGCAAGCGTTGTTGATATATTGGCGTTTGCATAACCATCCAATCCAAGTTTGACATCTAGAACCGGGGCAATCACAATCGCAAATGGCGGAACAGGTAATGGTATTAAAATGGGTACGAAATAAACTGTCGCCAGGGTTATTTGCTTATTAAGGGTAAATTGTTTTCCGGCAATCAATGCCAGGTTGAACTCTTCGGTACCTTCAAATCCGAACTTCACTTTTTTCAATCCTTGCAGAACACTTATTTGTATCTGAAGTATAAAATCTGAGGTGTATTGAAAGTTTCCTTGTAGCCGAATTTGCGGATAAATTTCGGTATTGATATCCCAATTAAATAACGTGCCGTCTGCTGATTTTATGCTGACTGTATCCAAAGAAATGCCTGGATAATAGCATCTTATGCTTTTGATTTTGGATAACGAAAGGGATTCTTTAAAATCAATGTCCCCCTGCTGAATGAGATCGACAAGTGTTGCCTGCGATGTCTGAAATTTGACATCATTGCCGGTCTGCGTGATCGATTCAATTTTCCGCAATAATCCATTACCAACTGAGGAAACCATCAGATCACCCTTTGCAAGTGAATATTTACTCAATAAACCTTTATCAAAGGTTACAGTATAATTTGCACTATCGATATTCTTTACCATCGATTGCCAATCATTGTCAACAATGAATTTTGCCTTGGGAGCAATTACAAACTCATTATTTGTTGGCGGAGGATCTTCTGATTTCTTTTTACAGGTTGTCAGGGTGAATAGAATTGTAACCAAAAAGGTAAATGATATCAGGATGGAAAATACTCTCTTTATTTTCATAACTATCTGTTTAGGTGAATTATTTGGATATATTTTTGAATATTTATTGCAGTAAAACCAAGGAAGAGAATAGAATTCATCCAATTTCAGTTACAACATTAATTTGAATGCACCAGATTCCTGTTTCTCATAGTGCTTTACCAATGTTGTCATTTGTCCTAGTCTTTTCAAAAATGGAACCCTATCGCAACTTTAGCCGAATTTAACTTGGCGGTTCCACCAATATCCGTTAAACCAAAATCATACCGAGCCTCTATGAAAAAAAAGTAAAAAACACACCCCAACCCGCCTGTCAATCCGATATAAACAGAGTTAAACGACCCAGACCAATCCTCATTTATATCACCACTATTGCCTTTGGTGTCATACCATGTTCCCTTAACTTTGGCCGATAGCCTGACGTTTATCGAAGGCCCTAAAAATATGTATGGTTTTATTTTCGCTGAATTTAAATAGGTACCCTTTAGAAATATCGGAAATTGTAAATAATTCAACGTTAAAACACCATTGACATTTGAACTATAATTGTTTGTGCCAAAATGCCCAAATCCGTCAAACCGATTTGACACAAAGGATAATTCAAGTTGGAGTGACAGAAAATTATTAAAAGCAATTTTGGAAAATAAACCCGCATAATAACCCAATTTAGAAGGCATATAATCATTCATATTTTCCTCACCTGACTTTACCCGCCATTTTGGAAAATTCAATCCACCATGTAATCCCCAATTGAATCTTTTGTATTTCTTGATCTGCGGATTTGAAATTGACTGAGATGGTTGGCTCAAGATTTGATTTGCCGAATTATTACTTTGAGTTTGATTTGATTTCTCTATAGTTTCCGACCCTTTAACCGATGGGTTACTTGTTTCAATTGCAGTTGATTTTTTTTTTGCAAAAACTTCTTTAGTTCCGTCCTGGTAAATAATCATAAAAAGCTCACCAACATCGAGATTCCTTAATGGGCCATCCAATTGATCAAAATTTTTGTATTTAATAAAAGAATCAGTGATCTCAATTACTTTGGCTTTGATTTCTGTACCATCTTTTTTATAAAGGATATCTTGGCAATTTAAATTGCCTAACAGTCCAATTAACATGGTGATGGTTAAGATTGTCTTTTTCATTTTTGTGTCAATTACTTTTGTGAATGATACGAGGTTTTCTTTGTTAACATTGCTGCATACAACTTCAAAGGTGTTCTGAAATTTCGATCAATTTTTCATCGGAAAGCTTTTCAAATTGAATTTTACCCAATTCAAAATCCACCTCCTCAAACAAATGTTTTCCAGGTTTATTTGCTTTCTTGATATTTCCGGTATTAATTTCAACAAAATATTTTTTTCCTCTTTGTACATTAATAGTCAAAGTATTAAAGTACTTTGCACTTGTTATACCCGCCTCATTGCACGTAATTTCATAAGGTCCCATTCCATATATTTTATAACTAAGTTTATGCCCATACATTAGATTATTAACCTCTTTCCCATTGATAACTATATGAATACCAATTGCAATTCCGACAAATCTTCCCGGACGATAAATATTAATAATGGAGTATCCATTTCCCGGCTTTGATGTATTATTTGGAACAATATTTGATTTTTTGGTAACAGTATCATTATCAGTAATAATCGGAAGCTGATTTTTTACAATTTCTTTTGTTCCATCTTCATAAATAATCATAAAAACTTCTTCCTTTTTAAGATTTCGGATTGGGCCATCCTTCTGGTCGAAGTTTCGATATTTAATAGTTTCAGCAACCTCGATTACTTTGGCTTTGATTTCGGTTCCATCATTTTTATAGATTACATCCTGGCAAGTTACATTTCCAGACATTCCAATTATCAAAAAAATGATCAGTAATATCTTTTTCATAATGAGATATTTAGGTTAATCCATAAATAAAAAAAGTGATTATCATATTGATATCAGGATGTTTAAAATAAACGTTGCTTTTTTCATTGTAAATGCTGGGTGAACATTTCATCTTTCCTCCATTTGATTTAAAGTATTGTTGTTGCTCTTAAGTATTTTCCTAATCGCCATATTCTGCTCTTCCGTCACTCTGATGATTTTATCAATTTCAACCTGGAGTATCTTGTCCGCTTTTTCTGGCTTCAATGCAGGCGCTATTTTTTCTTTTTTCGGCATTTGAGAAATTTTCAACAATGATACGATGACAAATAAGCTTTATGCAAATTTTTGACCTCGATTTCTTCTGTACAATGAGAAAATGATACCTTGATTTCTTCTGTACAAAATAAGGTAAATAACGGAATACGAAAGCTTTAGAAAATACTCGTAAAATTGGTCGATGAAACTCGGGGATCGTTGTATGTGGAATGAATTACAACTTGTTCAGGAATTCCGATAAATTCTCATCTTTTTCCAGTCCGAGTTTTTTGCGGATACGAGAACGGGTTGTATCGACACTTTCGGGATGGGTCATGGTGATGGCAGCAATTTCCTTGCTGCTCATATCGAGTTTGAGCATGGCGCAAACCTTGCGCTCGACATGGGTTAGTTCAGGGAACCTTGTATCGAGGGTTTGATAAAAGGATTCATAAACCTTTGAGAATCGGTACTCGAACTCTTTCCAGCTTGTTTCGTCCATGTTTTGCTGAAGTTCACGGATGATTTCGTTGATCAGTAAAACATTGGTCTGATCGGAAGTACGAATGCTTTTTGACAATGTTTTGGCAACCTTGTTGATCACCATGTTCTTTGTGTAGATGTTGCTGACATTGCAGACCAGTTCGCGGTTTTTCAGTTCGAGGTCCTTTCGCAGATTATCAGCTTCTTTGATCAACAATGTTTCCTTCTGGCGCTTGTTTTTTATGATCAGGAAAATAATCAGGACAGAAAAAAGTGTTATGACCACTATCCCAATCAAAGCATAGGTTATCTGTCGTTTTTTTTGTGCAATGATGAATCCCTGACTTTCAATCTTTTGTTGTTTCTTATCGACTTCATATCTGATCTGCAGTTCTTCGATGGCGTTCGACCTTTCCCTGTTAAAGATGCTATCTTTCAACTCGGAGTAATGAAGGAAGTAATCCAGTGATTTTTTATAATCCCTTGTGTTGGTGCACAAATCGGATAATAGTTTATAACCGGTTTTGATATTGTTCTTGTCTGCCACTTCAACTGATTTTTGAAGACCGGTTGCAAACTTCTCTTTGGCCTTTTTATAATTCTGTTTGTCTACATAAAGGTTGCCGATACCATATAATGCCTCCGCGTATGAACTTCCATTCTGCAAGGTTTTATAGGTCTCTACCGCCTTGGTTAACATCAACATTGCTGAATCAGGTTTTCCGAGTTTCCGGTAAATATTGCCCATATTCAGCCGGGAATTTGCAACATCGTTGGCTGTTGCAGTGGAGTTTTTTGCCTCTTTGATTTTGAGCGACTTAAACGCGTAATAATAGGCTGAGTCGTATTGATGAAGGTTAAGATAGACCTCTGCAATATTATTCCATGAATAGGCGATCCCGAGATACAAGTCAGGAGTTGCCTCCTTCCCCATTGAAATATTTTTTAAAATATTGTCATTTCGCACTTTAAGTGCAATGCGGTGATAATAAAGCGCTTTCTCAAATAAGTTAAGCTTTAAATAAATATTGCCGAGCAGTTCATTGCAATTCCAGACATTGGCAGCATTATTCACCTCTTCCCAGTATTTGAGTGATTTCAGGATATTATCCACAGCCTCCTTGTAATTCCCCAGGTTGAGCTCAGTAAGCCCGATATGGTATAATGATATTGCTTCTTCTCTTTTGAAGCCATTGTTTTGATTGATCCTCAGCGCCTGGTAATAATATCGGAGCGCTTTCAAATATTCATTTTTGACCATACATAAAATCCCAAGCCTTTCGCTGCTTAGAGATATACCGTAAGGGAAATCAATGAGGGTAAACGTTTCAAGCGCCTTTTTCTGGTATCTTTCGGCTTGTGGATAATTGTTGACTGAAAGATATTGACTGCCCAGATAGCTAAAGTTAAAGCCAATTCCTGACTGATTTTTGGTTGCCTGAAAGTATGCCAATGCTGAATTTAACCGGTTAACAGACTTGTCATTGGTTAATCCGCTGATCAAATAATTATAGGCATTTGATTCATGCCAGGGAAGGTTAGACGAATGTGCCAAACGAACAGACTCTTTGAAATAATTGAGCGATTTAATTGAATCGGTCAGAACATGTTTTTGAATGAGCCGGTAAAGGATTTCGATTCTTTCAGTCCCTCTGGCTTTGACCAACTTGTTTTCCAGAGTATCGGTTACTTTTTGACCTGCACCCGAGGCAGGTTGTGTAATAGAGACTATTGATATAAGAAATATGGCGGCAAATACATCTTTTAATGAGGAAATCAGGTTAACATTTTTTACCATCATAACCTTGATGTATTTTGATTGTTAGATCAAAGGTATGAGTTTTAATAAGAATTAAACATATGAAAGGATAAAGGAATTAAAAAACATAGAATTTGAAAACGAGGATGATCCAATGGAAGTAATAAGAAGAGCAAAAAATGATTTTTTTATCATTTTGGCCATTTTACCCTCCCTACCCTCCCTGAACTTTGGAAACCATTGATTTTACTGATAGTTCATCAGGGAGGGTTGTTTGAGAATAGATGAAAAACAGGGAGGGTTGGTGATGTATGTTACAATGTCAGGGAAGGTAGGGAGGGTTCAGGGAGGATGGTTTTAACTAACCCTCCCTGATGAAAAGGTTGATTTTATTGATGTTTTGAGAGATTAGGGAAGGTAGGGAGGGTGTTTTAGCAAAAAAAAGAATTTTGAAATTTGTACTGACTCGTTGTGACTCGTCCTAAAATAGGTTTACACAAAAAAGTGTAAAATGGACAATAAGAATAAAGTTATTTCAGGAAAAGGAAGGGACGGAAGATTTTTCCTGGATGGCCCAGAGATATAAGCCGTCGGTTTTGCGTTTTTCGAAACTGAATTTTTTAAGGGCTTTGCCGATACGGATGACTGCGCCGGGGGAGGTGGCGATGTTTACGTGGGTCCGCTCGGTGATGCGATTGAGGATCTGGGCGGCAGAGAGAAAACTGGTTGCCTCGGATAAGGGAACCTTCTGGAAATATGTGAGGAGCAGTTCTTCTTCGACAGTGTTTATTTGAAACTGCTCATTGGATTGGGTAATGTCGTTAATCTCATCTTTATCAAAATAAAATTTAAAACCCTGCTGAAAGAGATCATAGGCCTGAGCATAAACCATCTGCAGGTCGATGGAATGCTGGTAATTGATTGAAAGGATTTCAAAGCAAAGAAACCGGCGGGAACCGGTTGAATCGGTAAGGAACTGACTGGAATTGACAGAGCCCATGAACGAGGCACGGCGGGTAAATGCTTCGATGTGGTGGCCATAGGCCCGGCGCATCCGGATGGCTGATTTAGTGATAATCTCTTTAAAGGCACCGATCTCAGTACGGTTCATGTTTTCGAGTTCATCCATGTTGATGAACATACATTCGGCAAGGTGGATGAGGGTATCCTTGTTATTGGGATTGATGGTCCCGGAGAAGATATAATCGTTGAGTTCGGGGGGACAGAGATTGAGCATCCAGGTGGTTTTTCCAATGCCCTGGCCACCGGAAAGAATGATGGCTGTATGGTTGACGGTTTTATTGTCGAGAACGGCGGCCACGGCGGCCACCAGCCATTTTTTAAAGCATTTACCCCACAATTCCTGGGAGGTGGTGTTAACCGTTTCGGCCAATAGCTGGATGTAATCCGTTTGTCCATCCCATAATGGCAGGTGAAGAAAATAATCACGGAAAGGGTCATAGAAATTACTGAAGTCTGAATACAAAATGCTGCGCAGGAGTGCGGCAGAACATTTGAGGTTGCTTTTCAGGATTTCGCGGAGGAGGGAGTTTTCCTGATAGTCGGTAAGGGGGACGAAGGAGGTTGAATTTGATAGTTTTCGGATTTCGAGTTTGGAGGTGACGATGTTGTATCGTAGTTGGTAATGGCTGGAGAGGTAGGCTTCGATTGTGTCGATCTGGTTTTTGCGTTTCTTTTTCTTTAATTGGGATTCGTTGGTGATTTCTCCAGGGATCGGATCGTTAGTGGATGGAGATAAATCACTTGAATTATTGGAATTCTTCTCGGGATCTGCATTGAATTTGGCAGAAAACGCCGGATCAATATTACCAGCGCAAGGGTTGAGTACTGGACCAACTGAGGCGGACTTTTTCATTGTTGCCGGCGCTGTTTTATATTTGGAGATCTCGATGCCACTGTCGCGGGCAAAATAGTAGAGGGTTGCAATGGTGATACCACTTCGCTTTGCCTTCAGGCATTTATCAAACTGATCATCACATTCTTTTGGATTGTATCCAGCGTAAAACTGGCTCAGACGGTGGAAAGAGGACCGCCCCTCCTCCCCGATCGCATCGACCAATGCAAAACCGATCTTGACCCAATCGTCGTATTTTGCAGTTAAGTCGATGCGCCGGGATTCAATCTGTACTACCAGTTTTTCGATGTCGTCTTCGACCATATTAATATAGGGTTTGAAAATTGCAGCGGAGGGGTTGAGGTATAACATTTCGTCCCAAGAGACAAAACATAGCCTGGTGATGTCTTTCCCTGATGGGTCGATTTGAATTTGGGTGGTTTTAGTACCGTCTGCTGAGTTGCTATCCTTGGCGCCACCATCCATGTTTATTACCAGACACTGAATACCACCTTTCAGATGCTGTTCATAATGGGATTTAACCTGGTTGAACACCGCTTTGTGATAGACCGGGCGGGAAAACACTTTTACAAGGATTTTCAAACCATTGCCACTCGGGCTAATAAAGCAAGCATGGGTGTAAAGAATTTCCTCCACCCTGCTGCGTGCCGCACAAAGCTGTTCCTGTGTTAGTTTGTCGATGTCGAGGATGATGAGGCCGGAATATTCTTTCAGATATTCCATTTTTCGTCCACCTTCGAAGAGGCCGGATGGTGTAAATGCAGGCAGGGATCGTTTGGCATCGTTGTATTCATCTGTTTTTCCCTGACGCAACAACTCTCTCAAAGCAAGGATCCGGGATTTGTATTTTCCAGAACGAATCTGTTCCAGGATCACTGATATATCAAGATTTTCAACAACCTGGTTGAAGTTCCTGAAAATTGAAACTTTCATAGTTGTTTTATCTCTTGTTTGAAGGTTTGTTGTAATGCCGGTGAAGGTGTTCTTCAATATCGTTTGCCCGGAAGTAAATTTTTCCGCCAATCTGGCTGAATGGCAGGATGCCATTATCACGATAAGATTGAAGTGTACGTTTTGAGATTTTTAATAACTGACAGACTTCCTGGATATCGAGCCAAATCTCCGAGAGCTGTTTTGTGTTAATGCGGCCATCAAGCTTCTTGTTGATGTTGTCCATTTTTTCCGCTAACCTTCTGTAGAATTCCTCCATGTTTTCGATTGTTTCCATTTTAAAGAATTTTAAAGTTTATGGAAGCAAAATTATATTCGTGAAAATCGTTTGGGTAGTTACTAAAGTTTAGTAACCCCCGGGTGAAAATGGGGAAAATAATAGTAACCCTTTAGTAACCCCCCGGAAAAGGAAGGACGAAGGACTAGGGACGAAGGACGAATGAATTTACGAGGTACGATTTACGATTGAATCGTGACGCGTGACGCGTGACAGGTGACCGGTTGTCCATGCCGGAATGAAAGGTGATGAAGGGAAGAGGGAATTTATTGGGGGATGTATTTCAGGATGCGTTCGCGTTCTTCGTTGATGAATTCCAGTGCATCCAATAATTTTTGATACCAGTAGTCGAGGGTGGCTAGCTGGTGGTAAAAATATTTGTTCCTTACTGAAATAAAGCTATTGGATTTGCAGTTTTTCGACTTTAAATTATTGGTCATCCAGTTTAAGAGTTGAGGGCTCTTACGGTTTGGAACATCGATGATATCAGACTTAACCAGTAAATAGAAAAAATATGCTTCCTGATCGATGGAGATCTTGAACTTTATTTTAAAATTGTCACTATCCGGCTTGCATTGAGCAGATTCTGTGGTATTGGTCAGACAGGCGCTTTTATAAATGTTCCGGATCAGGTTTACCTGGTCCTTTGTATTGTGGATTACCTGGAGCCAGACTTCGGTGAACTTTTGCGTTTTGTAGTGGACTACCGGTCCCAAAATACTCCTATCACTGATATTAGGACCTTCGAGCCGAGATTTTAAGAATGATTTGACCTGACAATGACGGAAACCACCCTCCAGTTCATCTTGCAGCAAAAATGATTCATCAACCACGATTCTACCCAGGGCATCAAGCTTTCCCAGGATATAATCAACCTGGGCATCGATGTGAGCCGGATTTTGCTGCTGGAGAAACACATCGACCTGTTGCAATGACACATCAGTTAGCGCGGTGAGCTTCCGATGAAAATCTTCCGGGGTTGTGGAATCATTCACCGAGCAGACAACAATAGTAAAGGTGTTGGGGTCTTCGGTTTTTTCTTTTTGAATCTGATACCGGATGGAGATATTCCTGCTTTGATCGATGAAAGGTTCGAACATTTCCTCGAAAAAATGCAGCGACATTGGGCGCAATGATTGCAGGGGCTGAGGAGACATAAGGTTGAGGATAAAAGGATGAATATAGCTGGCGAACTGGTAAACACGCAATATTCAATAACACAGAAAGAATAGGCTGGGAGCCGAAACAATTCAAATTCCATCGTCATAATATGCACCTGGGTTTAGGATTATCTATCTGACTTGAAATCGAAATCTTGATGATATTATAATGCTTAATCGGGTTTAGGGGCAAAAGGTGAGCTGTTTTTGAGAGGTATTTTATGTGATTTATTAACACGTTTTCAACAATGCGAATAATAAACCACATTGAAAATTATGAGATCAATCGAATTAATCAGCAGTTTTGGCTATAATGGTAAGATATTGCCAAGTATTTTATCAGGGAATTTTCGATGTGAGGAGATCCAGAAGCTATATGCACATTAAGCAACTTCTAATTTGCTATTACCGTATCATATTTAATGTAAACCTTTTGCATGTCACGGTTTATAAGGTCATCGACAACCCTGGCATATTTTTTTGTCATGTTGATGCTGGCATGACCAAGCATTTTAGATACGACTTCAATTGAGATTTGATTTGCCAGAGTTACAGTTGTTGCAAAAGTATGCCTTGCTGTATGCGTACTGAGATTTTTTTCGATCCCACACACATCGGCGATCTCTTTTAAGTAGGCATTCATTCTCTGATTACTCGGAACTGGTAAAACACAACCACGCTTCTGGCATACCGGATGATCTTTATATTTGTCCATTAACCGAACAGCCGGTGGTAACAGGGGAACATGGCACCAGTTCTTTGTTTTTTGCCTTCTTTTTTTTATCCATTGCCTATTATCCCTGACTTCAATATCTGAATATGCAAGGTTTTTAACATCAATAAAGGCCAATCCGGTAAAACAACAAAAGAGGTAGATATCCTTTACCACCTGGAGACGTTCAATTTTGAATTCTTTATCCATCATGGTATTCAACTCTTGTTCATTCAGGAAATCCATATCGACATCGTCTAAATGGAATTTGATGTTAGAGAAAGGATCTGATTTCATCCAATCGTTTGCCAGTGCAATGCGGATGATTTTCTTGAAATTCTTAAGGTATTTAGTCGCTGTATTATGGCAACAGTTGCAACTTGTCTTCAGATAAAATTCGAAGTCTTTGACAAACATTGGGGTTATCTCCTGCAAACACATATCATCTCTCCTGAATTTCTGCTTAATGAAGTCTTCAACGTGTTTGCAGCATGTGATGTACCTTTCAACCGTACCAGCCGCAAAATCGATATTGATTAGCAGTTTACATTTCTCGTTGTGTTCACGAAAGACGGCCAGAATGGTCCGGGTGTCAGTTTCTATACCCAGGTAGCTGTTTTTTAGACTATGGGCTGAGATGTGCTTTCCTTTCTCGTCCATTTCCCGTTTTTGTAAAAGCAGGTTCGCTTTGACCAAGGCCAGGTACGAATTGATTTCTTTGGCATTTTTGGAAAAGCCTTGGGCACATCCTCTTTCTAAATCCCATTCATCGGATTTGATGCTTTGTTGCAAGCCAAATTCGGCCCTTTGTCCATTCACCGTGATTCTTGCAAAAATTGGCACCGTGCCATCCTTTAGTTCTTTAGTCCGTTTTATGTAAAAAAGGACTGTGTAAGTTGCTCTTGTCATTGGGTTGACATTTAAGGTTAACAAAAATAGTTACCAAGAGCAAAAGAATGAAATGTAAAGTAGTGTAAACCAATGAATAATAAACGAAATCGGTGGACTTGGAGGGAAAATAATTCAGTCCACCGAATAAGCCACTGAAAGTTTACCTTTGAATGCTTTATATTACTTTTGATAAAAAACAAAAACCACCAAAACATCAATGTTTTCAGTGGTTTTCGTTAACCTGCATTCAATCTAAGCGGAGAGACAGGGATTCGAACCCTGGAAGATCATAGCTTATAATCAATGTGTTATAACTTCAGATAAAAAGGTGCACCGAAAAATGCACCGATCAGCTCAAAGAACGTCCTGCTTTGTGTGATGCTAATTTACTATACTTTCCGGAGATCCGGATCATTTTTTCAGATGAGTTTTGAACTATTTTATTAACCATACTCTGATGTAAGCATAGAAGCCTCCGGCACCCGAAGGAACCGGAGGCGATAATTTACCTGGCTAAGCCCAGATCGTGTACCTGAGTGGCTTATTTAGCTCCAGGAAGTGTTGTAACTCCTGCCTTGAAGCAAAGGAGTAAGTGGCTGTGATTTTGCCGCTGCGGGCAAAGATGGTTAGTTTTACTGCTGCTGACATGATGACCTCCAATGTTAAGTGATACAAATGGTTTGCTGCAAAAAATGCAAATCTTAGGCAACCAACAGCGGAGTAAATTTTAATACGCAAGGATGCCGGTCATTTTTATGCCATAAGAAATAGAAGATTTATAAAAATGACGGCACCCGGAGGGCTTGACCTTGTGGATTATAAATTTACGAAGCTATCTTTGGGTAAGATTTGCATTGATGAAGGGTTTTTTGACCCCGATATAAACTGATAACAGTAAACGGAACAAAACGATGCCACCCCATGGCGACGGCTACCACTGCATGGTTATCAGATGGGTCGTTTTGGTAGGTGCAGGGAGCTATTCGATGCCAGTGTTGGCGACGATTTGGTTGATTAGATCGGCTTAGGTCATATATTTATCAATTGGGAATGATTTTAATATTGTGATCAAGTAAACACTTATTATTAAGCGTTGTTAATAATTTATAGGATATATTTTTAAATAGAAATCGGTTGGCTTGCCATCAGTCCACACAACTTTCATGGTTTCATCTTGGAATTTCACATAGACATTGTTATATGGATCGTTTTTATTAAAAATCCATATTGTCTTAAAAAGGCTTGGATTTGCTGTGGAAGTTAAATAGGCTTTTATTTTGCCAACTTGCCAGGCTATTTTAGAACTACAACTTAAGAAAATGAGAATATAGCCTTTTTTAGTTTTTTTTAGTCCAAGTTGATAATCAGAAGCCCCATATCTATTTCCTACCTTTTCGTATATTCCTTCAAGTTTATCAATTCCATTTTGTTCCCAGTGGTTTTTCAAGGAGGTTTCATCCCAATCCGTTTCTTGGGCAATACCAGACATGTTTAAAATTATCAACGAAATTATAATAATCCCTTTCATAACAACTGTTTTGTTACTTATTATATATAACATGATCTTGTGTTATTATGCTACTACCCAAATGGCTTTTTATCATGCAATCCAAGTAAAACAGTTAAGCTCTTTGAAGTATTCATGTCACTTATAATTAAAATATCCAGTAGGCAGAATGAATGCATATCCCATGAAAGACATCCACCAAACCTCTTCCCAATCTTTAATTTGAATTGAGAAACCAGAATCTTCAAGATAGTTAAAGATTTGATTATCCTCAGTTTCTTCTCTCATTTGTTTAACAATGTGGGTAATCAATGTTTCTTTGGCATTTTGCTTTTTATATAATATAAATTCTCCTTCACCGGTAAATCTGTTATTACGAATTATAGGCGCATATCCTGCACAATAAATCAGGTTATTATTCATTTTTACCGCTAAGACTGTCCCAAAGCACTTTTTATCAGACATTAAAAGAACGGTTTTGTTAAATTCATCTTTGGTATCGAGGTTAATAATCAATATTTCTTTTTGATAAGGTAGATTATCCATATGCTCAGGTAATACCGTAATCATACCATCAACGAGACTTACTAACCTTTCACTTTGCCCAATTGCTATGTTAATTGCGCAAACACAATATAAAAGAGTAATTGCATACTTCATGTTAATCATATTTATCTTTTTGCTAAGTTAATGAATATTAACAAACTACAATTTTAGTGAAAAATATTTACTGCCTCGATGTATAACCTTTCGCCCCTAAACCCGATTAATGGGTAAAAATGATAATTGCCAACATACCGTTAGCCTAAGAGGCACGATCTCAAGTGGACATCTTCCCATAATCAAATCTACAACCAAGTCCTTTATTCAGAAATCAAAACATCACGGAAACAGAAGAACACACTGATAAATGATAATTTATGTTATATAAAAAGAATTGATTCTTTTATCTGATTGATTATCTGCGCTTTTTATTCATAATATACTTACGACCACAGTTCTCAAAACGGTTGTTATATACCTTTTCTGAATGATTAATAAAGAATTGCATTTTACAAGCACCCGCACCTGAAACACCACCTGTCATTACGTTGTGACTATATTTGGTGTTCCCATAAAATATGAGTATCTCTCCATCATCCAATGGAAAGACTTGGTTGGGAGCTCCCCATTGGGAAATAAGTTCTTGTTTTGAGCAACCGTTCCAACTATCCATGGCTCGCACTGCTTTTCTATATGTTGTACAGGATGACATGATTACTGTAAGAACAACAAGGGGTAAAAATATTTTTTTCATATTATCAGGATTTGAATGTAAATTTAAACAATTTCCGTATATATATAAAAAAAGGTATTGTTAACTTCACCATAATCCTCACCTTCTGGTTAAACAGACGTAAGTAAGGTGAGGAGGTATAGAGTTTTATAAAGTAGCAAGGGGCTCCTTTTCGTTACTCTCCATAAAGGGAGATTACCCATGTTAGGCAATTCAATATCCCTCCTCCTTTTGCAACTTCTTTTGATGGTATCGGGATGATATTACTTATGTCATAGATTTTTTCAAACCGCTTGAACGACTTATATGAACAAATAGGCACATTTGTTTATAATTAATCTAATCAATCTGTTAACTTTGTGCTTTGAGAGTAATTTATTTCAAAGAACGACATTATAATACCGAGGAATAGGGAGTAAGCCACAAAAGAAATGCACTTTTAAGCTTATTAATAGTTAGACAAAAAACTTGATTTATTGAGTATTAACAAACCAAAATGCAAAGCAAACAATAGCGATTAAACTATGGGACAATTTGATGATTTCTTCAAAAAGAAAGGTATCCCCGAGAAGATGAATTTTCTTGGAAAGGAATACGAAATTAATCCTGAAGCGATGGTATATTCTAAAAAAGGGATTGACAAATATCAACAAAAAGACTTATCAGGCGCCGTAATTGATTTTACCATGGCTATTTTTGCACAACCAAGCAATCAAAATCTTTATATAATGCGTGGAACAGCATATGAAGACTTGGGAAACGACACAGAAGCGGAAAACGATTTTCAAAAAGTGCTTGAGCTATCGCCAGATGAATATATTGCAGCATATCGATTAGGTATGGTATATTTTAGAAAGAAGGATTTTGAAAATGCAATTAAATGGTTAATGGTGTCTTATAAAAATGCCCCAGATGTTGAGCTTAAATATTTTGGACATGGACAAAACAATGTTTTCTATATTTCAAAAAAGATAATTGCTGGAAACCTTGGCAACTTTCTAACGCAGGTAAAAAGGTATGATGAAGGTTTTAAATATCTTGATGATGCTATAAAGCTTGATCCTGCTTATCCAAATCCATATATTTCAAAAGGTCTTGCTCTGGCTCAAATGGGTAAACTTCAAGAAGGCATAGAATACCTCCAAAAAGCAGAAAAGCTTGGAGCTGGACAAGCGACAATTATGATTCAAACACTTAAACAACACTACGATAATATAAAATAGTAACAATGGAAATAACTTATCCTACAAGAAATGAAGCAAGATCAATTTTAACAAGCATTGTAAATAATAATCGCAAAGAAGATCAATTTGGTTCGGAATCATTGGAAGAAATAGCTTCCTATGTAATACTTTGGTATCAGAATAAACATAATTTCAATTTTGCAACATTTGTTTTCACAAATGCATTAGTTGATATGTTTCCGCAAATGGGTGTCGATAATGAAAATTCGGTTGATGGGAAAACAAATTTCAGGAATGAGTTGTCAAGTGAAAAAATCGATGACTTCTTCATTAATTTGTTAGGATGTACACTTGATGATTTTTTAACGAAAATAAAGAAAGAAGAAATGGAGTACAAAGTCACGATAACCAGCTTAGGAGAACCTGATTATAATCCTACGTGGATTAACGACTCAGATTCTTTTATTCTTCAATTATTGGATTCTTATCAAAGATTCAAGGAAAAAAAAGGTATGCTATTCCAAAAAGAAGATATAATGCAGGTTCCTATAGATTATTCCATTGCAATTTGTTACTACTATTTTAAACAAAATAAATACTTGAACAGAAATATTTGTTCAAATTTTGTTAAAACATTTACAGATACAACGAATGCTATTCTATCTACAGGAATTTTGAGTTATCCTGACATAGAATTTGATGTATTGAAAGACCTTTCCAATCCAAAGTGTATTAAGGCGTCTTTTGACTTTATTAAGCAGCTTTAGATTAGTAACTTGAATTCCACTTTTGTAATAACTAACAAAAAATAAAGATGATAGATTTCATTTTTTTAATAGGTTGTAGAAACTGCCTCGAATCTGATGGAGAGGATCATTTATTTAATCTTATCGAAGGTGTCCTGAGGAATATAAGGGAAAGACAGAATTTGAGGTTGCAGGATTATTGGAACAGTGGTTGCACGAAAAGGGGTGAAATCACTGAAAACAGGCATGCATATTGTTATCAATTTGTTCAATAGGATAGGTATCTAAGGGGCTTATGGATTGGCGGAACTGAATATGAGGAGAGTCCTTGAGTTTAACCCAAAAGTAACCAGCAGTTACTCCGAGCTTCTCTGCTTCTTCTGCATACACCTGGTAGCCATTGATGCCATTTACTTTTGCGTTGATATCCCAAATGATTGACCCTTTAGCTGACCAATAACAATCCACAGCTTCGCCCCACTGATGCCAGGATAAGCCAGGGATGGCATTAGTGATGTGTGGACCGGATTGTGGTCCGACACTTTCGATGCAATGGGCAAGGAAAGGGGCTCCTTTTTCTTTTAGTTCATTGATTTTCTTTTGAATGACTGCTTTTGACCGGGATTGGCGCCATAACCTGGCTTGGGTATATGGATCACGGAGGGTGTCACAGGGCTTCATGATGACGCCCCGGTACCTGCAATTTTCAAGTAGCTGTATTACCTTTTTCCGGAACTCCGGTATCAGGAGGTTTAGATCTGATGCCATGGGTTATTTGATCTTGATGAGGAGGAATAGGAAGAGTGCTACGATGAAGGTGATTCCGATGAGAACCCAACCGGTGAATGATCGCTTTGGTTGTTGTGGATAGAGGGTTGTAGTTTTTGTGGAGCGATAATGGGTGTTGTAGTAGGTAAGATAGACGTTGAAGCTATCAATGGTTGAGGTGATTTCAATGTAATGTGGGATATATTTGATCTGGCTTTGGATCTTGATGCCGGGAGTGTTTTGTATCTCCTTGATTTGAGGCTGATTAAGGCTATCGCAATCGATATAGATCAGTACTTTGGAGGTATCAGATTGAATGGTTAGGAATGTATCCACCTTAACCTGTTCAATCAAGACGGTATCTGTGCTGACAATGGCTGCCGGATGGCATTTTTGCTGCAAACGGACACAAGGGTTACACCCCAAGAGAAGTGCTCCTGTGCACGCCAATACAGCCCAATAGAGGCATTTTTTAATAGGGTTCATTGCCTGGGATTAACCTTGAAAATAGTATCTCTGACATAGATCAAACCGAAGATGGTAGGCAGGAATGCCAGGAACTCTCCCATTGTGATCTTTTGCAGGATTAGCAAGGGGATAATGACGCATAGAAACAGTGCTCCGAGTAGTG
>Ga0268276_1001057_pt1 | contig 29046 bp, 28 predicted proteins | sample saktaG_4_FD_190145 | JGI IMG/M metagenome (GOLD analysis project Ga0268276, IMG submission 190145) | Saline water microbial communities from Sakinaw Lake, British Columbia, Canada - sak_2010_1_5_45m | ecosystem: Environmental > Aquatic > Non-marine Saline and Alkaline > Saline ...
GCAAGCTTGTGTCATCATGTAGGACAATATAAATGAATATGCATAGTTATCAGCAGTATGTTCAGCGAAATTGAATTTCAGAATGAACTTACCGACACAACCTATGATAACGGCCAGGATTAAAGCGATTACAACGGGTATCCAGTTGTAGCCGAAATAAATGATCAGCGCCGCCAGATAAAATAGATGGCCTGCAAGGAAAGCCACCGTTCCACCGTGCTGGTAGACTGATGATGATCCCTTGTACATTACCTTGAGGTCCAGCAGTATATCCCCTATCAGGCCGCATATGAGCCCCATCATAATGAGCATGGCGAATGTGGCAACGCCCTGGCTTGAATTGACTAAAAAAGATGCGAAAGCCACCGATATGAATAAGAAGCTGGTAACAGTCTTGAAAAGCAGCGCCTTCACACTGCCATTACGGTCTCTGTAGATAAGAAAAAAGGTCAACGCAATCGCACCTGAGAATATAAGTATGTACGGCAGGAGATTCATAATTTACACGCTCCTTGCATTTGTTACCATAATTATATGCTCATAATACAGAGATTGGTACACTGCGGTATAAAACGGCCATCAGAGTGCAGGAGGTATTGCAATCCATGCAAAGCTACTAAAAACGTGGAAATAAATGGAGCGGGTGAAGGGATTCGAACCCTCGACGTCTTGCTTGGGAAGCAAGCACTCTACCGCTGAGTTACACCCGCATGAGCAGAGTTTATATTAGATTTATTGCCGCCGGACTGTCAAGTTGAGCGCCCCGCTATCACCGGCTTGAATACGGACTCGCTTTCGATATACAATCAGCCGAATACAGCGAGCAGGAGAAACTGATGACAGGTCCACCCCTGGATTTCCTCTTCAGGCCGCGGTCCATCGCGCTGGCAGGGGTATCGGCAGACACCGGCAAGCCTGGAGCGGCTCAGTGGTATTTGACCTGCATGCTTAAATTCGGGTACCGGGGTAAGATATACCCACTGCACCCCGCGGGTGGAGAGATACACGGGCTGCGTGTCTATAAAAATATGGCCGAGATACCGGGGGAGGTGGACTACGCCGTGTCCGCTATTGCAGCTCGCCATACGCCGCAGTTTATCCGCAACTGTGCCGCCAAAGGCGTCAGGGCGGTTCATCTCTTTACCTCGGGCTACAGCGAGATCGAGGATGCGGGCGGAAGGCGGTTGGAGGAGGAGGTTGTGCAGATTGCCAGGGAAGGCGGTGTTAGGCTGATCGGACCCAACTGCATGGGCATCTACTGCCCTGCATCCGGGCTGACATTTGCCGGGGACTATCCCGACCAGAACGGATTCCCCTCCCGCTCCGGACCCCTGGGACTGATCTCGCAGAGCGGCGGCAACTGCATCTACTGCATACGCGAAGCCTCGGAACGTGGCCTTTTCTTCAGCAAGGCCATAAGCTACGGCAATGCCGCCGACTTAAATGAATGCGACTTCCTTGAATACATGACGGATGACCCGGATACAAAGATAATCGCCATGTACGTTGAGGGGATAAAGGACGGCCGGAGGTTCAAACAGGTGCTGAGGAGTGCGGTAAAGGCCAAACCGGTCATCATCTACAAGGCAGGCAACACCGAGACGGGCGCCCGGGCCTGCGCCTCACATACCAGCGCCATAGCGGGTTCGGCAGCAACCTGGAAGGCTTTCCTCGATCAGATCGGGGCCATTCAGGTCGACAGCATGTCGCAATTGGTTGACATAAGCGTTGCGCTGTCCTTCATGCCGGCCCCTTCCGGAAAGAACGTCGTGGTGGCCGGTTCGGGTGGGGGAGTGGGTGTCCAGGCCGCCGACGATATCACGAGCGAGGGACTGAGCCTGCCGCAGCTACCTGTTGATCTGAGGAGAACGTTGCACGGCATCTATGGGACTGAGGCAGGCAGCATGTTCAGAAACCCGGTGGATATCCCCCCCGCAGGCAGTATCGACCATTACCTCGAGGCCATGCGTTCCATCGCAGAATCGAAGGATGTTGACATAATTATTATGCAATTTCCGATGGATTTGTGGGCTCTCTCCCGCAGGTCGGTGCTGATGGGACGCTTTATGGAAGTGGTATCCAAACTCAAGCAGTCCGTTACCAAGCCCCTGGCTGTGGTACTGCACAACTCGGCCACGGTACAGGCCAGGAGACTTGAGGAGGAGGCTAGAGCCCACTTCGCAGCGCTGGAGCTACCGGTTTACTCCTCTATTTCAAATGCCGCTCGCGCGGTCAATCGATATATGTGGTACTGCCGGCGTCACAACTGCCGGATTTTTAATACGGGGGATTAGGAAATGAAGAGGTTGGCGCGCGGGATACTGATCGCGGCGGCGGCGCTGCTGGTATTGTGGCTGGTGCTGGAGATAGGCCTGCGACTTTACGTCGAGCTGCCGCTCAAGACTGATTTCTACGGCTCCATCAAGCGCGAAGACACGTCATCATTGCAGCAGCAAAGCGGTGTCAGGGTGTGCTCCGGACCGGGTTGGGTTCACCTTGGATGGATCGCCCATCCCGAGAATGAAACTTACCGGGTAGACAGGCTATTTGTCACTGAATGGGATACGTTGGGGACAGCCTCATTCGGCTCCTATTTTTCACGCGATACAGGCGGCCGCTACCGCGTGTGGGCAATTCCACTCGACGGCGCGGAGCCCCGGCTTCTGGGAGAGGTTGATGCGGCAACCGGGCCTGTGAAAGATGCGGCCCTGTATAAACCGGTAATAGCCGGGTCCTGGCAGGTGCTGTTTAAACCGCAGGTCCATGGCTACTATATCAACGATCACGCCGTTTACCGGGATGCTAAAGGCGACTGGAGGCTGGCGGGCATCACCCACAAGAGCGACGGCAATTATGACGAGGAGAAATACTTCGCCGTGGGCGCCAGCCGGGAGTTCCCTCCCGACAAGGTAATGGCCGAAGATAATCCCGTGGCTGATTTCGGCGAGCTGGCCTGGGCGCCCCACGTGATCAGCGAAAACGGCACATATTACATGTTCTGGTCGCCTCACAGGCTCGAGCGGATGGTCTCCACGGACGGCGTCAGCTGGGGCCAGCGTGAGACCGTGCTGGATGCGCCCTATCACAGGTTTTTCCGCGACGGCATGGTGCTCAAGGTGTCCCAGGGACAGTGGCTGCTGTACACCACGGCCAGGGACCAGTTCTTCTCCCGGGTGGATATCTATCAATCTTTCGATTTACGCTACTGGCAATATATCGGCAGCGCCCTGCAGTCCACCTGCGGCAGCGAGCGCAACTCTCCCTTCGCTTCCACCGAATCGCCCTTCGTCATGCAGTACAGGGACCGCTACTACCTCTCCCTCACATATAACAACGATACCTTTTTCTGGAATGGGCTGCTGCTGCCGCTCAAGGTCTGGCCGGACAGGCCGTCCTATAATGATACGCTGGTTTTCCAGTCGGACAACCCCTACGATTTCGGTGTTTACGCCGGGCGTAATAACACACCCGCGCTGATTGCCGGTTTGAATGCACACGGGCCGGAATTTATCTACCTGCCTGACAAGGACCGCTGGTATATAACCACCGCCGGATGGCCGTGGATATCCACATTGACCGCAGGAGAAGCCGCTGTAGCGCCCCTTCAATGGGAGCCGGTTAAATAGTCCAGAGCCATCTTGAAAACAAGGAGGTAACATATGCGTAAACTGAGCACCCCAGCGGACGTGCTTTCCTATGCCAGCGATAACAACTGGCTGGCACTGAGCTCCTCGGAAGGGAATATCTTGACTATATTCCTCACACCATCCGGGAACATACTCGAGGTATACTTTGAAAAGAATAAAATGACTTTAAAGGCGCTGCCTCTATTTGTGGGCAAGTAGCCTGTTTCAGCTTACCTTCTCCAGTATGTGCACACACATCGCCGCTTCCTCGACACCGATGTTGCCTCCCCCGTTCTCGGCCAAACCGATACGCGCATTCTCAACCTGCCTCTCTCCGGCGTCGCCGCGCATCTGCAGGGCCAGCTCGTATATCTGCGCCAGGCCCGAGGCGCCGATGGGATGCCCGCGGCATTCCAGACCACCGCTGGTGTTGATTGGCTGGCTGCCGCCGATCGTTGTCGCTCCCGACTCCGCGTATGGGCCGCCTTCCCCCATCGGGCAGAAGCCCATGACCTCGGCCTGGTGCAGCTCTCCCCATGCCGTGGCGTCGTGAAGCTCGGCCACGCTGATATCGGCAGGGCCCAGGCCTGCAAAATCGTAGGCCTGCGCCGACAGCCGCTCGCCAATATCCACTCCATCCAGCGACCTCTCGCTGCCCTGTCCCAGCACAGATGCACGTATCCGGACCGGGCGTGCGTCAGCCAGCTTTTTCAGGTATCTTTCCGAGCAGACTATGGCCGCAGCGGCGCCGTCCCCCACGGGCGAGCACATGGCCCTGGTCAATGGGTAGGCAACGGGTTTATCGGCCAGTACCTCTTCCACGGTCATTTTCTGCCGGTACTGCGCCAGCGGGTTCAGATATCCATGCAGGTGGTTCTTCGAACAGACTACGGCGAGCTGGCGCTGTGTGGAGCCGAATTTATTCATGTGCCACCTCGCTCCCATTGCGTAGGCGTCCATAAAGACACTCCGTCCCTCGCCCGGCGCGGATTTATCCTCCGGCATGGCTATCTTAATACCTTCGTTGATGCTCACGAGCATCTTTATGTGCTTCTCGAAATTCTCCACGTCCATGCAGGACGCATAAGCAGAGAGCGACAGCGCCTTGTCGGGATTGCTGATCTTCTCCGAGCCCAGCGCCAGCGCTACGTCGTACATGCCGGCGCTGATGGCGGTGGCAGCCAGGTGAAGCGCAGTGGACCCGCCGGCGCAGGCGTTTTCCACATTGGTCACGGGTATCTTGTCGATGCCCATGCCTCGCATGATGACCTGCCCGCGTATGGAATGCTGGTTGGCGAACATACCCCAGAAGGAGTTGGAGAAAAAGACCGCATGCAGGTCCTCCTGGGTGAGGTCCGCATCATCCAGGGCGAGACGCGTGGCCTCCTCCGCCATGGTCCTCACGCTTTGATCGGCGTACTTGCCGAAGCGTATCATGCCAACCCCGATGATGTAGACACCGTTCATGTTTGATAGACCTCCTTGAGATCATCTCTAATATCGCCCCGACCCCCAAACGCACCCGACGCCCATTTACCCATACATGCGATTATCCATGCGCCTGGCGCATATTACAACAATACACGTACTATTTACAAGATATTGCCGCATAACTGCAGGTAAACGCGCACGAGCTGAACTATGCCTATGACCAGCAGCATAGACCAGGTGGCCGCCTTGAATGCCCTCGACTTCATCCTGATGAAGCTGCCGATCACCACACCCGCGATAAATCCCGGCAGCAGCAGCGCCGCCAGCTCCAGCGTGAGGACTCCGGCCTGGCCTCCTGCCCACAAGCTGATAAGCAAAGCCAGGTTAAGTACCAGCCAGAGCACGGACAGCGTGGAGCGGAACTGCGCAGGGTCCTCGATCTCCCTGCCGGCGTAATAAACGATGGGCGGACCGCCCGAGGCAAACAGACCCTGGAACAGTCCTCCGGCAAAGATGACCGGAACAGAGACCCATGGCTTCAGGGGCGCACTGATGGCGGCGCTGCGGTAAAGGGCGATAAGCTCCAGCGTCGAAGTGACTACCATAAAAAGCCCCAGCAGCGCGACCAGCAGGGTTTCGCTGGCATAATCCCTCAGTAAAATGCCGGCGACCAGTCCCACAGCCGCCAGTGGAAGTATGCCGACCAGTATCACCCGCCAGCGGATATGGCTGTGCCAGCGGATAATCAGCCAGACGCTCTGCAATGTGGCGATGGTCACCAGAGCCGGCAGCAGCGTTTCAATCGGGAACAGGAATATACCCAGCGAGAGCGCGATGATGGTCGAGCCGAAACCCAGGTAGGTCTCCACAGAGTGGGCCAGCACAAGGATCAGCGACAGTATGGCTATATCGGTCCAGGCAAAGGGTATAAGCACGGCTATTTGGCGCGGTAAAGGTCGTTGAAGTACTGCGTGGTCATCTCCTTGGCCTGCGCCCGGTCCGGCAGCGAGCCGATCATGCCGTAGATCGCGGCCTCACCGGATATATCTTCCTGCTTCAAAAGGGAGACCTCTTTTACCGCACCCGCCAGGTCCTTGAGGAAGGGATCAACGATCTTCAAGTGCATGGGGGATACGGTAAAATGCAGGGTGGGCGGCATGTGCTGACTGTCGATATGCCAGCCGCGCACCTTCATGGCATCTCCCAGCGCGTATACATTCAGGCTGTTGCTGCCGACGGCGAAGGTGGTGGCAGGCGGGTCACCGATAATGTGCAGGCCGGGTATGCGCCGTATGCCCTCCATCAGCAGGCGTGTCGCCTCCATGGCGTCTTTGGCCAGGCGCATGTAGCCTTCCCATCCCAGGAACTTCATCACCGACCATGCGGCCGCCGTGGGCCCTCCCGACCGCGCCCCCGAGATGGCCGGCGTGGCGTAGACGCCTCCGTTCCAGTCAGTGTAGACAAAAAGCTGGTATTTTCTCAACTCTGCATTTCTGTACGTGATGGTGGAAGCGCCCTTGGAAACATAACCGTATTTGTGGATATCGGCCGAAATGGACATCACACCCGGCACGCGGAAATCGAAAGGCGGGATGGGGTAACCCAGCCTCTCCAGGAAAGGCAGCATGAATCCCCCCACACACGAGTCCACGTGAAACCACACGCCCTTTTTATCCGCTATAGCGGCCATTTTTTCAATGGGGTCGATAACACCGTGAGGGTAGGAGAAGGCCGATCCCATGGCAAATATTGTGTTGGAGTTAAATGCCGTTTGGAAAGCATCCAGGTCGACCAGCGACGATTCGCTGGTGGGCACGATCACAGTCTTGATACCGAGGTAATAAGCGGCCTTGTTAAAGGCGGGATGAGCCGATTGAGGTATGATCATCTCCGGCTCTTTCACCTGCGGTCGCTTCTCCCGGGCATAATCCCTGGCGGCCTTGACAGCCATGATGATGCTCTCGGTGCCGCCGGAGGTCATGTTTCCCGCCGCTGTTTCTCCGCCGTGGAACAGGTCGGCGGTCATGGCCACCACCTCGGTCTCCATGCGCAGCAGGCTGGGAAATGCGAAGGGGCTGAGCCCGTTCTCGAAGACGAACGTGCTGAGGGCGTTCTCCACCACCTTGCTGACATCCTCCGAAGCCCTGAAGACCATGCTGAACGCGTGCGCGCCCTTCCAGTCCATATCGTTGGACTTGAGCGCGAGCAATTCACGCTTCAGATCGTTGAAGGGAATACCTTTCTGCGGAAATTCCATATCTGCCTGTCACCTCCCAACACATGGTAACCGTAAAAGCGGGATATTTCAAGGCAGCGCTAAATCTCGGCCGGGTGTCAGCCATCCTTCGCACTTGGCAGCTTCGCTTTGCGGGATATCTTGGAGACCGGCACCGAGGCCATTGTGTGCATGGCTTTAGCAACCAGCGCTTTCTTTTTTCCAGTGACCGAGTAGACTTCGGCCTCGGTAAAGAGAATATTATTGCCTGGTTTGGATACCCGGCCATGGCATTCCAGGTACTCGCCCGCTGCGGGCTGGAAATAATTAATCTTGTACTCGATAGTCAGTATACGCCGGCTTTGAGGCGCCAGTGAGTAACTGGCATATCCCGCGGTGTGGTCGGCCATGGTGGCGATCAGGCCGGCATGGGCAAAGCCGTCCTGCTGGCAGTGACGCTTCTGCAGCTTGATCCTGGTGATAAAAGCCCCCGGCTCCAGCGAGACGGCGACAAGTCCCAGGTACCTGGTAAAACCCTTTACAGCATCCTTTTTAAGGTATTCAAGCCTGGCTTTTTCTGCTTTCATGCATCTTCTCCCGACTGAAAGTCAGGCATTAGTATAACCTATCGGCCTTATAACTTTAATCGGCATAACAGCGGCCTGGCGCACAGGGTTATGCAGCTAGCCGATGCCTTCGTACGACAACCGGCTGCTGTCTTATGGTATAGTTGTCGTAAGCAGCAGCGGAGGAGGGCCGTGATCGAAGTCTTAGATATCACGTCAAACCTGAAATTGTTGGACCCAAATCTTCCTATACCCGGATACAGCAGGTTTATCGGGAGTTATCTGGTACTGGGCGATAAGAACGCCGTGGTAGATCCCGGCCCCGCGTCAGCCAAACCCGGCCTTCTCGCAGCACTGGAAAAAACCGGTTTGCGGCCGCGGGATATCAACTATATTCTGCTCACGCATGTCCACATCGACCATGCCGGAGGCACCGGAGCCCTGATAAAGGACCTTCCCAACGCGACGGTAATCGCACACAGCCGTGCCCGGCCCCATCTGGTGAATCCGACCCAGCTTTGGAACGCCAGCCTGAAGACACTGGGGGAACTGGCGTTGAAATATGGCCCGATAGAGCCGGTACCTGAAAGTCGGCTAATAGACGCAGCCGACCGCATGCAGCTCGACCTGGGAGGCGGCACAATCCTGGACATATATCTGACGCCGGGCCATGCGGTGCACCATCTGAGCCTGTTCGATAGCTCAATGAGCACATTGATAGCAGGTGAAGCGGCCGGGGTATGTGTGACTGGCATCATCAGGCCCGCCACTCCACCTCGCTTCAAGCTGGAAGAGACCATGGCCTCCTTAGAGAGGCTGATCGTTCTCAGGCCGGACAGGATATGCTACGGGCACTTCGGTTGCTACGACAACGGACTGGCACGGCTCGAGCTTTACAAAGAAAAACTCTTACTCTGGTATAAAGTGATTAAAACGGAGATCAGCAGAGGGACCAGGCCTGAGGCAATACTTCCGGCGCTTAAACAGAAAGACGGGGATTTAGCTTACCTGGATAAACTTAATGAAGACGAATATGCGCGCGAAATGATACTGCTCAATAACAGCATTTACGGGATGGCAGGCATAGCTCATTGACCGTGGCTGTGCGTTCTATACCAGCACCTGCCCCTCTTTAAGCTCATCTGCGTCTTCTTCAAAAAGTTTTACTATTGGAGCGTACAGCACTTTCTTCATCTCCCCCACTATTTCCCTGTCCTTATTCAGTCCTCTGGCAAAGTCCATGACCTTGCCCATCAGTTCATCGTTGTTATAGGCAGCTGTAACCACATGGCCGGAAACGCATTCTTCAGCGGTCAGGCGACGGCCAACCAAAACCAGTTGGTCAACGATGTGCGTGGGCAGCATTTCTGTCAGCAGCGCCCGTGTGCCCGGCAATATGGGGATACGCATGTCGATCACAGGAATGCAAAAGAAACCCCGGTCAGACCTCATGAATCGGAAATCGAAGCAGCAGGAGAGGACCGCCCCACCTCCGAAGCAGTGGCCGTTAAGCGCAGCTATAGTTATCAGGGGATAGGTCAAAAGCCGCCTTCTCAGTGCGAGGTCCATTAACAGGAACTCTTTAACCGCAGCCTTCTCGCCTTTCTCCATGCTGCCACGTATCCAGTCGATATCGAATCCGTTGGTCCATATGTGGGAATGTCCGGACTTCACTACCAGTGTCAGCGCCTCTGTTTCCTTCTCCACCTTATCAAGCATCTCAAGCAGGGATTTTACCATGCCTGGATTAAGCCTGTTGTCAGATTCGCCCATAGTCACCAGGGCTACTTTTTCATTTACTTCCAGGTCAAGTTTGGCCATAGTCTTAGCGCTCCTCACTTAAAATTATCGATGCTGTTCTTATTACACAGGCCGTGACTTAATATCACTAAAACACGGTATAGCCCGGGTAGCAATTAAAAAATCAGGGACTCCTTCTGCGTCCCGAATACAGCACGTAAAACATCGCAGATTTCTCCGACGCTGGCATAAGCCTCGACGCAACCCAGGATAGCAGGCATGGTGTTTTCCCGGCTTTTCGCAATCCTGGACAGGCTGTGCAACGCTTGTTTGCACCGTCCGTTATCCCTGTTTTTTCTTACATTTGCGAGGCGCATTATCTGAAGTTTTTCTTTTTCAGGATCGACCCCGGTCAATCCCGATATTTTGGCTGTCGACGAAATGAACTTGTTGACTCCCACAACAACAGTTTGGCCGTTATCAATAGCCTTCTGCTGCCTGTAGGAGTTCTCCTGTATCTCCCGTTGCTGGTAACCCTGCTCGATGGCAGCTACTGCGCCTCCCATATTATCGATCCTGGCAATATAGCCGGCGGCTTTCTCTTCAAGTGAATCGGTCAGGGATTCCACGTAGTATGAGCCGCCCAGGGGATCTACCACGTCGCCCACGGAGCTTTCATGCGCCAGCAGCTGCTGGGTGCGCAGTGCGATGGTTACCGCCCCCTCCGAAGGAGTGGCGTAGGCCTCGTCAAACGAGTTGGTATGCAGCGACTGCGTTCCTCCCAGGACGGCTGCCAGCGCCTGGATGGCCACCCTGACGATGTTATTGTACGGCTGCTGGGCTGTGAGTGTGCAGCCGGCGGTCTGCGTATGGAAGCGCAGCATCATGGAGCGCGGGTCCTTTGCCTTGAACCGTTCTTTCATTATTCTGGCCCAGAGCCGCCGCGCCGCTCTGAACTTGGCTACTTCCTCAAACAGGTCATTGTGGCTGTCGAAAAAGAATGATATCCGGCCGGCGAACTTGTCCACGTCCAGCCCCGCCTTAATGGCGGCCTCCACATAGGCGATGCCGTTGGCCAGTGTGAAAGCTATTTCCTGCGCGGCCGTGGACCCTGCTTCCCGTATGTGGTAGCCGCTGACGCTGATGGTGTTCCAGCGGGGCAGATTGTCGTTGCAGTAAGAGAATATGTCGGTTATCAGGCGCATGGACGGCTCGGGCGGGAAGATGTAAGTGCCCCTGGCGATATATTCCTTGAGGATGTCGTTCTGTACCGTGCCTTCCAGTCCGGCTGTATCCACACCCTGCTTCCCGGCAAGCGCGATATACATGCACAGCAGGATGGGGGCCGTCGAATTAATGGTCATGGAAGTGCTGACCTTATCAAGGGGTATATCCCTGAACAGGACCTCCATATCTTCCAGCGTATCGATGGCCACTCCGACCTTGCCCACCTCTCCCAGGGCCAGAGGGTGGTCGGAATCATAGCCGATCTGCGTCGGCAGGTCGAAAGCTATGCTGAGGCCGGTCTGACCCTGCTCCAGCAGGTAACGGTACCTCTTGTTGGATTCCTCAGCCGTGGCGAAACCCGCGTACTGGCGCATCGTCCAGAGCCTGCTGCGATACATGGCGGGCTGGATCCCGCGGGTGAAGGGATACTCTCCCGGGTAGCCCAAAGACGACTGATAATCGAAGCCGGATAAATCATCCGGTGTATAGAGCGGTTCGATATTTATACGAGAGCTGTTTTCAAAGCTCTCCCGTCTGCCCGGGGAATTCTTGAGCGCCTTTGCCAGTGTTGTCTCCTGCCATTGCTTTTTACGGTTATTCATTCTCAGTCCTTGACTAATTTGCCGGCGGTGTCTGTTTGCGGCTCGGCAAATGGTTTCGTCAATGCCCACCACGGGGATCGGTTCATTGCGCCGGGTGATAAGAGAAAGACCACGCCGGGGATGCTACTCAGCATTGAGCCGGGCGTATATTTCAAGGGAAAGGGCGATTATCGTCATTCAGACACTGCCCCGATAACGGAGGCCGGCAACTCAAGAGGAAAAATATGGAAGCCGTAAAGTTTATGCGGGGTGCAAAATCAGCTCTTTGGAACGTTCCGGTTTGTTAGCGATCTTACAGTAAGTGCTTGTTGCCCCGAACTTGGAGATATCCCTGTAACAACCACCTGCACGATGCCCATAGGCAAATCCTTCCATCTCATTACAGACCACACAATTTTGATACATCTTGCATATCTGCCAGTAGACACATTTGCCTTTCATGTTGCACCCTCCTGTGCGTGGCTACTATCTTTCAATTAATTCTATTCTATCTTACTTGTATAGCCATTGCAACAGCCCTTTCCCATCCGGGTTATTCATTAAAAATAGAAATGAATAAAATATTTAAGGGAATAGTATTGACAGAACAAATAACATATGTTATATTACATCTGTTATATAAAGGCCGGGCCGTGGAAAATCTATGCCGCCTCTGAGTTCATTTAACAAAGAAAAGTTGATCGACGCCGCCTTCAAGATCGTCAGGGGCAGGGGGAGGGAGAAACTAACGGCGCGCGCCATCGCTGCGGAGCTGCATTGCTCCACCATGCCTGTATATTCATATCTTAAATCCATGACAAAAGTGGATGCGGACCTGGAAAGGAAGGCTTTTGAATTATTGCTGCAATACCAGACGACCGTTCGTAGCGGGGAGCCCTTTTACGACATGGGGCTGGGATATGTGTTTTTTGCCAGGAATGAGAAAAAGCTGTTTGCCTTTTTTACCGCTGAGAAAAAGAGTAAAACGCTGCAGGCCAGTGTCGCTGCTATGAGATGGGAAGTAGCTTTAAAGACGCTAATACCCGCAATGAAAACCGATCCTGTATTGGCCGGCTTTGAGGAGCGTCAACTTGAGAGTATACTGACAAAAATGTGGATATTTACTCACGGTCTGGCCGTACTTGCCAGCAGAAGTGCTCTGGCCGGGAATGACGACCAATATTTTGAAGAGATGATGCGCGAAGTTGGGTTCTCAGTTATCGAAGGCGAAAGAAATAAAAAGAGTATTAGAGAGGGAGGTTACGATGAAGGTACTTGCACTTAATTCCAGTGCCCGCACCGGCGGGCAGAGCAAAACAGAGATCTTGCTCGATCATTTTGTCAAGGGCATGCGCGCCGCCGGCGCGGATGTGGAGGTCGTCAATCTGAAACATAAAAAAATCAACCATTGTGCGGGTTGTTTCAATTGCTGGACCAAGACGCCCGGCGTCTGCGCGCACAAAGATGATATGTCCAAAGAGATGCTGCCTAAATTCCTCGAAGCTGACGTTGTTGTTTTAGCATCGCCCCTTTTCCATTACCATGTTAACGCCCGCATGAAGACATTTATCGAGCGTACTTTGCCGGTGATGCTGCCTTTCCTGCAGCCTGTTGGAGAGGCCACAACGCATCCTCTCCGCGATAAACATCCCGGCATTGTCCTTATCTCCGTGGCCGGATTCCCCGAGATGTCTGTGTTCGATGCGCTGTCGTTCTGGGCTAAAAAGACATACGGCAGGTCTGGTGCATTGCTGGCCGAGATATACCGCCCGGCTGCTGAAGCCATGATTCATTCCGGCCGCCATTCAGGTATACTGGCAGCGATGGAACAGGCCGGCGTGGAGATCGTGAAGAGCAGATCTATCTCCAGCGAGACGATGGATTGTATCACACAGCCGATAACAGACCCTGAGACGATCAACGTCATGTCCAACCTCGCCTGGCAGACTATGATCGATAAGAAGACTACAATGGCCGAGGCATCCAGAAAGGGCGATCGCTTGCGTCCCAACTCCATTGAGACTTTGATGGCGATGCTTTCATTAGCCTTTAACCCACAGAAAGCCGACGGTAAAAAGGGCACGCTCCAGTTCAATCTGACTGGCGAGCATCCGGGCGATTGCTATTTCAGCATTGAAAACGGGTATTTAAAGTCATTCAAGGGCAAATCCGGTAAAGCCGAGTGCGTAGTCGACACCCCCTTCGAAGTATGGGCGGATATAATCGAGGGCAAGGCCGACGGCGCCAAAGCGTTCATGGACGGGAAATACCGGGCGGAGGGCGATATCTCTTTAATGATGGTTTTTGGCGACAACGAAAACATCGCTGAGACCCGTGCATCCCGATAAAAAGAGTTGCATCCATGCCCTTTCGTAGTCGGCCGTAAAGACTTTTATATTATCCCTGTTAGTTTTAATACCATGCTAACAGGGCGGCCAGCATGATAATTGCAGTCGCCAGGCACACATAGCCCCAGGCCCGCAGGTTTGACATCGTTCCGTCTATATCGGCACTCCGCCTTTTTGGGACAATTTTCTCAAGTAATATTTTCGCCCTTTGTATTCCGTTTCAATGATCTTTCCGCCTTTAATTAACTCTTTGACGACGTCCCAGCTAGCATTGGCTTTTTTCACAAACTCTATGACGGCTTCTTCTCTCATCGGATGGACAGAGGTGATAGCAAGCAAGTCGTTCTCAATATCACCGGTGAACGCGAATGCATTTCCCTCATAGCCGATCAAGTATTCTACGTTGCTTAATCTACCTGCAAAGATTTGATAGGCCAGATTGATATTTTTCTCGCTGGCGGCATTTATATTCTTTTTTGCCGGCGGCCTGGTGGGAATACCCAGGTAGGACCTGTCTGGATTTAGCTCAGCTATAAATTCGGCTATCCTTTCAAGCTCCCGGCGGGTGTCATTAATATCTCCGATAAGCATGCTCTCCGTTACCAGTTCTCCCTTAAAAATACGCCTGAATTCGAGTATGCCATCGAGAATTTTATCGAGGTTCAATAATTTATGTGGCCGATCGATTTGACGCCAGGTATCTGTGGTTACGGCATCTATTTTTAAAGACACCCAATCGGCCATTTGCAAATCTTGTCTGACGTCCTCCCGCCACATTAGAGATGCATTGGTAATAACTGCTATTTTTATATCAAAACCCCTTAAGAGCCCTATCTCTTGGCCCAGATTTGTATCTAAGGTGGGCTCTCCGTCAGGCACAAAAGCCAGGTAGTCTATTGGCTCACCCTTTTCTCGGGCTTGCTTGAGTTTATTATTAACGCTATTGGCAATTATCTCCGGCTCGTAAAAGTGTTTTCGCTCAACCCGCATCTTCATGGTCTTGCCAACCTGGCAATATACACATGAATAGCTGCACGTCTTAGGAGGAATGTTATTCACTCCCAGACTTCGACCCAGACGTCTGGATGGAACCGGCCCATATGTGATGAAATCCATCATTATTCTATCTATATATAGCTTATTTTCACCGTTTTAGAAAATCGCCAATCGCTTTCTCAAATGCCACAGGGTTATCGCCAGGAATGCCATGTCCTGTCCCTTCAATATCGGTCAAAGAACCGAATGCCAGGTTGCTAATCATAATATTTGCTGTCTCGTCCGACAACATATCGCTTTCCTTGCCATGTACCAGCAGAGATCTCAGGCCCGATAACACCGTAAATCTCGCCGTAACGGGAGGCAGCATCGATTATTGCGCGTACTCCCGGGTGAGAACAACCTGTTATTACAACTATACCATTGCCGGTTTTAACGGCCAGAGATTGCTCTATACCTTGCAGCTCCCCCGTTGTGAAAACTTCCTGGCAGATAAGGCCGGGAGCAGTAACAATGTTTACCTTTCTCTCAAGCAATCTTCCAGAAAAAGATGCCGAAAATCCCCAGCCGGTCTTTAGATCAGGTTTGCCCTGGCAATTATCATAGACAATTGTAATTTTCATTTCTAATCTGAAGCCGGTTTCATAGTTCCACTCTGCAAAGCGAACATCTTTGAATTGGATCCAGAAAGTTTAGTCTTATGCCAGCTAATGATTCTATAATATACCGTTAAATTTATGGTGAATTACTAAATCCTCATTCACAGCATTGATAGATACTCATCAGCATATTTCCCATTTATGGCGCCATTGAACATATCCCCTTTCCTCACACTTTCCAGTGCTAGATACTCACTCGTTGACATACCAGCCGCAGCGCCGCTGGCTGTACAAGAAATGAGATGCCGATCTGTGCCAATGGCTTCACCACACGCAAATATTCCTTGCTTGCTGGTCATCATTTTTTCGTTGACCATAATATAGCTCCCGTTGATTTCCAATCCAGCTTCCCGTGCCACTCGGATATTCGGCTCTGTGCCAACACAGATTACTACCCAATCAACGGAAGTCTCCTTTTTATCCCCGCTTTTATTATTTGCTAACAATACACTTTCAACCTTGCCATTTCCTCTTATTTCTCTGACCTCAGTACTATACAAAATCTCCACACCTTCCTTTTCGACCCTTTTAACCATGGCGGGGTAGGCTCTAAGCGCCTCTCTTCGATGTGCGAGGCCAACCCATATGGCGCCGGCAGCTTTGGCTACAAGCGCGCTCTTGGCCGTGGAATTCCCGCCACCAACCACCAGGACTCGCTTTCCTGTAAACTGGCCGGCATCTCTCTTGGCATAGTAAGACACACCTTTCCCGATAAATTTGTCCTCACCCGATATACCAAGCTTCTGCATTGAACTGCCTGTAGCTATGATTATCCCCTTTCCTTTATATTGATTCGTCTCTGTAACCACGATTCTCTCATCAACGTCGATGCTTACCACATTTTCCTTTTTTAGCTGTGCGCCAACCCCCTGCGGAGGGGATAACGTAGCCTGTTTTTCAAGGTTGTCTACAAGAATAGAACCATCTCCCGGCAAAAAACCGGGATAGTTGGACACCGTTGAAGCAATGGTAACTTGACCGCCAACCCAATTCGATTCCAAAACAAGCGTGTTCCATCCATCCAGCTTTGTAAATATTGCTGCTGATAATCCGGCGGGGCCTGCCCCGATTATGATCACGTCGTGTTCTTCCATATAATTTCCTCCCGTCTTCGGATAAATCTCAAGCATCTTTCTTCACAGATTTACTCGTGGTATCCTTTTCAAAGTCATATAACGGCTATATTGAATAACAAGCGTTTCCATGAATTCCGATCTTGAAATCCGATGCGTTTCTCCATCGGTTGAGAATCACGAAATGCTATTATCGTGGGCATGACCATTATATGATATCTGGCAGACACCTCAGAGCTTCTATCTGCGTTTATCCTGACAAACTTCACTTTGCCAGCGTATCTCTTGGATAATTCATCAGCTATAAGACATGTTGGATAACAACTGCCACACCACTCCGTAGTGAAGCAGGTTACAACAGGAAGGTTACATTGCAGTACTTCCCGCTCGAAGTCCTTCTCTTCGATCTCCTTCATAGCCATATCTCGTCTTATTTATCACCACATTCCTGACAACAACCTTCAATGTAGATTTCTACCTTTGCGATTTTAAACCCGTATTTATTCTTGACAGTGTCAATCAACTTCTTAACCAGCGGGCTTTTAAACTCGATTACCTTACCGCATCCCTGGCAGATCAAGTGTTGATGTTCTGGCGTTTGCTTAATCTCATAATAACAGCGCAGTTTGTCTAACCTTATCTCATCAATCAAGCCAAGTCCTTTGAAGAGGTTAAGGTTGCGATATACCGTCGCAGGACTTATAGACTCATCTCTGGTACTTGCACGACGATAAAGCTCTTTTGCATCTACGTGCCCATCAGCTTCTTGCAGCAACTCGAGAAGCAGACGCCTCTGAGAAGTGAAAGGGCGGCCTAAAATTATAGTGCCATAATTGCGATTGCGACTCATTATTAGTATTAATGATAATATATTTCACTTCACTCTGTCAATAACATGATTTTTCCTGATGCCTCGGTCTTATTGGCCTGCCCAATAGTTGGACCATCTGTTAAGTTAGAACCGTTACCACATAGACTCAGGAGTATATGGCCGATATTTGAGCGCACTGTATGGTCTCACCTGATTGTATTCGCCAATTCTATATCAATTACCTGGCACACCTAAAATATTTACATATGCAGCTATGCTATTGTATACTCCTTCAATAAATCCATCGGGACTGCTTGCAGCTACTTGGAATCAAATAGTAATAGACAAGACTATTTAAGGAGTAGAATATGCCCAAGCAATATAACCACGATGAGATCCTTTCACTCTGTGCCCGTTTAGAAAAAACCTATACGCCGGCGGTAGCGGATACACTCGATGATATGGGCTTCATGAACCAGTCATTGGAATCTGGCTTTGCTCCGATCATCCCGAATGCGGTCATGGCTGGACCAGCTTATACAATCGAAGAAGCCAAGACCAAAAAGTCAACCAAGCTTACTGAATATGATCCCAGCTTTGTGGTTCAGGCCTTAAATGCCGTTTTTGGGAGTATGCAGAAAGGACAAATTATTGCCGTTACCGCCAACGGATTCCGGGGTGCCGGCGCCTTTGGTGAGTTGATGGCCACCACTTCCAGATACGTGGGTGGAGTTAAGGCCGCGGTGGTGGACGGTCCTATCCGCGATATTGGCCGAATTCTGGAAATTGAGTTCCCGGTGTGGGCCAGGGGCAATATACCTACCGATTCGATAGGCCGCGTTGATTTAATCGGTGTTGGTAATCCGATTTTCTGCGGCGGCGTGCGCATCAATCCGGGTGATGTTATCTTTGCAGACCTAGACGGGGTGGTTGTCATCCCCCAGCCTGATGTTGATCTTGAAGAGGTGGTAGTCAAGGCAGAGGAAGTAGTTGCCGCGGAGCGCAGGTCGAGATTAGAGATCAGGAGCGGCATGTCATTGCCGGATGTTTACAAAAAGTATGGGAAGTTGTGAAAAAATGGATAAGATAGAACGTAAAAGCAAGAGCCTGCTTAAGAACATCGACCGTCTGGCAACCGCCATGGTCCGCGCAGAGATGATTAAAGCCTGCGGCGTTCCTCTCAAAGATTTGGAGGAAAGGCCACTGATAGGCATAGTGAATTCCTGGAATGAGTTGCTTCCCGGCCATCTGCACCTGCGCGAGGTCGCCAGGTTTGTAAAAGACGGCGTATTAATGGCGGGCGGCGTCCCCTTAGAATTCAACACTGTTGCACCGTGCGACGCCTACTCCAACGGCCTCGACGGGATGAAGTACGTGCTCCCCATGCGGGACATCATTGCCGATGCCATAGAGACAATGACGCTCGCCCATTGCTTCGATGGGCTGGTGTTTTTATCAACCTGCGATAAGATAGTTCCCGGACAGCTAATGGCAGCGGCGCGTCTTAACCTGCCTTCAATCTTCGTCACAGGCGGCCCCATGCTCCCATTCAATGAGTTCGCTCCCAAGGGAACTCCTCCGATAATGTCCATGATTAGCTGTCCGGGACCCGGCGCCTGCAGCGGGATGGGCACTGCAAATTCCATGCAGTTCCTTGTGGAGGCCATGGGCATGTCACTGCCCAACAGCGCAGTAACACATGCCGTACACAACCAGAAGTACCTCATGGCCCGGGAGAGCGGAAAACGTATCGTTTCCATGGTGAATGAATCTTTATCACCGCGCGATATATTAACAGCTGATGCACTGCATAACGCGCTGGTCACGACGGCAGCGGCAGGTTGCTCCACTAACGTGATCATTCATCTGCTGGCGCTGGCGTATGAACTGGGCATCCCCCTGGATCTCTCGGACTTCGATCGCATATCGAAGCAAGTCCCACACATACTCGGTGTATATCCAGCGGGGCCGTTTTTCCTCCTCGATGTATACAGGGCCGGCGGCCTGCCTGCCTTTCTGAATAAATTGAAAAGCCATCTGAGAAATGACGCAATGACGGTCACAGGTAAAACACTTGAAGAAAACAACGCTCCCTTCAACTGTGTAGATGACGACGTGATACGCGATCTCGATAATCCATATCATCCGCAAGGAGGCATAGCTATATTGAAAGGCAGCCTGGCGCCGACTGGCGCAGTCGTTAAAAGCTCGGGTGTCCCTGATAATATGATGGTTTTCTCTGGGCTGGCACGGGTGTTTGACAGCGAAGAGAAAGCCATTGACGCGGCTATGAACAAGGAGTACAGGAAGGGTGATATCATAGTGATCCGGTATGAAGGTCCAAAAGGCGGGCCTGGCATGAGGGAGTTGCTGACAGTGACCGAGTTACTTTTCCAGTTGAACCTTTCTGACAAAGTGGCCCTGGTTACCGACGGGCGTTTCTCAGGTTTCAGCCACGGGCCGGCTATCGGCCATGTAACCCCTGAGGCTTACAGTGGTGGCCCCCTGGCGCTGATCAGGGACAGCGACATAATAAGAATAGACATACCCGGGCGCAAACTGGATGTGGAGATATCGCCTGCCGAACTTGATAAAAGACGTGCGAGTTGGAAGAGACCGGCACGCACTCTGACAGGGCATATGAAGAAATACGCTGCAATGGTCTCCGAGGCTGATACAGGCTGCGTGATAATGCCAGCCGACGCCTGATTTCCCAAAAATAACGGGGAAACCTGTCACAGGGTTGTCACCCTTAATCTAATGCTGAGGTAAGAGGTAAGAGTTAAGAGGTAGGCGTATTAAATGGACAATAATAAAGTCGCGACCGGACAAACGGTGACCAGAGGTCAAAGGAACTATGTATTCATTCTTCTGTTCATATTGATGCTATGCGATCAGGCGGATAGAATGGTGATCTCCTCGCTTTTCCCCTACATCCAGAAGGACTGGGGCATTTCCGATTTTGAATGCGGCATGCTGATCTCGATGTTTTACTGGGCCGCCGTTATCTGCGTTTTACCTGCCTCGATTTTGGTTGATCGCTGGAGCCGCAAGAAAAGCATAAGTATCCTTTCGATTATCTGGAGCTTAGCTTCGTTTGCCGGTGCCTTCACGCTAAATTTCAGGCAACTGCTCACCACCAGGACAATTATCGGAATTGGTGAAGCCGGATATGGCCCGGCCGGGGCAGCCATGCTTTCCTGGCTTTATCCACTTGAAAAGCGAGCGCGGATCTTCGGCATCTGGAATGCTGCGCAGCCACTGGGCATGGCGATTGGAGTGGCGCTCGGCGGTATCATAGCTGTAAACTTGGGATGGCGGCACGCATTCGGTATAGTTGCTATACCCGGCTTGATCGCGGCCATTCTTTTCTTCTTTGCTAAGGACTATAAGTCGGTGCCCCTGGAGAAAACGGTTGCCGGTTCCGGCGCCGAAGCGGCTTCCAAGTTTAAGATGAAGGCGAAGGACGTGGCAAAAGAATTTCTGGGCACGCCAACACTGATACTCACATATCTCGGGTTTGCAGGTGTGATCTTTGTTGTCACGGCGATATCCACCTGGCTCCCCAGCTATTTTCACCGTATTGGCGGCATGCCGCAGGACCAGGCCAGCCTGAAGGCCAGCCTGGTCCTGGTACTCTCTATGGTGGGTTTCTTTATAGGTGGATTCCTTTCGGACAGCTGGGTCAAGAAAAAGCTGAACTCCCGCCCACTCTTTGCCGCCATAACTACACTTATTTCGGCATTGCTGGTGTTCACCGCATTCTCTTTAACCGGCGATGCGCAGTACACAGTACTTATTGTAATGGGAGTATTGATCACCACCTTTGCACCGGCCGGTTTGGCCGTGATACAGGAAGTGGTACATCCCGGCCTGCGGGGCATGTCCTACGCCCTTGCAGTGCTATGTATGAACCTGCTGGGTGGCTCACTGGGGCCCATCGTGGTAGGTTCGATTTCAGACGCTTCTACTCTTCAGACAGCCATGCTGACGCTTCCCATCTTTCTTGTCGTTGCAGCAGGGCTATTCTTTGCCGCATCCTTTTTCTATGTGCGTGATTTCAACAAGGTCGAAAAGGTCACACTTGAAGTGGCAGCCTGAAATGATATTTCTTAAATTGGCCGGCACTCGCTTTAACAGCTTACATTAGTCATAGAGCAAAACAGGGAGAATGCGCATATGAAGATACTTATAACCGGGAGCTCGGGCTACTTGGGCAGAAACGTTGCCAGGGCCGCTATCGAAAGTGGGCACTCCGTTGTAGGTCTGGATATCAAACCCTCGGGGAAAACCCATGCTTTTTTCAGGGAGGTTATTGGGGATATCACAGAACTGCAGGTGGTAAAGCAGGCCGCAGCCGGATGCGATGCGGTATTTCACCTGGCGGCTGCCTTGGCCCAGTTCGAGCGTGACGAGAAACGCATGCATGAGATAAATGTGCGCGGGACGGAGAATGTACTGTTGGCCGCGCTTGAGAACCGGGCAAGGAAGTTCATTTACACTTCTTCTGTGGAGGTTTACGGAATAGCCGTTCCCGTTCCCTGCACAGAGGAAGCTCCCATTGCACCAATATGTCAGTACGGCAGGGACAAAGTTGAAAGCGAGAAACTGTGCCGGGAATATTCAGCAAAGGGCCTGAGCATTACGATTTTCCGCCCGCCCACTATCAACGGAGCGGGGCAAAACGAGCCCTTCCTGGTATCCCAGATGGAGGGGATTTCACGGGGAAAAGCCACGTTATTGCCGGGTGGCGGCAAGACGAGGCTGCAGATGGTTGACGTAGATGATGTTTCAAGTGCGCTTTTTCTGGCGCTGGAAGCGCCGAAATCGAACGGTTTGGCAATGAACCTGGGAAGTGATAATGTCCCGACTCTGCGGGCCATGGCAGAAGCACTATATAAGCATGCAGGGAAGTCGCCCAAGTTTATAATCATTAATGCTTCCGTGGCACGGGCGATAGTTGCAGCATTAGCTGCTCTGCATGTTTCTCCGATAGAGCCCCAGCACCTGGAAATAGCGCTGCGCGATTATGTCTTCGATAGTTCACTGGCTAAAGAAATTTTGGGCTGGAAACCGGCCAAAGACGATATACAGTCTTCCATAGCCGCTTATGATTATCAATTGAAAAAATTGTGAGGGTCATGACGGTTAGAGATCACATTTTATTTAGTGACAGGAGGTTGTAATCCATGTCTGGAGATACAGTAAAAGCCGCCGTAATGACGGAGTTTGGCAAAATCGAAGTACAGCACTTTCCCAAGCCCAAAGTTAACAACGTCAGTGCCCTGGTGAAAATGAAGATGTGCGGCATATGCGGCACGGACAAACACCTATTTCACGGCTTGCCGCCTGCGCCGCTTTTTGTAAAACGGCCACTGATCCTCGGCCATGAAAATCTCGGCATCATCGAAGAGATAGGTGAAGAAGCTAAAAGGAAAATGGCCGTGCAGGGTGGAGAGATCAAGGTAGGTGACCGTGTAACCTGGTATGCCGGAATACCCTGCGGCGAATGCTGGTATTGCCGCTTCCTGCCGTCCAATCACGCGGCCACGCTTTGTCCCAATGCCAAAGGCTATGGGCAGAACATGTGCGCAGCGGACCCTCCCCATCTTTTCGGAGGTTATGCCGAGTATTGTTACCTGCTGCCCGGAGTATGGGTATATAAGATTCCGGATAGTATGCCGGACAAGGTGGCGGTGCTTACCGATATTTTCGCCGCCACCATCGGTGTGCGTAAGGGCATGATGCCTTACCCGGTGCTCAAAGAAGGGTTCGGCCCCGGGGATACCGTAGTCATTCTGGGGTCGGGCCCCATAGGCATGGCCGCCGGCATTACAGCCAGCCTGGCGGGCGCTTACCGCGTCATCCTGGTAGGCGGCATTAAGGGAAGGCTTAAACTCGCAGGAGAACTGGGAGTTTTTGACCATATCGTTGATATTGAGGAAATGCCCAATGCAGACGAGCGTGCGTTTTATGTGCTATCGCTCACTCCCGGCGAGGTCGGTCCCGACATGGTAGTGGACTGCACGGGCTCTCCCGATGCGGTCCCCCAGGGTCTCAGTATGCTGCGCCGCGGCGGCACATTTGTTGAACTCGGTAATTTCCTGGATACCGGCACCACTACCATAAATCCGTTTATGCACCTGTGTTTTAAAGACGTGATACTGGTCGGACAGTGGTCCTGCCCTCCGCAATCATTCGACAATGCGCTCAAATTGATGGAACTCGCCATGAAACGCGGCATACCGCTGGAAAAAATAGTTACGCACAGCTACAAAATTGAGCAGGCTGGTGAAGCATTGCTATCGAATGTATATATGAAGGGCATTATAATCCCGTGAGGTGAAAGGTATGGATGTCAGTTTGATTGGGCAGAGCACTTTCCTCATTAATATGTCAGGGGTACTAATGATGACTGACCCCTGGTGGGGACAGTGGGAGAATATCAGGGCCGTGCCCTTGGCACTTGATCCAGATAAGATCGAGCGGCTAGATTTAATGCTTGTATCGCACAACCACATAGACCATTGGTCTAACCCTGCCATCGCGCTGGCTGACAAGTTAGGCTGTCAGGTGGTGGGTTCAAAGAAAGCCATAGAGCGGGCGCGCAAGAGGGGATTGGCAAAGCTGGCTGCGCTTGCCCCGGGCGATAAATTTACTTTCCGGGATGTCACGATATTGGCGGTTCCGGCTGTGCACCCCTTTGCCCCGGATGCGATAGGTTTTGTTGTGTCGGGGGAAAAGACCTTTTATTTCTCCGGCGACTCACGCTACAAGCCGCCGGTAAAGGAAGGACTTAAAGGCATTCCCCTGGATGTCGCATTCTTGCAGGTGGCCGCATCCACTTACCCATTTGTAGGCAGAGATGGCATGGACCTGGCCGAAGCCTCCTTGTTTGTGCAGGAGATAAAGCCCAGGGTTGTTGTCCCCATGCATTACCAGGTCAAGGGCAAAGTCCTTGAGCCTGCCACGCTCCGGGCATGGCAAATACCCGCTAAACTGGTAGTGCTTGAACCGGGGACGACAAGCGTAATTTAAAAGCGGCCATGTTTGAATGATTCACTGCTTAAGGAGGCGCAATGGAAAACAAGGACATTCAGGCTGAATCCACGGTGCAGGTACAGGAACCTCCCCGCGGCTGGCGCAGGCTGATTGCCCTCGGGCCCGGCATCGTATGGGCTGCCAGTTCAGTCGGCGTAGCCGAGGTGGTCTTCGCCACGCGTGCGGGAGCCATCTTCGGCATGTTGCTGCTATGGGTACCGATTATGTCGCTCTTCATGAAGTATTTCATCACCGAATTGATGGGCCGTTACACAGTGGCATCGGGTGAAAATGTGGTTAGCGCCTTTTCCAGGATTGAGGTGAAGATAGGCAGGTTTAAAATACTAAATAAAGGCTGGATACTCTGGCTGTTCTGGATACTTTTTATCTTCAGCATTGCAGGCATGGGTGGGATCGCTTTGGCTGTGGGCAGCGCACTTTTTGCGCTGGTGCCTGCCATTTCCTATGTAGTGTGGTCGATTATTGCCCTGCTGTTAATCGGGATCATACTGTTCATCGGTAGCTACAAGGCGCTGGAAGGGGCATCCAGAATACTCATCGCTATCATGGTTATTTTCGTGATATATGCAATTGTGGAAACGGCCCCGCCGTTAAAAAGCGTGTTAGCAGGACTGGTCCCCAGTGTCCCTCCCGAATCTCTGCGTGAGCTTATCCCACTCCTTGGGTGGGCTGGCGCCGGGGCCATTGGTACGGTTTGGTTCTCCTTGTGGACGCAGGCCAGCGGCAGGGGCATGGCAGGCAAGAGCTTCATACCTGGTCCGGCGGATAGAGGCCGTATCAAGGAATGGATCAAGATCAACAGAACTGACCTGATTATCAATACGGTCATAGCGGGGATATTAACCTGCGGTTTTTTGATTGCAGGTGCGCTTATTCTCAACCCGCTACACCTGGTGCCCGAAGGGGAGGGGATGGGCAACGCCCTGGCCAAAATAGCCGGGCAGGACTTCGGCAGGGCTGGGGAAGTGATATTTTTATTTGGCGTTCTCGGAACCTTGTTCAGCACGCTACTGGCCGATATTGACGGCCTGTGTCGTGTAGCGACGGGCGCACTGGAACTACGCAAAGGCAAGGGAGAAATTAATAAAAAGCCCTACAGGATATTTCTTTTAATCTATCTGGTGTTCGCAGGGGTATTTGCGCTGCTAATCCAGGCCCCGGTATTCATGCTGCAGATAACTGCGGGGGTTGATACTATACTGCTCCCGGTGATTGCGGTGCTCGGGATCTACGTGTGCACTAAATTTCTGCCCGAAGAATTCCGCCCTGGCCGCTTCGCCGTGGTTATGACTTACATAGCAGCCGCATTCTTCATCTTCTTTATCATACTTTTGATCTCCGCCATGGCAAGCGGAGTTAAATTTTCGATGTAGCAATGAATAGACAAAACACGTCCAGGCTGCAACAGATACCGTGGGGCAAATCGGAAAGTCTGGATTTCGAGTTACCTGCGGGTTGGAACCTGCTTGGAATGTTCAAACCATCGGAGTTTGCACCCCTGGCTGATATAAATACAACGCTGGAGACTATTCTATCTGCACCAGAAGGATGTGTTCCTCTCAAAGAGCTTGCGCAGGGGAAAAGGAAAGTGGCGATAGTAGTTGATGACATATCCAGACCCACGCCAGCATACTTACTGCTTGGCAAAATCCTCGATCATCTGGTACGAGGGGGCGTGCATTTGAAAGCGGTCACCATAGTGACTGCCCCGGGGCTTCACCGAGAGATGTCTCTCGAAGACATGGAACGGAAAGCCGGCAAACACGTACTGGAGCAGGTCGGCTGGAAGAACCACGATTGCCGCAATGGGGATCAGCTTAGCTTCCTGGGCAAGACGGACAGGGGCACTGCCGTATTCATAAATAAAACGGTGGCTGAGGCGGATCTGCGTATACTTGTGGGCACAATTGAACCTCATCCGCATGCTGGCTTCGGCGGCGGATTTAAAAACATTCTTCCCGGTGTCGCCGGTGTGGAAACCATAGCAGCTAACCATGCTATCTGCGCCAACTCCAAATATTTCTTTATGTTGGGTTCCGACCCGGCCAATAATCCCATGCGCCTTGATATGGAGCAGGCGGGATCGATGCTTAAGGGCGATACTTTCATCGTCAATACCGTGTTGAACGCACAGATGCAGATTATTGGGCTGGTAGCAGGTGACCCGATAAAGGCACACCGCCGCGGAATAACTCTGGCGTCGGAAGTGTTCGGAGTGAGGATACCGGCCCAGGCGGACGTTGTAATCACTGACTCATTCCCAATGGATATAGACTTGAGACAGGGCGTGAAGGCCGTTGCTAACGTGCTTTACGCGGCCAAGCCAGGTGGCATTATCCTTGCCGCCCTTAAATGCGAAGAGGGTCTGGGTAATATGCGCGTGCCCCAAATTAAGCTTTCAGGGCTACCCGCTTTTATCTGGAAGCCGATCATCTGGCTGCTTGGCATCCTGATGACGAAGATGTCTCCTCCGGGTACATCACCCGAGGAACGTTTCTCCACTTATTTTATGTTGAAAGCTCTCCTGCGTAATAAAATATTGGTTTATTCCCCATCTGTGGCGAGCCAAGCAGAAGGGCTTCTGCCCGGGATAGAAATTTTCCGCGATTTTCCAGAAGCGTTAAGAGCTGCGGCTAAAGCTTTCCCAAAGGGCGATGTCGTGATATTCCCTCACGGCGGAGCTATTTATCCGGAGATAGCAAAGTAGCTGCATTCGCTGCTTCAGAAGCAATTGCTCCAGGCAGTTTAGATGGCGTCCCTGGGGGGATTCGAACCCACGACCCGCTGCTTAGAAGGCAGCCGCTCTGTCCGCTGAGCTACAGGGACTTATACCGAGTTTAACACAGGAAAACGAGCGGCATCAACAGCCGGCAGAAGGGGATTAGGATTTTGGCGCGTCAGCGGCAGCCGGCTTGGACTGCTCGGGCTTTGATTGCTCCGGCTGCTTGGCTTCCTTAGTGACGGTCACTTCTTTGGTCGTCTCCGGCACCCTGGCCGGCAACTGCTGCGCGTCGGAGGGTTTTCTGCTGTCAGTAACATAGAACCCCGATCCCTTAAAAATAATGGGCACGGGCACAAAACGGCGTTTGGCTTCGCCTTTACACTTGGGGCAGGCGGCCACGCATTCGTCGTTGAATCCCTGTCTGAGCTCAAAATTAGTGTTGCATTTTGAGCAGGCGTATTGATATATCGGCATCGGTCCCTCCGGGAGCTGTAATTAATCTAAAAATTAGCACTCAATTACCCTGAGTGCTAATTACATATTGTAGTTATATTTGACCTTGCAGTCAAGTACACTGCATAAACCGGATTTGATAGCGGCCTTCTAATTCACCCATATTATCTTGTTAATCTTAGAGTATTGGTTTTCGTAAACTATGAACCTCTGCGACATTTCATTGTGCTGATAAAATAATTGTGTTATGCTGTTTTGATTTAATTGTTAACGGGCAGTCGTTATGAAGATGACGGGAATTAAATGGCCGCATCTGGATGGCCGGCTTGGCGGTGAGTTAGAGAAGGGTTACCGCCTGTATGCACTCAGTGATGACAGCAAACAGGCCACTGTAGGGATACTGCTGCTGGCGGCCGTTGTAGCACTGACTATACCCAATGATTTCACCTTTCCCGTGCAGCCCGCCGTGGTTAGCTTCCTCATGACACTGCGCGTTATCTTCATTCTATACAGTATCGCTTTGATTGTATCTTTGCGTCGAACTACAGACCCGGAAAGCTACGATCACAGTATATTTATCTGGGGTTTATTCGGAGTGGCCTTGAATATCCTGATCATCTTCACCAGGCCGGCTGTCTATACGGGGCACGCGCTGGCAGACCTGGTAATCCTCGTTATTATCTACCTGGGTGTGCCGTTTAAACTACTATACCGTGTGATACTTGCACTGTTATTCACTGCAGGTTGCCTCGTATATTTAGCAATAAATATTCAGCAACTGACTCCTCCGTGGATAAGGGTGGAGATATTATCACTGGTATTTATCAATATCGTCGGATTGATTATTTCGCACCATCTCTACTCATACAGACGAAAGCAGTACGCAACTCAGGTGGAAGAAGATAAGGTCAAGGAAGAGCTGCGACTGGCGGCCACACGTGACAGCCTGACCGGCATACTGAATCACAAGGCCTTTTTCGAGCAGGGGGAGAGGGAACTGCGCAGGTTTGTCAGGTATGGCAAACCTTTCTCCTTGATGGAGATCGATATCGATGATTTCAAGAACATCAACGACAGCTACGGGCATACAGAGGGGGACAACGTGCTGCTAAAGCTGGTGTCCCTGGTCGCATCTCACGTTCGTCAGTCGGACGTTTTCGGCAGGACGGGCGGTGACGAGTTCTGCCTGCTGTTGATAGAAACGCACACAGCGGAGGCGATGGAGATTGCGGAACGCATACGTGCCGCATGCAGCGAGTGCAGGCTCAATGCAGATACGGGAGTCCCGATGCATTTCACCGTGAGTGTGGGACTGGTCGAATCATCAAAAAATGATACAAACATCGGCCATATATATTCCAGGGCGGATGCCGCCATGTACAGGGCCAAGAGCGAAGGGCGCAACAGGGTTTGCGCAATTTAAAAGCGTAAGCAACAGCGTCTGACGTCACAGCCTGATCGTCTCGTTCATCGCCAGTACCCTCACCTCGGTACCCGGGCAGGTCTCACAGACTTTCATTACAAAGGGCCTGATGT
>Ga0268276_1001059_pt1 | contig 28989 bp, 23 predicted proteins | sample saktaG_4_FD_190145 | JGI IMG/M metagenome (GOLD analysis project Ga0268276, IMG submission 190145) | Saline water microbial communities from Sakinaw Lake, British Columbia, Canada - sak_2010_1_5_45m | ecosystem: Environmental > Aquatic > Non-marine Saline and Alkaline > Saline ...
CCTTCCTGCCGCGTCCGCCGGCAAACGCACTTTCGGAACCGCCTTTGAAATCGCGAAAAAGCCCAATGAATCAATGGGGGAAAGGGGGAGGTGTGCCTGTTTTTGACCCCCTATGGGATGCTAGTGACTTCCGTGATGCAGTCATCAACAACTTCGGAGGACGCTGTGGCGTCACCCAACTGGCCATCCGGGAACTCCTGATTGCCTCGCATATCCTGCCGTGGAGTACACACGAGGCCGAGCGATTAAACGTTCAGAATGGGCTGTCTCTTTCACGCCTGCACGATGCGGCATTTGATCAATACTTGATTACGTTTGACGACAACCTGCGGCTAATGCTATCACCTCGGTTAAAAGCCGCACTACCCCTCCGAATTGTCGCAGATAGCTTCGGCCTATATGAAGGATGTCCGCTGCAACTTTCCGAAGACGCGATCCTGCCCAACTTGGAATTTTTGGCTAAGCATAGAGAGGGTTGCTTTCAAAGAGCGCTTTGAAAATTATACCCGAGTTGTTTGATTGCGATCTTGTTTAAGAAACACACTATATCAATATTGTTGTATTGACTATTTATCCGCAATAGTGTTATAGTGTTGTCATGCGAACTGGGAAAGTACATTTAAAAGAGCTGTGTACGGCAAGGATGGGGTACACCTTCCGCAAAAAACCTAAGATTATCAAAGAAGGAAACGTCCTCGTCATCCAACCAAAAGACGTTTCTATCAATGGGGAATTGGATATCAAAAAAGCCTGCCATACAGAGGTTTCGGCTGATCTGCGTCTGAAGGAAGGTGACGTGTTGCTCATCAATCGAGGACGGTTCACTGCCTGTGTCTTTGACGAGGCAATCAAAGAGCCTTGCGTCGCGACCTCAGCCTTTCTGATTATCAGCCCGAAAGAGCCAGCAACACTCTTGCCGGAATATCTGGCGCTGTTTTTCAATTCCACGGAAGGCCAGAACACATTTAGACGGCTAACCGAAACCACCACCATTCCGTTTATCAGACTCGGGAATCTGGAATCCATTGAGATCCCCCTACCCTCTATCGAGCGGCAAAAGGCCTTGGCCACCTTTGGCGAACTGAACAAAGCCTATCTCCGTCTTTCCTCTCGGAAAGCGGAACTGCAAAAGCAAATCATCGATCAGCAAATCGGTACGGGCAGGCCTTGTGTCTGCCCAATTAAGGAGACCATCTCGTGGCCGAAGTAAAAAAATACTCCCAGGAACAGCTCAACAAGACCCTTTGGAACGCCGCGGACTCGTCGCGCGGCACCGTGGACGGCGGCGTTTATAAGGATTACGTCTTACTCCTCCTGTTCTACAAATACATCAGCGACCTTCATCAGCATGAATACGAGAAGCTCAAGGTCCGCTACGCCAACGATCTGGACCGCATTACTCTGCGCCTTAAGAACGAGCGCTTTGTGATCCCCGAAGGCGCAAGCTTCTTTGACCTTTTCAAGAAACTGGAAGCCGACAACCTGGGCGAGCTGATCAATGTGGCGCTGCACAAAATCGAAGACTCCAACGGCACACGGCTGGAAGGCATCGTCACGGTCGATTTCAACTCCGACGCCATCCTCGGTAAAACGGAACAGCGCAACAAGATGCTGCGCAACCTGATGACGGACTTTTCGAAGATCGACATGACCGAGGCGGGCGATGACGTCATCGGCAACGCCTACATGTACATGATCGAGCGCTTCGGCTCGGACGCCGGCAAAAAGGCTGGCGAGTTCTTCACCGCCAAGTCCGTTGCCGCCCTGCTGGCGCGGCTCGCCAAGCCGCAACCGGGCTGGCGCATCTGCGATCCTGCTTGCGGCTCTGCCGGTCTGCTGCTGCTGGCAGGCGAAGAGATCGAGAAGCAGGGCTCCAAGGATTACGCCCTCTACGGTCAGGAAAGCAACATGGGGACCTACAACCTGGCCCGGATGAATATGTTTCTCCACGGCAAGGACTCGGCACGCATCGAGCAGGGCGACACGCTTAACAACCCGCAGCTCAAAGAGAACGACCAGTTGATGAAGTTCGACCTCGTGGTCGCCAATCCGCCCTTCTCCCTCAAGCAGTGGATGGGCGAGAACATCGAGAGCGACAAATACAGGCGGTTCTGGCGTGGGCTGCCGCCTGCCACCAAAGGCGACTACGCCTTCGTCTCCCACATGGTCGAGACCGCCAAGGCCAAAGAGGGCAAAGTCGCGGTCATCGTCCCCCACGGCGTCCTGTTCCGCGGCGCGGCGGAAGGACGTATCCGCGAAAGCCTGCTGAAAGAGAACATCGTCGATACCGTCATCGGCCTGCCGGCCGGACTCTTCCAGACCACCGGTATTCCGGTCGCGATCCTGATCCTGGACCGCTCCCGAGAAACCGGCGGCAAGAACGCCAAGCGCAAAGACGTGTTCTTTGTCGAGGCCTCCAAGGAGTTCAAGTCCGGCAAGGCGATAAACAGCATGGAGGAGGAGCACATCCTGAAGATCCTCGATGCCTGCGAGAGGCGTAAAGACATCCCGAAGTTCTGCCGCGCGGTCCAGCCGGAGGAAATCGCGGAAAACGACTACAACCTCAACATCACCCGCTATGTCGACACCTTCGAGGACGAGGCTGAGGTCGATATTGAAGCCAACCTCAAAGAGCTGGCGGTTGTCGACGCCGAACTGGCGAAGCTGGAGGTGGAAATGAAGAAACACCTCAAAGTCCTGGGGATCGGGGGATAAGAAAGCGAGGCAAGTCATGTCGGAACTGGTTTTATACAAAAGCAAAGACGGTGCCGTTCAACTGGATGTGCAGCTTAAACGGGAAACGATTTGGCTGGATGCACATCAGATGGCGGAGCTTTTTGGGAGAGATCGCACGGTCATCCTCAAGCATATCCGCAACATCTACCAAACGGGCGAACTAGATAAGAAAGCAACCTGTGCAAAAATTGCACAGGTTGCCGCCGACCGAAACCTGATCGGGGGGACAAAATGAAAGTGGTTCCAGGCAAAGGCTCAATCATGACATATGACGCACCGCCATTCACCCTTTCAGCCAAAGCCGTCCGGCTCGTCGCGGAAATCGCCGCGCTGGCCGAACGTTTCGCCATCCGCATGGAACAGCCTGACGCCCTGCTGCTGCGCCGTGCCAACAAGATCAAATCCATCCGCTCGTCCCTCGCCATCGAGGGCAACACGCTTTCCGAGGAACAGGTTTCCGACATTCTCAACGGCAAGCCCGTTGTCGCGCCCATCCGCCAGATCCAGGAAGTCAAGAACGCCATCGCCGCCTATGACCTCTACCCGAAGCTCAACCCCTTTTCAGTCAAGGACCTGTTGAAGGCGCATCAGGTCATGATGACCGCGCTTGAGGACACCCCCGGACAATTCCGCCGCTCCGGCGTCGGCGTCACGGACGGCAAGCGCGTCATACACATGGCTTCCCCCGCAGTCAACGTCCCCTCGTTGATCAACAACCTGTTCGGCTGGCTTAAAAAGGCCCCCGACCACCTGCTTGTCAAAAGTTGCGTCTTCCACTACGAGTTCGAGTTTATCCACCCCTTCGCGGACGGCAACGGGCGCATGGGCAGGCTCTGGCAGTCGCTCATCCTCGGCAAGTGGAATCCTGTCTTCCAGTTCCTCCCTGTCGAAAACATGGTCCACGCCTCCCAGCGGGCCTACTACGACGCCATCAACGCCAGCTCGGCAAAGGCCGACTGCGCCCCCTTTATCGACTTCATGCTCGGCGAAATTCACCGGACGCTCGATATGCGCAAGGGCGAGCCTAAAGACTCGGTCATCGGAATAAACATCGGTTTAAACATCGGAATAAACGACACGCAAAAGCAGATCCTGTTGCTTGTCAAAGAGAACCGGGCCATCACGGCGGCGCAGCTTGCGGGAAGGATCGGCATTGCTCAGCGCAACATTGAAACCCATCTCGCCCAATTGAAAAAGCTCGGCCTGCTCCGCCGCGTGGGTGCCAAGAGAAACGGCCATTGGGAAATCATCAGCCAAGAGAAAACCAATCATGTCTGACCAACGCAAAGCCGCCAAAGGCGCGAAGCCGGTTTTCAAGGAAACCCAGCACGGCTTCGAGCTGACCATTCCGCTCGCCACCCAGCAAGAGCCCCAGCAAGTAACCACCAAGAACCCAGCAAGTTGCCGAACTGTTAAAAGCGCTGACAGCCGTTATGTCGCGGGCGGAATTGATGGTTGCACTGGGACTGAGAGACCGAGTGAATTTTTCGCGGATCTATGTCGAGCCCGCGCTTTCCGCCGGGCTGATTGAACTGACGCAACCGAACTCGCCCAAAAGCCCTTCGCAGAAATACCGCCTCACGGAAAAGGGCAAACAACTTCGGGAGACCTTGTGAGAACAACAAAAACTATCGTGACCAGCAAGGTTGCGGCGAAAGGGGACAGTCTGCTGCGGGAACGACGTCCTACAGGTGTTGCGGATTGGACACAATGCGGAGCGGCACTTAAAGAATGAGGAGCGTGTTATGTCAGTTTACGATGGCCTCGAAATCTTCATGCTGAACGTTGGGAATGCGGACTGCTTTCTCACAATTCGTCATTACCCAAACGGAGTAACCGAAACAGTGTTGATCGATGGGGGCAACAAGGCCAATGCTACAGAAATTGCTAAACATCTGGCGGACCTGCGTATCTCCCATATCAATCATGTCGTAAATACGCATCCCCACGATGATCACGCATCTGGATTAATCCAATTGCTGAGCGATGACGCTTTTACTTTCGACCATCTTTGGTTGCATCAAGCCTGGAACCATATTGATTGGCAGGGAATTCGGTCACAACTAGGGATAAGTCATGCCAACCGTGTATTGGCACGATTTAACCAGTCACTTGCTACTCAGTACGAATTGTATGAATTATCCATCACAAAAGGGATAACACCAACTGAACCGTTCTCCGGTTCTCAAATTGGCCCTTTCACGGTACTTGGCCCAACAAGAGAGTTCTACCTGAGTTGCCTTCAGTACTTCGGTGACGTCGACAAAGTGAAAAAGTGGAACGAATACCTAGAAAGCAAGGCCGCTACATCGCCTTCGACATCTCTCAGTGAGCTCTTAGATGAGGATGAAACGACACTGGGAGGCATAACATCACCGGAAAATGAAAGTTCCGTCGTACTGGCAACAACAATTGCAGACAGGAAGATCCTTTTCGCTGGGGATGCGGGTTGCGATGCCTTTGTGTCTATGGGGCAAGGAACATACAACCAATGGCTTTCTAACCTCGATTGGATGCAAGCTCCTCACCATGGGAGCCGCAGAAACCTATGGGAGCGTGCCGTTGCCATTTTGAAACCGAAGACTGTATTCATTTCAGCCGAAGGCTCGCAAAAGCATCCCAGTCGCAAGCTAGTTAATACGTTCAAACAAATTGGGGCGAAGGTGTTTTCTTCGCATTATCCGCCGAACAACACATTCCCGTGGGTACGACACCATGTAGGAAACGTCCCTCCTCGTAACATGATACCCGCAACAGCTCTTTATGAAGCGGTCTAAAGGAGACCAAAAATGAAACTACTAGATGTCTATGAAATCCGCGCCCGGTACATACCGGCAATCATCGCAGCGCTTCCGGCCTTCATTCTCTCGGCATTTATCAAGCGGGAAGTGTGGATATCATTGTTTTCAAATGCACAGTGCTTTCTCATCGTCGAGAATGTAAGTCTGAGCCTGATAGCCGTTCTATTTCTCATTCACGTACAACGCGGCATTGCCAAACATGTATTCGAGAACCTGATCTTTAAATCGGGTAAGGAGTTTCCTACCACAACAATGCTTCTTCTTTCCGACACCTATTTATCATCCGAAATGAAAACCAAGATCCGCAAGAAGATTGAAATAACCTTTAACATTCACTTGCTCGCTTTGGAAAAGGAGCAAGAGAACCTGGAAGAAGCCAAAAAGACCATCCGAGATGCCGTGAACCTCATTCGAAAACAGGTCAAGAACGGCGACAAGACGTTGCAATACAACATTCACTACGGGTTTAGTCGCAATCTGATTGCCGGCTCTATTTTCGCAATACCGGCGTCCGTTCTCAGCGCCGTTTTGTTTGGCATACACAATCAAGCCGGATTCTACATTAGCCTGATCATGGCGGCTTTCTTCTTCCTCGCTTTAATCTTCAACAGAAAAATACTGATTCATTACGCAAACGCATATGCAGAGTGTTTACTAAGTGAATTTTTGACAACTAAGAAAGGAGAATGATTATGCATAAAATTAAGTTCTATCCAGTGGGCAATGGGGACACGAGTCAGATTGTGCTCGAAAATGGGAAGCGCATTCTCATCGACTATCGCCACGTAAAATCATCTGAGGATAACAAAGGGCCAGAGATCAACCTATGTCAGACACTTCTGGACGAATTAAAGGAATCCGACCGGGACTACTTTGATGTAGTCGCTTTTACTCATGGCGATAAAGATCACATAGAGAACAGTACGGAATTCTTCTGGTTTGAGTATAAAAAAGAGTTCCAGGATGATTCCCGTATAAAAATCAAAGAACTCTGGGTTCCGGCGGCATTAATTATTGAAGATTTTGAAAAAGATGAATTGAGCCAAGAAATCGTTTACTGGAGGCAGGAAGCCAGACATCGGCTGATCAAAGGCTCTGGCATTAAAGTGTTTTCCCGGCCAGATAAACTGAAAGACTGGCTGGAGTCCAAAGAACTATCTGTGGAATCCCGGCAGCATCTGATTGTAGATGCTGGGAAAGTGGCAAACACTTTTAACATTAATACCGATGGCGTACAGTTTTTCTGCCACTCGCCTTTTATCAAACACACAGATGACGGTGATGACCTGCGAAATGGTGCCGCCTTAATTTTTAATGTGCGATTTAAAGCTGGTTCTGAATTTTACGACTATTTATGCACAGGCGATTCCGATTGTTCGGTCTTAGAAGACATAGTTGCTGTATCAAAAGCAAAAGGTAATCAAGACCGTTTAGCTTGGGATCTGTTCTCGCTCCCCCACCATTGCAGTCACCACACACTTAACCCAGAAAAAGGTGATAAAAAAACTGTCCCATTGGAAAAGGTAAAAGAGCTATTGCTCAGCGGAAAAGAGGGAAGCTACATCCTCTGTTCCAGTAATCGGATTGAAACCGACGTTGCGGCTTATAATCAAAAAATGCCTCCGCATATACAAGCAAAAAACTGTTACATAGATTTCCTAAACCAAGTGGCCGGGTGCCGATTTGTTGTAACAATGGAAGAATCCCCCGCAACAAAACCCCAGCCGATTGTTTTCAGAATAGAAACGCATGGCATTTATCTTGATGCTATGACAGCAGCATCAGGGGTCTCATATATTGCCTCACAAAACACACCCAGAGCAGGATGACATGTCGGGTCAATATTACAGCTTGGGATCACCGCTTGATGTCGGCGAATCGTTGTCTGTTCCGTGTGCACAACACGCTGCAATTGCAATTGATCGATCAAGGTACTTTGAACATATAGAATACCGCAGGTATGTCTGCCCCAAGGCTGGCCGAGCTGATGTCATAATCGTTAATTGCCTAAACGACAAGGTTCCTTCTCGAAGTCGATATGGCATAAAAAACAGAGAACGACTGGCGTTAGTCTTCTATGAGAATGCTGAAATTACTCCAGAAACGCGCGCTTTACGGAAAACCTTTCCCGTTGGGTTGCACCAGAATGCAATTAACGAAGGTGAACCAATCTTTCTCTGCTTATATGAAGAGCCGTGGGCATCAATACGGCGCCACTGGACTGCGGAAACTCATCTTAAGCAAATCCTCTGGTGGCTAGAGCACGCATCTAAGGACTCTTTACATCAAAATGAGCAATCCTTGGAACCATTTTTCTATTACAGCGAAATAAAACTTGTACTGCCTCCAAATTTTGATGAGCGACTAGCCGCTGGTAGTCAGCAACTACAGTTATTCGGCAACGAGTCGGCAATTTTAGCCTTTTGGGAAAATGACATTCCTTCAGAAGAACCTTGGAAGAAAAAAAATATTGAGCCCCTTGTTGTTAGACTTCCTCCAATGCTGCATTCCGGCATAGAGCGAATTCCAAAAACTTTAGGCGGACTAGAAAAAGTAATCATTAATCGTGGAGGCTCTTTTGTTGACGTATTAAAAGACCAAATACGCCATCTAGTTAATGAAAAAGGTCTCGTTCAGGACAAAACTCAACGAGTATTGCTCATTCTCCACATACCGCTTTCCCGACGAGCCAAAGCACCTGTTGAAAAAATACAAAATGTGGGGTTTCTGATTCAAACCGACCTGTGTTCGCTGGGTCAATCGCTGGACATACTTAATTTTGATATAAACCAAAAAAAGTTCTTTAAATTCGAATTACTAGGAACACCCTCCTCGTCAAAGAGCTGGGAAGATTTAGAAATTACACCTGTTGATGTTGCAGTCACCAATACTATCGAGTTCGCTCGGTTTGCATCGGATATTAACGTGCGAACTGCTGATTTTTTCGGAGTACTTGCAGGCGTAGGATCGCTGGGAAGCGCACTGGCACAATTGTGGGCGGCTGAAGGATGGGGGCAATGGACCTATATTGACCATGACCGGGTTGCCTCTCATAACCTTTTTCGCCACGATGCCGTATATGCCGACATAGGCCGGTACAAAGTTCATGCTGTTGCGCAAAAAGCATCAAATAAATATTATCCGGGCTACCGGGTCCCGCTTCCGATAGCCGACAGCGCTATCAATAACAATCCGGACGTTAAAAACGCCGTTACTAATGCAAAACTTCTAGTCGATGCAAGCACAACACTGGAAGTGCCTCGGGAAATGGCTGTTCACGATAATACTCCTCGCTCAATGTCCGCGTTCTTTACGCCAAACGGATTGAATTCCGTGCTACTAAGTGAAGATCGAAAACGCACAATTCGCTTGGACTCTCTGGAGGCACAATATTATCGGGCTATTCTGCGAAATGACTGGGGGAAATCTCACCTTGAGAAGCACAGAGGAGCACTGTGGGTCGGAAATGGGTGCAGGGACATTTCAGCAGTTATCTCTACAGAACTAATCCAGCTACATTCTGCAATGCTGGCTCGCAAGATTAGACTAACTCATGATCAGGATGATGCATTGATCTGCATCAATCAGTTTGCCGATGAGTCCGGCATCTCTGTTCTCATGATAAAACCAAAGCCTAGCGTAACATCCCGACTCCCTTCAGACTGGGTAATTGTATTTGACGAAGGAGTTTCCGAAGAACTTTTTGCGTTGAGAACAAAGAAACTTCCAAAGGAAACTGGAGGAATACTTCTTGGCTTTATCGACCATAAAACCAGCCGAATTTTTATCGTCACTGTTCTAGAGGCCCCGTTTGACAGCGAGGAAACCTCCTCTAGCTTTGTCCGCGGCACAAAAGGAGTAATTGATATTATTACCGAAGCACAACGCAGAACGGCAGGCATCGTATCCTATCTTGGCGAATGGCACTCGCATCCCCCGGGCTGCAGAGCAATGCCAAGCGGTCTCGATCTCAAACTCCTCAATTACCTTGGCGAACAGCTTGCTGAGGATGGGCAACCTGCCCTGATGGCGATAGTGGGAGAAAATGAGATTTGTTTCATGACAAAATCGGAGCTTTAAAAATGCACAAAAACGAAAATAGCCCCTATTACAAAAAGACCAAAGTCGGATGGATTCCCGAGGGGATCTAAAGGCGCATGAGCAATAGTCAATATAATCCCGAGATTCATCACCGGCATTCAATCCGCCTGAAAGGCCATGATTATGCCGGGGGCGGGGTGTATTTTGCGACGATATGTGCGCATCGCAATGCGGGAAATATTTTTGCGCATCCGTCGGTGAAGGAAATGATCGCAAAAGAATGGGAATCGGCGGTCGCCACCGTAGGGGCAGGCGTAGGGGCAGGCCTCGTGTCTGCCCAAGAAGAGGGCGGACACGAGGCCCGCCCATACGCCATCATGCCGGATCATTTCCATGCGTTGATCCGGATGCAGGCCGGGGAAAAATCCCTGGGCGATGTGATTTGCGCATTCAAATCGCGGGTGGTGCATGCGTATATCGCCCGCGTCAAGGCCGGAGAATGGCCGCCGTTCCCCGGCAACATCTGGCACCGCAATTATTTCGAGATGATCGTGCGGGATGCCGAGGCCGAGCAGAAGATCGCCCAATACATCCGCATGAACCCATGGCGCTGCGTGACAGATTTCGGCAGCGGTCTGCGCGGCATGGGCAACCCGGCGCTGTGGCATGCGGAGAAACTGGGCGTGTTGTGCAGCCGCAACGCGCCGCGACTGGCAGGCATTCCCAAGGCATCCGCGTATCTGAGCGGCTTCCACTCCCCGATGGAGCAGGAGATCTTTCAAAAACTTCTAGAATACAAACACCCCGTGATCTGGTGCCCGGCCTGGGGCGTACGGGCGGGCCTTGTGTCCGCCCTCCCGCCTGCGACGCTGGCCGCCCTGGAAGACAACCGTATGCTCATTCTGGAAATGACGGCCCGCGACGGCGACCTCGCCTCCGCCGAGGCCCGCAACCGCTTCGTGCTGGAACAGGCCGACAGACTCTGGCTGCCGCATGTGACACCCGGCGGCATGCTCGACCGGCTGGTGAAAGAATTGGAAATTAAGAATTTTGAATAGGGAATGATATGCACAAAAACGAAAAGAGACCAGGTTACAAAAAAACCAAAGTCGGCTGGATTCCTGATGGTTGGAAGTGCTCAACCTTTGGAGAAACTTTCCAGATTCAACTTGGAAAGATGCTCAACAAGCAAGCCTCAGCAGGGCCTTCTCAACAACCCTACTTGACCAACATTAACGTTCGATGGGGCTCTTTTGACGTATCCAACATTCGAACCATGTTTTTTTCCGACAAAGAGAAGGCGAAATTTGCTCTCAAGCAAGGTGATTTACTGGTGTGCGAAGGAGGTGACATCGGCAGATGCGCCGTTTGGCAAGAAGACATCGAGCCATGTTACTACCAGAAAGCGATTCATCGATTGCGCCCAAACAAGAAATGTGTCGATGTGCGGTTTGCAATGTACTTTCTTCATCAGGCATTCACTTCCTCGCGTGTCCAGGGGCTTGTCGGTGAAACAAGTTTTGCGCATTTCACCAGAGAACGATTCATTGAGTTTCCTATCTCTGTCCCTCCTCTTTTTGAACAGATAGCGATTGCTGAAGTGCTGGAGTGTTGGGTCAAGGTGATCCGGAATCTTGAATTAAAGATCAGCAAGAAGAGGCAAATCAAGAAGGGACTGACGCAACAACTCCTCTCTGGCCACTCCCGTCTACCTGGCTTTTCCAAGCCTTGGAAAAATATTCGCTTAGGCAACGTTTTCAATTTAATTGCGACTTACGCTTTCTCTCGTGAAAATCTGACCACAGAGGACGTTGATAACTGTGCTATCTACAATATTCACTACGGCGACATTCACGCGACCTATACGGGGGCTGTTTTAGACTTATGCAAAGAACGAAGAGTGCCCATGCTGATAACAAGTGAGGAGTTGCCCAGCACATTGGAGTTTCTTAAAGACGGTGATCTTATAATGGCCGATGTCTCGGAGGATTACGAAGGCATCGGCGTGTGCATTGAGCTAAAGAACATCGACGCCAGAAAAGTAACGGGCGGATTGCACACTTTTGTACTCCGGGACTCAACAGGGTATACCGCAGTTGGCTTTCGAGGTTATCTGTTTAAGGAATATGGTTTGGCAAAAGAACTGAAACGGATTGCCACAGGCGTTTCTGTCTACAGCCTCTCAAAATCGAACCTGACAGAAGTCAAACTGCATCTTCCTCCTCTTGAAGAGCAACGGGCTATCGCGAAAATACTGGCTACGGCGGATGGAGAGATTGAGACGCTGGAACGAAAGCTAGCGTTGCTGAATGATCAGAAGAAGTACCTTCTCAACAACCTCGTTACAGGAACGATACGTCTGCCGGAATTTAGAAAGTGTTTACCATGAAGGGCATGAAGTGCCTGAAGGGGGCAAGCCAAAAACTTCAAGGCCTTCATTTACTTCATGGTGGAAAAAGAAAGAGTTATTATGCATCGTACATTTATTGATTTATCACATCGAGTGATCGGTTGTGCCATCGAAGTTCACAAGCACCTCGGACCCGGCCTACTGGAATCAGCCTACCAGCTATGCCTAGCGCACGAACTGCAACTCAACAACATCCCTTTCAAAACCGAAGCCCCTCTCCCAATTGAATACAAAGGCACGACGCTGGATTGTGGATACCGCATGGATATCCTTGTCGATAACACCATTATCCTTGAACTCAAGTCGGTCGACGCCATTCATCCCATTCATGAAGCTCAGATCCTTTCGTATATGAAGCTGGGAAAGTTCCAGTACGGATTTTTGATCAACTTCAATGTGCCCATTTTGAAGAATGGGCTAAAGAGTTTTGTTTTATGACCTTCATGACCTTCAAGTCCTTCATGGTGAAAATATGAACATTGAGCTTCCTGATTTTGATGAAGCGTCGTCATCTCAGATTCCCGCCTTGCTGGAGCTGGTGAATCTGGGCTACTCCTACATCCCCCGCGAACAGGTCGCCGAACTGCGCGAGGGCGCTTCGCAGTACATTCTGCGCGGCATCGCCTTTGACGCGCTGTGCAAGATCAACAGCAAGGATATTTCGGACAAGAGCATCCGCGACGCCCTCTTTGATGCTGAAAAGCAGATCGACATGGGCGCGGGTGTGTTCAAGGCCTCGGAAGAGATCTTTTCACTTCTGCTTGCGGGCCGGTCGGTGCCGGAGTTGATCAACGGGCGGCGCACCTCTCCGCAAATGCAGTTCATCGATTGGCGCAAGCCTGCGAACAATGCGTTCCACGTCTGCGCCGAATTCGAATTGTCCGAAGGCGGCGACCGCCGCCCGGACATCGTGGCGTTTGTGAACGGCATTCCGTTCGCCGTGATCGAGAACAAAAAGGCGTCGGTCAAATTGGCGGAAGCCGTGGCGCAGATGGTGCGCAACCAGGGCCGCACCGAGACCCCGAAGTTTTTCATCTTCCCGCAAATCCTGATCGCCACCAACATGCGCGAGCTGAAGTACGGCACGATGCTAACGCCCTCGCGCTTCTATTCGCACTGGAAGGAAAAGGATGTCGATCCCGTTGCTTTCGACACCGAGGTGTCCGCTCTCATCAATAGGCCCATCGCCCCGGATATCCTTGAGCAAATCGAGCACGATCTCATCCGTACGGGCGGGCCTTGTGTCCGCCCGTCGCCGCGTGCGGCGACAGAACAGGATCGCGGCATCTATGCGCTGCTGCGCCCGGAGAGGATGCTGGATCTGGTGCGCAATTTCATCCTCTACGATAACAGCATCAAGAAGATCGCCCGCTATCAGCAGTATTTCGCGATCAAGAAGACCATGTCCAAGTTGAAGACGTTCGATGAATATGGGCGGCGGCGCGGCGGGCTGATCTGGCACACGCAGGGCTCGGGCAAGAGCCTGACCATGGTGATGCTGGTCAAGTGCCTGATTGACGATCCTGAGATTGTCCTGCCCCGCGTGCTGGTGGTGACCGACCGGCGCGACCTCGACCGCCAGATCAGCGAGACCTTCGCGGCCTGCAACATCAAGAAGGATGTCAAAAAGACGACCAGCAGCGCTGAGCTGCTGCAACTGATCAAAGAGAAGGACCAGAGGGTCATCACCGCGCTGGTACAGAAATTCAGGCCGGACACGTACGGGCGGGCCTTGTGTCCGCCCTTTGTCGATACCGACCCGAATGTGTTTGTGCTGATCGACGAGGCGCACCGCACGCAGGCGGGCCAGGCGAACACCGAGCTTAATCTGGTGCTGCCGAAGGCCTGCCAGATCGGCTTTACCGGAACGCCGCTGATGAAGCGGGAAAAGTCGAGCGCGGCCAAGTTCGGCGGGATCATCGACGCCTACACCATTTCCGAGGCGGAGGCGGACGGCGTGGTGCTGCCGCTGATCTATCAGCCGCGCTTTGTGGAACTGAGCGTGCAGCAGAAGATGCTGGACCAGTTTTATGACCACATCACGCAAGATCTGACCGATGAGCAGAAGAAGGACCTGCAGCAGAAGTTCAATTCGTCGCAGATCATCGAGGAGACCTCCCAGCGGATCGAAACGATCGCGCTGGACATCCTGAATCACTATCGCCGTTTCGCCGATACCGGCCTGAAGGCGCAGGTCGTGGCACCCTCCAAATACGCGGCGGTGATGTTCCAGAAGGCGTTTGAACTTTGCAGGGGCGAGAGTGAGGGCGACAAGGAGGGCGCCCTTACGGCGGTGATCATTTCGGAGTCAGCCGACAAGGAAGAGGACGATCTGCTGCCCGAGCATAAACGCGAAGTTGTGAAGTTTCTGGCCGATGAGAAGCACCGGTTCGGCTCCTCCCTTCTGAAGCGCGAAAAAGACCTGATCGACGATTTCAGGGATAACCCGGACGGCGTCCGGATGCTAGTCGTGGTGGACAAGTTGCTGACGGGGTTTGACGCCCCGCGCAACACGTTCCTCTATCTGGCGAAGCAGTTGAAGGATCACAACCTACTCCAGGCCATTGCCCGCGTCAACCGTCTGTTCGACGGCGACGAGGGCAAGGAGGCCAAGGTCAACGGGTTTGTGATCGACTACTCCAAGAACGCCAAGCATCTGCGCGACGCGATGGAGCTGTTCTCCAAGTATGACCCCGAAGACATCGAGCGGGCCCTGCTGAACACCGACGAGAAAATCGCCGGGTTGGAGCGGATTTATCAGGAGCTGCACGGCATCTTCAATGCGGTCCGCAACAAGCAGGACACCGAGGAATACATCCGGGTCCTGGAAGACGACGTTGAAACCCGCGAGCATTTCTATGAGTTGGTGGATGAATTCACCCGCCAGTTCGCCGCGTGTCAGATGCTTTACGACTTCACGCAGAAGTTTGACGAAGAGAAGCTGCGCCGCTTCGCGTTGGATCTCAAGCGTTTCGTGGAGCTGAAGAAGATCCAGAAAATCAAAAACGCGGAAACCGTCGATTTCTCCAAATACGAAGACCAGATCCGCCGCATTCTGGACAAATACGTCTCGGCGGATTATGTGACAGAGCTGGCCGAGCCTTTCTGCGTCCGCGAATCGGCGGAGTTCAACGCCTATATCGAGAACATTGGTCGCGGTCTCTCCGACAAATCCAAGGCAGAGGCCATTGCCGCGCAGACCAAACGGACCATCAAAGAGAACTACGACCGTGATCCGGAGTTTTACCGCCACTTCAGCGAGAAAATAGCCCGGTTGATCGCTGAGCTGAAGACCGCCAAGGAAGAGGACGTAAGGGCGTTGCTGGGCGAAGCCAAGAAGGTTCAGAGCCAGGTCGTCGATTACGAGGACAGCGACATCCCCGGCCCGCTCAAAGAACGCAAACCGCTGCATCCGTTCTTCCGGAACCTGCACAGCAGACTGGCGGCGCACGCACTGAGCACGGAACAGCTCTGCGAGATCGTCGAGACCATCTACCGGCTCATCGGCAAGCACAAGATCGTGGACTGGGACACCGATGTCGAGGTCGAGCGCCGGGTTCGCATGGAGATCGAAGATTACCTCTTTGACACGGTGAAAACCACTTATGGCGCTCCGTTGACCATGGAGGAGATCGACGCCCTGCTGTCCATGATCTGGGATCTGGCCGTCAAGAATAAGGAATAGGGAATGGCAAATTCAGAATTCAGAATTCCCAATTCATCATTGATAACCAATGCGACACATCGGTTCGTTATTGAACGGGCCGCGTTCGACTATCGCCTGACGCTAGAAGCGCGGCGAACCATTTCCGTTGACGTTCTTCCCGACCAGTCGGTGAGCGTCAAAGCGCCCCTGCACGCCACTGAAGAGAAGATCAACGGCTTCCTGCAACGCAAATGCCGGCAGATTCTTAAACACCGGCGCTACTTCGCGCAGTTCAAGCCCCGGGCGCAAAAGGAATACGTCAGCGGCGAAACCTTCCGTTATCTGGGGCGCAACTACAAGCTGCTCATCCGCAAAACAGCGGAGCAAGAGCGGGTTTCGCTCCAGATGGGAACATTGACCGTCTTCAGCCCGTGTCCCCATGACCGGCCCCACACGCGAGAACTGCTCGATGCCTGGTACGCTGAAAAGGCCCGGCAACACTTTGCGGAAAGGCTAAAGTTTTGCGCAGCGCAGTTTGCCACAAAAGAACCGCCAAGACTCGGCATCCGCCGGCTGGCAAAACGCTGGGGTAGCTATTCTCAAAAAACTAACAAAATATGGCTCAACTGCGACCTTATCAAAGCATCAAGAACTCAGATTGACTATGTGCTAACGCATGAGCTCTGCCACGTGACGCATACGGCCCATGATAAAGCCTTCTACAGTTTGCTGAGTAGACACATGCCAGACTGGAAGCATGTCAAAGAGCAGTTGGAGCGATCAATTTGTCTTGAAGCTATACAGGGACCCCGCAATTAGCTGAGCCCTGTCGATACATGTCGGAGAAAGCTTACACATTTGATTGAACTAGCAATCACCAACCATAGGAAGGTTGGCCATAGGTTATGAGTTTCCGAGCCGCTCTGCAGAAAGTGAGGACAAAAAAAGTTTGATCGAGAGGTTGGGATATAGTCCTGCCGTGTCGCTACTTGCTACATCTACAGAGATAGCTCGCGCGTTTTTCTGCCACCTGCATGAGCTCGCGCCGGGACAGCACTTCGTAGGCGAGTGGCAAAGCATTGGCTCCGCGCAGCAGCTTGTCCAGACGCCGGAAGACGCTTTCCGGGTTTTTCTGGACCTGGCACTCCCACACAACCACTGTCTTCCAGCCGAGTTCCCGGAGCTTGCGGCGTGAACGTTGATCGCGTTTGACATTATTTACGAACTTGTTCTGCCAGAATGCTGTTCGGGTCTTTGGTATTGTCGCTTGAGGACAACCGGGATGTCGATGCCAGAAACAGCCGTGTACAAAAATAGCGGTTCGGTATTTGGGAAGGACAATGTCGGGGCGGCCGGGCAAATCACGACAGTCAATCCGGAAGCGGTAGCCGGCCCGGTGCAGGAGAGAGCGGACAATGATCTCGGGCTTTGTGTCCTTGCTGCGGATGCGGCTCATGACCCAACTGCGGCGTTCTGGAGAGAGGTTGTCCATGGGTTATGGAGAAGTTTGGGGTGGAGTTGGTGGAGGAAGACGGTTCAAACGCGGCTGACGCCGCTGGTTCAAGGGTTCAATCGGCCTGACGGCCTGGTTTAAGGGGAGAGGCAAAAAGAACGCCGAAGTGGGAGAGAAAATAGGGAGTGGTGAATAGTGAGTTCCAAGGTGCTGAACTGGAATCACGGGCCATTTTTTCTAGCGATTAGCGGCGGTCGAAGACCGTAGAAAAAGGGGGCCGTTCTCATTCGCGGAGATTAGCGGGAAAACTATTCGCGGGAATGCAGATATTTTTTCAGGTCGGCGATGCTGATCACGCCGAAATGGAAGACCGAAGCCGCCAAAAGAATAGTGGCTCCGGCCTGGACCGCCTCGTAAAAATGTTCCAGGCTCCCTGCTCCGCCGGATGCCACGACCTCGGCCTCGACCGCCGCTTTTATCGCCCTGATGACAGGCAGGTCATAGCCGGTGCGCGCGCCGTCGCCAGCCTTGCTGGTCGGCAGGATCACCGGTACCCCGTACCCGTCAACGCGCTTGGCCCACTCCACCGCGTCAGCGCCCGTCGGCGTCCGGCCGCCGTCGATGTACACCTCATACCCCGAGGCCATCTTAACGTTGCGGTCCACATCAATCGCCGCCGTCACCTTTTCCGCCCCGAAATTCTTGATCAGTTCCGGGATTAGCTCATGCTTGCGGAAAGCCGCACTGCTGACCGAGATCTTGTCGGCGCCGGCCTCCAGCACAGCCGCCGCAGTCTTGACATCTGAAATGCCGCCGCCCACGGTGAACGGCACACTCGTGACCTCGGCGACGCGACGGACAACACCCAGCAGGGTCGCCCGCCCCTCGACCGTCGCGGTGATATCCAGCAGCGCCAACTCATCCGCACCCTGAAGGCAATACGCTCGGGCGCATTCCACCGGATCACCCGCGTCGCGGATATCCACAAAATGCACACCTTTGACCACGCGTCCGTCTCTCATATCCAGACACGGCATGATACGAATTTGAGAACTCATACAAACTGTCCCTTCTTTTGTCAGTCAGAATACCAAAAAAATCGCCGGGGGAGCCGTAGTTTTTTGTCTGAATGCTATCGTCGCATAATAAACCTGCGAACACTTTTCAACCGCACACACCCACGCGTCCGTTGCCGGGCATATATCATTTGTACTAAATGGCAAGGTCGGCTATTCTTGAAAACACGTTTTTATGAACTGGAGTCAGGAGAATAAACAATGCCTAAGAACTGGTGCTGTCTTGCCGTCGCCACCGTATGTCTGACCGTCACCGCCCGCGAATGGGAGGACGAGCGGGTTAATGCCGTCAATCGCGAGCCAGCCCGCGCGGCCAGCTTCCCCTTGGCCAAATCCGAGGACGCGCTGACCGCCGGGGAACCGGAAACTCCCTACCGCATGCTACTCAACGGTGACTGGACCTTTTTCTGGAGCGGCAGCCCGGACGAGCGGCCAGACGACTTCCACACGCCCGGCTTTGACGCCAGTCGCTGGTTCACAATCGATGTGCCGAGTTGCGTCGAGATGCGCGGCTACGGCATACCGATCTACACCAACATCCGATACCCGCACCAGCGTAAGCCGCCCTTGATCGGCACCGAGTACAACCCGGTCAGCTCGTATCTCAAGCGTTTCACCATACCAGCCGAATGGAAGGGGCGTCCGGTCTTCATCCGCTTCGAGGGTGTTTACTCGGCCTTCTATCTCTGGGTTAACGGCAATTATGTTGGCTACAGCGAGGACAGCAAATTGCCGGCCGAGTTCAATCTGACCAGATACATCAAAGACGGTGAGAACCAACTCGCAGTCGAAGTCTACCGCTGGTCGGACGGCTCCTATCTCGAAGATCAGGACATGTTCCGCTTCAGCGGCATCTACCGCGATGTCTCGCTCTTCTCGCCGCCCGTCGCCGAGTTGCGGGACTTCACCGTGACAACCCAGCTTGACACGGATTACACAACCGCCGTTTTGCACGTCACCGCCAAAGCGCGCGCCCTCGGCGGAAAAGCCGTTGCCGCGACAGTGACGAGCGAACTCTACGATGCCGACAAAAACCGAATCGCCACGTTGCCCGAGATGCGTCTATCGCTCGCCGCGGATGGCGCCGACGTCTCGGCGTATGTAGAGTCGCCCAACGGCCAGGAGCTTACGCCGCGCCTGTGGTCGGCAGAGGACCCCTACCTCTACACGCTCGTGCTAAAGCTCACCGGCGATGACGGCTCGCAGGATGTTCGCTCCTGCAAGGTCGGGTTCCGCCGGGTCGAAATTCGAGCCGGCAATATCCTCTTCAACGGCAAGGCGGTCAAATTCAAGGGTGTCAACCGCCACGAGACCTCCCCCGAGAACGGACGTACAGTGTCGCGCGAGGAAATGCTCAAGGACATCCTGCTGTTTAAACGGCACAACATTAACACGGTGCGCACCTCGCACTATCCCTGCCACTACTTTTGGTACCAGCTCTGTGACCGCTACGGCATCTATGTTGTCGCCGAAGCGAACGTCGAATCGCACGGCATGGGCTACAAAGAGGAATCGCTTAGCCATGTGTCATCGTGGGAAAAGGCGCATGTCGAGCGCAATGTCAACCATGTCGAGAACTACAAAAACCATGCGTCGATCTTCATGTGGTCGCTCGGCAATGAATCCGGGCCGGGGAAAAATTTCAAGTCGGCTTATGATGCGGTGAAAGCGCTGGACCCCACGCGCCCGGTCCACTACGAGCGCGCCAACGAGATCGTGGATGTCGACAGCCGCATGTACCCGACCGTCGACTGGCTGTACGAGCGCGGCAAGAACACGAATAAGCCCTTCTTCATGTGCGAATACGCGCACGCGATGGGCAACGCTATGGGCAACTTCAAGGAGTACTGGGAGGCTTTCTACTCCAGCGACTCGTTGGCCGGCGGTTGCATCTGGGACTGGATCGATCAGGCGGTTTGGAAGACCACGGACCGCGTGTTGCCGGACGGCACGCGCGAGCGCTATCTGGCATATGGCGGCGATTTCGACGACAAACCCAACGACGGCAACTTTGTCTGCAACGGCGTTATCACGCCGAACCGCGAAGTGACACCCAAACTGATCGAGGTCAAGCGTGTCCATCAGAACCTGGTGGCCACTTCCGATAATGCCGCCGAGGGCAAGGCCGAGGTGTGGAACCGTTTCGCCTTCACCGATGCGAGCGTCTTCGAGACGCGCTGGTCGTTGACCCGCGACGGCAAGCAAATCGCGAGCGGCGTATTGGCCCCCTTGCAGATCGCTCCGCTCACGCGCAAGAACATCACGCTGCCGCTGCCTTCCGTCAAACCCCTGCCTGGTGCGGAGTATTTCTACCGCGTTAGCTTCCACCTGCGTGAACCGACACTATGGGCCGCTAAGAGTCATGAGGTCGCGGCCAGCCAACTGGCTTTCAAACCGGCTGCCGCGCCGCTCCAGACCGCCAGGACCGCGAAACTTCCGGTGCTTAAGATGACCGAGCGAAAGAACAGCGTCACCCTGCGCGGCCGCCGCTTCGAGGCGGTCTTCAGCCGTGCCTCCGGCACGCTCACGCGTCTGGAATATAACGGGCGGACCGTGCTCGAAGATGCCGCTGGCGTGATCCGCGGACCGCGTCTCAACACCTACCGCGCGTTTGTCGACAACGACGACCAGTGGGGACGCTGGATGCGCAATGAGTACATTGACTCTGGTCTGACGCAGATGAGCTACCATGCGCGGCCGCTGGCCGTGACGCGGCTGGATGAGAGCACTGTGAACGTTACAGCCACGGTCGAGGCGTGCGGTTTCAAGAGCGGGCGTTTCACGCACACCGCCGAATATCAGGTGCGCGGCGACGGCACGATCAAGGTGCGCAACACCATCACGCCGGGCGGCAAGCTGCCAGTGCTGCCGCGCATGGGCGTGCGCCTGATGCTGGACAGCGCGCTGGAACAGATGGCGTACTACGGGCGCGGGCCTTGGGAGAATTATGTGGACCGCAACACCGGCAGCGACCTCGGCTTCTACACAGGCACCGTGACCGGGCAATACGTTCCTTACGTACGGCCGCAGGAGTGCGGCGGTAAAAGCGACGTGCGCTGGGTGGCGTTCACCGACAACTCCGGTCGTGGCGTACACTTCACATTCCCGAAACCATTATTCGTGACGGCGCTGCACTACATGTCCGAAGATCTCGACGGCTCACGACACCGCAACGGCATGGAGCGCATCTTCAACCCGCTGCGCCCGCGACCGGAGATTTGCCTCGCGCTCGACATCGCGCAGACCGGTTTGGGCGGCGCGAGTTGCGGTCCGATCCCTCTGGAGAAATACATCGTGCGCGCCCGACCGTTTGACTACACCTACGTCATGCGGCCTTGCGGCGACAACAGCCATGCGGCTCTCAGTGCCTTGGCCCGAACCCCGCTGTCCAACTGAGTCTGACGCGGGCCAAGGCACATGAAATTCAAACACCCCGCTTGATCCATCGCACAAGCCTGTCTACCATGGATCAGGACAAGGCTACATTGATCCCGGTTTGATATCGTCAAGGCGGATTTGGCTGCGTATAAAGTCCAGCGTTTGACGCATGGCGGCATCAAACGACTCCTTGTCATAAAGGAAGTAGCCGTGGTTGCCGCTTTTCTGCACGATCATCTCGCAAACGTTGCCGGCTTTCAGCATGGCTTTATGGAAACGCTCCGCGCCGGCAAACGGCGTCAATGTGTCTTTGGCTCCGTGCAGCAGCAATGTCGGCGGCAATCCGGACTTCACCCTGTCCACCGGCGACAACTCGCGCCAACGCTCGCCGATCTTCGGCTGGCCGTAACCGTCCGCCGAAGTGTCAATCACCGGATAGTACAGCACCAGCAAATCCGGACGACACGATACCGTCAGATCGTCGTCCTTATCGTTGACATCATCGAACAATGCCGTTGCAGCCGCGAGATGCCCGCCCGCCGAACCGCCGCTTACGATAATCCGACCGGGATCTATCCCCAGCATGCTGGCGTTCTTACGAATGAACCTTATTGCCGACCGGGCGTCTTTAACGCAGTCGAAAACCGTAATCTCCCTTTTTTTGTTCCGCAAACGGTACTCCACACTGATGCCTACCATTGCCTGATCCGCAAAAGCTTTGGCGAATGGATAAAAATTTCTCGGTGTCATGCCGCTCCAGCCCCCGCCGTGAAAGGTCACAAAAGCCGGCCGCCGGTCTTCCTCCTTAAAGCCCTCTGGATCAAAAATATGCAGGTAGAGTGAACGCTGACCCACGGACTTATAGACAACTTTGCGAGACGGGGACAATTTCGCCGCGACCTGCTCAAGATACCTCACGTCCTTTGCGCAGACTGATGACACCATTACTGCGAAACACAAGATCACGCACTGACAATTGATTTTTTTTTGCTTCAAGCCTCCTCCTCCAGAGGCGTAAGACGCGGTTATTGGCTTCATTGTTTCCTTATCAAGCATGCTGGAGACTAACAGATGTAAGTCTTAAATGCCCAACGCCCCTTTGCTACGGTTCGGAGACAAAGCTAATGACACGGCCTGACTTTTCAACTATGCGGTCGTTGTCAAGGGTTAGCGTGACGATCCCCAGAAACTTTGGACGTCTAGGGTCGACGGAGTTCTTGCGCCTAGACGCCGTGCCGCCGGCTTGCGCGATAAGTACGCCATTCGTGATGATCGCCTCGCGCAATAAAGTGTGACTGTGGGCACCGATGATGACATCGATATCCGGGGCGGTTAGCGCCAGTTTTATGTCGTTTGGGAAACCGATGTGTGTCAAAGCCAGGCAAATCGTGGCCTTGTCGATTTGCGGACGCAAAGCAGCGAAGGTTTTGGTTGGACTCCGCATTGCAACACCTTCTTTTTTGACGCATACACTGAGGCCAACAACGGCAATGTCGATGTCGTTGTCGGTGGTTAACGTTATAAATGGTTTGGGAATAGGCAGTTGGTCGGTAGTAATGTCGATGTTGGCCGCAAGTAGAGGAAACTTAGCACGCTCTAAAGCCGCCTTAGTCAGTCCTCCTATGTAATCCAGCTCGTGATTTCCGAGAGTTGCCACCACATAGCCCAGCGCATTCAAGCGATCAATAATCGCATGTGAATGTTCGATATAAAAGGCATCGACCGGCTCATTCCAACAATAGCGGTGCCGGATGAACATATCGCCACTGTTAAAAAGGAAGACATTGTGGTTTTCGCTGCGGATACGGGTGACTTCCGCTTCAAATCTATCCGCCTGGTTGAAGTTGAAGTGCAGGTCGTTATCGTGCAAAAAGACGATTGTCGTGCGAACGGGATAAGCAATACTCAGTTCCGCATCAGAGCCGGGATCGACGCGGACGCGTCCCGTCCCTGCCGTCCCTTCCAGAGTCAAAAGCTCGAATTTCGCGTTCTCCGCTTCCAGGCGAAATCGGCCACCAGTGTCGGTCGTTGCTACCGCTAATTTGGCTCGGTTGCCGTCTGCCTCCTGCCGGGCACTCCATGCCACGACGGCAATCCCGACGAGCGGCTCCTTTTGTGGGTCTATGACGACACCGGCGAGACTGCCGGCGTGAAGCGAAACGAGCGCAAGCTCCAGTAGTACGAAAACACCAATGAACCAACACATGCTTTTTTTCACGTTAATCCCATCAAAACAAAGCACAACCCCCCATCCCTCTCCCGCTGGGAGAGGGCCGGGGTGAGGGTTGCGGGCTCCGCCCGCATTAGAAGTTACCGGGAACCAGCTCGAAATGCGCCTTGGGATGAGCGCAGGCCGGGCAGACATCCAAAGCTTCCAGACCGACATGGATGTATCCGCAGTTGCGACAGCGCCAAACAGTCTTGGGATCCTCGCGCTTGAACACGATGCCCTTTTGGATGTTGGTGGCCAGCTTGCGGTAGCGCTCGCCGTGGAACTTCTCGGCAATCGCGATATGCTCCATGGTCGAAGCTATATTTTCAAAGCCCTCTTCGCGTGCAACTTTGGCGAAATCAGGATACATGTGCTGCCATTCATGCTCCTCCCCCTCAGCCGCCGAAATCAGATTGTCAACCGTCTTGCCGATGACTCCGGCGGGCAGACCGATGGAAACCTCCACTTCGCCGCCTTCCAAAAACTTGAAAAGCTGTTTGGCGTGCTCTTTCTCCTGGTTGGCCGTTTCATTGAAGATTGACTCAATCTGCACGAAGCCGTCCTTCTTGGCCTGAGAAGCCCAATAGGTGTAGCGGTTGCGCGCCGCGGACTCGCCTGTGAAAGCGGTCAACACATTCTTTTCAGTTCTGGTGCCGTTAATCGATGCCATGTGATTATCCTCCTTTTGCGTGTAATGTTACCAGTATAGCAACTCCGGATTGACACGTGCCACCAAAATCCACTAACCTTGAAGCGTGTTTTGCACCGGTTATCGGAAGCCCGTGAGATTCGGGCGCGGTCGCGCCGCTGTAATCGGCTACAAGCTCCCTACACGCCATTTTCCGGAAGGAAGAGAAGGCGGGGGCGAGGTTAAGCCGTAAGCCAGAAGACGGACCGGATGCAACCCGCGGCACTCCTTCGCGCCCGAGGAGCCTTAGAATTTGCCCGGCCGTTTCCGGGTCTTCTTCCGCTCGTGCAGTTTACCTCGTTCGCGAAGGTGTGCCACACCTTCCCGAAAAAGGATAAAGGACCATGCACAAGCTGACGTTCCCGCTCAGCACGCCTGCCGCACTGGCCGCGTGCCTGCTCGCAACTCCTGCCCTCCGCGCCCAGACCGAGGCGCCGGCAAAACCCGCCACCAACCTGCCCCCTATCATCGTGCAGGCCAGCCGCGTCGGACGCACAGCCGCCGAGATGCCGGCCAACGTGAGCATCGTGACTGCCGCCGAGATCGCTCGCGCGGGTCACCAGAACGTTCTCGACGTGCTCCAGAAACAGGTTGGCGTACCGATCAAGAATTTTTCCGACAACCCCGCCACCGCCAGTGCCGCGCTGCGCGGCTTCGGCGAGAACGCCCACGGCCGCGTTCTGATCCTGGTCAACGGCGAACGCCTCAACAATACTGACATGTCAGCCCCCAACCTGATGCGCATCCCGGTCCACTCGGTCAAACGCATCGAGGTCATACGCGGCCCGCAGACCGTGCTCTTCGGCGACTTTGCCGAGGCCGGGGTCATCAACATCATCACCGACACCTCGATCGAAACCGCGCCCGCCACCACTGTCTCCGCCACTGCCGGCTCTCACGACACCTATGCCCTGCATATCGGCAAATCCGGCGTCTTCGAGGACGGCGTGACCTATTTCGCGGGGGCGGACTGGAACAAGACCGGCGGCTACCGCGACAACGGTGATTATGAAGCGTGGGGACTTGACACATCAATGGCAAAGCTCTGGGAAGGTGGACAGTCTGTCTCACTTTCCATGTTCTATCATGACAGTGAATACGGCCTGCCCGGAGCCCTCACCTGGCAACAATTCAAAAACAATCCCGGACTTACACTCAACCCGCATGACCGCGCCTGGTTCGAGACTTGGGGCTTGAACATAGGCGGCAGCACCCCGCTCGGCGCGGACGGCACACTCTCGGCCAATCTTTCCACCAGCCGGCGCGAGGCTGAGTCGCGTTTCATCGGCACAGGCTACAGCATCAAGAACTACAACGAGATCGACGCTTATGCCTTCACGCCGCGCTATACTCACGAGAGCGACATCGCCGGACATGCCAACCGCCTGACACTGGGCAGCGATCTGCGTTATGAGACCTCGGACATTTCCAGCCGCAGCGTGTTCTCCGGCTTCCCGTCTGCCTATGTCTGGGATTTCGAACGCTCCGCGTTGGCCGGTTATGCGCAGAACGAGTTCTTCATCACCGAAAGCCTCTCGTTAACGCTCGGCACGCGTTTCGAGCGGATCCAAAACCGCATCGCGAGCGCCGGCGGCACGACCTCCTACGGCGAGACGGAGAAGGCCGGCGAGGCCGCACTGCTTTATCGTCCGCACGACAACGTCAAAATCTTCGCGCGTGTCTCGCGCTATTACCACGCCCCGTTCATCGACGAGACCGTGGGCTGGTCCGGCATTCCCAACACCAGTCTGGTTCCTGAAAGCGGCTACAGTCTCGAAACCGGAACCGAGATCAACTTCCTGGAAGAGTGGACCGCCGGCATCACCATCTACGAGATGCGCACCCGCAACGAGATCTATTACAACCCTGTCGCCTACATGAATATCAACGCCCCGGACGACACTCGCCGCCGCGGTCTGGAAGCGGCGCTGCAATGGTCGTGCGAAAGCATAGGCGACTTCAGGCTCGCATACGAACTGGTCGATTCCCGCTTCACCGGCGGCATCTACAAGGACAATGACGTGCCGCTGACGCCCGACCACATTATAACCTTGAACGGCGAGATCCACATAATGCCTGGCCTGGCCGCGCTAGGCACCGTCCATTACGTCTCGTCACAGACAGCAGGTTCGGACTTCGCCAACCGGGCGGTTAAACTTGATGACTACGCCACGCTCGATCTGGCCCTGCGCTACGAGCCGGGTTTTGCGAAAGGCCTGCGCCTGATCGGCGGGCTCGACAATGTATTCGACAAAGAGTACGCCTACTGCGGCTTCTACGGCGCCAGCTACTACCCGGCCAGCGGCCGCACATGGAAACTCTGCGCCGCCTACACCTTCTAGCCGTCTTAACCAGCTTTGAAGCGCAGCCTCAATAACTTCCTTCACCCGGCGCGTCATCCAGGATCTTGTCAGCCGAACCGACGCCTAGGCGATTCGCGCCCATCTTCACGAACATCAACGCACGTTTCCAATCGCGGATGCCTCCCGAGGGTTTGATCTTGGCGCGGCCCGCGCAGGTCTTCAGCATCGTCGCGACCTGCTCGACCGTCGCGCCGTCCCCGTTGAATCCCGTGGAGGTCTTCACGAAGTCAGCCCCCGCCTCGATCGCGATCTCGCAGGCCTTGGCGACCTGCTCCAGCGTGAGCAGGCAAGACTCCTGAATCACCTTCACGAGCACACCTTTGGGCTTCGCCACGGCCACAACCGCCTCGATGTCCTTTTTGACATATTCGTGCTCGCCCGAGAGGAACTTGCCGATATTCATCACCATGTCCAGTTCGTTCGCGCCGTCCTCGATCGCCAGCCTGGCCTCCAGCGCCTTGACTTCGGAACGGTTCGCGCCGTGCGGGAAACCGATCACGACCGACACGGTCGTGCCCGAACCCTTCACCAGCTTGGCGGCGAGCGCCGTATCGGTCGGACGCACGCAGAGGTTGCCCACTCCTTTGGCCACGCACATCGCCGCCGCCGTGCGGATGTCCTCATCCGTCATGGCTGGCTTCAGCATTGCGTGGTCCATCATCTTTGCAACAGTCTGTTTCGTGATCGCTTGGTCACTCATTTGTCGTTTCCGCTTTTGAATTTCGGACTCAAGACCCAGAACACCGTATCCCCAAAAAAACGAAGCAGGTGTGGGTGAGTCCTGCCATTTCGAGTGCGGCGACATTGTCTGTTAAAAGGTAGGGACGGTTCCCCGAACCGTCCGCGGACGCCTCGGGGAGGTGTCCCTACCACGTTTTTACACATGCCGAGGCTGGCTTCTCAGCCAGATCCCGCCACGCCGTCCTACCAAAACAGATTCAAGAACGGGCAGCCGCCCTTGTCCATCTCGATCACGCTGATGGAGTGAACGTCGTCGTTCTTGGTGTTGCGCAGCCCCGGGAAACTCATGTCGAAGTTCACCACCAGCAACTTGCCGTCCCACACCATGGGTTCGCAGGGCTGGTCGAGCAGACCGTCCGCGCCGTCGGTGTCGTCGTTCATCCAGAGCGTGCCGAGCTTGGCGGCCTTGATGTCCCAGTAGAGCACGGCGTTGCTTTCCGAATCGGTGATGATCACCCAGTCTTTCTTAGCGTAATAGCAAATGCCGTCCACGCTAGGCAGAAGCTTCGGGTCTTGCACCAGGGTCTCAGGTTTAGCGTAGTTGCCGTCGCGCTGCAAGCGCATGACATAAAAATGGCCGTCACCGAAATTACCAGCGTAGATGTTTCCCTTCTTGTCGAAACACATGCCGTCCGTGGCGGCGGTATCCTTTCGGTGCGGCAGGGGTGTGGTCTCTGTAACACCGATGCAGTAAGGGTCCTGCTCCCACTGCTCTTTGGGCAACAGACGCACAGTTTGCTCCTTGAACGCGCTGATGGGAACCCTATAGATACCCCCGAGGTTTTTGCCCTTGAGATCGAAAAAGGTATCAGTGAAATAGACTGCATTGCCGCGTGTGCGCATGGCGTTGGCGAGTTTGATGTTCTCGACCACCGGCTCGACCGCGAGCGGCTCGCCGTTCTTGTTTATTACCACGCGCATTATGCGCGACTTGTAGTTCTTGTCGGTGAAATACTGGTTGTCGCAGTAATACAGGTGCCCGTCCTCGCCGAACTCCATGCCCATGGGCGCGCCGCGCCCGGTCTCGGGATGCAACAGACCCGGCACAAAGACCGACCACTTGCCCGTCTGCTTGTCCATCTTCATGATGGTGCCGGGGTACGACTTATCCACGAAATTCGGCGCCGCACAATAGACATTGCCGTGCTTGTCCTGCGCCAGCCCGTCTGGAACATTGACGAGGTCGCCGAACTGCTTGAACAGCTTCGGACGGTATTTTTGATCAATGGCGCAATCGCTTTCCGCCACCGCATTAAACGTGACCGCCAGAATTAATCCGGTCACAAAACACATTGCCGATCTGCTCATAGCATGCCTCTTTCATTTTATTCTTATGGGCGCAGATACCTTCCGCACACCATGCGTGTTAAAAGTGCCATGCATCTTACTAAAACCACTCGTAAATGGCAACCGCCGGGCGGGCGAGTTCCACCCCGCCCCCGAT